>Ga0209702_10001768_pt1 | contig 39717 bp, 30 predicted proteins | sample FRY01_FD_187210 | JGI IMG/M metagenome (GOLD analysis project Ga0209702, IMG submission 187210) | Freshwater microbial communities from Lake Fryxell liftoff mats and glacier meltwater in Antarctica - FRY-01 (SPAdes) (version 2) | ecosystem: Environmental > Aquatic > Freshwater > Ice > Glacier...
GGTATATCTCTACGGTAAAGAAAAATCACCAAAATGTACTCCATAGTTTAGCTACCGCTTTTCAAAATGCTCCCTTCATTCCTGTTTTGGGTGAATAGTTACGATTATCGAGTACAAAACCGTGAATGGGCTTAAATCATACGTGCAAATTGTTCAACTGGCCGTCAGGCCATACAGTAAGGATTTAACTATCACTGATTGGAAGCGGTCAATAGTACTTTTCAATCCAACGGTAGTAAGCCTACTTGAATTGAATTGGTATCATCATAAAACAAGGCGGATAACCAAAGCTTTGATTGAAGCGAAAAGTCTTGCTATTTGAATTGGTTTTTTTGAGGGATAAATCTGATAGGTGTAACTAATTGTAACTATGAATAAGATGGCTAAGAAATTACAAAGAATGGCAATTGCGTATGACTTTGACGGTACGCTTGCCCCAGGCAACATGCAACAACATTCATTCATACCGAAGCTTGAAATTGACAGTAGTGAATTCTGGAAAGAAGTAAAGGCAATTGCCAAAAACAACGACATGAATGAAATACTTGCCTATATGCACCTTATGCTTAAAAAGGCCAATGAAAAAAATATTCCAATTACGAAAAAAGCATTCATTGATCACGGCAAGGGAATGGTCCTTTTTCCCGGAGTGGCAGAATACTTCAAGAAAATCAATGTTTATGCGAAATCAAAAGGTCTAGTAATTGAACATTATATTATCTCCTCTGGCTTGCGAGATATTTTGATAGGAACACCAATCTATAAAGAATTTGAAATGGTGTTTGCATCTGCTTATATGTACAATGTAAATGATGTGGCTGACTGGCCAGCGTTAGCGGTTGACTACACCAACAAAACACAATTCTTATTCAGAATAAACAAAGGAATTAAGAATGCTTGGGATAATGAAAGCATCAATAAGTTCATGCCTGAAGACGAACGACCCATGCCATTTGAAAGGATGATATACTTAGGTGATGGAGAAACAGACATTCCAGCCATGAAGATGATTGCTTTCCAGGGTGGAAAGGCAGTGGCAGTTTACAATCCGGATCAGAGAACTAAAGAGGGTAAGAAGGCCAAGAAAGTAACTCAGGATTTGGTCCTACAAGGAAGAGCGAACTTCGTTGCACCAGCCGATTATAAAGAAGGAAGTAGTTTGTACAAAATCATTCAGCTAAGCATTGACGCTATAAGTGCCGAGGTTGAATTAAAGTCCTATACGAAATAGCAAATTCATCAGGACAAAAGAAAACCTGGCGGAAAACCGAAGGATGGTAAGTAAGCTTGCTGTGAGAAAAAAAAACGCCCCTTTCGGGGCGTCAGACCGGAGATGCTCTCTCTGGTGGGGTTTTGGCAGAAGTATCAAGCGGGGTCTAAGGAGTTACTTCTTGTCCGAATCAATCATCTTCTTGTAGCCACTTTTGATTCCTTTCTTCACATCCTTCAGTTCTTCATTTTGTGGAAGTTGTTCGGGGTTTTTGCCCACGTTGGACTGAACAATCTTTCTGACCTCTCTACCCACATCAAAGTGTGTCTGTTCTAATGCGGACTGTCCTTTAACATTACGGTTCTTGATTCGTTCCTCTGTCTGAGTGAGACGGAAAAGGTTTGCTGCTAATTCTGTACGTCCCATGTAGTCCATCAGTTTGCCTTTCTTGACCTTACGTGCCCGCTCAAGCTTCCAAGATTCCATATTATACATGCCAAGATATCCTGCATTCTGAAAACGTGCAAAGTCCTTCACACCTGCTCCCTTTGCTGTGGATGCTAAAGACTTGTTGCCCTCCGATAGTTCGTCTCTGATAAGGATGCGTTCGAATTCCTCCTGACCAGCAACCACGATTTCAAATCGCCTTGTCTGCTGGACGAAATATACTTGTGCACTTGCAACCTCAACTTTCTTGGGGTCGCCATTCATGACCGTTATGTAGCACGCAAATCGTGTTAGCTTAAAATCCTGTTGGCTCTGCGCGTCTATTTCTCGGTTCACCGACATTATATTATCATAATGAGGAATGCCAAGGGACACCAAAGCTTTGGTTGCCCTGTCAAGAACCTTTTGAAATGATCTCATATTGGGATAACCCAGCATAACCATCAAGTCTGATGCCCACCAAAATGAAACACCATTTTCATTTCGAAAATCTTCAAAACTCGGTTTGGGAGTGGTCGGAGTGCTCATTTAGAATCAATTAATAAAGAAGTTTACAAATGTACAAGACTGAATTAAGGATGCCAAGCTTCTGGATAGGTGCGTAAAGAATTTACAATGGACTACTCAAGATGGGAAGTGCTTATTTCGATTGATACCTGAAATGAAACAGACCACATTAATAACTCCTGAGGATGGTGTACCGAAAATGACGAAACGGAGTGGAAAAAGGTAAAAAAGAAACGCCCCTTTCGGGGCGTCAGACCGGAGATGCTCTCTCTGGTGGTGTTCGGACAGCAAACGTATGAAGATTTTAGGAAATAGATGCAAACAATTGTCACAAATAGATAGAAGATGGAACGAGTTGTAGTTTATGTTGATGGATTTAACATGTATTTCGGTATGATGGATGCGGGATTTGAGAAGCTGCGATGGCTGGATCTGGATGCACTTGTTAAAGACCTTCTGTTGCCAAATCAGCAATTGGCACAGGTCAAATATTTTACGAGCAGGGTAAGTAACAATCCTGATAAACAGAAAAGACAGACGACTTATATAGAGGCGTTGGAAAGCAAGGGAGTTAAAATCTATTATGGCAATTACCAAAGAGATTCAGAAGAATGCAAAAGGTGTGGCAATATTTGGCCCACTTACAACGAGAAGATGACTGATGTGAACATAGCCACACAGATATTGATAGACGCATATGAAGACAAGTATGATATGGCGATGCTCATTTCTGGAGATAGCGATCTGGTGCCACCAATGAAGGCGGTGCACGAATTATTCAATAAGAAACGAGTATTTGTAGCGTTTCCACCAAAACGGCATAATCAATCTGTGGCCCTGATTGCAAAAGGTTCAATGACCATTGGACGGAAGAAAATAGCTGACAATCAATTTGGCGAAGAAGTAACTAAGAAGGGTGGTTACGTTCTGCGTCAACCCAGTGAATGGAAATGAGCTGGAACGGGCGTATTTCCATACGCCCGTACATGCGGAGATGTATGCACGTGGGACGCATGCAGGGAGACGCCAGCATTTGAGACGCATGCAATGTGTCTCTACGGAGGTGATGGAAGGCGGGAAATGTTGAAAGGACTGAAATGATGGCGATGTTTTTGAGAAATGTGGGTGTTCTTTTTTAAGAACCCGAAGGAACTTTTAGAAGAAAAAAATGATGTTTTTTAGGAAAGTCAGAAATCTGATTACTTTTGCCGACCTGAAAGAATGCAACAAATGTGTTCTTTTGACCGTTAGACTTACCCACCCAAACAGGGTATTACGATAATACACCTCCCATGCCTCTCTCGGAAGCACACTTGGGGGGTTTTTTCATTTATGGCCTATGACGAAACGTGTTTTCACCAAGCGCCCACTGACCTTTGAGGATCAGTTGGAGCTACTTAAATCGAGGGGTTTACAGATTGGAGACCGTGACAGAGCACTGAGCTACCTGAATGAGATTAGCTACTACCGTCTGAGCGCGTACTTTTTGCCCTATCAGCGGACGAAAGACAGCTTTAATGATGGTGTCGATTTTAATCAAATATTGGATACTTACACCTTTGACAGAGAGCTAAGGTTGTTGGTTTTTGATTGTATTGAACGCATTGAAGTGGCGATAAGGACGCAGATGGTGTATGGGATGTCGGTTTACCATAATGACCCACATTGGCAAGACAAGAAGGAATATTTTACCCGACCTTATTACAACAGTATTGGAAGGTCGGTTGACCCACATGGAGAATTTCAGGGTATCATTTCACGGGCGATGACGACCAGACGTCCGGAGGTATTCATTGCCCATTACAAGAAAAGCTATCACACCCCTGCCAATCCGCCAAGCTGGATGTGTTTGGAGCTTTTGACCATTGGTGAATTGTCTCACGTTTACAAGGGGCTGGAAAACAACACAGATAAAAAGCGAATTGCCGACTTTTTTGAGCTGCATCCTACAGTGTTTGCGTCTTGGCTGCATGCATTGACTTATGTGCGCAATCTGTGTGCACATCATTCTCGTTTGTGGAACAGAGACTTGGCGATAGAACCAAGTTTGCTGCACAAACCTATTGGCTCTTGGGTGGAAAAACCCTTTCAGAACCATAAGCGCGTGTTCTACTTCCTGTGTGTAATGAAATACCTATTGAATAGAGCGAATGCAAGCAATCATTTCGCCTTGAAATTAGAGCAGCTTTTTGAGAAATATCCTGACGTGCCGATTCGGTTTATTGGGATTCCATCAGACGGAAAAGGAAATCTGCAAAACTGGAAGGAGCAGGCGCTTTGGCGGTAGTTTACAAGCATAGTATCTGAGCGAGTTTCGAACAGCTAAAGCCATTTAAAAAGAAACGCTCTGAAGCAACAGCTTTGGGGCTTTGTGTTTTAAATGAAACGGTGGGTGGTCGGGTTGGAAACGGGCGTATTTCCATACGCCCCTAGGGCGTGGAAACGCCAGGCGGAAGCAAGGGAGACTTGCTAGTTGGGAGAACCTAACGGCAACAATTTGGCTTTGAGGTGCGGTGCGCTAAGGATTGTAGCGGATACCCCACAGGCCGCGCCTAAGCGCGGACGAGGAGTATGAGCGGAAAGCCTGACCCCTTGGGGGAGCGCCCAAAAAACAATCTTACTTTCCTTTGATGGCTTCTAAATATTTTGCGAGTTCTTCCTTTACATAAGGCACAAGGATGAACAGTCCAATCATGTTGGGTACCATCATGGCGAATATCATCGCATCTGAGAAATCGAGCACGCTTCCCATTTTGGAGGCTGCGCCTACGACTACAAATAGGCAGAAGAGGACTTTATAGATTTTCTCGTTACGGTCTGATTTCCCGAAGAGGTAGGTCCATGATTGCATGCCATAATATGACCAGGAGATCATGGTTGAAAAAGCGAAGAGTACAACCGCAATTGTGAGTACAATGGAGAAATGCGGTATGGCACTTTCAAATATGAGATTGGTGAGTCCGACTCCCGAAAGTGACGTGCCATCGGCAAAGACTGCATTGCCGCCAGCATCTCCATAAGCGAAGGCTCCTTCTATATTGTAGATGACGATGACGAGTGCTGTCATGGTGCAGATGACAACGGTATCTATGAACGGCTCAAGCAAGGAAACGATGCCTTCGGAAGCTGCGTGCTTGGTTTTTACTGCTGAGTGAGCAATGGCTGCAGACCCGATTCCTGCTTCGTTGGAGAAAGCTGCCCTTCTGAATCCTTGGATTAGTACTCCGATTGTTCCTCCTGCGATTCCTGCACCTGTGAATGCGCCACTGAAAATGGCCGAAAATGCTGCTGGAATGTGATTGTAATTCATTCCTATGATGACGAGTGCTGCTCCTACATAAATGACTGCCATAAAAGGCACGATTTTTTCGGTGACTTTGGCGATGCGCTGAATTCCGCCAAGGATGACGATTCCGACCAAGACTGCTAGAATGATTCCGAATACGGTTCCGCCATAAGGCGATGAAATTCCTGCGGATGAAAGGAATATCTCAGCTGCCTGATTGGCCTGAAACATGTTGCCACCACCGAATGAACCGCCTACGCACATGATGGCAAAAATGACAGCCAAAGCTTTGCCTAATCCTGCCATATTTTTGGCCGAAAGTCCTTTAGATAGATAATACATCGGGCCACCATAAACGCGACCGTTCGCGTCAATCTCGCGGAAGCGAACACCAAGCGTACATTCTACAAATTTGGACGACATACCGAGCAGACCTGCGAGAATCATCCAAAAGGTTGCTCCTGGACCACCTATGGCAATGGCCACGGCAACGCCAGCAATGTTTCCGAGGCCAACAGTTGCAGAAAGTGCAGCAGTTAATGCTTGGAAGTGATTGACTTCGCCATCAGCACCTTCAATTCGGATGGTGTCGGGTTCGTCACCATCTACAATGTTCAGATCCGATTTCATCTCTTCAACATGCTCGTATTTACCACGAACGGTGTTGATGGCGATTCCGAACAAGCGAAGGCCCGGAAATTTGAAGATGATGGTGAAATAAAGTGCGCCCAAAATCAATGGGAAAAGCACCCAGAAAACCTTAATATCATGGGTGAAAGGGATCTCATAAAAGATGAGCCCAACAAACCAGCCGGTGGCCTGACCAAAGTAGTGATCTATCTTCTGATCGAGTCCCATTGCTTGCTGTGCAAAGGTGAAGATGGGCATAACGGTTGCTACACATAGGGCTAAAAGGTGCTTCATAAATAACGTGGTGTTAAGGTTTATTGAACGAATGGTTAAAGCAAATGTAAAGGTTTGGTTGAAACGCTATTATGGAACCTGAGTAATCGGGTTTTAGGTAGATGCAACTACCTATTGAAAAACATGTTTTTAGCCACAGAAACACAGAATACACAAAGGGTTTGACAGAAATAAATACTTCATTTTTATGTGGCTATTAAAATATCAGGTCAAATGCGTGTGCCCTGAAAACCTCGTAAGCAGTCTTCACCCTTTTATTTCTGCCAATTGCTTCTCCATTAACGCAATTCCTTCTACGAAACTACGCGGATTGTAACCCAACTCCCTTCGTGCCTTATCCAAGATAAAACCCGTAACAGGTGGCCGCTTGGCAGGCTGATTTAGCGTTGTGGAAGAGACTGGGTTAATTAGGCTTTTGTCTAATCCGTAGTAATCGGCCACAGTCCGAACGAGGTCGATGATGGAGAATTGATCTTTTCCTGAAATGTTGTAGATACCAGTAGCGTTCTTGTCAACGGCCAATATGCAGCCATCGGCTAGGTCTTCGGCCAAGGTTGGCGAGCGGAATTGGTCGTCTACTACATTAATCGGATTTCCTTTTTCTAATGCTCCTTTTGCCCAAAGCACGATATTGGAACGGCTCATGTTGTCCACAATTCCGTAAACGAGAACCGTGCGCAGAATGGCCCATTTCAGCTTGCTATTCTGAACAATTAGTTCGCCTTTCCACTTGGCAAGGCCATAATAACTCAACGGATCGGCCACGCCTTTTTCATCATACGGGCCTTCTTCTCCATTGAAAATAAAATCGGTAGAAATATGCACTAAATGGCAATTATTGCGCTCGGCAGCATCTACTATATATTGAACGGCATCTACATTGGCACGGTCGCAAGCGGAATGGTCCAGTTCACAATCATCAACTTGCGTCATGGCTGCCGTGTGGATGATGTAATCGGGTTTTACCGCATCTATTACGGCATCAACGTTTTCCCGACTTTCAATATCCAAAGGATAAAACGTGTATCCAGATTGGTCTAACAATCGATTTTCTCCGCGTGCGGTTGCAATGAGCTCGACATTGCTGCGGTCTTTGAGCTTATAGACAAGTTTTTGTCCCAGCAATCCGTTGGAACCTGTTACGAGAATCTTCTTCACGCTAGCTGGTTATATCGTTTTTCATATCGGTTATCTGCTTAGACGTACCCAGCACAAACAACTTTGAACCTTCCTGAATTTGGGTTTGAGGCGTTGGATTGAAAACATATTCCCCTTCAGATGTCTTGAACCCAACGATGTTGGCACCCCAATTTTTGCGCACATTGAGTTCTTTAATGGTTTGTCCGATGTATGATGTCGGTAACAGATTGCATTGGATTTCTTCAATGTGACTATCTACCCTCGATTGACCCGTGAGCATATCTATGAACTCAACCACATCAGGTTTAACTACCAACTGTGCCATGTGCGCACCTCCAACCTTATCAGGCATAATTACATTGTCAACGCCAGCATGACGCAATTTTGTGTCTGAATTATCTTCAGAAGCACGGCTTATAATTTTCAGTTTCGCGTTATTGACCCGTGCAGTAAGCACCACAAACAGGTTGTCGGCATCATTGGGCAATGCCGAAATAAGTGCTCGCGCATCTTTAATTCCTGCACGAATCAGAACTTCGTCCTGCGTAGCATCTCCCTCAATGAAAAGTATTTTCTTCTTTTCCATAAACTCCTAAATAATGGCTTTGTCCTTTTCTACCACAACGCATGTAACACCGTTTTCGGTAAGCGTTTGGTAGGCTTGGCGCCCATTTCTGCCATAGCCGCAAAGGATTGTGTGGTTCTTCAATTTGTTAATGGATCTATCTACTCTAATGTGTAAAAGCAGTCTTCTAAACTCGCCATCAACCACGTATTTCGTAACCTCGGTAATGGTGTAGGCGAATGTACCAAAACTGCCGAGTATGAGGCAAATGGTAAACATCCTTCCTTCTAGCGAAAGTGGTTTTACTTCGTTGAAGCCTACCGTGGTTACGGTAATGACTGTCATGTAAATGGCATCCCAAAAATCGAAGCCTTCTATAAGCATGAACCCCGCAACCCCAATTATCAGCAGTAAACTGATAATAATGAAGGGGAAATAAATGAACCGTATTCGTTTTCTCACGGCAGTAAAGAAAGTTATTTGTTAGTGAGTTGGGGGTTATTGGCTCGTGCCTCAATAAGCTTTAACTCAATAACCGATAACTCATAGATCCCAAACACTTCTGCGTTTGCGCTGAACGGTAGGTTTGAAATAGTGCTTGTGTTCGAGAATGAACGAACTGATGAGATACACGATAATGGGCGAGCCAAACGTGAAGAACGAGAGATAAATGAAATACATGCGGATGCTTGTGGTTTTGATGCCGAGCTTTTCGCCCAGCCAAGAACACACCCCGAAAATCTGGAATTCAAACAACGAAACGACCTTATTCTTCTCTTCGGAACTCATAGTTCTCTTTTCAAAATAGTGGCACCCATGCTGCAAGCTAGGCATTTTTTGTGGTCGCAATAATTGGTTTTGAGTTCAATCAATGCCTGCGATTCGGCAGCATTCTGAACCATCAATCCTTGATTGGTAAACGCATTCACCTTGACGTTCTTCTCCGCTTCGAGTTGCTGCAAAATGGCCAAACTTCTGTCTTGTAGTTCGGGTTTTGCTTCGCGATGGGCTAAAACGAATAGAAAAGGAGCAACTGCATTGATAAGAATGTTCTGCGCCATGGTGGTTCCAATTCGCTTTGATTTTGGTGCAGATTCGGAGCCAAAATGATAATGCGTTTCCCAATACGCTGATGGTAAAACACTCAGTGTTTTGGGTTCAATATTCTCCGTCTGACTAGAAAACCAACGCAAGAATGCACCTGTTTTTTGGAACAAAACAGCCAACTGCGCAATTCTCACCGTAGGGAAGTTGGCTGGTCGCAAACGGAGGAATTTCCACAACTTTTTATCAAGTGGTTTCAGGTCATATTTATGTTGAAGAAAATCATATTCCTTTTTGAGTTGTTGGGAATATTCGTCTTTCGGATTTACCAAAAAGCCTGCGTTTCCGAGCAAGATAGCTTCCAATTGAAATAAACTGTCCCGATGCTTTGCCAGCACTTTCCAAGACGTTTGCTTGGCCAATTGCTCAAACGGTTCAGCATTCACCTTCATCCCAAAGGAGCGGAACAGCACAACCATGAACGCTTGTTCCAGATCGCCATGGCATTCATCCACCAACGCGTTCATCCATTCTGACTTCCGTTGCAAGCGTCCTATTAATAAGGAGTCGAACCAAGCGTTTCTGACCAGTTCAGAAACTTCCAAAAATTGCTTTCCGCAAGGAAGTTCGTCCGATGAGTTGTTGAGATTCTCGTATCGCCTCAAAATCTGGTCAGAAATCAATCCTTTCAATTCCAATGTTGGAAACGAACCGAGTGATTGCTTCAGATCATCTTCAAAAACTACATGAAGAATTATGTTCGCATAAGCAGGATCGGTTTGATGATTGTGCTTCAGCCAATCGGAACTACGAATATGGATCTCAACATTCCCTGCCCATTCCGTTCCATCCACTTTTATGCGGGAATTGCGGAAATCTGGGCCTGCATCCGTATTCAGTTCTCCCGAACGGATTACCTCCACCGATTGACCATCAACCGTTCTCAGCCATTGCGAACTGAACAGCCGATGCTGCCAAATGTGATGTAAGAGTTCTTCCTTGAGAAAAGGCATGGCACTGATTCCTTAACTTTGTTCCAAGCTGTCCCTGTAATTCCTCTCCCAGACCTATGTGCTGGTGATGAATCCGGGTTTTTTTATGTCTTAAATTTAGACCTACAACCCAGCCTCATCCAAAATAACTTCCATCTGCTGCTGTATGATGAGCGTTTCAGCACGGGCAGCTTCGGCAAAATCTTCGCCTTGGCTGGCGTAAATAATTCCACGAGATGAATTGACCAACAGACCGCATTTATCATTTAATCCGTTCTTGGCAACTTCGGTTAGGCTTCCTCCTTGAGCGCCAACACCAGGCACAAGTAAGAAGTGATTTGGAACAATTTTCCGAACCTTTTTCATCAAAGATGCTTTCGTTGCCCCAACCACAAACATGGTATTGTCAACCGTTCCCCATTCCTTGGATTGTCGTAAAACCTCCTCGAACAATTGTCCGTTTTCCGTTTTGAGGAACTGAAAATCGGCAGCTCCTTCGTTAGACGTGAGTGCCAACAGCACCACCCAGCGTTCCTTATACTGAAAGTACGGCAACACGCTATCCGAACCCATGTAAGGCGAAAGCGTGATTGCATCAAAATTCATCTGATCAAAAAATCCACGGGCGTACATTCTTGTGGTATTTCCTATGTCGCCACGTTTGGCATCAGCCAGTTTAAAAACGTCTTTTGGAATATGATTCACTGTTTTTTCGAGCGACAACCAGCCTTCAAAACCACGTGCTTCATAGAAGGCCGTGTTCGGTTTGTAAGCAACACACAAATCATGCGTGGCATCAATGATTCGCTTATTGAACTCATGTACAGGGTCTTGATACCCCAAAAGGTGTGGTGGAATCTTGGCCAGGTCGGTGTCGAGTCCGATGCAGAGGAAACTGCGCTTCTTCTGAATATTCTTAAAGAGTTGTAGATGATTCATGGTGCATCAAATCTAACGATCTCATTCTTTGGAGTACTGTTGATAATAGCTAAACATTCACATGTTTTTCAACCCTGTGCCGCAGGGAATATGCGTAGTTTTGTTTCCCGTTCATCAACCTACATAACCAAGTAAAAGATGCCGGGAACCAAGTACATTTTTGTGACAGGAGGAGTTACTTCCTCACTAGGAAAAGGAATCATTTCGGCCTCTTTGGCCACGCTGCTCCAAGCACGCGGTTTCCGAGTTACCATCCAAAAATTAGACCCTTACATCAACGTTGACCCAGGCACGCTAAACCCATACGAGCATGGCGAATGTTATGTGACCGATGATGGCGCAGAAACCGACCTCGACCTTGGTCATTACGAACGTTTTCTGGGCGTACCTACCAGTCAGGACAATAACGTTACGACAGGGAGAATTTACCAAACCGTCATAAATAAGGAACGCGAAGGTGCGTATTTGGGAAAGACGGTGCAGGTTATTCCGCATATCACAGATGAGATTAAAAATCGCATTAGAAGATTAGGAGATACTGGAGCATACGACATCGTTATTACCGAGATTGGTGGAACGGTGGGCGATATTGAATCTCTACCTTATATAGAGGCCGTGCGCCAATTCAATTGGGAGATTGGTGCATCCAATCACTTGGTCATTCACTTGACGCTGCTCCCCTATTTGGCAACTTCTGGCGAATTGAAGACCAAACCAACGCAACATTCCGTCAAGATGCTGCTTGAAAGCGGCCTGCAACCAGACATTCTTGTTTGCCGTGCCGATAGGAAAATTCCACGTGAGCAACGGCAGAAAATCGCGTTGTTCTGCAACGTGAACACCAACGCGGTTATTGAATCGTTGGATGCTGACACCATTTACGATGTGCCTATTTTAATGTTGAAGGAGAAGTTGGATTCGGTTGTCATCAGCAAATTGAAACTTCCTTCTAAGAACGAACCAGACCTTACGAACTGGAAACACTTCCTCGGCATTCTCAAGAATCCGACATCTGAGGTAAAGATTGGACTGATTGGGAAATACGTGGAATTGAAAGATGCTTACAAATCCATTGCAGAATCGTTGATCCACGCAGGTGTTGAGAACGAATGCAAGGTTGATGTTCAGTGGGTTCACAGCGAAGATTTGGAAGAAAGCACAGTTGCTGCAAAACTGGCGGGATTGAAAGGGATCATCGTTGCACCTGGTTTTGGAGATCGGGGAATTGAAGGGAAAGTTCTTGCTGTGCACTATGCGCGCGAGAACAAAATTCCATTCCTAGGAATTTGCTTAGGGATGCAATGCGCAGTGGTAGAATTCGGTCGTAATGTGCTTGGACTGAAGGATGCTAATAGCACCGAGATGAATCCGAAGACGAAAAATCCTGTCATCGACATCATGGAATCTCAGAAAAAAGTGACCAAAAAAGGTGGCACTATGCGGTTGGGCTCGTATCCATGCCATTTAACAAAAGGAACAAAAGCGTATTCGATATACGGAACAGCCAACATTAAAGAACGCCACCGCCATCGCTTCGAATTCAACAATTCCTACCTGAAGGATTACGAAAACGCGGGCATGATTGCATCAGGCATAAACCCTGATTCCAACTTGGTGGAAATGGTTGAACTGAAAGACCATCCGTGGTTCATTGGGGTTCAATTCCACCCCGAATACAAGAGCACGGTTGCCAATCCACATCCGCTTTTTGCGAAGTTTGTAGGAGCTGCTTTGAAGGCGTAAAACTCCGATTGCCTTAGCGAACAAGCTTTCTATCTTTGCGCCCCAATTAAAAAGTCGGAATGGACAAGAATTCAGCCATTGGTCTAACGCTCATACTCCTTATTTTCCTAGGGTTCAACTGGTATAACATGCCATCTGATGAAGAGCGTGCCGAGGCAAAACGCGTGAACGATTCAATCACAGTTGTTGAAGAGCAGAATGCCCGCTTGAACGAAACCGCCATTAAAGAAGCGGTTGCAGATTCAAGCACGGTTTACAGCATCGTGACCCCAGAAACTTTGGTGAAGGATTCTGCTGCTTTGGCAGAATACAAAGACAAATTCGGGGAGTTTGGTGATGCTTCGATGGGCGAAGACGGAACAGTCGTTATCGAAAACGATTTGCTTGCCATCACTGTAAACAAGAAAGGCGGACATCCGCTTTCTGTTCAGTTGAAACAGTATAGAACGCACGATTCGCTTCCGTTGGTTTTGTTTGAAGGACAGGACAACAAGTTCTCACTCGATTTCTTTGCCAAGAACAACCGTGTTTCTACTCAAGAATTGTATTTCGAACCCTCATCATCAGGTTTTACGGTATCTGGTGAGAACAAGAAAAGCCTTTCCATGCGGCTTGCTGCTGGGCCTGAACAATACATTGAATACGTATATACAATAACAGGAGGTTCTTATTTGGTTGATTTAGACATCAATTTTGTGGGAATGCAAAACGTGATTGAACGTAACGCTACCACGCTTGATTTGCATTGGAGAAATGATCTTCCACATCAGGAAAAAAGTCTGCAGAATGAGCGCGACAATTCCACCATCTACTATCGTTTCAGCGATGATGAAGTGGATTACATTTCGGAGCGTTCGGATGAAAAGGAAGAAATCAAAACCGACCTGCAATGGGTTGCTTTCAAACAGCAGTTCTTCAGTTCTGTTCTTATCAATAAGGATGGTTGGGAAGGTCAATCTGACCTCGAAACAACAAGAGATGAAGCCTCCAACACGGTTGTAAAAACCTTTGACGCCAAGCTGACCATTCCTTACAGCCACCGCGAAATTGAGAACGTGGCCCTGCAATTCTATTATGGGCCGAACCAGTACAATTCGCTTAAAGATCTTGAACTTGGCTTAGAAAATATGATACCGCTCGGCTGGGGAATCTTTGGTTGGGTCAATCGGTTTGCAGTTATACCTCTGTTCAACCTTCTCAAGGACACTGGGCTTGGTTATGGAATCATCATCCTTATCCTTACCCTGGTCATAAAAACGGTGCTAATGCCGTTTACATATAAGGCGTACATGAGCACGGCCAAAATGCGTGTTCTGAAACCAGAAATTGACGAGATCAACAAGAAATTTGAGGGCAAGGACGACCCGATGGCCAAGCAACAGGCCACCATGGCGTTGTATAGCAAAGCAGGTGTGAATCCACTTGGTGGATGTCTTCCGATGCTGTTCCAAATGCCAATTTTAATTGCATTGTTCCAATTCTTCCCTGCTTCTATTGAGCTGCGTCAGCAAAGTTTTCTTTGGGCAGATGACCTGAGCAGCTACGATAGCATTTATGACCTTCCGTTTGAGATTCCGTTCTATGGCGATCACGTGAGTCTGTTCACGCTTCTGATGACCGTTTCTACCATCATTTATACACGATCAAACATGAGCATGCAGGCGGGAAATCCGCAGATGGAGCAGATGAAATGGATGATGTATCTGATGCCCGTAATGATGCTTGGTTGGTTCAACAACTATGCATCGGGATTGAGCTACTATTACTTTCTTGCCAACATGGTCACGTTCGGTCAGAACTTCGTGTTCACCAAATTGGTTGACGACAAGGCCATTCATGCCAAATTGCAGGAGAACAAGAAGAAGCCGAAAAAGCAATCGGGCTTTCAAAAAAAGTTGGAGGATATGGCCAAACAACGCGGTTATCAGGCACCCAAAGCAGACAAGAAAAAGTAAAGTTTCTCAGGACTGATTCTGAGACATGTTTTTAGCCACAGATGCACGGATTTACACAGAATAAAATCAAAGCAATCAGATAAAATCTGTGCCTCTGCGGCAATAAGATTTCTGTACATCGTTTAAAGGTCAGCACAATTTGGTAGGGTTTTTGGCCCTGACCGACAAAATATTCAGACATGAAAAATCTATTTCCCTTACTTGCAATTAGTGCATTTGCATTAGTTGCGTTCAACTGCAAAAGCAATAAAGAAACCGTTTCGGCTACGCCAGATGTGAAAAAAGAGGTGAAGACCTCAGAACAAACAGAACCTCAGATGCTGGCCTCCATCGAACGAACCGCCTGCTACGGGCAATGTCCGATGTACAAGGCCACTTTCATGGACAATGGCGAAGTGAAATATGTGGGAAAACGTTTTGTGGAAAAGATTGGAACGTACAGAACGCTCTTATCAGCAGACGAAGTTCTTCTGATTCAGGAGAATATCATTGAGTATAAATACTTTAGTTTGGATAGTCTTTATCCAACACCGATTTCAGATTTTCCTTCTTGCATAACGGAAGCTCGCCTAAACGGAAAACTCAAAAAGGTTATTGACAGAAGAAATCCGCCTGATAATCTCAAGGCATTCGAGAAATTCCTTGATGGTCTGTTGGAAGGAAAGGAACTGGAAAAAGTTTCTGACGAGACGAATTACGATACGAAACAGAAGTAATTATTCGTCAACCTTGGCTGGCTCGATAAGGCTATAATTGCTCAGGTCAATCTTCATAATATCATACTTACCATTTGCCGAACCCTTAACGCTGTAGTAAGCGGTTTTGCCATCAGCAGTAATGGTGAATTCAGACTCATCTCCAGGCGTATTTATCGGATAACCCAGATTTTGAGGTTCGCCCCACGTTCCATCTGCTTGTATTACTGACTTGAAAATGTCGTAACCACCCATGTTCTTGTGGCCCTTGCTGCTAAAGAACAAGGTTTTTCCATCAGGCGCAATGAAAACGCTCTTTTCGTCCTCAATTGTGTTGAGTACACTCACGTTCTCCGCCTTTCCCCAGTCAGTAGTTGAAATAGCATTTGCCATCCAGATGTCTCCGTTACCCTTGCCGCCCGTTGGTCTTTCAGATATGAAGAACATGGTCTTAGAATCTGCCGTTAGGGAAGCATTGCTATCGAAATAGCCGCTGTTCACATTCTTGCCAAGCGAATAGGCTTTTGACCAGCGGTTGAGGCTAATTAAACGGGCGGCATCGGGCGAGCCGTCAGCAATGGCATCAGTAGCATTCTTATTCATCCTTGTTTTAGAAACGAATATGTCTCCCGCATTCTGATCCCTGAAAGTGAACAGTTGTCGGCCATCAGGCGAAATGCTGAGGTTGGCATCGTGGCCTTCGGTATTGATTGCACCTGGAATAGGAATCGCGGGTGCCCAACCGTTTAGGCTGTCGCTCCAATAAGATATATATATGTCCTCATACCAGTCGTTATCTTCTTCATAGCGTTTGCCGCCCTCGGTGTTCGATCTGCGCGAAGTGAACACCATGATTTTTCCATCTGCAGTAACTGAAGGATGATATTCATGATTCTCTTCCGTGTTGATTCCTTCGCCAGCTGAACTGATCTTTACATCCACAGGATTTGCCATCATCTGAATAGTGGCCTCACATTTTGCCTTCAGTTCTTCGGCCTTTTCTCTATCAGCTTTAACAAGCTTATCGTTCTCCAAATATTTATTTAAGTGCGAAATAGCCTCTTCCTGCTCACGAACCATTCGGTGGGCAAGACCCATGTTGTATTCCAAATCTTTGTCAATCTCTGGATTGTTCTCCTGAGCTTTTTGAAGATACGCCAAAGCATCCTGTCCCTGATTCAGAGCGAGATAGCATTCGGCCATGCGCCAATTGAGCATGGCATCCGTTCCGTGCTCGGTGTAAAGCACGCGATAGATACGCAGCGCACCGTTGTAGTCGCCATCGGTCATGCTGCTCTTGGCCTGAAGCATCTTAATCTTATCGGGACCGGCAAGTAACTGCGCAGAAGCCGAGATGTGGATTGTTTGAAAACAGAAAACGATTGCGATAAGTTTGATAATGGATCTCATGTGATGTGCGGTTTGCGCCTAAAATTAACAATTCGGGAAACGGTGGGACGGCTTGCTGAAATAGGATTTCAACATCCTATGAAGACTTACTCAACCATTCGTGGAAAAGTTTCAGTGCCTGAAGCTTTTTATCATCAAGTTTATAACTAATCACATTTTCTACATACCGTAGCAAGCCTTCATGATTGCCGCTTGCCATGGAATGAATTGCCTCTGATTGGTGTTCCAATCCAAAATTCAGCGCGGCATTAAACTCAGAAACAAACTCAGCGCTTAAAGGTCGATTGCTTACCCAACAGGCAAACACGAACGGCAAACCCGTAAGGTCTTTCCATTCCTGCGCAAGGTCTTTTACCACTGGAAACTTATCGCGAAGCGGAAAAGCACGGTCACCGATGACAACGCCAGCGGTTTTGCCTTTTATGTGTTCGATGAAATCGGCATCTGCCTGTTTCCATGTGGGCGAGATTTTCCAATGCTTTTCGGCCAGAAGTCGGGCCAGTTGCACGGAGGTTCTTGACTGATAATCGAGCAGAACCTCCTCAATTTCCTCAAGCGGAACCTCACTAAAGAGACAAACGGTCTCCACTGCGCCATCGGCTCCAATACAGCAATCAGAAATAATGTGCGATTGTTTCAACTCAGGAATGATGGCAACAGGCACCAATCCAAGGTCAACTTCTCCGCTGATGAGTTTCTTGGCGCAATCGGCCGGTGTATCCAATTGCAGGTTAATTTGATTTATCACCGCGTGATTCCTCAACCCGAAAATGAACGGATAAGAATTGGCGTATGATACTGCCGATACCTTTATTCTGTCTGCCTCTTGTCCCAAAATTTCGCCTCAAAAATCGCTATTTTCGCGCCTTGTCAACGCTACAGTCAACACAACTTGTTAAACATGATTTAGCCACTGATTCACAGCTTATCACAGATAAAAATGATTTTATCCGTGGAGAATCAGTGAAAATCAGTGCATCTGTGGCAATAACATTTCCTTTCATCTCACCTGAAACAGAAACATGGAACTGAATGTTCTCTCGGCCGTTTCGCCAATTGATGGGCGTTACCGAAAACATACCGAATCGCTCTCTGATTATTTCTCTGAAGCTGCGCTAATCAAGTACCGCGTGCGGGTTGAAATTGAGTATTTCATCCAGCTTTGCGAACTGCCTTTACCACAGTTGAAAGACTTTGATCATTCGCTTTTCCCAACGCTGCGGAAAATCTATTCAGAGATTTCTGAAGCCGATACGCAGCGCGTAAAGGAGATTGAGAAGACCACCAATCACGATGTGAAGGCGGTGGAATATCTCATCAAGGAGAAAATGGAAGCGCTCGGAATTGGCGAACAGATGGAGTTCGTGCATTTCGGATTGACCAGTCAGGACATCAACAATACGGCTACTCCGTTGATGATAAAGGAAGCTACCGAGCAGGTTTATCTTCCTCTTTTGGATGAAGTAATCGGAAAGTTGACATCCTTATCAACCGAATGGAAAGACATTCCGCTTTTGGCAAGAACCCACGGACAACCCGCTTCTCCAACCCGGATGGGAAAAGAAATTTATGTTTTTGTGGAGCGATTGGAAGCACAGAAAAAGCAATTGTTGGCTGTTCCTTTCTCCGCCAAATTCGGTGGTGCCACGGGTAATTTCAATGCGCATGTAGTTGCTTATCCAAAACTGGATTGGGTGGCTTTTGGGAACAAGTTTGTGAACGAAACCCTAGGACTGAGCCGCTCGCAGACCACCACACAAATTGAGCATTACGACAATACTGCGGCTTGGTGCGATGCGTTGCGAAGGATCAATACCATCATCCTCGACCTCGACCGCGATATGTGGGCATACGTTTCAAACGACCTATTTAAACAACGAATCAAAGAAGGGGAAGTGGGTTCTTCGGCCATGCCGCATAAAGTGAATCCAATCGATTTCGAGAATTCGGAGGGAAACATCGGTCTCGCCAATGCGCTTTTCGGGCATTTGGCAGAGAAGCTTCCTGTTTCGCGTTTGCAGCGCGATCTGACCGATAGCACGGTTCTTCGGAACATCGGTGTGCCGTTGGGTTATACGCTTATTGCGTTCCGTTCTACGCTGCGCGGATTGGAGAAGCTGCTTATCAATGAGGACAACATCCGCAAGGAATTGGAGAACAATTGGGTTGTGGTGGCAGAGGCCATTCAGACCATTTTGAGACGCGAAGGCTACCCCAAACCTTACGAAGCATTGAAAGCTTTTAGCCGTACCAACGCCAAGTTGGATGAAAAGGCCATGCTGGCGTTTATTGATTCATTGAATATTTCGGAGGGAATAAAGGAGGAAATGCGCGCCATCACGCCTTTTAATTATACTGGTCTAAGTCCTATTTGATTTAGAGAAGACCTTGAAGGTCTTTGCAGAGAGCTCAATACTCGTTCCGCTTTTTCTTTCGTAGCCAGATCTTCTGACCCGGAACAGGTTCTTCTCCCGGATTCAGCTCATTGTGCTTGTAAAGCTGCTTCATCTGAATGCCATATTCCTGAGAGATCCAACGTAAAGTTTCGCCCGTGGCCACAAAATGGAAGTCGTGATTGCGGTTGCGGTTGCGCTTGGGCTGCAGGTAAATCAACTCGCCCGGAATGAGTTGCGCGCTGTTTGCCTTATCGTTGTACTTGAGCATCTTTCCTTTCCGAACTTGGGTCAGTTGCTCCAGCTTTTCGTACGTATCGCCTTCTTGCACACGAACATAGCGGATATCGTTACGCAGATACATCTGCCGTTGCGAGGTGGAAACGAATGCTTCCTTCGGATTGTCTGAATTATTCTTGTCTCCGGTTGGTTCTTTTTCTTTTGGAATTTCACGGCCCTTTGGCGGGGTTTTCATCCGGTCATACTTGTCGAGTTCATTCTCCTCAATGATTTTGATGAGCAATGCCGGATACTTCGGATTGGTGGCATATCCGGCATCCTTTAGCCCCTGCGCCCACCCTTTATAATCGGTTATTCTGAGTTTAAAAAGAGCGGCATATCGGTCGCGCCCGCTCAAGAACACGGAATGATCGTGGTAGCTTTCAAACACATTCTCATATACCCGAAAGCATTCGCCTTTGGCATCATCATCCATATGGAACTTCTTTCCGTCCCACACTCCATGGCACTTAATCCCGAAATGATTGTTGGCCTTCTGCGCGAGGGTGCTGTTGCCATCACCGCTTTCGAGGATGCCTTGCGCCAGCGTGATGCTGGCCGGAACGCCACTTATCAGCATTTCCTTCACGGCATAGGGCGCATAAAGTTCAATATACTCCGCACGGGTCAGTTTTTCTGAAGGCTGCGCGAGGTTGCTGCTCTGAGCCGAGGCCAGCAGCTGCGATGTGATGAAGACGTACGAAAGGAAAACGCGCATGGCCTAAAAGTAGATTCCGCTAACCGCATAACGCCCGAATGGCGATGATGTTTTAAACACGCCCGTGTTGATTCAGACCAATCCTCGGTGCTTCATCCCTTTCCAACCTTGCAGCCCGCCTGTGTGGATGGCGAGAATGGTGGTTCCTGATGCAAACTCACCCCTGTCAAGCTTGGGCGCGCCTTTCCTCTCTCGTTCAAGAGATGGGTGTCCGAACCTGTCGTGACGGGGTGAGTCAGACAGAATCATATCATATATACCGAACATCATTTTTCCCGTATAGATGGGATCGAGGGGAATTCCGGTGCGTTCGGTAAACCCATTGATGAACGCCAAAAGTTCAGGCTTCATCTTGGCGTAGCCTCCGAAATGGTATCCGGTCGATAGTTCATAGTCCATGGTCGATGGCGGTCGTAATTGCGATTCATTAATAAGACGTTTTACATCCTCCATCAGAAAATCGCCTCCTTTCAATGCCGGGAAACCCAACAATTGCTGATGTTCTTTCAGCGAAACAGCCAGCCCGGCCAAGGTTGTTCCCGTACCGGCCGCGCAGCACACCACATCAAAATGTTCTTCCACCCCCGCAAGAATTTCGGCACACCCGCGCACGCCAAGGCCGTTGGCACCGCCTTCGGGAATGATAAAACAACGGCCGAATCGTTGTTGTACAGACGTTGCGAGCAACGTCTCCGCACCCTGAACAGACGCTTCCGATACAGACGTTTCCGATACAGACGCTTCCGATACAGACGTTTCCGATACAGACGTTTCCGATAGAGACGTTGCATGCAACGTCTCTACGCGGTATTCATCCCGCGATACAAATTGCAACTGCATTCCATTTTCCCGCGCAAATTTCAATGTCGGGTTGGTGGCATCATCCTCACCACCGATAATGCCAATGCTTTCCATACCGGCCTTGTGGCACGCATAGGCCGTGGCGGCAATATGGTTGCTATACGCCCCTCCGAAGGTGAGAATGGTATGATGATTCTGTCGGACGGCCTCCGTCAGATTGTATTTGAGTTTGCGCCACTTGTTGCCGCTGATGTGCTCGTGAATAAGGTCGTCCCGTTTGATAAGAAGCCGAACACCAGTGCCATCAAGAAGAGGATCCTTCACCTCCTGAACGGGCGACCCAGCAGGGCGGTAGGTTTTGGCGTAATCGATGGCATCCATGAGGGCAAAGAACGAACAGAAAGAAGAAAAAGGTAAAAATGAAGAAGGAAAAACGTCAGTTCTTGACGAAACGGGCAGTGGAAACCGCCTTGTGTCTATACAATTACGCACGCACAACCCTTCGCCCTCTTTCTTGTTTACTTTGCAAACGTGAACGAGATGGACGATTATTTCGGAAAGCCCAACCTTGACCCTGATGATTTCTACTATTCCAAAGAAGGCTACATTGTCTTTACGGAAAAGTATCTGCTCAAGCGCGGCTATTGCTGCAAAAACAGCTGCAAGCATTGCCCGTATGGGTTCGATAAGAAAACGGGACGAATCGGAAAAAAAGGCAATTAGCTAATTGACAGATGGATTTTAAAACCGCAGTTTCAGAAGGCATTCCAAGCCAATTACCAGCGCCAAGATCGCTTGATGCAACGTTGAGCCACGCACCAAAACGAAAAAACATTCTTAATGCTGATGAGAAAAAACTTGCCCTGAGAAATGCGCTGCGCTATTTCCCGAAGGAATGGCACGCAGAACTGGCCGCAGAATTTGCCACTGAGCTTAAGGTACATGGCCGCATCTATATGTACCGTTTCATACCCGAATATGAAATGCGTGCTCGGCCAATTTCAGAATACCCGGCCAAATGCCAACAGGCGGCCGCCATTATGCTTATGATTCAGAACAACTTGGATCCAGCAGTGGCGCAACATCCACAAGAACTCATTACCTACGGTGGAAACGGAGCCGTCTTTCAGAATTGGGCGCAGTATCGCCTAACGATGAAATACCTCTCAGAAATGACCGAGGAGCAAACGCTTGTCATGTATAGCGGGCATCCGATGGGATTATTTCCAAGCCATAAAGATGCACCAAGAGTTGTGGTTACCAACGGCATGATGATTCCGAACTACAGCAAACCTGACGATTGGGAGAAATTCAACGCGCTGGGCGTAACGCAATACGGACAAATGACCGCGGGTTCTTACATGTACATCGGCCCGCAGGGAATTGTGCATGGAACGACCATTACGGTTTTGAATGCGGTGAGGAAAATAAAAGCAAACCCAGCGTTTAAAGACCACCCCCAACCCCTCCTTTCAAAGGAGGGGAGCTGGCACTCCGATTCAAATTCTGTGCAGACTTCTGATCAAGTCACCAACTCCTCCCCTGAAAAGGGGAGATGGCCAGAGGCCGGAGGGGTCAATCCTGAAAAGGGGGAGTGGCCGCAGGCCGAGGGGGTCAAATTGCCTCTATTTGTAACCTCTGGCCTCGGTGGCATGAGCGGAGCCCAACCCAAGGCCGGAAACATTGCCGGAGTTGTGACCATCTGTGCCGAAATCAACGCCATTGCCGCCAAAAAACGCCACTCGCAAGGTTGGGTAGACGAATTGATTGATGATGTGGATAGGTGCATCGATACCGCCATTGAATTTCAGTCGAAAGGAAAACCTCGCAGCATTGCGTTTGTAGGAAATGTGGTCAATCTGTGGGAACGACTTGCTGAAAGGAACATCAAGGTTGACCTCGGGTCAGACCAAACTTCCCTGCATAATCCTTGGGCAGGCGGTTATTATCCCGTTGGATTGAGTTATGAGGAAAGTAATTTGCTGATGACCAAAGAGCCAGAACAGTTCAAAAAACGTGTTCAGGAAACCCTCCGCAGACAGGTGTTGGCCATCAACACACTGGCAACGAACGGCATGTATTTCTTTGATTATGGGAATGCTTTTCTGTTGGAGGCAAGTCGTGCCAAAGCTGAAATCACAAAGCCAGACGGCTCATTTATATATCCAAGCTACGTGCAAGACATCATGGGGCCGATGTGTTTCGATTATGGTTTTGGGCCGTTCCGTTGGGTTTGCGCCTCCGGAAAAGAGGAAGACCTTCAAACCACAGATACCATTGCTGCTCAAGTAATTGAAGAAATGCTTTTGTGCGCACCTTCAGAAATTCGTTCTCAATTGCAAGATAACTTGCTTTGGGTTAGAGAAGCGCAGCAGAACAAACTCGTGGTTGGTTCGCAGGCGCGCATTCTTTATGCTGATGCTGAGGGAAGAATAAAAATTGCTTCGGCATTCAATCAAGCCATCAAGGAAGGAAAGATTGGGCCTGTGGTTCTTGGCCGCGATCACCATGATGTATCAGGAACAGATTCTCCTTACAGAGAGACCTCCAACATTTACGATGGTTCGCAGTTTACGGCAGATATGGCCGTGCAGAATTTTGTGGGCGATGCCTTCCGTGGTGCCACTTGGGTCAGCCTCCATAATGGTGGTGGCGTGGGCTGGGGAGAAGTGATAAACGGTGGTTTCGGAATGCTGTTGGACGGCTCAGAAGATGCCGACCGTAGGCTGCGGATGATGCTTCATTGGGATGTGAACAACGGCATTTCGCGCAGAAGTTGGGCGCGTAATGAAGGGGCGATATTTGCCGCCAAGCGCGCCATGCAGCAAGAGCCTAACTTGAAGTTGACTTTACCTAATTTCGTTGACGATGCGCTGCTGGATAATCTTGATGTGTAGTAAAATGGGAGCGTCATTCCGAGGGAGGAACAGGTTGTCTCGATTTTTCGGGAACCGAAGGAACCTCTTGGCTTCAAGCAGAGATTGCTTCACTGCACTCGCAATGACGGCTCTACTTTTCTCTATTCAAACTGATGGTCTCGCACAGATTGCAGAAGAAGAAACCCCATTCAACCAGCAGATGGAACATCGGGTTGGCATTGGGTTCGCCACCACGGGTTTCAGTTCCAACTTCAGTTATTTCGTTTCTCCCCATTATTCGTTCCGTTACCATCGGCATTGGTTCGGATTCACGCCATTCTATGGCAGATTGGATGGAGTGGCAAACCAACAGGACATTGGCGTTGGCATTGATTACCGCCTCTATCCTTTCAAAAATCTGGCCTCCACTCTGCTCTATTTTCCAGTTGGAGTTCATTACAATTATAAATGGTCGGATAAAAGTGAAAAGACAGCCATGTTTTACAAGGCCGGATTCGGGGTTGAGGCACTTTTGGGCAACCATTTCGCGCTTTCGCTGGATGTGTGCTTCGCAATAGGTCAACCGCTGTCCTCCAAAATACAGCAGACCGAACATGGCACGTTCCGATCTGGCAACGACCTTAACTACTACTTCCTTCCCACCATCCGATTATCCTACCGCCTGTGAGCAACCATATCTCCAAGAAGAAACATTTTATTCCCATCATTCCCTCTCTCAGGAAATACCTGAAAAAGGAAGAGCGGGAGATGAAGTTCGGACTGGTCTATTCTGATTTGTTGGAGCACCGGTTGGCCACACCGCATCTCGATAAAAAAGGTCAGGACACCCTTTGGGAGACCGTTTTTTATGAGCCGGAGACCAACGAGCGATTGCACAAGGCACTCACCTTCATCTATGTGATGCTGAAGAATGAGGGCGATTTCAGCTCTTTGGAACATTTGGATGTGGATAGGATTGACTACTGTTCGTTCGGGAATTCCAATCCATTCCGCATTCGTATCATCAACAAATTCAACGATAATTACGATTACTTCTACATCAAAACGGCCGATGCTTCTCGCGTTTACGGGCTAGAATTGGAGCACCTGCTTTCTCCCAACCGCATCAGCTATTATGTGGATGGTGATACGTTGATTGAAGAGCACATTGCAGGCATTCCGGGCGACATGTTCATCAACACTTTTATGAATACCAAACAGACCAATAAGGTGCGTTTGGCCAAGGAGTTCGTCAAATTCAACGAGCGTTGCTTTGTGCGTCTGTTGGGCGATATGCGCAGCTACAATTACGTGTTGGACATCACCCCCGATTTTGATGATGTTCAGTACCGCATACGCGCCATCGACTTTGACCAACAGTGCTACGAAGGGCGGAAGAACCTGTATTTGCCACAGTTCTTCAAGGAGAATTTTCCGTTGGTGGATTTGGGGATGCAGCTTATCAATGAGAAAACGGTGCAGCAATATCAGGCCGAAGAACGTTCGCTTATTGCCAGAAGGTTGATTGCTTCTCGCTATCGACTGAAAGACCTGATTGATTGCATGGAGGAAGATAACATCTCAACCCCCGAAAAGGTCAAACAACTGCGCGAAGATCTTGCGAAGCATCATCAAAACGACTTATTTCTCAAATGCGAGAACATGGGAAGTATCCTGAAACTCCAGCTCAAATCAACCCTCGCGAAGCACATTAGGAAGGTGAGGAATATCTAAGCTCAGTTGTGTTTGATGGTCCTGTTCCCAATGTAAATGACAACCCCAGCGGTGGCGAACATGATTAGGCTGTAAATGGCTGACGGAATGGACATCTCCGAATTGCCGATGATGGTAACGGCCACGGCAATGCCCAATGTGCCGTTCTGAATTCCCGTTTCGATGGAAACCGTAGCACTTTGACGTTCGGTTAGCTTGAGCAACCGCGAACCGTAAAAGCCAATGGCCAGCATTGTCACGTTAAGCGCAAGCGCCACAGGGCCTGCCTGTTTGAAAAACTCAAGCACATTCTCCTTTTCCTTGAGCACGGCTGCCATTATTATCAGTGCCAGAAAAATTGCGGACAGACCCTTAACAGGGTTTTCCATTTTTAGCGCAAATGCCTGTGCTTTTGACCGAACCAACATGCCAATGCTGACGGGAAGAATGGTGATGACCAACACAGAAACCACCGTATGAAACACGTTCAATTGCGCGACTTCTCCATCTGGCATAAACCTCACAAGCGCAAAATTTACAATAAGTGGAATGGTGAATACAGTAATGAGGGATGAGAATGCCGTAAGCGTAATGGACAGGGCCGTATCGCCCTTGGCCAGATTGGAAATGAGGTTAGATGTGGCTCCACCAGGGCAGGCCGCCAAAATCATCATACCCACGGCCAATTCGGTTTGAAGCCCAAAAAGTTGAATCAGGCCAAAGGCCACCAGCGGCAAAAGAATAAGCTGATTGGCCAATCCGATAGCTACAGCTTTCGGATAAATAATGACTCTTTTAAAATCGGCAATGGTGAGCGACAATCCCATACCCAACATTATCACCCCAAGGGCAAGCGGCATGAGGACGGCTGTAAGAATGTTGGATTCCATGATGGTTCTAGGTTGGAGAACGATATTAAGTAAAAAGATTACGATGTAACGATTACATCGTAATCCACCAAATCAACTTCAACACTACGGCTCTATTCTGCGCGGCTAGATTCTGGTCGTAATTATCGGTGTAAACCAAGTAGAGGTCAGACATGGGCTTGAAACGCCATTGGAAACGTGCGTTGATGTTGAAGTTATCTTGCTGCGTATTGTATTGAAAGAATGTGGTGAGGAAAACGCTTCGGGTAAATGAGAACTCGAATTTCGGCCCTATCAAATGCAGACTTGCCTGCTGCCCGTTGGGCAACCAAATTTGATTCTGATCATAGACCACGGAGAAAATTCCCCATGGCTGTGCGCGGTAATTCACCGTTAAATTAGAGCTGATTTTCTGACCAGAAAAATACGAACCGTATTCAACGGAAGAGGAGCCGTTGATTCGTTTCCGTGCATCGGTCTTGTAAAAAACACGGCCCGTTCGGTAATCGTAGCCGCCTTTTGAAATGAAATCCTGGTCGGTGAACGTAACATCCGTGTTGTAGAAAAGCTTGGTGAACCATTCGTTGTAGTTCAATTCTAGATAGGAAGTGTTTGTGAACTTGATCTTATAGAAGAACTGAACCTGACGGTCAGTTTCGCCCCAAGCTTCATCAAAGTAGCCATCATAGTAAATTCCGGGTGCGTGGTAGTTCACAACTTTCCCTTTTTTAGGATAGAAACGATGCTCCACGCTTGGTTCCAATCGCCAGTAAGAATGATTTTCCGCCTGCCCAGTTTCTGGGTTGAAACGTGACAAACGCGGCACAAAACCCACCTCGGCATTGTAATTTTTGTTCACATACTCGTGGTTCCATTGCACCGTGAGATTTGCCGAATTGTACATGAGCCACGTGGCATTTGCCCCCACAAATGCTTCATCACCAGGAGAAAAAGAATGATGATAGAATGCCTTTCCCTGCCATTTTCCATTGGCGGAGTTGAGATCAAAATCGAGCCCAACCAAACGGTTGTAATCAGACCAAAGCGGTTTGTAAAGATCAAAAGCCTGTTTGTTCACGAAGATCATTCCGATGTTGGAGCGTTTAAACACGCGTCTTTGCACGGCAGCCACCACAAAATTCTCCGAATTCGCTCCTTGAGGCACGCCTCCTTCGGTTTGCATACTCATGAAACCGATGCGCCAATTCTGATTCAGCTTTCCGCTCAACCGAAAACCACCTAGAATGGGAACTACTTTACCGTTCTGCAATCCAATGCGCCTACTAAAAAATGGCCTTATCCGACTAAACCCGAAACGGGCGAATAGGTCATTATTCTCAATAAAGAACTGGCGCTGCTCGGGAAAAAAGAGACTGAAACGGGAGAGATTGGTGATTTGACGATCTACCTCCACCTGAGAAAAATCGGGGCGAATGGTCAGGTCGAGATTGAGCGATGAGGTGATGCCAATTTTGGCATCCAATCCCAGATTCCAAGGCACTTTGGTCTTGTTTTCGCCTACATAATCATGGTTCACTCCCACAATTCCGTACGGAATGAGCGAAACGTTGGCACCGGCTTTCTTAGGCGCAACATCCCAAATTAGTTTTCCGGTATAAGCAAGATTGGAAACATTTTGTCCACGTTGAACCCAACTCCACGTGCTGCTTTCGTTCTGTTTGAGGTCGTTTCGCGCGAAGTTGATGCCCCATTCGGCAATGTCGCTTCTGTAGCGGATGGATTTGAACGGAATCCGCATCTCCACAATCCATTTACCTTCCTCAATTTTCACTTCGCTGAACCAGCGGTTGTCCCAAGCGGTGGTCACGCCAAAACTACCACCGTTCTCCAAGGTTCCTTCGCGTTGTACACCTAACGGATTGACTGAAAAATTGAACCCGTTCGCGCCATCATCAAATGGGTCGATAAAAATGGCGAAGGCGTCACTTACTGGAAAGGAGAAATCGCGTTTCAGCGACTCTATGATGAAGTTTCCTTTAATCGGATCATAACAGATGGCGCCAACATAAAGGTTCTTATCATCATAGGTCAACATTACCTCGGTTCGGGTTTGCGCCAGTGAGCTATCGTACGGGAATGTCTGCTGAAAATCGCGCGCCACATCGGCCAGTAGCCAATCGGGTTCGTTGAGAACACCATCCAGTGTGATGCTACCTTGCGCCTTTTTGATTCCCATCATCCGCACATCTTGTGCGAGTAGGAAAAAAGGGGAAAGGAGAAAAAGAAGAACGAAAAGTCGGTTCATTGGTCGCAAAAGTAGATTGTAAGGGTTTGATCCATCAAACCCTATCCCCTCAACTCAGCCCCCACTTCCTTCTCAAACCGTTGTTGAATTCGTCCCATTGTCTTTTCAATGGTCTTATCGTTGAGGGTGGAATTGGCATCCTGAAGAATAAAACTCAACGCATACGACCGCTTTCCTTCGGGAACACCTTTTCCTTCGTAGACATCAAACAGATCCACTTCTTTCAAAAGAGCTCTTTCCGTTTGATACGCAAGTTGCTCTAGTTGGGCATACTTCACAGTCCTATCAACAAATAGTGCAAGGTCTCTTCTTACGGAAGGGTACTTCGGCAATTCGGTCACTTCGAGGGAATTGAGAGCCGAAAGTGTGAGTACCTTATCCCAATCAAGATCAGCGAAAAAGACCTCTTGTTCGATGTCGAATGCTTCGAGGATATTGGAATTGACGCTTCCGAAATTGGCGAGTAATTGTCCGTCCTTCGAGCGGAATTCCATGCCGTAATTGTAGGTTCCAGTATCAGAAACGTCTTGCAACTGCGCTGCGATTCCCAATCGGTTGAGAATTGCTTTTACCGCACCATGAATGTGATGGAACGAGGCATTTCCTGCAATGGAATTCCAACGCTCTTTCTGCCATTTTCCCGTTATGATGAGGGCAAGAGAACGGTATTCGCTGTATGGCCAGGCAGCCCCTCCCCTAACCCCTCCCCGAAGGGAAGGGGAATTCGCAGTGCCTTGGTCAGACGTTTCTGGTGATGTTGTATCGGAGTGCAACTCCCCTCCTTTGGAGGGGTTGGGGGAGGTCGCTTTCTCATAAAGATTTCCGAATTCGTAGAATTTGCAGTTCAGATTCTGATGGCGAAGGTTGCGCGAAACACTTTCCAGGCCACCGAAAAGTAGCGACTGGCGCATGGCATTCAAATCATTGCTCAACGGGTTCAGAATCTCCACTTTCGACTTGCCTGCTTCCGCAAAATGCGTGTCCATATAACTTGCCTTGGTGAGCGAGTTATTCATGATTTCGTTGAAGCTTTGAGCTGTCAACGCATCTGAAACCAAGTTGCGTAGTTGCTCTGGGCTTTTCTTATCTGACGCGATGAGTGGCACACGCAACTGGCCACTGCCTAGGATGCGGTCGTAACCATAAACCCGAAGAATTTCTTCCGTCACATCTGCTTCTCGCGTCACATCATTCTTGAATGATGGAACAGACAATTTCAGTCCTTCATCATTCTTCTTCTCCACATAAATTCCCAAATCATCTAGAATAGAAAGCACAGTTTCCTTCGGGATGTCTTGTCCGATTAATCGGTTGATATTGGCGAATTTGACGTCCACTTTCTGATGTGGAATTGGATTTGGGTAGACGTCTGTTATGACCGACAGCTTCCCTCCTGCCACTTCTTGAATGAGCAGAGCTGCACGCTTGGCTGCATAAACAACCGTTTCGGGGTCGATTCCACGTTCAAAGCGGAACGAAGCATCGGTGCTTAAGCCATGGCGTTTGGCTGTTTTGCGGATGGCAACAGGATTGAAATAGGCACTTTCTAAGAAGATGTTCTTTGTATTTGCGGTCACTCCAGAGTTCAGTCCACCGAAGACACCTGCAATGCACATTCCATCAGTAGCGTTGCAAATCATCAAATCATCTTGATTCAAATCTCGTTCAACTTCATCCAACGTGGTGAATTTCTCACCTGACTTTGCTGTACGAACAACTACTTTCTGGTCTTTGATCTTATCAGCATCAAACGCATGCAACGGCTGACCGAGTTCGTGCAGTACGAAATTGGTCACATCCACCACATTATTAATGGGACGAGCGCCAATGGCTTTCAGTCTGTTCTGCAACCAAGCGGGCGATGGTTTTACTTCAATTCCCTGAATGTAAAGCCCAACATAACGTGGGCAAGCCTCTAGATTCTGAACATCAATACTGATCGGATTTTCCTTCAATTCGGCAGCATAGCCCATTACATCCGGCCATTCCAGTTTGAGGTTTTCATGACCGCCTTTTATCTCACGGATAACTGCCCTCAGGTCGCGCGCCACACCAATATGGCTCATGGCATCGGCACGGTTAGGCGTTAGGCCAATCTCAAGGGTGAAATCGTTCTCAATCTTGAAATACTCGGCTGCAGGCGTTCCCACTTTCACATCGGCAGGAAGCACCATAATTCCATCATGGCCTTGGCCTAAACCAATCTCATCCTCGGCACAAATCATCCCTTCAGAAACTTGTCCGCGGATCTTCGATTTCTTAATCTCAAACGGCTCTCCTTCTGATGGATAAAGTTTTGCTCCCACAACGGCCACAACTACTTTCTGCCCAGCCTCCACATTGGGTGCGCCACAGACAATATCCAACGGTTCGCCTGTTCCAATATTCACTTTTGTACAGTTCAAACGATCTGCATCTGGATGCTTTTCCTTGCTCAACACTTCACCTATCACCAATCCTTCCAATCCTCCTTCAATAGAAGAAAACGGAATGACCTTTTCCACTTCTAGACCGCTACCCGTAAGCAGGGCTGCAGCTTCATTCACATCAAGATCAATAGGTAAATATTGGCGAAGCCAGTTGTAAGAAATGTCCATGCGTGCGTGTTTGAGCCGCGAATTTAAGGTTTGTGAATCTGAAAAAAGTAAGGGCTTGATGCATCAAGCCCTTACATTTGCCTCAATGGCCGAAATTGGAACCGACATAGCGAAGGCGGCACGTCTTCTGAAGCGCGGAAAGCTAGTTGCAATTCCTACCGAAACGGTTTACGGTCTGGCTGGAAACGCTTTCAACGAAGAGGCCGTTCTTAGCATTTTTGAGGCAAAGAACCGACCTCAATTTGACCCGCTTATTGTTCATAGCTCAGGAGTTGAGTGGGTGAAGGAACATGTTGCAGAAATTCCTTCGCTTGCCCGCAGACTTATGGATGAGTTCTGGCCAGGCCCCATGACGTTGGTCTTGCCCAAAAAACCGATTATTCCTGATGTGGTTACTTCGGGTTTGGATAATGTGGCCGTTCGAGTGCCGTCACATCCTATGGCTCAGGAATTATTGCGCTTGCTCGATTTTCCGTTGGCTGCGCCAAGTGCCAATCCGTTCGGTTATGTAAGCCCCACCACTGCTCAACATGTACAGGATCAACTAGGCGATAAAATCGATTACATTTTAGATGGCGGTCCTACCACGGTGGGCCTGGAAAGTACCATTATCGGTTTTGAAGAAGGCAAGCCAATTGTTTATCGCTTAGGAGGATTGAGTGTAGATGTGATTGAGGATTTCATCGGGCCCATTGAGGTCGGTTTAAACCAGTCGTCAGATCCGAAAGCACCCGGAATGCTCAAAAGCCACTACGCGCCCGGAAAGCCGTTGTATTTCGGAAATCCAGGTGAAATGATAATGGAATTTGAAGGCAAACGCATCGGATTTCTAGGGTTCATGACGCGGTTGGAATTCCTTCCGCCTGACCGTCAATTGCTACTGTCACCGCATGGAGATCTTCATGAAGCGGCAGTCAATCTTTTCGCCTTCATGCGGAAGTTTGAAAAATTTCCGGTGGATATTATTCTAGCCGAAAAACTACCCGAAATTGGGCTAGGAAGGGCGATTAATGATCGGTTGAGAAGGGCCTCCGTGAATTCTTGACGGTGTCATTCTCAGGTTGAGACCGTTAGCAGCCCATCCTGGTTCAACTCTATGAGAAACATCTCAAACTCCTTCTGAACCTTCTCAATGCTTCTTATGTAGACCTCGAAAATTTCGATGAGCTGGTCGTTGCCTGAATTGCCCAAATTCACTTTAATCAATTTCCTTGGCGACCCCACCAGCAGATGGGAATTCTTAAAATCCCTGTCTTTCGTGATAAGAATCAACTCGTTCGCATCAACATACGCGCTGATGTCCACATCCTTTGTAAAGCATCCGTCCAATACATGATTCACATGTTCAGAAGGGAATCCAAGTGTTTCCAGGTGTTTCGAGAGCTTCTTGGGTATGTGAACGTCACATAGGAATTTCATTTTCAACCTGTGGGCCTGAGATTCTGACCAGACACTGCCATTCTCGCGAATTGCAAACAGGCCTGAATATCGTCCTTCTCCAACTCAGGATGATCTGCAATGATCTCCTCTTGTTGCATACCCGAACCCAGCATATCAAGAATAACCTCCACAGGCCATCGCATTCCGCGAATAACCGGCTTGCCGTGACATACCTGAGGGTCAATGGTAATACGTTCAACTGTGGTTTTCATCTTTTGAGATAATATTGATAGATACAAAGATGTTGAATTTGTGGGAGTTCAGGTTACGACACCCTCGCCCAATTCGGTCTATCCTTCATTTCTTGAACGAGATGATGCTTGGTGAGAGCGTTCTCTCGCTTTTCCAGCTTTGGGTCGTCTGTCAGCAGGTCGATGGCGGCACTACGGGCAGCCTGTAATATCTGTCCGTCCTTACTGAGATTGGATATTTTGAAAATAGGCTGACCGCTCTGCTGTGTTCCTTGAATATCGCCTGGACCACGGAGTTTCATGTCCACTTCTGCAATCTCAAAACCATCGTTGGTGCGAACCATTGTTTCCATGCGGGTTCTAGCTTCCTGACCTAAGGCATAGCCTGTCATCAGCACGCAAAAGCTCTGTTCGGCTCCCCGACCAACCCTTCCGCGAAGCTGGTGCAACTGCGAAAGCCCGAAGCGCTCTGCACTTTCAATCACCATCATGGAAGCATTGGGCACATCCACTCCAACCTCAATTACCGTTGTGGAAACCATAATCTGCGTTTTGCCTTCCTTAAAGCGTTGCATCTCATATTCCTTATCCTGCGATCTCATTTTTCCGTTGAGGACACCCACTTGATACTGTGGCTGCGGAAATTCTCGGACAATAGACTCATAACCGTCCGTCAAATCCTTGTAGTCCATCGTTTCGCTCTCATCAATAAGCGGATACACCACATAGATCTGTCTTCCTAAAGTAATTTCCTGCTTCATAAAATCGAAAATCTTCTGCCGCGCAGAATCAAATCGGTGAAGCGTTTTTATTGGTTTTCGGCCCGGAGGAAGTTCGTCAATCACGGAAGTGTCCAAGTCTCCGTAAACCGTCATGGCGAGGGTTCGTGGAATGGGCGTTGCGGTCATAATGAGCATGTGCGGCACTTCGCCATCGTTGCCTTTCAGCCACAGTTTGGCACGCTGCTCCACTCCAAAACGGTGCTGCTCATCCACAATCACCAATCCCAATTTCTGGAATTTCACCACATCCTCAATCAGCGCGTGTGTTCCAATAAGGATGTGGATTTCTCCAGTTTCCAATCGCTGATGCAGAATTCTGCGTTCGGATGTTTTGGTTGAGCCTGTAAGCAGTGCGATATGCAGGTTGAGTTTTGAGAGCAACGCTGAAATGGTGGCAAAATGCTGTTCGGCCAAAATCTCCGTTGGCGCCATCAACGCGGCCTGATAACCATTGTCCACGGCCAAAAGCATCGACATCAACGCCACAATGGTTTTTCCACTTCCCACATCGCCCTGAACGAGGCGGCTCATCTGCTTGCCAGAGCCGAGGTCGTGGCGAATTTCACGAACCACACGCTTCTGCGCACCTGTCAGTTCAAACGGCAGACATTCCGAATAGAAACGATTGACCGATTCGCCCACTTCGGAGAAAACCGCCCCTTTGAATTTGCTCTGATTGAGCAATTTGAGCTTCAACAAACGAAGCTGAATAAAGAACAATTCATCAAACTTTAATCGGAAAAGGGCTTTGCGCAGCGTGTCGGTATCCTGCGGAAAATGAACATTAATACATGCTTCCTCGCGAGAAATAAGATTGTTCCTGTCTCGAAAATCGGAGCCGTAAAATTCGGCCACGTGTCCTTGACCTTTGAGTTGCGAAACGAGCACGTGCATTAACCGACCAATGGCTTTGGTATCGAGATTCTTGGCTTTGGCTTTTTCTGTACTAGGATAAACAGGCTGTAGCGCAGTGGACACTTTTTTCTCGCGCGATTCTGCCGTTTCAAATTCGGGATGAACGATATTGAACTTGCCTTTGTAATTGGTGGGCTTGCCAAATACCACATAGTCGATTCCCGTTTTGAGATTGGGCTGCACCCACTTGATGCCCTTGAACCAGATGAGTTCCATCACGCCTGTTCCATCGGTGAATTCGGCCACCAAGCGCATGGCTCTTCCCACACCCACCAATCTGACAGAATTTATTTTTCCTTGAAGTTGGATGTCGCCATCAACGCTTGCGATGCCATTAATCTGATGGAATTGCGTTTTATCGACATAACGGAATGGGAAATGCTGAAGCAGATCGCCATAGGTTTTAATGTGAAATTCTTCGCGAAGCAATTTGGCGCGCTCGGTGCCAACGCCAGACAAGAATTCGATGGATGTTTCGAGGAAGGGTTTCACAGAAATTTAAGCATTACGAAAAGGAAACGAATATACGAATGTGGGATGTGCCTTTTTCGTTTGTTTGGCACTGGCACTTGGCGCTGATGTCATAGAAGTGCGTAATTATTAAGGGAGGTTCTTGGTTTTGGATGGTAAAACACCAGCCAATAGAAACGAGCTATAAAAGAGACGATTTCTACTTTTTCTCAGATGGTGTGTCTGACCAGTTTGGTGGTGATGGTTCTAAGAATTTTGGCTACAAGCCATTGGAAAAGCTCCTTATTGAACTGAGCAAACAGCCCATGGACAAGCAGAAGTTTGTGTTTGAAAAGACCTTACTGGATTGGATGGGGAAAACGATACAGACTTGACCTATAGCCTACTGATCGGCATCCGCGTTTGACGGTTTCAGCGTAAGCATCTTACGCTCTACGTACCCCATAAAAGTCTGATACGCCTCGGTGCGGTCATCCCACTCAAACCGTTGCGTGAGAAGATCCAGATAATGCGACATTTCCTTTGCGTTTGCAGCGTTGTTCAATTTAAGAACAGCATCTCCAAAATCGGAAGCATTGCCTTTAAATAGGTTGCGGATGATTCCGAATTTCTCATTCAACGGAATACCTGAACGAAGATCGGCAAGCGGCTCCTTATTAAACTGACCAGCAAGAATCTTCTTGTCTGCAGCTTTGGAGGCTGGCTCAATCTTGCCTATCAGTGGCCCCTTTATCGGTGCTTCCTGAACCTTTGGAGTCTTGGAAGCAGGCTCTGGGGAAGGAGAGAGAACAAGTTCTTCTTTCACTTCGGCCACTGGGGGTTCCGTCTTCTCAACGACAGGCTCGGGCTCAACAACTTTATCCTGCACAACAGGTTCTGGTACTTCGGCAACAGGTTCTGGTTTTTCGACCACAGGCTTTGGTACTTCAACAATTGGTGCTGGTACTTCAGCAACAGGTTCTGGCGCTTTCTCAACTACTGGTTCCACCACCTTTTCGGCTACTGGTTCTGGTTTCTTTACCTCTTTCACGGGCTTCGCCTGCGCTACAGGTTCAGGAGCAACCACTTCCTTGGCAACTGGAGCGGCTTTCGGTGCTTTTGCAACCGCTTTCACCTCCGCGTTCTTCACTGTATCATAAAAGGCTCTCACTTCCGCAAGCAAGGCATCCTTTGTCAATTCTGAAGGATTGGTTTCCAGTTCATCCACACGCTCATTCAACTTGTTCAACTGGTCCTTAAGTTCACTCATTTGTTATGGAATTTTACGATTCTAAGCGTTAACGCTTTTCTTAGTTTTGTATTGCTGCGGGGCGCATTCAAAAGTATGGATCAATTGCCGCTGATTTCATCTTTTCTAATCGGTTTTACACAATTTTAGGTTGATTCAATTTATTAGCAAACCGAAATGCAATTAAGCGCACATTCGTCATATTCGTACCGCATAGCGGAATTCGTAATTCGTATCAGGAGAGAATGTTCTTAGAGAATTCAAGGAATAGGTCGACAAAAAAGGGCTGGATTGAAATCATCTGTGGTTCCATGTTTTCTGGAAAAACGGAAGAGCTTATTCGTAGGCTAAAACGCGCCCAATTTGCGAAGCAGAAAGTTGAAATTTTCAAACCCGCGATTGATACGCGCTATGATGAAACAGAGGTTGTTTCGCACGATGCGAATGCAATCCACTCTACGCCCGTTCCAAACTCATCAAACATCCTTATTCTGGCCGATGACGTAGATGTGGTTGGCATAGATGAAGCCCAATTCTTCGACATGGGTCTTGTAGATGTGTGCAACCAACTTGCGAACAGCGGTATTCGTGTAATCATTGCAGGACTCGACATGGATTATCAAGGCAAGCCTTTCGGCCCAATCCCGAACCTATTGGCAACGGCAGAATATGTAACTAAAGTGCACGCCATCTGCATGCAATGTGGCGAGCTGGCCAATCATTCGCATCGTTTCAGCAAAGAGGACAGTCTTGTGGCATTGGGAGAAAAGGACAGCTACGAGCCGCTTTGCCGCAGCTGCTTTAAGAAAACCATCGTGCACCACATGAAGGACTTGCCATCAAATAAGAAAGGTTAAATGATTGAACTGGAAACATTGCGCGGCATTGCCTCTGTGCTTGAGGTTCCGTGTCCGTTCGAGTTTCAAGACATTTACATCAAGGAACTGGCCATTGACAGCCGAAAGGTGATGCTACCCGCGCAGTCGTTGTTCTTTGCCATTGCAGGCGATAGGCATGACGGCCACAATTTCATTGAGCAATTGTATGAAAATGGCGTGCGTGTTTTTGTGGTAAAGGCTGACTATGCGGCACCTGCCACGTTGGACGATGCCTTCTTTATCCGTGTTGAAAATCCGCTGGCTGCCTTCCAGAAGGTGGCCGCTTCCAAACGGGCGCAATTCAATTATCCTATTATTGGAATAACGGGCAGCAATGGCAAAACCATTGTGAAAGAATGGCTGTATCAGTTGCTCAATCAGAGCTATAATATTGTCCGTAGCCCAAAGAGTTACAATTCGCAAGTAGGCGTTCCGCTTTCTGTTTGGAGGATGAAATCGGGTAACGATTTGGCCATTATTGAGGCTGGTATTTCGATGCCTGGCGAGATGGTAAAGTTGGAACGTATTGTGCGGCCCACCATCGGCATCTTTACCAACTTGGGGCAGGCGCACGATGAGAATTTTACGGATGCTAATCAGAAGGCGCGGGAGAAACTCGACCTGTTTCAGAATGTAAACACGCTAATCTATTGCAAGGATTACCTCATCATTCAGGAAGAACTAGATCATTATCCGTTTGCCTCTTCGCCTCATTTCTTTTCGTGGAGCAGACGCACGGCTGCCGACCTGCAAATTGGGCGGATTGAAAAGAAGGACGGCCAGACCGAGATACAGGGAATTCATCAACATAACTTTCTGCGGATACGGATTCCGTTTACGGACGAGGCCTCGATTGAGAATGCCATCCACTGCTGGGCCACGTTGCTTTATTTGGGAATACATACGGACGACATCAGCAGACGCATGGAGCAACTGGTGCCGGTGGCAATGCGCTTGGAGCTGAAGCAAGGCATCAACAATTGTTCGGTCATAAACGATTCGTACAATTCGGATCTGCAGTCAATCTCCATCGCACTAGATTTCCTTTCGCAGCAACATCAGCATCCCAAAAGGACGCTCATCTTGTCAGACATCCTTCAAACAGGGAGAACGGACGAGGAGCTGTATGCAGAGGTTTCGCAGCTTATCAAAGAGAAGAAGGTAGATAGGCTTATTGGTATTGGAAAGCATATTTCTAGTCAGTCCGAACTGTTTGCAGAAACAAGTGAGTTCTTCCCAACAACGGAGGCTTTTTTGGCGGCTTATCATCATGATAAATTCTACAACGAAACGATTCTTTTAAAGGGCGCTCGGAGTTTCGGGTTTGAGGCCATTAGTCGCATTATTCAGCATAAGACGCACCAAACCGTGCTCGAAATTGACCTTGGGGCGATGGTGCATAACCTGAACCTGATTCGGTCAATGATTAACCCAAGCACCAAGCTAATGGCGATGGTAAAAGCGTTTGGCTACGGCAGCGGCAGTTTTGAGATTGCGAACGTGTTGCAATTTCATCACGTAGATTATTTGGCCGTGGCCTATGCAGATGAAGGCATTGAGCTGAGAAAAGCGGGCATCTCGCTGCCTATTATGGTAATCAGTCCTGAAGAGCAAAGCTTTGATGCCATGATACAATATGGACTGGAGCCTGAGATTTTTAGTATGCGCTCGCTGCAATTGCTGGAGAACGCCATCAAACACAAAGGCACACTTGACAGTCCGCTGAAAACCCACATCAAATTGAACACGGGCATGAACCGTTTGGGTTTTTCGGAGCGAGACATCAACCAACTGGTTGTGCGCATTAAGAACAACCCATTAATAAAGGTGGCTTCGGTGTTCTCTCATCTCGCGGCCAGCGAAAATGAAGCGGAAGACGCTTTCAGTCGGAAGCAGATTGCCTCGTTGGACGAAATGAGCGCGCGCATTCTAGAGCACTTCAACTACCCTATTCTGCGCCACATCTGCAATTCGTTCGGAATCATCCGTTTTCCAGAAGCACAGTTTGACATGGTTCGATTAGGCATTGGGCTTTATGGTGTGGCGCCAGAAAGTCCGATAAAGGGACGGTTGCGCAACGTGAGCACGCTTCGCACCACCATTACTCAGATGCACGATTTGAAAGCAGGCGAAACTATCGGGTATGGGCGTTTGGAAAGAGTGGAAGCGGAAATGCGCTCGGCCACACTGCCGATAGGTTATGCCGATGGTCTCAATCGGAAAAACGGAAACCGCCAAGGCAGTGTGCTTATTAACGGTCATCGGGCGCCCATTGTGGGCAATGTGTGCATGGATATGTGCATGGTTGATGTAACGGGCATTCCGTGCAAGGAAGGCGATGATGTGGTGATTTTTGGAGAGGATTATCCTATTGAGGAGTTTGCCAGAAACTCAGAAACAATCCCTTATGAAGTGCTGACGAACGTGTCTGAACGAGTGAAGCGTGTTTATTTTCAGGATT
>Ga0209702_10001769_pt1 | contig 39716 bp, 26 predicted proteins | sample FRY01_FD_187210 | JGI IMG/M metagenome (GOLD analysis project Ga0209702, IMG submission 187210) | Freshwater microbial communities from Lake Fryxell liftoff mats and glacier meltwater in Antarctica - FRY-01 (SPAdes) (version 2) | ecosystem: Environmental > Aquatic > Freshwater > Ice > Glacier...
TTCCTTACTTTGATGACTCATGATCCCTGATAATGTCTTCATCCGGGTGTCATTCTTTCTGGCGCAACGACCATCACCACGATCCTTTTCAGAATCGCTCCGGTGTCATTCTACTTGGCGCAATGCGGGCTTCCAAGAAGAGCTCGATCTGGAATTCCCCTGCTTGGCTCGATCGCGGCCGGGTTTCCAGACGATGCCGGCACCGAGGCCGAAAGCCGAGTTGACCTGAATCCCGCCAGCTTCGGAATCCGAAACCCATCCGACGCCTTCGCGCTTCGGGTTCGAGGCGATTCGATGACCGGAAGGCTCCTTTTCGATGGGGACGTCGTGCTTTTGGATCGCTCAGCCGACCCAAAACCCCAAGATGTCGTTGCCGCAGTCATCGATCAGGCCTGCACCCTGAAAACCCTTGTCTTGAAGAAGGGCAGAGCGTGGTTGAAAGCCGAAAATCCCCTGTTCCCCGATCTCATTCCCGCCCATGACCTTCAAATCCAAGGTGTCGCCAAAGCCGTGATCCGAATCCTCACCAGATGACCTCGCCCGCGTTCCAACCTTTGCCCGATCCCCCCGTAGGCTTCTGCTACTACCGGACGCCGAGGGAGATTCGCCGGGCACCAGAGTTGCTAGCCTACCAGCACCTCCTCCTTCGGGCGTGGAAGGAGATGCATCTTACCGCCGTTCTGACTCTCAATGGGGTTCCGACCGTCTATGTAAGCGATGCCAAACGGCCGTTGACTCCGACGAAGGCGGCGGAATTGCAATGCCGGTTCTGGAATCAGGGCCTCGCCACCGTTTTGTTAGTTCGAGAACCGACCGAATTCGCGTATTTTCATCGATGGCTCGACCGCTGCGTCCGGACACGGCCACCGAAAAGAAAATCGAGGACAAGGCTGTCGAATCCTTCGATCTGGCAACACAGGCGACGTGGGCGGAGAGATTCTACCTGGAACTCGGAACCGGACACTACTATGCCAAGCACCTTGCCAGCTTCGATCCCAAGGAGTCGGTGGACTCCTACCTGATCGACAATCTGGAAGCGGTCCGCGATGTCCTAACTTCCGGCGATGACACCCTCCCGTCGCCGATTGCTCATGCCTTCCTCGGCCGCGTCCTTTTCGCCAGCTATCTTTGCCATCGGGGCATCGTCAAGCTGGAGAACTATGTGGGCGGTGGCCCATGGAAGGACATGCGCGACCTGTTGGCGAACTGTCCGTCGGACAAGATCCATTCGCAACTGTACCGCAAACTCTTTCCCGAACTCAGGAAGCGCTTCAACGGCAGTATGTTCGACGAAAATCTCGACAGTGAGGAGGGGTTCATTCAGCCCAGCCACTTGGAAGCGGTTCGCCATTTTTTAGAAGGCTCCGAAGTGAAAAAGGCCAGCGCAGCCTCGGCTTTTGGGCCTATCGCTTCGATTTCATTCCGGTCGAAACCATCAGTTCCATTTACGAAAAATTCCTCGGCCATGAGGATGGCGCTTCAAAGCGGAAACTGGGAGCCTACTACACGCCTCGCCTCCTTGCCGAAATGACGCTGGATCTCGCATTGCGGGATCGAGATGATATCAGTGGCCTTCGTATCATCGATCCCTCGTGCGGCTCTGGAATATTTCTCGTGCTTGCCTTCAACCGTCTCGTCGCCCGATGGAATGCCGATCGCAAGAAATCGCCTTCCGTCAATGAAAGGGCTGAAGCACTCCTAAACATCCTGGGGCAATTGCGCGGCGTGGACATGAACCTCACGGCATGCCGGATCGCTTGTTTCAGTCTCTACCTCGCCTTCCTCGATCAATTTGATCCCGCAGACGTCGAGGAATACGTGGAAGCAACCCGGCACAGACTTCCGAACCTGCTCGTGGCGGATGGCCCCGGACTCAAGAAGGCCAGTATTCCCGTCATCTGGAAGCGGGATTTCTTTGATCTGGCGGAGGAAATGGAGGGCCAGTTCGATGTTGTTGTCGGCAACCCGTCTTGGGAAGGACGCGGTGCCGGACAAATTGCAAATCGCTTCATGGAAACGGTTCCCGGCTTATTGGCCGACGGCGGCCGTTCCGCACTGATCCTGCCCTCAAAAATCTTCCTCAACAAGACCGACAAGTTTCAACGTCGCTGGCTCAAGCAGGTCACGCTCGATACCATGGCACAGCTGGCAGACTATCGATTCATCCTCTTCAAGGAGGCCAAATGCCCGGCCTGCGTCGTGAGCTTCTCGGACGGAGGTCCCGCGCCAGATCACAAGATCGAGTACATCACCCCAAAAGTGAGTCGCGTGGACCTCCGGGACGGCCTTATTCCCATCGCTCCCCGGGATCGGAAGTGGATTCTCCTTTCCGAGCTGATGGATGAAACGCGCGAAGATCCCATGTCGATCATTTGGAAAACCCGCCTTTGGGGAACCCCGCGCGATCAAAAACTGCTCGATTACCTTTTTTCGCTGCCACGGCTATCGGAGCTGGCTGCATTGGTGAGCAAACGAGGCACCACCGGGGGCAAACGGTGGATCGCTGGTCAGGGTTGCAAACCTCGAAAGTCGAAGCCGCTCTCGGAGCCAGACCGCGACTTGAAGGAATTCGAGGACTGGTCGGAGGAAGACTGTTTTGTGAAACCTTCCAGCTTGGAAAACATCCCCTTCGTTCGCGATGAAACATGCATTCCATTGCGGAAACATTTCGAAAATAAGGGGTATCTACTGAGCAAGCTCTATAGCAAGCCACCGGAAGCCTTGTTCACTCCTCCGTTAGTGCTTTTGAACCAGGGCTTCTCAGCTGCTGCCTATTCAGACAGAATCGTCAGGTTCCAACACTCCCTACAATCCTTCTCGAATCCCAATGGCGGAGATCAGGAATCCTTGTTGTTCCTCACAGCCTTTTTCACATCGAGATTAGCTCGATATGTGGCCTTCCACACGGCTGCAAACCTCGCCACAGAACGCGATAAAGTTCATCTGGAGGAGGTTCTGAGATTTCCATTCTTTCTCCCTGATCATCCGGAAATTAGTTGGAAGGTTGACCAAACTTACAAACGCATCGTGAAAATGATGAAGTCCGAGGAAAAGCGAATCGAGATTTCGGCGCGTCGTTTCCAGCGGGATTACCAGCGACGACCAAATACACTTTTCAACGACGAAGAAGCCGAATTATGGAAAGACCAATGGCTGCCGGGCGAGCGCGCTCGCGGCGGGCCGTTTCGGCGTTCCATCGATTCCCTTTTCTCCGAGTATTTTCGACTTACACCTCAGGATATCGCCCTTGTGGAAGACACCTGCAAGATCTCCGACATGGGAGATACACCGCCGTCATTGGAGGCGGCCCTCGATATCCCCACACTTGCCCCCATCGCGGAACCCGACGACTTAGAGCCTTACGCAAGCATGTTGGCCAAAACACTCAACGATTGGTCGAGCGGACCAATGAAAACCGTTGCAACCGGTTCGGTGGATCGTGTCATAGGTTTCGCCATGGTCGAATTGAAGCAGGCCCGATACGAAGCCCCGTTCCAACCCATCGCACGATCAAGCAAGGTCCTGAAAGCGGCGAAACGACTTCAGGATGCCTCAGATGAAGAGATCGGCACCACCCTCCGTTTCCAACGCAGCGGCTGGTATTTCGATGGGAAGAGAATTTTCATCATGAAGCCTGCCCGTCTGGGAGAATGGACCAGGACGACGGCACTCAATGATGCGGCGGAATTGTTTGCCCATATCTCGGAAGCCCGATTTTCCCGCAAGGCATGAGCAACGAGGCCAGCGCGTGGATTCCCCTTTTCCCCGATGAGGAAATTCCTCACATTCTCGTTGCTATCCTACGGAGCCTCACAGGACTTCAAAAAAACACCCCCCTGGAATTGGAGACAGAGATTACCAAGCGCCTTCGCAAGAACTTCTAAGGGATCAGGCCCTCCGGGATCGTCCAGTTTGGCTGGATCGAGAGGCGGTTCTCGATTCTGATGTATCCGACGAAGAAGGAAGATTGGACCTTCGCTTTCTCCTGTTGGACCCAACCAAGAAACCTCCACCCTATTTCGCGGTCGAAGGCAAGCGACTTCATGTCAGCTTCGAATCGGGCTGGAAATCGCTGATCCCTGAATACGTCACCCACCGCCAGGGAATGATGTGCTACATTGACGGAAGATATTCTAAAGGCCTCCAATTCGCCGGAATGCTGGGTTACGTTTTCGACGGTGATGTGGTGAGAGCCGCGACGCTAATCTCCGCTCATCTGTTGTCCCATAGCGATAAACTGCTATCAATACCCCCCCCATTCTCTCAATCCCTCGACCGATTTTCCGCCAGGGTCAGTCTGGACTGACAACTCATCAAATCGAGGATTGCGCTTTCACCCTGTTCCATATTCTCGCCGCCGTGTGAACCGCTACTACAGAATCTCCCAATCCGAGGGAAGTGGTCGATTCTGCGATACGTATTCGCTGACGAAACACGGAATTATGTCCCTATCCTTTCACGACTGCTTATCCCCCAATCAAAACCTCCTTCCGGAGGAAGGCTTCGGAAACCTGATCGCCCTGCCACTCCAGGTCGCGCCGAGGAAGCGCGGCAATTCCACCTCCCTCGATGATCACTTCGCCCTACACTCTGATCAGTGGGCATTTCTTTTCGGCCTCCAGAGGATCGACCGCGAACAGCTTGGTGGATGGATCGAGAGACCCCTTCCAGACACCATTGACACCATGCCGTGAGGGCCGTGACCCCCGTCTGACCCTCTCAAACTTCACTGCCGACGCCTTTCGTCTCAATCCTCCCCATCTGCTTGATCAGCGCCTCACCCCCTCCCTCGCAAATGGCTGACGACCCGCAGTATCGCGTCGAGGGTGCGGTCGAGATGCTTGCCGAGATCTTCGGCGAGAAAGCGGAGGACGAAAATGCCGTGCTCCTGAAGCAAGGCGTCCTTGCGGCGGTCGCTCCGCCAAGCGTCTGGGTCGGTCAGGTGTTGCGGGCCGTCGATCTCGATGGCGAGCTTGAGTTTGGCGCAGTAAAGATCGATCTCGATCTCACTCCATTGGTCAAAGGGGATCGGGAGTTTGGCATTCAGCTGGAAAAGCCCGGCAGTCTCCGGCAGCGATTCGAGGCGCTGGAAGAGGAAGGCCTCGGAAGAACTGCGGGCCCGGGTCTGGTCGGTGGGAGGAGAGCTGCTGGCGACGAAGAGATTCGCAAGGGGGACATCGACCCCGTCCCGGGTCAGGCGACGGACGCTGGCCGCGTAGTCGTTCTTCCAACCGGGATCGATGGGCAGTGGGACCTCCCTAGGCCACCCAGGAAGGGCACTGGCGGGCAGGAGAATGGTGTAGCCGACCGCTTCGTATCCGACACAGCGCTTGTCGAACATCCGGGAGAGCATCGGGATGTCGAGATCGGCATAGTCATGGATCCGGACCTCGCGCTTGTCGTGATGGAGACGGTGCAGGCGGCCGGCATACTGCGCAATGATCCCCCGCCAAGATACCGGCATGGTCAGGAAGAGCGTGTCGAGACGTGAATCATCGAATCCCTCGCCAATAAACTTGCCTGTGGCGATGATGACTCTCGATTCTTCTTCGGGCACGGCGGCGAGTTGCGTCATTGCCTCGCGCAGGGACTTCCTTCCCATGCCGCCCTGCAGGATAATGAGATGAGCGGCATGCGGACGGATCAGTTCGGCAAGAACGGCAAGATGCTCGGTGCGTTCGCTCAGCACCAAGGGCGAACGGCGTTCGCGAAGCGCGGCGATCACGTCGTCCCGGATCATCACATTGCGCTGTTCGGAGCGGACAATCTCGGTGCAGAGACTTTGGTATTCCAGCCGCATGTCAGGATCGGGATCGAGTGCCGGCCGGAGGCCGGTGGGACGGACGAGGACGTGATGGCTGAACGGTCGGGCCTCGGCCTGTGCCTTGGCATCGACCCGGTGGCGGATCGGTCCGCACTGCATGAAAATGATCGGATGGTGGCCATCCTTCCGGGTCACCGTCGCTGAGAGTCCGAGGAGGAAACGGGCTTTCGCCCGGCGGGCCACGAGTTCGAAACTGTGCGCAGAAAGATGATGGCATTCGTCGATGACGACGTGGCCGTAGTCCGCCACCCGGTCATCGACCACGCCCTTGCGGACCAGGCTTTGGATGAGAGCGACATCAATCAAACCGGTTGGCTTCTTGCGGCCCCCGCCAATGCGGCCGATCGACTTGGCAGGCAGGTCGAGAAACGAAGAGAGCCGCTCGATCCATTGTTCGAGCAGTTGCTGGCGGTGGACGATGACCAGCGTGTTCACCCCACGACTCGCGATGAGGGAGGCCGCCACAACCGTTTTTCCGAAAGCGGTGGTGGCCGACAACACCCCGGTCTCGTGCTCCAGCATTGCGGCGGCGGCAGCCTCCTGCCCGGGACGCAGCGTACCGGTGAAACGGAGATCCAACGGCTCGCCCGCCACCCGTTCGTCGCGGAACGTCACCTTGATTTTCAGCTTCGACAAGAAGGCGAGCACTTCTTCCTGACAACCCCGCGGCAATCCGAGGTGGTCGCCCAGGTCCTCGGCGCAGGAGATGATTCGAGGCTTCTCGTAGGTCGGAAGCCGCATCGCCTGCGCTCGGTAGAATTCCGGATTCTGAAAGGCGGCGATCCGCAGCAGGCGGTTGCGCAAGGCGGGTGGCAGCGACTCCTTCGGCACATAGATCTGATCGCCGAGAATCACCTCGAGCTTCTTCGGCAGGGGATCGGTGATCGGCGGATCGCGGTGTTGGCGCGATGGCGGAGAATTCCACGGCTCGGGATCGTTGTCAGCCGAAAGGGCGAAGCGCACCCCGACCACCCGACCACGCCGTTCGGCATCCTCCGCGAGGGCCTCGACCCGCTCCCGCGAGAGGCGCTGAATGGAGGCGAGGTGAGCCCACTGATCGGCAAAGGGGGTGAAGGATCGATCGACAAACAGGCTGTTGCCATCCGCCCGGGGGCCCTTTTGCATCGGCAGGGCGATCAGGTTCCCGAAGCCGCCTTTGGGCAGGGTGTCCTGATTCGGGAAGAGCCGGTCATAGGAGGCCAGCCCGAGTTCGGGGCGCGCTTCCATCGTTTCGGTCAGAAGGTGCGATCCGAGTTGACGGGCGATCGTCGCGGGGACGGGTTCCGTGAAGAAGATCCAGACGTGTCCGCCCTGGCCCGAACGGGAACGTTCGAGCGCGGCGGGCACCCCGAGGCGTTCGCAGGTTTCCATCACCGCCAACAAATCCTCCCGCCAGGACTCCTTATCGAAATCGATGGCTAGAAAGCAGCAACATTCGTCCGCGAACATTGGATAGACCCCGGCAACGAACTCCTGCCCAGCGGCATCCTTGCCGGACAGGTGCTGACAAATGACCTCATCGGTCACCGGCAGGAACGCGCGGTGCGGACAGTTGGCGCACTTGATCCGGGGTTTCTCGCAAATGCCTCGGACCCATTCATTGCCGCAAGCCGGAGCGTATCCGGATCGACCCGTCTTCCGGCTCTCGAAGCGGCGCGGAAACACGTCTTCGCGGCCCCGGAAGAGCGAGCGAAAGAGCGCGATCTTTTCTGCGACCGGACTGCCTGCGTGGATCCAGGTGCGCATGTCTCACACTCACGGATGGTGATCGGAAGATCGATATGGCTCGTCAGCGCCCCAACTCACCAACCGAGAAGGCGGGTGATGGCGGTGCGCAGAACGGCTTCGAGGACGGAGGCCTCGGCGTGGGAAATTGGAATCCTGACCTTACGCAGGGATTTGTCTGCGGCGTCCTGCCGCGAAATCGACATCGAATAGGGCGCCCGCTCGGGGTCGTCGCGGCGGAGGAGCTCGAAGGTGCTGTTGGCCTTGTCGGATTGGTGGAAGAGTTTGGCCTCATGGGTCCGCCCCTGGAGCACCGCGAGCACGGCACCCAGATCGGAGAATCCCCACTTCATGATGATCTTCTGCTCCCAATCGAATTGCCGTTCGCCCGACTGGGACGCGGCTTCGATGAAGACCGCCCCCTTCTGGGGATTGAGCCCGAATCGCAGGACCCCGCCACTCCCCCGTCCATTGGGCTTGTAGATGGCGTAGTCCGAAAGACGCTCTGGAGTGTTTTGGGCGTGGCGATCGGAGGCACTGGGCGTGGGAAGGGCTGTCTCGTTCATGGCAGTAATCAATTGAACACATTGCGCGGGGAGCGCAACCTATAACATGTTCGTTAGAACATTCTTATAATTCAGCTTGATTGCGAAGTTCAGCCGAATCGGGTAGGGGACGGTCGCTCCGCGCCGTCCGGGGGCTACACTGCTTCATTTCTCCCTTGTCGGAAACGCAGGCTAGAAGGGGATGTCTGGAAAGTTCGGGTCGGCATCTTGCGGCAGGTCTCCACCTTCCCGAGCCTCCTCCATTTCCCGTTCATGGATGATCTCCCAATACCCGTTCTGGTGGAGCCAGATTGGATCGGCGTTCTGGCGGATGAATTCTTCCGCATCCACTCCATCGACGGTGGGCGGACGACGGACACGAACTTGCTTCCCGTTCATGAAGACAGTCATGAAATCCTTCTTCCGCTGCTTCTTTGCAGCGCGTTGGGCCGCGGTGAGTTTCTTCTTTGGCTTGGCCATGGCATGAATAGTTCACGGGTTCGGAGAGCGTGGTCCGCCGAATCGGCGCAACTTATTCCTCCTCGTTCCCCTCCTCCCAATCTTCCGCTGCAAACATCGCCCCGAACTCGTCGATGAGCCCAAGATCAACCTCCGCACGGAGCACTGCTATCAGAAAATCTCGGCTCGGAGGATTCCTTTCCAAGTTCCTCAAGAGTTTCACGCTTGCTTCATCGGGATCGTCGCCAGCCCAAAAGGCCGGAAGAAACTCGACTGCGGCCTCCCGTTCCTCAAGAGCCATACGTGGATTTGCCGCGACTCCCAGAGCCAGCGCAAGGTCGGAGGGATCGCGCCGGACCCTGCAGATTTCCCCGAGCTGTCTCCAGGCCTGCGCACGAAGCGCACTCGTATGCCGGGATCTGGATGGCGGCCCTTGAATGCAGGCCAGCGCCCGGCCGGCGAGTTTTCCCAGCGCATCCCGGCAGGCCGCTGCGGACGGATTGACCTTCAGCACGTCGGCAAACAAATCGCTGGGCGTTTCGCAATCCAGCAAATCCTGCAGAAGCAGCATGATCAGGTATCCGAAAAACCGCGACATATCGCGGTCCGCCCACTGGTGGCCCTGTCCCCGATAGCTCGCAACCTCTCCGGCCAGCGCCAAAGCTTCCGTCAGCAACTCCGGATCATCGATCACTTCCCGCGTACACCGGCAGAGATCGTCGAGAGCGAATGACAAGCGGTTGTCGCGGGGATTATTCTTCTTCGACTTCCTGGTGATCATCCGACGGATGGTCGCGATTGATTTTGCGGCGGAAGGGGCTAAAGCCATAGCGATAGGTGAGAAGCTCTCTACTGCAAAGTCAATCCAGACCGATCGCACCTCGCAAATCGAAGGTTCTTGCCGGCGGTCTCCATGGAATCGCCAGGGGAGCGACTGCGTCCCGCCGTCGCCCAACCCCGCCCGGCAAAGCCGCAAACTCTCCAGCCCCCCTCGTCTCCACGTTTCAAGGGGAACCGTTTCACAGGGACAGGTCATCCCAGACACTTTCCTGACCTGGCCCTTTGAGCACCCCACTCTTTCGACCCGTTGATTCAGAATGCCTTTTCAATCCTCCGCCAGATTCAACCCCGACAGCCCGATGACCGTTCGGAGGTGGAATCGGCCTCGCTTTCGTCCATTTTCGATAATTGCTAACTCACCATTGAATGCGGACACTGGCACTCGATGAAAATCACGATCCAGAAACTTGCCGCCTCCGATTTACGCGCGGTAGATGACCTCGGCAAACCGAGCCGTAGAACTCTTGGATTTCTACCAGAGCAAGCACTGCATGAATTTCTTCGCAAGGGCTGGGTCTACGGCGCATTCTCCGAATCAAGGGAACTCGCGGGCTACCTCATTTACGCACACTATCCTGATCGATTCCGGATCACTCAACTCTGTGTCTCTGAGGCACATCGTGGATCCGGAATCGCACGATTGCTGTTAAATGCCCTGAAGGACTCCGCTACCACGCAGAAGGTGATCAAGCTGCGCTGCCGCCGTGATTTCCCTGCGCACAACATGTGGGCAAAATTGGACTTCATCCCGCTGGAAGAGAGGGCGGGCAGGTCGGCTGTCGGCCACCCGCTCATGCTCTGGTGCCACCGTATCGCCCCGGACGATGAACTCGGGCTGTGGAGCGCCGAAGCATGCGAGGACACTCTCGACGTCGTAATCGACGCCCAAATATTTTTCGATTTCGACGCCGACGAGACACCCAGCACACTGATCTCAAAGGGGCTCCTGAACGATTTCCTTATCGATTCGCTTAACCTATGGATTACGGATGAACTCTTTCTGGAGATTGACCGCAACAGCAATACAGAGGGCCGCCAGCATTCCCTGAATCGTGCACGTGGATTCAACCGCATCGAGCATGACCAAATCCAAGTTGAGAGTCATAAGGCGGCCCTCAAGTCTGTGCTGCCGTATTTCACTGACAGTGAGAAATCAGATCTGCATCATGTTGCAAAGACAGCGGCTTCCGGCGTTTCGATCTTCGTCACCAAGGACGAAGGGATTCTAAAACAGGCTGCGGGAATCAAGGATCGATGCGGCGTTGATGTACTTCATCCCGTCGCACTGATCACGTCGATTCATGAGGAGTACGACCACCGTTCCTATGCTCCGTCGCGCGTCTCGGGGTTCCGCCTGTGCTGGAGAACGGTGCGCGATTGCGATATCGATCAATTGTGCGGACATGAATTTCGGAAACTTGGAGAGAGCAAAGGAAAGCTCCGCGAATTGCTCCGATCCTACATCGCTGATCCCCGCCGATATCGCTCAGAGCTTCTCGTTTCGGATGGGAATCCCGTTGCTTATCGAGTAACGGATCGCTCGAAAATCGGATGCCTACAAGTTTCAATGGGACGGATTGCCCGTTCGCCCGAGTTGGATCTGTTTGCCAGCTTTTTGATTGCCGATACTTTGGCAGTTGCCGTTGCCGAAGGCCTTGAGTCCGTCGGGTTTGATCGCAGTGGAGTCTCGGATTCCCTCGATCCGATTTTTGTAAAAATGGGGTTCTTTCGCACCGCTGATGCCTTTCTGCGATTTGCCATCGCGAAAGCGGTCACGATTGAAGCAGCCTTGAAACGGGTCGCCGAACTGGCACCGGGTGCCGCCGATGTTCTCATGCTACAGAATATTTTCGCTCTCGAACGAATGTGTGCGCCCCTGGTATCCAACCAGAACCTGCCATGCTATATTGTTCCTATCCGTCCAGCCTTTGCGATGGGGCTCCTTGATCGACATCAATCCTCCGACGATCTGTTTGGAGGTGATCCCACCGTACTCCTCCGTTGGGAGAACATTTACTACCGAGCGAAACACCAACACCACATGCTCAACGCTCCGGGTCGCATCCTGTGGTATGTGAGCGGTGCCGTAGGAGAAATCGTCGCGATCTCCCACCTCGACGAGGTCGAAACCGGTCTACCGAAGAATCTCTTCAAGAAATACAAAAAATTCGGAATCCTCGAGTGGCGCGAGATTCATGCCCTTTGCAAGGGGGACCTTAATAGGGAGATCATGGCTCTGAAATTTTCGCTCACCTTCACATTTCGCAATCGAGTCCCCCTCGAGGCGATGAGAACGATTTTCAGGGAGGAAGGAGTCGGAGAGTCTCTTCAGGCTCCATCGCGCTTGCCTCATTCTACTCTTCTCAAACTTTTCGAACTCGGATACCCTCCTTTACAATGCCCACCCTGGCTCCACCACTACTGATCTCTCTCAAGCCCAACTACGCCGACCTGGTCTTCAGCGGACTCAAGACGGCAGAGCTTCGGCGTCGTATTTCTGCGCATATTGAGAATCGGGATGTCTTTGTCTACGTCTCCAGCCCGATGATGAAGCTCCGCGGTGGGTTCCGAGTCGGCCAAGTGTGGTCGGGCACTCCAGAGGAAGTATGGTCAACCGTCTCAACTTTGGCCGGGGTGTCTAGGAGGGTATTCGACGATTATTACGAGGGTATCAATGTTGCCTTCGCGCTTGAAATCATAAACGTCTGGGAATACGAACGCCCGTTATCGCTAGAGACTTTGAGAGCGCGATTTCCGGGGTTTGTTGTGCCGCAATCTTATCGCTACGCCAAACCCAACGAGTGCCGTTCATTTCGGAACCTCCGTCGCAAAGTCGCCAACTGCCAATCCCGGCGGACGGGATGAAAATTTCCCCCGTCATGCCAACGCTTCACGACATCCTCTGGGACATCACAAATGACGATCTTGCCTATCGGCTCAAATTGCTTGAGGTGAAACCCCGCAGCGCAAGGAAGGCTGACTTGATCGATGCCATCAAGGCCTCCTTTGCAGGCAGCGGATTGCAGACGATATGGTCGTCTTTGGAAGATTTGGAGCAATCGGCTGTGGCGGAAGCCTGCCATGCTCCCGATCTGATCTACGACAAAACCCGTATTCACGCGAAGTACGGAGGCACCCCCTCCTTTTGCAACGCCCCAAAGGAAGGCCGGAGCTACGGCTTCAATACTTGGGATTCGAAATTCGCCACGTTGTTGAATCTGTTCCTCTATACTTCCAAACAATCCCGCGACCGGATCGTGCCTTGCGACTTGGCGGAGCAACTACGCGAGTTCGTCCCGAAACCCCCGGAGTTCGCCATGCCGACCTTGGAAACTCCCGGGCGGGAAGAGGGCTTATATCTGCGCGAAACCGAACACGAGGCCCTCTCCGAAGTGATGGCGCTCCTCCGCCTCGCAGAGCAGGGAACTCTCCAAATCAGCGAAAAAAGCGGCCTGGTATCCCCCGCCGGAGTTCGAAAAATTCTTGAATGCCTGAATGGGGGAGATTTTTTCCCGCCGGAAGTCGCCTACCTGCCGGACAAGAAAAGCTATCATCAGGAAATCGGAGCGATCAAACCCATCGGCTGGGCGCGACTACTCCAGAGCGGGGGATATTTCACCAACGTCGGTGCCAAATCCAAACTGACCAAGCTGGGAATCAAGGCCCTATCATTGGCACCCCAAGAGATCATCCGCCACCTCTGGACGAAGTGGCTCGCCAATACCACCTACGACGAATTCAACCGGATCGATGAAATCAAGGGCCAGAAAAAGAAGGGCCACATGACGGCCAAACCACCCCGCCGTCAGACCATCGCGAAGGCTTTGCTGGACTGCCCTGCGAACGAGTGGATCGACCTTGACGGGTTTTCCAACTACATGCTGGCAAGAGGTCTCGAATTTGAGGTTTCGATCAATGTTTGGAAGCTCTATTTGGCTGAGGAGAAGTACGGAAACTTCGGGTATTCAGGATACGGTGAGTGGAATATCGTGCAGTTCCGCTATATCCTTTGCCTCTTGTTTGAATACGCTGCCACTCTGGGACTCATCGATGTCGCGTATGTGCATCCCCGCGACGGATTGGATGATTACACGGACCAATGGGGTGCGGATGATCTGGAGTGGCTTTCCCGCTACGACGGATTGCGTGCTTTCCGAATCACCAATCTTGGCTCCTATTGCTTTGGTCGGAGTGATGATTTCAAGCCTGCGCGGCCAAACCCGTCGCTCGAACTGACGGTATTGCCGAATCTGAGCATCCGCCTCCGCTCAGGAACTCCGTTGCCCGCCGAGAAACTATTATTGCAGACTTGGGCGGAGCCCGTGGAAGCGGATCTTTGGCGACTGGACCACACGCGAGCCCGGAAGGCAGTCGAACGTGGGCAGAGCACCAGTGAATTTGCCGCGTTTCTCCAGATCTGCGACGACCAACCGTTGCCAGAGACTGTGCAAGGGTTTCTCAAAACCTGCGAGAGCGATGGTAAGGCCCTGCGCACCTGCGGCGAAGCGTGGTTGTTTGAGTGCCGGGACGCTAACACCTGCGCCATGATTTATGCTCAACCCCAACTTAAAAATCACTGCCTTCGCTGTGGAGAAACCCAGTTGGCCGTCCCTGCGGCACAGTTGGCAACGTTCCGAAAAGTGGTTCGGTCGCTGGGCCTTGGAGTCAGTTGAAGTATCCTACGCCCCCTTCAAATCCCCCAACAACACATCGAGCAGTTCCTCCTCATAGGCCGCGAGGCCACTTTGCTCCATCGCCTCCGCCAATTCTTCCCCCCAACTTGGCACCACCTTCACCCCTTTCAGCGGCTGACTGGGTGAACATTGCAGGTAGTCGTCCACACCCATTCGCCACAGCGCGTGCACGCCCGGTTGATGCAATCGATCGAGTATCTTCAAACCCGCCCAATCGAAATCCGATCTCAATTTGAGGCGAATCCCCGCCTCTTGAATTTTTCCGAGCAGGTGATTGGTCGAAGAGCTGGGAACTCCGTTGAGACAAATCAAGGGCTTGCAGGAACTGGCCAGACGATTCGCCGCTTCACTGACGATCGCGGGATTCTCACAAATGAAGACCTCCCCCATCTCTGGATCCGGCAGGAACTCCCGCACCTGCCTCCAAGGAATAAAGAACGGCTCCCCGCGCTCAAGATGCCAGTCCACCCACGGAGCCAGACTACATTCGCCGACACAGCGCACATTGAGACAAAGGACGGGGGCACTGAGATCATCAATCACCACTCCCAACGAGGCCCATGCTGCGCGGCGATCCTGTGCACTCTTGATCGGCCTTCCTTGGACAATGGCCCGCAAACAAATGCCGGACAAAGCACTCCCCCGATCCAGCGCATGGCTATCCCCGGTGACTTGCACGGCCAGGCTTGCCAAGAGCACCTCATCATACCGGCCACCGCGAAGAATCTGCCAGGCATGCTCCATCAACGTTCGAGCCGTCTCCAGATCCCGCTTGGAAGCCTTCTTCAGCAATCCTGTTGTCCAAAGTCCCTCCAGCCAAGGGAGTAAATCCTCCCGTTCGCCCAACACCTGCCGCCAATAATCGAGCAGTTCCGCCCAATCCGCAGCTTCTTCCTCCCGCTGGGCTCGTCGATTGGCAAGCGGGCCGCGAAGTACTTGCAGGGCCCCGACAAAATCGCCCTCGCCGCAGTGCAAATGCTCAGCAAGACCCGCCAGGGAAATGCTCAGGCTGTCACCGCCAGTGCTTCTCCGGCCCAACAGATCATCAACCGCACTTCGCTGTCCGGCCGTCGCCCCAGCCACCAACACGGTTCCCTCCGTCAGAGGCTTCCCCTGCTCAAAGCGCCTGACAAGACGGTCCACAAGCCATCCCAAGGCCTCCTCCCCGAGAATGTGAACCAGGTTATCCATCGCTCGATGTCTCGTCGCTTCTCTCAAGGTCACGCAGCTTCTCTCTCCCGTTCCAAACCCACCGCGTCACGGCTACCGCATCATATCCCTGCCGCGTGGAAAGCTGATAGATCGCCAGGCCCGAGACACTCGGATACACCCCCCATTCCCGCTCACTGGTCATCACGTAATCCATATCAAACTTCTCCAGTAATCCCATCAACCGTTCTCTGGTTTCGGCATCGATCGCCACGAACACCTCATCAAGCAGGATCAACCGCGGGGCATGCTTGTGGGCACTTTGGTAGTGTGCTGCTGCCGCTGCAAACTGGGGCACGGTGAGGGTCATGGCCTTTTCCCCTCCCGAACCAGTGCCAAAGGTCCGCTTGGTGAGCTTCTTCCAAACACCATCCCCCGCACTCCGACGGAGAATGCCAAATTGATGCCACTTCCGGTAATCCAGCGCCCGGCCGAGGTGTTCGCGCCATGTCACGGTGTCATCTTCCTCCTGCGCCTGCCGAATACGGAGCTGTAGAAACGTTCCGATCTGATCCCGCTCGGCAGGCGTCCAGGCCGCCGACGTTTTGAGAAAAATTTTGCGGGTCGCCGCGAGTTGCTCATCCTCCGGCCCACGAATACCCCAATTGAATTTCAGTTGAATGCCACTGGAGGTCGTCACCCGCTCGAGTTCCCGGTTGACCTTCACCACCCAGTTCTCCCCCTCCCGGATGCAAACCTGGAGGGCGGCTGCCGCTTCGCCAATGAGGTGATTCTCGATGATCTCACGTTCGCGCTCCTCAAAAATCCGCTCGCGACTCTTCAGCTCCGCTTCCAGAAGGGCATCAAGATCATGCAGAGTCCGCGTTTGCCCCTGAAAATCGCAGGTGATGAGGCTGACACTGCTCTCGTCAATCGAGCGCAGTCGAGGCAAGAGTCCATGCCGCCCGAGTTGATCCGCGAACTCATGGAAGCTTTGCACCAATTCGGCCTGAAGTTTCTGCCAGTGCTCATCTTCGAGCGGATGGCTCCGCAGTTCTTGTTCCAACTGCCGCGCCAATTCCACGGCCGCCGTGGTCGAGTAGGATGTGCGCTCGGGATGAAAGGCCGGATTGACCGCCTCCAGCACCCGTTCCTGCACGAACACCTCCATCCGCGCCACGGCATGGTTTCGGTGTTCCTCGGCTTCGACCCGCTTCTCTCCCGCATTGCTCCGCTTCTCCTCCAAGGCACCCTTCCGAACCTCGGCTTTCCGCACAATCGCGTCGGCCCCTCCGCGCTCTTCCTTGAACTTTTCTTCCGCCGCTTTCGCCGCATCAAGTCGCGCCATCAGCTCCTCCACTGATGCGCCAACCGACAATTGAAGCGTTTGCGCTTTGGCCCGAGCCTGCTCGGCGAGCAAGCACCGCTCCCGATAAATTTTCTCGCTTCGTTCCGCCCTGCCCAATGACTGCTCCTCCCGCGCCCTGGCGACCCGGAGTTCATCCAGAGTCGAACCATAACCCTCCCATACCGACCACAAGCGAAGGCTCAGCTTCTCGTAGTCGTTGAGCAACCCCTCAAACTCCCGCAAACGATCAGAGTCCTGCCACCCCGCGAGATTCATGTCGGCGGCATCCTGATCGCGTTTCGCGAGACCCACCTTCCACTCGCCATCGGATCGAATGGCCTGCTCTTCCTCGTCGAGAAGCTGCTGCTTTTGCTCGATCAGAGCTTCTTGTTGGCTCCCTCGTTTCACCACCAACTCACCGACGGTCGAGATATCGGGAGCCCCGTCGATTTCCCCGTCGAGCATCTCCCCGCGTATGCGCAAGGCTTCCTTTTGCCCCTCCAAATGTCCTCCGAGTTCTTTCAAGCTGCTCAACTCCTGTCTCAGTCCCTCGATTCGGCGCTGCCGGGATGCTTCCCGGGCTCGGTGGCCCAGGTAGTCCGCATTCTGTTTGGTCAGATGCCCGGTATGCGGGCCATTCGCCCAGTGCCCGGTCCGTGCCACCCAGCAAGAAGACGCCTGCTGATGGTTTCCAATCCGATGCAACAAGGCGGTCAGCATCGAATCACTCTCCGCTGGCTCCAATACAGCAGCCAAACTCACGCGCTCCTCCAAGGCCTCGCCGACCTGCAGCACGAGGGCATCGTCATCGCCAAACTCAGCGGCCAGACGCCCATCCGGATAAACCCATGCATCCAGCAACCCCGAGGACTCCAAGGCCGCTTCCCAACCCGCATGCTCGGAGTCTGGCACCACCTCTCGAAACTCGAAAAGCTTCCAAAAGGGTGCCCCCACCCGGCCTTCCCGATCAGCCAAACGGGTGGGGCGGGCGGGCGGATCCAGTTGCCGACCCTCACGCAGTTCATCAAACAGCGCCTGCACTTCCTGAAATTCCTCCGCGTGCTCACTCAGCTTCCGATCAAGATCGGCTCTCTCCCCGGCGATCTCCCGCTCCACGATGAGCCGGGCCTTCTGAAGTTCCCGGGCAAATGGAAAGCCTCCATCATTCTGTGCAATCCACTCGTGCAGCGCCTCCGTCCAATCATACCCGCGCTCAAAAGCCTTCTCATGCAACACCTCAAGCGCTCCCTCCCATCGGATGACCTCGCTCCCAAACCTGCTTGCTTCGTCGGCGAGACGGCGTTCAAGAACGGAGAGCTTATCTTCCACCTCCCGAATGGCCTCTCGCCGCCGTTCACAACGCTCATGATCCTGATCGGCCCGGCTCTTCAACTGCGCGAGTAACCGATTCTCTTTGGCTAAATGGGCGACCGCACGCTTTCGCTCTTCCACGAGCTTCCCGATTTTTTGTCGCTCTTTTGCCAAGGCCGACTCACGCCACGAGAACAATGGTTCCTGGCCGGGAGCAATAGACTGATGCGCAGTCGCCAACTCCCGGTGCCTCACCTCCAGCTCCCCCTCCTGCCCTTTGCAAACCCCATCCCGCTTCTCTCGCTCCCCAACCGCCGCTGCGACGCCCTCCCTGGCCGATGCCAAGTCCTCCTCCAATCGTTTCTCCTCCCTGGTCAATTCATCAACCCGCTGTTTCGCCGACTCCAACTCCCGCATCGAACGCATCTCAGGACTGTCCCGAAGCGTCTCGATCTCGCTGTGACACCGCACCAGTTCCATTTCCGCTTGCCCAAACCGATTGCGTCCAGCTCGGAGTTCCTCCTCATTCTCCGCACTCTGCCTCTCGATCTCCCGCAACTCCTTGGTCACGCTCTCAAACTGATTGTGATTCTTTCGCACGATGTCGCACAATCGTCGCACCGCAACGGAAAGATACTGCCTATAGCCGTCTCGAAAAGCCCCCACCATGTCCCGCATCTCCCGATGTGCCTCGGTGTGCTGTCGATCACTCTCCAGTGACTGAAACGACTCGGCCACCTGATGGACCAGCTCACTGCGAACCGGAGGCAATGCTTCACTCAGCGCATTGGAAAGGACGTCCTCCTTCAGGTCCCGCATCAACTGCGGTTGACGAAGCTGGATCAACAAGTCGATCAGTGGCAAATAACGCTGCCGTCCGAGCTTGAACAAGGCGTGATCCACTGCATCCCGGTAACTGCTCGCCTTCTCGTAGATTGTCCCCACCCCATGCGCCTGAAAGAGGGCGCTCAACTGATTCTTCCCCAATGGCACCCGGCTCTGCACAAGCTCAATCTCATGCCCCACCCGCTCCGGACTGATGAAAAACCAACGATTCGGAGCACCGCCACCCTTACGCGCTTCCATCCCGCAGCCAAGCGTCAGATAGTGCTCTTGCCCCCCCTCATCAATCCGCCCGAATTCGATCCAGGTGTATCCGGTGCGCCGGTCATACTGATCCATGAGCAGATGCCACTCCATCCGCTTCGCAGGGTCACGATCCGGCTCCACCCGATAGGGCGACATGTCCCCGTCGAAGAGGAAGGGCAACTGGAGGGCGAGAACACGCGATTTCCCCGAACCATTGTTGCCCCGCAGGAGGAGGTGACCGTTCTCATACCGAAAGACCTGATCCTCATACTTGAACAGGTTGATCAAGCCCCCGCGCACGGGCTTCCAACGGCTCGATGTCGTTGATTCGCTCATCTTGAAAACAAGTTTTCCTCCTCGGGTTCTTCACAACTTGGCCTCTCCCGCAAGCCAAAGCGACCAATGGCGGGCAAAGCCTGCACCATTGGCTCCGGATCGGAAAGCACACGCACCAACCCGAGGGCCTCCAAACGCAGAAGGGTTTCTCGAGTCATGACCCGTTCGCTGCCCGGCGCTCGGGCATCCTTGCGCCAGTTCCGATGAATTCCAGAGAGTCGCCGGGTCTCCTCCTCCAGCTCGGTGATGGAGACCGGCCCCTCACGTCCTGCACGCAAACGATCCGCCAGATAAGTGGAAAGGAGCAGCGCCAGATGACCATCCGTCCCCGTCTCGGGAAGCGAGTAATCCGAGAGATCGGCACCGAGATCGACCATCGCTATCCCCTCGGCCCGGATCTCCGCCGTCAGGCCCGTGGCCCGCTCAATCTCCCGAATCATGAAGGTCCGCTGTCGCTCCAAATACTCCCGCTCAACCACCTCCAGATCGGCATAGTAAAGAACCGGATCATCAATCAATCGGCGAAAAAGGCCGAAGCGGATTTCCCTGGTGCGGGCATCCTCCGACTCCGCACCGCGATCCAGCCCCAGCCATGCCGCCGTCAAACGTTTCTCGGGATCGGTCGCGGTGATCAACGAAGGCGGTTGCCGGGTCGCCAGCAACCGGGTGAGAACGGGCCGGCGAACAGTGTAGAGTGCGTCGGCCTCTTCCGATCCAACGAAAGAATCTTCCGAACCATCAATCCTCACCAGCACTTGCCAGTCCAGCAACACCCGCAGGGCTTGCACCAAATCCCGGCGGGCAGGGCGCTCTTCCAAACCAAGAGCCATCCCGGCCTCCTCAAAAACCGAGTTGGCCCGGGCCATCCCACCGAGCGCATCAGAAAGCTGCTTCAAGGTCACCTGACGCCCCTCTCTAACCAGGACGCTGAGGAGCAAGCTAAGAAAAACATAGCCGCGACGGGTGAGGGCGGTGTCTTTGCTGGCCGGATCCCGACAGGGACGGGACGCATCCCGGGTGTCCGCCGGGCGCTTCACAAGGCGACAGGCATCGGCATCCACACTGAGTTCCCAACCAATATGGTGGGAAAACCAAAGCCCCAACCATTCCTGGTGCCGGTTGACAAGGATCCTCGCCGTCCCGTTCTCGCTGAGCAAAGGCCGGGCGAGGAGCGCTCGCACTGCCCGGCGCCTCTCAGTCCAAACAAGCTCATCCACCCCTCGCTCCAACTCGGTGAGCATTGCCCGTCGCCGCGTCGTCGAACGCGCAAGGGACAACGGGCGTGATGGACTGCCACCGGACGAATTCATGATGCCGATGCTAAATGCGCTCCTCCCTCAGCCGCAACGATCCTTACTTGAAAATCAGGCCCTTCCAAAACACCGTCCGTCGTCACCACCCGCGCCGGAAGCCGACCTTCAGTCTGCCACAGGGAAATCGCGAGGGAACCATCCGTCGAATTGACCACGACGGGGAAATCGTTCGCCGCACGCCCCACCGCCTCCACCATCGCTCGACCGAGGAGATCCAGCAAAAGGTCGAACGCCGCCGACTCCAGTGTCCCAAACTCCGACAGGTAGGCTGACTCCGCCATGAGAAGACGGCCGTGCGCTTTCGCAATCTGCGCATTCTCCTCCTCCGCGAGACGCCGCAGGGCCTCCCGTTCCTTCGAAAGATCCACGATCGGACGTTGCCCTCCCGTCCGCTGGGTGCGACCGGTTTTCCGCAGTTGGGGCTCCAGCCACATCGGTTCCGCTTCCAACCAACTGGTGCGGGTCGTTTCCGACGACTGATCACGAATGCCGAGCGTCTCCTCGTTGATCCGGAGATGCCTGGCCGGTGCCATCGCAAAGGCCACCCGCCACAAGCGATGCGCCATCTCGTCAGACGGCATCTCCGCAAACCAGGTCGCAAGCTGAAACCAATCACGCCTCCGATCACTCCCCGTCTCGCGCTGATCGTGAAAATTCTGCAAGGCGACCAGCAAGGCCGGAATGGCTTCCCGCGCCCGCGCCCGCAGAGTCTCCGCCTGAGAACCCGTCTCGGTGTCACCCAAAAACCAACGGCGCAATCCGTCCCAGCGACCTTCCCGTCGTTGCTGCTCACGCTGCTGCTCATCAAGGTTTTCCGGATCAATGGCATCGGCCCGGGCCTGGAGGGAGATGCCCGCAAAATATCCGCGCACATCAAGCCGCTCGAGCGCCGTAATCCGCTCCTCGATCTCATTGGTCGAAGTGATCAGTTCTCCCACAAATCGCTGCAGGTAATCAATGAGCCGGTCCTTGTAGTCGATGAAATCCTCCAAGGACAGGCCATGCAGTTCAATGGTCCCTTGGAGAAACTGCATGAACCGCTGCGCCTGAACCGTGAATTCCTCGAAGCAATCGTTGAGATGATTGAATTGCCTCAGCAACTTCCCGTAGTCCGCCCTCTCCGGGCTGCCCTCGCTTTCCAACAACCGGCGCAAGGCCTCCAAATAGTCGATGATGTCCCGCAGCGCCTCGGTCTGCAATTCACCCGGCTGATGCAGTGCTTCCTCATAGGCCTCCAAGGCCCGCTCCGCAGCCTCCCCCCGGGCAGAGAGCTGATAGAGCCACTTCACCCGGTAAAACTCCTCCACCGAAACGGCATCCACATGATCCCGACTACGATCAAGGTTCCCCCACTCGGCAAGCTGATCCAACAGAATCTCTATCTCCGCCACCGGAACATGTAATTCCCCCGCAATTTCCGCCGGCCGCAGGTGAATGACAAACTCGCTCCTCGCCTCGGAAAACACTCTCAATACCTCCCGATAGTCATCCGCCTTGGGTGACACGAGATGACTGAAAACTGAAAAATTGAGCGACATGACAAGCCTCGCTGAGGACCTGTAGGCTCCCCGTCCGCTCACCTAAAATCGAGCGAAAAAAACCAATGGATTTGAGCGCCCAGCGAAATCGCGGGATCCATGTTGACGATGTCATGTGGAGTCTTGGAGTGAATACATTTTCCTGTCCGGAAATGAGGTTTCTTTTCGGCAGCTCAGACCCGGACAAAGTGAGCCTTGAGAGGTCTTGGCGGATGAGTCCCATTGGTGTTTTCGTTGAGACCTCGCTCCCAGGGGGGAACTGGGCGCCCGAGAGGCATACTGTCCGAAACTTCAACCAACCCTCCCCCGGCCTCTTCCTCTTCGTCCCTGAAAGGGACATGGCACAAAGCCCATGGTTTCAACCATGGGATCACACCCAACACCCGATCCCCACCCTGAAGGGGTGGCGGCAACCTCCGCCCCTCCCTCACTCCTCCGCCTCCCTCATCGGCCTGAAAGGCCGGGACAACACAGCGAAGGGCAAGGAATGAGCCCTGGATCAGATCCCCACACATTCCAGCGCCCTACAGGGGCGCGAGTCGCAAAATTACAAATCCGCAGGAATTCTCCCTAGCTGTCCCCTCCATCAGTCCCTAGCGTTCCGGAAGAATCCATTCCTCGTGGCAACCTCACCACCCAACCTCCACTACCTCACACCCCTCAACAATCCATGTCCCAAATCAACATCGCCATCGCCGGACTCGGCTTCGGAGCAGAGTTCATCCCCATCTACCAACGCCACCCCGCTGCCAACATGTTTGCCATCTGCCAGCGCAACGAGAAAAGCCTCAACGAAATCGGCGACAAATACGGCGTGGCCAAACGCTACACCTCCTATGAGGAACTCCTGCAGGATCCCGCGGTGCACGCCGTCCACATCAACACCCCCATCCCCAACCACGCCGAACAATCCATCCAGGCCCTCGAAGCCGGCAAGCACGTCGCCTGCACCGTCCCCATGGCCACCTCCCTCGAGGATTGCAAACGCATCGTCGAACTCGTCGCCAAGACCGGCCTCAAGTACATGATGATGGAAACGGTCCTCTATGCCCGCGAGTTCCTCTTCATGAAGGAACTCTACGACCAGGGCGAACTCGGCAAGGTCCAGTTCCTCAAGGCCTCCCACCAACAGGACATGTCGGGCTGGCCCGGCTACTGGCCCGGTCTGCCGCCCATGCACTACGCCACCCACTGCGTCGGCCCCATCCTCGGCCTCACCCGCGGTGAGGCGGAATACGTCTCCTGCTTCCCCTCCGGCACCATCGCCAAGGAAATGCATTCCTGCTACAACTCCCCCTTTGCCGTCGAAACCTGCCACATCAAGTTCAAGGACAGCGACCTCTCCGCGCAGGTCTACCGCTCCCTCTTCGACGTGGCCCGCCAATACCGCGAGTCCATCGAGGTTTACGGCGATAAAAAATCCGTCGAGTGGCCCCTCATCGAAGGCCGCCCCCTCGTCATGCACACCGCAGGTAGGCCCGAACCCGAGATCCCCGAGGAAATCGAATGCCCCGACTTCGCCGACCGCCTCCCCGCCGAAATCGCCCCCTTCACCACCGGCGGCGTCTATGGCGGCGACGGCGGCGAGGAACACCTTTCCTTCACCCAGGGAGCCGGCCATGGCGGCTCCCATCCCCACCTCGTGCACCAGTTCGTGCAAATGCTGGCCAGCGGCAACGACGCCTATCCCAACGCCGTCGAATCCGCCAACATCACCTGCACCGGCATCTGCGCCCATGAGTCGGCCCTCAAAGGCGGCGAACTCATCCGCCTCCCCGAGTGGTCCCTGCGCGGTTGACTACTGATGTGAACTCCCGTCGAGAACAAACCCCTCCTCAGAATGTTCTGAACCCCAATCCACGTCCCATCTCGAGGGCATCGTCCAGGGAAACCATTCCCCCCGAGGTTGTCTCGTCCCGAAGACAACCCGCCGCCGCACAGACACCGGCCTCAAGACAGCGTGCCCGCTCCCACCCTTCGTGCACTCCATAGAGCACCCCCGCAGCAAAGGCGTCACCCGCGCCCACCGCCCCCCGCAACTGATCAGACGGCAATTGCACCGATCCCTGCGCGGCCTCCCCAACATCCCGGTCCACCAGCACCGCTCCCGCCGGTGAATGCAAAACCACCATCCCCCGCACCCCCATCTCCAACACCCCGCTCGCCGCGGCGATCATCTCCTCCCGCCCGGAACCAACCTCCTTCCCCAACAAACTCCCCGCCTCGTACTCGTTGAGAAACAAACAGTCGATGTGCGGCAGGGCCGGTGGAACAATCCGCGAAAAGTGCTCCCGGCATCCACTCACCAAATCCACCGCCGTGAACAGCCCCGCCTCCGAAGCCCGCGCCAACAGTCGCGACGCCCCGGTCGTCCCATCCGCGGCAAGCACATCCAGACGCTCCAACAGCAACAGATAGCCCAGATAGAAAATCCTCGCCCCCCCATCCTCGCCAAAACAAACATCGTCCTCCCCAAACCGCGCATTCGCACCCGGATGGTAAAAGAACGTCCGCCGCCCGGTCCCCTTCACGGTCATCACATCGGTGAACGCGGTCGGCACTCCCTCGGTCACCAGCAAGCCCCCCACATCGATCCCCTGTGCCGCGCAATCCGACTTTACATCCTCCCCGTTCCCATCGTCCCCCACCCGCCCCGCCGCCAACAGCGGAAAAGTCGCCCCCAACAAGGCCAGATCCTTCAACACGTTGTAGGGCCCGCCCCCATTGGATCGCGAAATCTCCAAAATCGTCGCCAGCGAATCCTGCTCCGGCCACACATCGACCACCTTGACCTGATCAATGATGAAATTTCCCGCCGCCAGGAGACCGGAACGAATGGAAGATGCCTCGCTCATGGCCCTCTACAACTTCACCACGCTCGAGTTCTCCTGCGATTCCAACGCCGCCGCGAACAAGCGATGACTCCGCACCGCCTCCTCCGGGGTCGCACAGCCAAACCGCCCACCCAACGCCCCCGCCCGTTCCGTCAAAAAGGCCGCCCACATCTGCATCAGCAAATCCGGAAAACCCGGCTCGAAAATCCCACCCGTGATGGTTTTGAACGGCGTGCCGAATCCCAAATCGGTGCGCTGCCACTGCTGCTCCCCGTCGATCCGGAAACTCCAGAACGTCTTCGGCTCCTTCGTGCTGAACCGCGCCCCTCCCTCCGTGCCGCGCACCTCAATGAACCAGGTGTCGGTCTCCCCGGGCACCATCCGCTTCATCTCCAGCCGCATCGGCACCGGATCACTCCCGATGTGCACCGTGGTGTGCAGGGTGGCATTGTCCCAGGTGTCGCAACTCGTCCTCCCACCCTTCCCATCCGGCCGCTCCGCATAGCCCTTCTGCAGTTGCGCGTAAACCGACTCGGGCTTCCACCCCAACCGGAACGGGACATGCACCACATGCATCCCCAGATCTCCCATCACCCCGATCTCCCCACAGGTCGCCGATTGCCGCTTCCAGTTCGCCGCCTTGCTCGCGTCCAGATCGCTGCTGTGGTGAAACCCCGCCACAATATCAAGAACCCGTCCCAGGCGCCCCGATCCCACTTCCGCCATGAACCGCTGCGCCCCGGGATAAAACGGAAATTCCGAACTGCAGCGCACAAAACGATCCCCGATCCCCGCCAAAATCCGTTCCGCCGCCTCCAGATCGATCCCAAAAGGCTTCTCGGCCAAGAGATCCTTTCCCGCCGCAAGGACATCGAGATAGATCCGTTCGTGCAGATGGTGTGGCACGGCCACGTAAACCACATCGATCTCCTCAATCGCCAGCAGCTCACGATAATCCGCCCCAAGCCAGGTCACCGTCCCCACCTGCCGAAACCACTCCCGCGTGGCCTCGTCCAGATCCGCCACCGCCACCAATTCAGGTGTCACCGGGCAATCCTGCATCGCAAACCAACGCCCGAACGCACTCGCCACCTCGCGCCCCATCAGACCGCCCCCAATCACCCCCACTTTGACTTTTTCCCCCATCGTCTTCGTTGTTTGAATCTTCAACCCTGCACCAACTTCAACGCCGCTGCCGCATCAAGCCCATCATGCACGATCCCCATCAGGGCCCGCGTGATCCCCACCGGATTCTCATGCTGGATGACGTTGCGCCCATAGACAATTCCCGCCGCCCCCTGCTGCATGATCTCCACCGTCCGCCGCAGGATTTCCGCATCATCCACCTTCCCCCCTCCCCGCACCAGCACCGGCACATCCCCCGCCACCGTGATCACCTTGTGATAGGCCGACGGATCATCGGTCGGATCCGCCTTGATCACATCCGCCCCCAACTCCACCGCCTGCCGCACCAGGTGAATGATCTTCTCCTCGTCTCCATCCACCATGTAGCCCCCCGCCTCCGGATTCACCTGGAAGGCCAGCGGTTCCACCATCATCGGCAGGCCGTAGTGGTCCGACTCCAGTTTCAACGCCATGACGTTCTCCATGCACTGCTGATAAACCTCCGGGATTCCCGGAATATCGAAAAGATTGACGCACAAGCAGGCCGCATCAAGCCGCACCGCCTGCAGCGCCGCCTCCTCGATCATCGTGTTGAACCGCACCGCCGGCACCTCCTTCCCATAAATGTTCGCCGCATCGGTCCGCAGCACGAGAGCCGGTTTGTTCTTTCCGGGAATCGCCTGCAAATGCCGCGCCTGCCCCACCGTCAACTGAATCGCATCCGGTCCTGCCTCCACCACCTTCGCGATCGCCCCGCGGATGTCCTCGATCCCCTCCAAAAAGCCCGGGCGATTGAAAAATCCATGGTCGATCGCCACGTCGAAGCAGCGGCCCGATTTGGCATTGAAGAGGCGGTTCAGACGAAATTGCTTCATAGTGCTTGCTCGCACCATTCAAGCCCGGCCCCGGCGGGACAGCAACCAATTAACCCCACCCTCTATGGCCCTCCCGTGGTCGGCCCGGTCCCCAACGGTTGCGAACGAATCCGGAAGAACGCGTTGGGAACGAGTCCATCAAACGGCATCGTGTAGTCATTGTTGTCAATGGGCCCATCCAATGGGAAAAAATTCAGATCCCCAAACGCCGCGTCGATCATGTATTCGGCACCATCCCGCGGCTCCCACTGCAGATTGATCCAATCCGGCGGCCCCGCCGGGGTGGCCAACTCCATCGGAATCAACTCAATAGGAATTTCCGCCGCCGCAGGGGGCCGATTGGAGCGATAGGCGGGGATGAGATCAAAGTCTGGGCTGTCCTGAATGAGCTGCTCCATCTGGTTCAACGGCCCGTTCAATCCGGGCCCAAACTCCGTGCCAATGAAGAACTGCTGACCCGGCACATCCACCTGAAAGAACACTTCGAACGGCCCACCTCCCGGTGGGACACCCACGGCCGGAGAAAAATCAAACAGCGGCAGGAAAATCCGCGGCTGCACCGCGGGAATCCCGAACACCTGACCCTGAATCTGCATCTGCCCATGAAACCCGGGGAACTGCACACCCCAGTTCCATTGATCTGGCGGAACTGGCAACTCCAAATGGTCATAGATCGGCTCTCCGTCCGGCACCACCACCCCACCCGGCACATCAAAGGACGCCCCCACCGGCGAACCTCCCGCCAACCAGATTCCAGGCCCAAAATTCACCACCCCTCCCGCGTCACAAATGCACTCCCAAATGGTGGGCGGACACACACAAGGGCAGGTCATGTCGCTGCCCTGCGGGATCTGCGTCTGGCCATAGGGGCTGCCGATCACCGACTTCGCCCACTCGTGCAACTCGTTCGGCTCCACATCCCCGTCGGCACTTTCCGCCGGCAGGATGCCATCCACCGCCGCCCGATTCGATGGATTCGCACAATCCGTATAGGCGTCGGAATAGGCCCCGCCCGTTCCGTCCGTCCCGAAATAGGACGGCGTGGTGCCCTCCGAGGTGGTGATGATGTTCCGCCCCGGTCCACTCAAACCCGCCAACCACTGTCCCGAATAACAGGATTCCATGATCACTGTCACGTTGCAGCACTTGCCCGTCTCGTCGCAACGCAACCCGGAACAGGAGGGAATCTTGTCGAGGGCCGCCAGCAACTCCGCACCTGTGTAGGTGCCGGGGTCCCCACTCCTCTTCTTCCGCAACCTGATCTGCCCCCCCGGCGTGGCCTTCTTCCCGTGCCCGATGAAATAAATCATCAATCGGTCCTGGCAGGCCAGAGTCGGCAGCAAATCACAGATCCATTTCTCGATGTTGTCCTTGTTCGCCAGTTCTTTGGCGCTTTTTGAGTTCCCGGACAGCCGCGTCGGCTTGTAGCCCTGCGTCGTGAACAGCCGTTCCATCTGATCCGCCGCCTCCCGCACCCCGCCAGCCAACGCCTGCGGCGTCATCCAGGCACAAATCAAGTCGTCATTGGCACTCGGTTGGAGGACGTGCTCGCCCAGAAGCTGCAAGGCCTCCCCCTTGGTTAAGGCATGGGCTGGACTCAGCGAGAGGGCCAACAGGGCCGGGACGATAAATAATGGTGCGTATTTCATGGATTTCCCCTTTTTTGGATGCTTACCCCCATCCTAGGAACCCCAGCCCTCTCCGGTCAAGATCCACAAAATCAGAGTCCTCAATCACATCGAATGTTCGGGCCTTCAGTGCCTCACACCCTATGACTTCCTGATCATCCACTCCTCCTTAGCTCCCCGCCTTCCGAGCACAAAAAAAGCCCGGCTCCTTCTTTCGAAGGAGCCGGGCATATAACTGGCGACGACCTACTCTCGCGGGATCTTTCATCCAACTACCATCGGCGCTGCAGCGTTTCACGGCCGGGTTCGGAATGGGACCGGGTGGTTCCACTGCGCTGTGGTCACCAGAGTCCTGATGGCTTTGCTCCCGATCACTCGGGGCAGGTCACCAGACCTCTGACGGCTACAATTCTGACGGCTACAATCCGAATGGATCAAACCTGCCACTCTCTGACATCCGCGTGAAGAAATCTAACCTAACGAATCACTCATCTTGTCTATCTGCATCTTGGAATTCCCGACCTCGAGAGATAAGGAATCAAGTCTATCGGATGATTAGTACTGGTGAGCTGAATACATTGCTGCACTTACACCGCCAGCCTATCAACGTGGTGGTCTTCCACGATCCTCAGGGAGAACTCATCTTAGGAAGAGCTTGGCGCTTAGATGCTTTCAGCGCTTATCTCGTCCGCACTTAGCTACCCTGCCATGCCCTTGACAGAACAACAGGAACACCAGAGGTGCGTCACTTCCGGTCCTCTCGTACTAGGAAGTGAACCCTTCAATTCTCCTACGCCCACAGAGGATAGAGGACCGAACTGTCTCGCGACGTTCTGAACCCAGCTCGCGTGCCGCTTTAACCGGCGAACAGCCGGACCCTTGGGACCTTCTCCAGCCCCAGGATGCGACGAGCCGACATCGAGGTGCCAAACCGCGCCGTCGATATGAACTCTTGGGCGCGATCAGCCTGTTATCCCTAGCGTACCTTTTATCCGTTGAGCGACGGCAATTCCACATTCAACCGCCGGATCACTAAGGCCTACTTTCGTATCTGCTCGACTTGTTGGTCTCACAGTTAGTCTGGCTTGTGCCTTTACACTCGACACACGGTTGCCGACCGTGCTGAGCCAAACTTCGCGCTCCTCCGTTACTCTTTAGGAGGATACCGCCCCAGTAAAACTGACCGGCTGCCATGGTCCCCCGGCCGGCTAACGGCTCGGGGTTAGATTCTCCAATGCCAAAGGGTGGTATCTCACTGTTGGCTCCGCAATCCCCTAAAGGACCACTTCAAAGCCTCCCACTTATGCTGAGCATCAAAATCGAAAAACCAATAACAGCTTACAGTTAAGGTGCATAGGGTCTTTCCGTCCTTCTGCGGGTAACCGGCATCTTCACCGGTGTTACAATTTCACTGAGCTACTGGTCGAGACAGCGGCCAACTCGTTGCACGATTCGTGCAGGTCGGAACTTACCCGACAAGGAATTTCGCTACCTTAGGACCGTTATAGTTACGGCCGACATTCACCAGGACTTGGGCTCGGAGCTTCGTCCCCGAAGGAACTAACACCTTACCGTAATCTTTTGGCATTGGTCACGTGTCACATCGTATACGTCGACTTACGTCTTAGCACAATGCTGTGTTTTTGCTAAACAGTCGGTTGGCCCATTTCACTGCGGCCCCCCCTAAAGGGGGCACCCCTTCTTCCGAAGTTACGGGGCTATTTTGCCGAGTTCCTTGACCAGGTTTCACTCTTGCGCCTTGGTATACTCTACCCACCCACCTGTGTCGGTTTACGGTACGGGCTCCTTAGCATATGCTGGGGCTTTTCTTGGCAGTCTGTCCAGTAATGCGGATTGGCCGTAGCCGCACCTCGCAATTCAATAAGCTAGTTACTTTTCAGCCTGCGTCCCCCCAGTTTAAGGGTCGGAGGTGGAGGAATATTAACCTCCTTTCCATCGCCTACGCCCATCGGCCTCGGCTTAGGTCCCGACTAACCCTGGGATGACGAACATTGCCCAGGAAACCTCGGGTTTACGGCGGACCGGAATTTCACCGGTCTTATCGTTACTCATGTCTGCATTCTCACTTCCCAGCGCTCCAGGGTCAGTCGCCATCACCCTTCGCCGCACTGGGAACGCTCTCCTACCACGCCATTTCCTAAGAAATGACATCCAGAGCTTCGGTAGTACGCTTATCGCCAATCATTTTCGGCGCAAGGTCTCTCGATGAGTAAGCTATTACGCATTTTTTAAATGGTGGCTGCTTCTAAGCCAACATCCTCACTGTCTATGAAACCTCACCTCCTTTACACTGAGCGTACTTTAGGCACCTTAGCTGCTGATCTGGGCTGTTTCCCTTTCGACAATGAAGCTTATCCCCCACTGTCTCACTGCTGCGCTCTATTGAATGGTATTCGGAGTTTGATAGGGGTTGGTAGGCGGGTATGCCCCCTAGCCCTGTCAGTGCTCTACCCCCACTCATCAACACGCAACGCTGCACCTAAATGCATTTCGGAGAGAACCAGCTATCACGGGGTTTGATTAGCCTTTCACTCCTACCCACAGCTCATCCGAGCGTTTTTCAACACACAACGGTTCGGTCCTTCACGTGATTTCACTCACGCTTCAACCTGGCCATGGGTAGGTCACCTCCGCTTCGGGTCTAGCGCATGCAACTATGTTTGCCCTATTCGGACTCGCTTTCGCTACGCCTCCGTCCCATAAGGACTTAAGCTTGCCACATACACTAACTCGCAGACTCATTAAGCAAAAGGCACGCAATCACACTCGAAAGTGCTCTTACACCTTGTAGGCATAGGGTTTCAGGGTCTATTTCACTCCGCTCACAGCGGTACTTTTCACCTTTCCCTCACGGTACTGGTACACTATCGGTCGCTAACTAGTATTTAGCCTTATCCCGTGGTCGGGACAGATTCACGCAACGTTTCACGTGTGCTGCGCTACTCAGGAACACCCTAGGGCTTCGTCGGATTTCGGTTACGGGCCTGTCACCCTCTTTGGACCAACTTTCCAGAAGGTTCACCTATCGTCTGAAGTCCCACATCGGGGTCCTACAACCCCGGAGGCAAAGCCTCCGGTTTGGGCTATTCCGCTTTCGCTCGCCACTACTGACGGAATCACATTCGTTTTCTTTTCCTCCGGTTACTGAGATGTTTCACTTCACCGGGTATCGCGTATCCTTCCCTATTTTATTCAGGAAGGAACGACCCCCTATTAAGGAGGCCAGGTTACCCCATTCGGAAATCTCCGGGTCAAAGCCTGTGTGCGGCTCACCGAAGCTTATCGCAGCTTATCACGTCCTTCATCGCCTGTTAGCACCAAGGCATCCACTCTATGCCCTTAACAACTTGATTCCTTTATCTCGAAATCGAGCAATTTGATCTCACCCGAAGGTGATCACAAGACCGGAACCGTGCTTAAGCGGCTCCGGCAAAATTTGCCGTATTATATCTCTATATTTTTGGTTGAGTAATTCCAAGACTGCAAGATAAACTCAAGTGATTCTTGTGTTAATCTGGCCGATCGGATCGAAATCCAATCAGCCTGCAGTTAGGAAAAAAATCTTCACACGGATGTCAAAGAGCGGCTGAATAATCAGTCAACGTGCACTTCCGAAACACTGGAGCGGGAACATGGTGGGCCAGGCTGGACTTGAACCAGCGACCCCGCGCTTATCAAGCGCGTGCTCTAACCAACTGAGCTACAGGCCCATTTGTTATTGGTGGAGGCAAGGAGACTCGAACTCCTGACATCCTGCTTGCAAAGCAGGCGCTCTACCAACTGAGCTATGCCCCCGCGTTGGATTCGGAAGGAGAAGAATAAGACTAAATTGCGCACTGCATGAAGGCAGCCAACACGCGGTAAAGGTTTTAAGTTAAGGTGTGGTCGCTTTCGCTTCCACAAGCCTGTCTCTCCCCACAAGTGGGTTGAAACTCAGGCTTCGACCTTCGCCCCCGTGAGGGGGCAATACTCCGTAGAAAGGAGGTGATCCAGCCGCAGGTTCCCCTACGGCTACCTTGTTACGACTTCATCCCAGTTACCAGCTACACCTTAGGACACTGCTTCTCGAAAGTTAGCGTATGTACTTCGGGTGCGACCGGCTTCCATGATGTGACGGGCGGTGTGTACAAGACCCGGGAACGTATTCACGGCACCGTTGCTGATGTGCCATTACTAGCGATTCCGACTTCATGGAGGCGAGTTGCAGCCTCCAATCCGAACTGGGCCCAGTTTTGCAGATTTCCTCCACCTCGCGGTCTCGGTTCTCATTATGCTGGGCATTGTAGTACGTGTGCAGCCCCAGACGTAAGGGCCATACTGACTTGACGTCGTCCCCACCTTCCTCCCAGTTGATCTGGGCAGTCTGAACAGAGTCCCCACCATTACGTGCTGGCAACAGTTCACAGGGGTTGCGCTCGTTGCGGGACTTAACCCAACATCTCACGACACGAGCTGACGACAGCCATGCAGCACCTGTGCATCATCCGGCCGAACCGACCCCTCCTTTTCGGGAGGGTATGATGAGCATGTCAAGTCTGGGTAAGGTTCTTCGCGTTGCATCGAATTAAGCCACATACTCCACCGCTTGTGCGGGTCCCCGTCAATTTCTTTGAGTTTTAGCCTTGCGGCCGTACTCCCCAGGCGGCGCGCTTAACGCGTTAGCTCCGGCACAGAAGGGGTCGAATCCTCCCACACCAAGCGCGCACCGTTTACTGCCAGGACTACAGGGGTATCTAATCCCTTTCGCTACCCTGGCCTTCGTATCTCAGCGTCAGTAAATGTCCAGTGACTCGCCTTCGCCACGAGTGTTCCTCTCGATATCTACGCATTTCACTGCTACACCGAGAATTCCAGTCACCCCTCCATTACTCTAGTGTGGTAGTATCGGATGCAGTTTCCAGGTTGAGCCTGGAGATTTCACATCTGACTTTCCACACCGCCTACATACTCTTTACGCCCAGTGATTCCGAACAACGCTTGGGACCTTCGTATTACCGCGGCTGCTGGCACGAAGTTAGCCGTCCCTTCCTCTTCGGATACTATCAACCTTGGAAGCTATTAACGACCAAGGCTTACTCTCCGATGACAGGAGTTTACGACCCTAGGGCCTTCATCCTCCACGCGGCGTTGCACCATCAGGGTTTCCCCCATTGTGAATGATTCTCGACTGCTGCCACCCGTAGGTGTCTGGACCGTGTCTCAGTTCCAGTGTGGCTGATCGTCCTCTCAGACCAGCTACCCGTCGTCGCCTTGGTGAGCCGTTACCTCACCAACAAGCTGATAGGCCGCGAGCCCATCCTGAAGCGACAGCCGAAGCCATCTTTGGTCCGGAGACCACATGCGGTATTAATCTTCCTTTCGGAAGGCTATCCCCCACTTCAGGGTAGGTTGCTCACGTGTTACGCACCCGTCCGCCACTAAGAATACAATTAGCAAGCTATTCACATTCTCCGTTCGACTTGCATGTCTTATCCACGCCGCCAGCGTTCGTTCTGAGCCAGAATCAAACTCTCCGTAGAAATTTTGATTGGCTTATCGCTGTGTTGTTAAAATCAAAGCAAATTGCCAAAATTGACCTGTCATGAGCTCCACCGAAGCGGATTCATGACTCCACGTATCGTCTACACGACACGCAGCGCACAATTTAATCTTATCTTCTCATCCGGTATAACGAGAACCCGATTGGCAGGAAACCTGCTTACGAGCTCATCTACCGGATCTGCACTGTTAAAGAACTTCCACGTGGGGACTATTAAGCCGATCGGACGTTGCCGTCGCGATCGACTTGGTTTGTCTCTCACGTGCCGCTTCGCGCGGCGGCCGGGAAGATACCCGGAAAGAACGAGGCGTCAACAGCTTTCGACCTATTTTCTGAAGAAAAATTCAGCCGCCGTTTCGCCCCTGAAAACAAGGTGTTTTTGGACATTTTACCCCTCCGCCGTGCCAAAATTGGCCCCGCTTACCCTTTGCCTCACTTAACGGTTTAACGGAAATCGAAACTCCACCGCGAATCCGCCGCCGCTCCGGTTCCTTCCCCGGACGCTACCCCCAAGGGCTTCGGTGCAGGTTTTGCTGATCGCCAGACCCAGACCCGCGCCCCCGCTCTCCCGCGTCCGGGCCTTCTCCGGCCGCGAAAACGGCTCGAATACCCGCAATAACCACTCTTCCGGCACTCCCGGACCCCGATCAAGAACCTGGATGGCCAACCGCTCCCCCGCTTCCACGGCCCGCACCACGATCTCCCCGCCTTGCGGCGTGTAACGCACCGCGTTGCGGATGACATTGCCCAGGGCGCGCCGCAGCAAATCCGCATTGCTCTCCATGCTCAACCCCTTGGCCACCATCACCACCACTTCCACTCCCGGGGCCTCCCGCCGCACCACGTCCTGCACCAGCTCCGCCAGATCGATCCTCCCCATCGGCAGGGCCTCCGGCTTCAGAGAGGCCTTGGAGAAGTCGAGCAGCTCGTTCACCAACTGCGAAAGCTCCTCCACCTCCCCGTTCACCGCCTCCAGCTTGGCATGCTCTTCTGCGGACAGCTCCTGTTCCAGAATCCCCAACGACATCCTCGCCCGCACCAGGGGCGAACACAGCTCATGCGCGATGTCCCCCAGAAAGCGCTTCTGCCCCGACACGTAGTCGTCCAGGCGTTGGGCCATCCGCTGCACTGCCCGGCTCAAACGCCCCAGTTCGTCGGTCCGTTTGCTGGCCACTTCCACATCAAAATCCCCTTCCGAAATGGACTCGGCCGCCGCAGTCAGCTGACGCAGTCGCCGCGTTACCCGGTGCACAAAGGGAAACCAGATCAGCGCCGAAACCACCAGCACCCCCAGCAAGGCCCAGAACCACGGCCGCCAGTCAAAAAACAAATCATTACCTCCCAACCTCTCCACGCTGGCCACCAGCATTCCATCAGGCGGATGACGATGCTCCGCACTCCGCAGTGAGACGGACGCGGCCAGCCAATACCGCCCCGTCTCCGAGTCCCGCTCGTAATAGACCACCCGGGCCCTCCCCCCGCGCCCCGGCGGCCTCCCTCCCGAAAGTTCCGGCCTCCGCACACCCGGTCCGCCCAATCCTTCCCCCCCCCGCCCAAACTCCCGGGGCGGACCCCGACGCTCCGGCGGACCACCACCCCCGGGACCGTCCGGCGGACCGTCCGGACCACGCGGATGCGGAGGATTCTCTCCCCCGCCCTCTCCCGGACCATCAGGCGGCGGAAACTCCCTCCGCAACACCTCCTTCAGCTTCGCCGGCAACTCCCGCTCCTCGCCAGCCAACAACCCATCTCCATCGGGACGCAACAACGAAAAATCCACCCCATGAGCCTCCGCATGCCGCGCCACGATGGCCTCCCACGCACTCCTCTCCGCACCCCGCAGTTCCGCCGCCATCAACTCCCCCGTCGCTTCAATCCGCTCATTGACCTGCCCCGAGAGCAGGGACCAAAGCCCCACCTTGAACTGCACTTGCAGCACCAAAAACAGCACCCCCGCCACCAGCGTCAGGTTCAAAAAAAACCAGAGCAGAATTTGCCCATACAAGGTCAGGTGTGGCTTCTTCATCGGTTCGGCAAGGGAGAGAGCACCCGATCCAACCTAACAAACGCCCCCCTCGGCACGATCAAATTTACAGAGCCTTAACATAATTCCGCCGATCTCCGGCCCCCAACACCACCCCCCGCTTCGCCCCCAAGGCGCACGCCCTCCTCGCCCCACCGGAATACCCCGTTCCACGGGGGCTTGAGCGAGTCCCTGCGGGGGCAAACTTCGAGAGCCTCCCCGGCAATGCCGCCCCCCGCTCTTGGGAAGAGGTCGGCTCACTCGACGACGATGGCACTCGCCATGAAAAACAGCTTCGTCGCACCTGGAAGAGTGCTCTGGTATTCACAACTCGCGAACGCTGCTGAATCAAAATTGGAGAAAGCTTCTGCAACCTCACTGCCAGTTTCATCCCATGCGTCCAAATTCGTCGCGATGGATACCTACTCAATCTCCCGCACCAAATCCCGCCCCCCGAAGGCCCCCAGCATCTCCAGCTCCGCCCTCAACACCTCCCCCGCCGGTCTGCCCCCCGCTTCCTCTTTCCCACAGGGGGTGCAGGAGGAGAATCCCGGATAGCCCTCCCGCGCCATCGGATCGCCTCCCGCCCTCGCCAAGGTGAGCAGCGGGCGCTCCCGCCCCTCCAGCCGCAACGGCTGCATCCAACAGGACATCGGCTTCCAAAACCACGGATGCCGCCCCTCCTTCACCGCCAATCGCTGCAGCACACAGCGATGCTCCCCATCCAAAAACACGCAACGCGTCTTCGGAAAGTGCGCCGGAAAATCTTCCGCCAACTCGGCCTCCTCCGCCCTCCGCGTCGCCGTCTTCCGCCCGCCCCCCGCCTCCTCCCACCAATCCCCACCTGCCCAGCCCAATTCCCGAAGCGCCTCCCCAAACACCTCCACCACCTCCCCCATCACCCGCACCTCCTCCTCCCCCAACACCACCCCGTCGTGACAACACGTCGCCCGACACTTCGCCAATTCGCACACCCGCATCTGCCGCGCAAACGCCCCATGATCCACCGCCGCCTCCCGCACCTGCCGACCCAAGAGCGCCGCCGTCTCCACAAACCCACTCCGTTCTCCATCCATCGATCCCATCCAACCCCACCCACCGCCCCGCGTCCACCCAAAGCGACCCTCCCTCCCCATCAACCCTTGTAATTTCCCGAAGAGCACACAGTATCCGCCGCGTTCATGAACTGGAGCTTTCGTCCCGCCATCCTTCATTTGGCGGACTCCTACGACCGCCGCTCCTTTCGCGCCGATGTGGGGGCGGGACTGACCGTCGGCTTCATCGCCCTCCCCCTCGCCATCGGCTTCGCCATCGCCTCGGGTTGCACCCCCGCCCAAGGCCTCTGGACCGCCATCGTCGGCGGATTCCTCATCACCGTCCTCGGCGGATCCAAATTCCAGATCGGTGGCCCCACCGGCGCCTTCGTCCCCATTCTCGCCGGCGTGGTGGCGGTCCACGGTTTCGCCGGCCTCGCCCTCGCCACCATGATGGCCGGCCTCATGCTCATCCTCGCCGGCCTCTTCAAACTCGGCGCCCTCCTCCGCTACATCCCCTTCCCCGTCGTCGCCGGATTCACCAGCGGCATCGCCGTGATCATTTTTCTGGGGCAAATCCCCTCCCTGCTCGGTCTCAGTCTCCACGACGTGCAACACGCCCCGGAAATTTTCCTGGAAACGGTCCGCCACCTCCCCGACATCCACTGGCCCACCGCCCTCATCGGAGCCATCGGCCTCCTCGTCGTCCTCCTCCTCCCCAAGCTCACCCGCCGCGTCCCCGCCGCCATCGTCGCGGTCGCCATCACCACCGCCCTCGTCGCCTTCCTGCACTGGCCGGTCGAAACCATCGGCAGCAAGTTCGGCGAACTGCCCTCCACCTTCCCCGGCTGGCACCTCCCCACCTTCACCCTGCCCGACATTCGCGCCCTCATGGGCCCCGCCTTCACCATCGCCGCCCTCGGGGCCATCGAAAGCCTCCTCTCCGCCACCGTCGCGGACGGCATGACCGATACCCGCCACGACTCCAACTCCGAACTCATCGGCCAGGGCCTCGCCAACTTCATCGTCCCCCTCGTGGGTGGCTTCGCCGCCACCGGAGCCATCGCCCGCACCGCCGCCAACATCCGCAGCGGAGCACGCTCCCCCGTCGCCGGCCTCGTTCATGCCGCCTCCCTCCTCCTCTTCGTCCTCGTCGCCGCCCCCCTCACCAAACACATCCCCCTCGCCGGCCTCGCCGCCATCCTCATGGGCGTCGCCCTCCGCATGGCCGAATGGAGCACCTTCCGGGAAACCTGGCGCGGCTCCCGCGCCGACTTCGCCACCCTCCTCACCACCTTTGCCCTCACCATCCTCTTCGACCTCACCATCGGCGTCTCCGTCGGCCTCCTCATCGGCGTCGTTCTCTTTGTCAAACGCATGGAGGACATCTCCCACGTCAGCCTCCTTACTCCCGACGACGATCCCGAACACGACGGCTCCCTCTCCCTGCGCGGCAAGGAGGTTCCCGAGGGCGTCGTCCTCTTCCGCTTCGAGGGGCCTCTCTTTTTCGCCGTGGTCGCCAAACTCGAACACGTCCTCCGCACCTACTCCGGCCGACCCAAAATCATCATCTTCCGCCTCCGCCACGTCCCCTCCATCGACGCCAGCGCCCTCCACGCCCTCGAAATCGCGGTCAGCAAAATGCAACACGACGGCGTCCGCATCCTCCTCACCGCCGTCCAACCCCAACCCATGAAGGCCCTCACCGCCAGCGGCCTTACCAAAAAACTGGGCCCCGACTCCTTCTGCCGCAGCATCGACGACGCCCTCCTCCTCGCCAACCAACTCCTCGCCGAAGCCCCCCCACGCGTCCATTAGGGACAGCCCACCTATCCTCCCCCCCCTTCGCCAGCCCCCTAAACCACTGACAATCAGCATTCTTCCGCCTTTAAGGAAAAAAATTTCGAAATGTTCGAACGTTTTGACTACCCGACGGTCTATACCCTCCGAAGATCGCGACTATCGCGTCTTTAGTAAGGGTGAACAGCAGTCTCAGTCGCTAGGCCCATAGGCCTGTGTTGATTGATTCTCGGGGCCGCCGGAGGTGTCAGCAACCTCCGGCGGTCTTGTGTCCGGCCATCGCCTCCCCTTCCCACCCGCCTGCTGACGATTGTCGGGCGCTCAGGCTTGGAACTTTTCCCAAGTTCATCGAAATGCGTGGTCGAATCTCTAGGTTCCAAATCCACAAATTCCTGATTCTTAGATATATACCTAAAGAGCGAAAAAAATCCGAAATATTCGAACATTTTGACTACCCACCTGCCTATACCCTCTGAAGATTGCGACTATCGCGTCTTTAGTAAGGGTGAACAGCAGTCTCAGTCCATGGCCCCATTCGCGTCAACTTAAGCATTCGAGGGTGGTTTGATGCAGGGATTTACGGGATCTCGCGCCCATTTGGACATGCCTGGAATCGGGATTGAAGTCGGCGAAGCCATGCAAAGAGACCAATGTCTGGATGAAGGA
>Ga0209702_10001770_pt1 | contig 39712 bp, 28 predicted proteins | sample FRY01_FD_187210 | JGI IMG/M metagenome (GOLD analysis project Ga0209702, IMG submission 187210) | Freshwater microbial communities from Lake Fryxell liftoff mats and glacier meltwater in Antarctica - FRY-01 (SPAdes) (version 2) | ecosystem: Environmental > Aquatic > Freshwater > Ice > Glacier...
GAATCCAAAGGAATAGAATCTAGCACTTTCAAATTTAAAAATGAATGAGCGTTCCCTGTAATTTGCAATGGAATGGATTCTCCAATGGTATCTTCTGGAACCAGAATTCCCCTTCGCAACATCAAATTGCTCAGGAATTTTTGTTGCTGTTTAGCAAAGGATTTTAGGTTTCCTTCGTTGTCGAATTGCCACATAAATTTCTTCGGTTTTGGAACGATGGTAGCCAAAAATAAACATTCTTTCAAGGTCAAATTCGCTGGACTTTTCTGGAAGTAGAATTGTGCGGCTTCACCAATTCCGTATACATTTGGTCCCCATTCGATAATGTTGAAATAGACTTCGAGCATTCGTTCCTTGCTGGCGATTCGGTTGTTTTCAAGGATGTAAACTAGCAAGATTTCTTCCAGTTTTCGAGACACGGTTTTTTCGCGAGTAAGAAACACGTTTTTGATTAATTGCATGCTGATCGTGCTGGCGCCACGAGAGAATTTCTTGGTACGAATGTTTTTGAGAATTGATTGTTTGAAGGCTTCGTTGATAAAACCGCGATGCGAGAAAAACGACGGATCTTCAGAAGTCAAAACGCATTTTTGCATATAAGGCGAAATTTGATCTAAAGGCGTGTAATTTGGATTTGTCAAACCCACTAAAACCGAACGTTGTTGCACGTTTTGGATTATGGCATGATAGACAAATTCTTCGTTGAGTTTATTGAGATTGGCTTGGCCGTATTTGGTGATTTTCAGATTTTCTTTTTTCAAATTGCTGTCAAAAACTAATTGATTGGGCTTGTTTTTATTGAACATAAAATCCAGTTTGTATTCAAAATTACCTTCGGCTTGCATTCCCTGAAAATGAGTAAACAAACCATCGGGAAGCGAAGCGATAAAGTCCTGCGCTTTCATTTTTGAAATGCCAACTTTGAGCTTGTAAATTGTGTCTTCTTTGGTTTCATAAACCAGATAAGGATGGAATTTGACCTTGTTGAATTCGGCCGATGAACTGCTGTCAATAGAAACAAAATCAGAACCCAACAAGAACCGAAAGTCGAATTTTGCATTTTTGATTACCACGTCTTTATTGGCAATTTTTGGATGATTGACCATCAAATTAGCAATGGAAGCAAAGCCGTCAACATGCAATTCGCCATTTGATTTGTCTATGTTTTGAATATTGAGTCGAATAGAATCGAGGCTAGATTTCAAACCATAGCGTTCGTCAAGATAAGGTACTTTTATCGCGCCAGAGTCAATGTTAAAAAAACGAATGTCGGCTTTTTTGTTTCTTGGATCTGCAAAACCCGCTATTCGGATTCGCTGGGTGAAAGCTTTGGTTTCGACTTTAATCGAGGTTTCCAGTTGCTTGTTGACCAATCGTAGTTTTTGGAAATTAACAGCAGTTTTTCTGCCATTATCGTCCAATCGAAACGAAAGGTTTTCCACTTTCATGTCGGTTGGCACTAAATTGAGCATTTTCGAAATAATGTTGTAGGCAAATTTAGCATAATCTCTTTTTTCGTTAATGTCGGTCGTTTCGTCCTTGTTCTTTTTTAGAAAAACATCAAAATTTCGACCCTTTTTATTTTTGACCAATTGGACATAGCCATTTTCAATTTCCAAGGTGCCCAATTGAATATCACCAATCAACAATCCCCATAAATTGACGCTAGTTTTCATTTTATGAATGTTGAAAAGCGTGTCGGCATTTTTGGGAACTAAGATTATATAAGAAAAACTAAGGCCGGAAAGTCCAACAAAAGAAGCTTTTTTTACTGAAAAATCGCTGCTGTAATCGCGTTCCATTTTGACGGAAACTTTTGCAATGGTTTGTTGCAACAGCATATTCCTAAAAACAAAAAGAGCAATAATAAGCATGATGAAAATCCCAACAATTATCTTTGCCGTTAAAATTATTTTTTGTTTTCGGGTTCTCAAGAATATAAAGATATTATGTTTTTTAGGTGACCAAATTTATCGGTTGTATTCATTTTTTTTGGTTTAATTTGACCTTTTATTTGTTTTTTTTAACTTGTTTTTGCCAATCACCAATCACGAATACCATAAAAAGGAAAAATAAAAAAACTAATAAGAGTGTCCACCAAATATTGATAATTTTAAAAAACCATAGAAGAGGAATATTGAACAGGATTACTCCAAAAGCGAAATTTTTGAAACCTAAAGGTTTGTCTTTTAAAATTAGAAGTTCTAATAAATAATTTCTAATTGAAATTAGCGTGAAATAGCATATAAGACTAATTATGATTTTTCTTTTTATGGTTGTAGTTAAATCATATTGAATAAGCCAAGGAGTGAATAAAATTATAGTTAAAATAACATAAAAAAAGGAATTTATGAAGACTCGTTTTTTTTCTTTTAAGTTTGTTACCTGTTCAACATAAGTTAGATTAATATTAATTATTCTATCGTCAAAAAGAGTTAAAATGTCACCAGGAATATATTTTTTGTAAACAACTTTATCGGAATAAATCTTATGCCTTTCATAAATATTTTCTTTATTTTCTATTGATGTTTCAATGTCTTTATTTATTGTATTCGAGACGGATATAAATTTATAAGCATCCTTTAATATTATACAATTTAGTTTGTTTGTTAATGGGTCAATAAAATAATTTTGTACATACCCGCTATAGAGCTCCGTCTTGTCTTTGCATTCAATTAAAACGTCTGCATTAGTATATAAATATTTATTATTGGAATTTTTTTGACCATTTATTTTTTTTGATCTAATTAGATAATGCCAATAATTTTTATATCTAAGAGCTGGGATATATGAATCGATGTTTGTTAAACGGATTAATTTATAAGAAACAAAACCTGTAAAAATTGAAATACAGTATAGGATTAAAATTAGATAAACATAATTTTTGTAAAAATATTTGTCAACATCAGTTTTCTCAGGTAATTTGTTGGCGGATAAAGTTTCGAATAATTTTTTTACATTTTGATAAGATACATATTCTTGTGTTTTTGCAAGTGTATAAGTTTCTATGAAAATAAAGAATAGAACACTCAATGTAATTATTAATGTACTGAAAAACAAAGTCCAAAGTAATCTTTCCATCAAGTTACCTTGTTGAAATTGTTTTGTAAAATCGCCACTAAAATAAAATTTCCTGAACAAGAGCCCAGGAAATATAAATATTAATATATAAAATATTGTGTTTAATGCTAGATTTTCCAAATTTAACCTAATGAAATTATTATTGTTTTATTTGAAAGTATAACTTCCTTTTGCTTAATACTTTTGTTATTTAATAAATAATCAACTGCTTTATCAAGCTCTTTTTTATCTTTTGGATTTTCAATAATATTCATAACTTCATTACTGATTAATGAATTTCCATTTGAAAATTCTGAAGTTAATCCAGATGCCAAAGTGTGTAAAGTGTTTTTAACGTTTGTTAAAAAAACAGATATAGTTTCCATAGTGTAAAGATTTTATAAACGTTATTCAAAGTTAATACCAAAAAACTGATCTGCAACCTTTTTTAACAGATTATTTTATATATTATCCAAACAATTCGCTCGCTACGTCTTCAATCTTCGCCACCAATCGGATTTTGATTAGGGTGTTTTTCAAGGCAATTTTATTGTATTTGGATACAAATATGGTGGAAAATCCTAATTTTTCGGCCTCTTGAATGCGTTGGTCCACACGATTCACGGGACGAATCTCGCCTGACAAACCCACTTCGCCGGCAAAACAAAAATCTTTGCTTACCGGAATATCTTCGTTCGACGATAAAATGGCGGCAACAACGGCTAAATCAATCGCAGGATCATCTACTGAAATTCCTCCGGTTACGTTCAAGAAAACGTCTTTGGCGCCAAGCCTGAAACCGGCTCTTTTTTCTAAAACTGCCAAAATCATATTCAGTCTTTTGGCATTGTATCCCGTTGTGCTGCGTTGCGGTGTTCCGTACACTGCGGTACTCACAAGCGATTGAATTTCAATCATTAACGGACGCATTCCTTCGAGAGTTGAAGCGATTGCAGTTCCTGATAATTCCTCGTCTTTGTGGGAAATTAATATTTCGGAAGGGTTTGAAACTTCGCGTAAACCATTGCCTAGCATTTCGTAAATCCCGATTTCGGCAGTGGAGCCAAAACGGTTTTTATGAGAACGCAAAATACGATATACGTGATTTCTATCGCCTTCAAATTGCAAAACGGTATCGACCATATGTTCCAAAATTTTGGGGCCAGCAATGTTTCCGTCTTTCGTAATATGACCAATTAAGATTACCGGAATATTGGTTTCCTTAGCAAATTTTATCAGTTCGGCAGTGGTTTCCCGAATTTGAGAAATACTTCCCGGAGTCGATTCGATATAATCCGTATGAAGTGTTTGAATGGAATCGATGATGACGATTTCAGGTTCGATAGCTTCAATTTGTTTGAAGATATTTTGGGTTTTGGTTTCGGTAAGAATGTAGCAATTATCCCCGTTTGGCGTGATTCTCTCGGCACGCATTTTTATTTGTTTTTGGCTTTCTTCGCCAGAAACATACAAGGTTTTGTAAGGAAGTTTTAAGGAGATTTGGAGCAAAAGCGTGCTTTTTCCAATGCCGGGTTCACCTCCCAAAAGGATTAAAGAACCAGGAACAATTCCGCCACCCAACACCCGATTGAGTTCGCCATCTGTTGTGTCCATTCTTATTTCTTGGCTGGAATCAATTTCGTTTATTCGCAAAGGTTTTGCTGCTTTGGAATTAGAAGTTGATTCGCTTTTCCAACTCGATTTTTCTTCTTTTTGAATGATTTCCTCGGCGATGGTATTCCACTCTTTGCAGGAATTGCATTGGCCTTGCCATTTTGAATATTGTGCGCCACAATTCTGGCAAAAGAAGGAGGTTTTTACTTTAGACATTATTTTTTGGGTATTAAACTTTGCATTTCATCAAGTTTTTCAAACATCATATCTTTGGTCAAGTCGCCAATTTCGTCAAATTGAGCTGCTTTTTGATAGGCTTTTGCCGCTTTTTTCGAATCACCCATTTTTTCGAACATCAATCCCAATTCATAATCGGCGAGCATTGATTTTGGATAGGCTTTTTTGGCAAGGTCAGATAATTTTTCTAATTCTGGATAGGCTTTATTTTTTAAAATTGCGGCTTCGATTGCTTTAAAATCCGTTGTTCGAATGGGAACTTTGAATCCCAAGGTTTTTTCAATTCCATCGTATTTATCAGTCAAATATTTTACGTAACCATTTTGAAGTACTGCAATTTTTTCTAAATATTCCGCCATAGAAATAGGTTTGTAGCAGTCAAAAAATTGGTACAAAGCATTTGGGATAGAATAGAGAACCGAGGAATAATGGGATGCTCCCTTGAAGTGGTCGTATTTATAATTTAGTAACGGATTGATAACCAATTTTATGTTTGCATCCAAGGTTTTGACGGATTTCAATAGCTCCTTAAAATCACCGTCTGCGGTGGACTGGTAATAAAAAATGGGTTGTTTTAATTTAGAAAACATTTCTGGAATTCGGGTTTCCATTTCAGGAGCAAGTTCTGGACTTAAAGAAATGTAAGCATTGAATATTGGGTTTTCTTTGTATAGAAAAAAGTTCAAATAGCCTGCTGTCCTGTCGTGTCCAGCAATGATTCTGAAAGGTGCCACGCGGTATTTTTTTTCGATATAGGGAAGCAATTCGCCACCAATGAATTCGAAAAAACGCGCCCCTTTTTCAGCTGGAACACCATTAAAATCGTCATAATTGCTGTCTTCTATTCGCTCTTTATTTATGTTTTGGCTGATGCCAATGATGATGGTTTCTGGCAAATCTTCCCAATAGGCACCATAATTTAAAGCGCCAAAGAAAGGGTCGAACAGATAATCACCATCGAGTAAAAGGAGAATCGGATATTTTTTAGTTGTATTTTGTTCGTAAGTAGCAGGTAATCCAATGGTGATTTCCCGGCTTTCGCCCAACTTGGTGGAAACCAAAGTTTCCGTGATTTTTTGTGAAAAAACTGATGTTGAAAAAAGCAGCAAAAGCAGTAGCTGTTTCATAATTTCTTTGGTTTGGAAATTAATATTCACCCAATTCTTCAAGGAAGAAAAGAGTAGCAATATAGTACTTTTTATTTGCTTTTTTTTAAATCAGAAATAGTAAAAAGAGAATATATTTAAAACAAAAACGAATACTATTTTTGAGGAATATTTCTGAAGTTTTCAGAATAAAATTTTAAAATGATTAAGTCAGGGAATTGTCTTTTTCATTTGGAAAAACAATCCAGGGTTTGAAGGTTTTGGCCTCTTCAAAATCTAATGTGGCATAAGAAATAATGATAATGACATCGTCTTTTTGCACTTTTCTGGCAGCTGGCCCGTTGAGGGTTATTTCGCCAGAATTTTTTTCGCCAACGATAACATAAGTTTCAAAGCGTTCGCCATTATTGATGTTTACAACAGATACTTTTTCGCCTTCGATGAGGTTTGAAGCTTCCATTAATGCTTCGTCAATGGTAATGCTACCGATGTAATTTAAATCGGCTCCGGTTACTTTTACACGGTGAATTTTTGATTTTACGACTTGTATTTGCATCTTGCAAAAGTAAATTAATTTAATGAAATGGTGTCAATCAATCGAATATTATTGACAAATACGGCGATAAAAGCGCGGTATTTTTTGTCTTTATTTTTTCTCAAACAAGGCAAAAGTGTTGCTTCATCAGCGATTTGAAAATATTCTAATTTAAAATCCAGATTTTTTTCAAATGATTTTTGTATCCATTTAGTTACAGTTGAAGCACTATTTGTTTTGAATTTTGCTTTTGCAGTAACTAAAGTTTTATAAATCAAGGAAGCCTCCTGTTTTTCTAATGGCGATAAAAGTGCGTTTCTGGAACTCATCGCTAAATTATTCGCGTCTCTATAAATGGGACAACCTTTGATAATGACTTTAAAGTTGTTTTTGGCAACCATTTTCTTTACAATTTGCAATTGTTGAAAATCTTTTTCGCCAAAATAGGCGTTTGTAGGTTTCACAATTTCGAAAAATCGTTTTACGATAGTGCCAACGCCATTAAAATGCCCGGGTCTGAATTTTCCTTCCATTTGGTGTTCCAATCCGTCAAAATCGAAAGACTGGGAGGAAGTGTTTCCTTCATAAATATCATCAACAGTTGGAGCGAAGAGTATGATTTCGGGATTAAAATCCGCAATTTTTTTGATGTCTTCTTCCAGGGTTCTTGGGTATTTCGCCAAGTCTTCGGGATTGTTGAACTGGGTTGGATTTACAAAGATACTCACGACCGTGACTTGGTTTTCCCGCATTGATTGTTGCATCAACGATAAATGTCCTTTGTGTAATGCGCCCATTGTTGGAACGAAACCGATGGAGGAATGATTGGTTTTAATAGATTTTAAATAGTCTATCAAAGCTGCTTTTCCGTAGAAAATATGCATAGGTGTTTTATTGAAATAATATGCAAACATAATATTTTAGTCCATAACTGCATAAATTTTTGTAATTTTGCATGGTTTTTATAGCCAATAAATTTATTAAACTACGATATGGAAGATAAGAGAATATTATATGTATCATCTGAAGTGGTACCTTATCTAGCTGAAAATGAGGTGTCTTCAATGTCTTACGAAGTGCCGAAAATGATTAATAATCAGGGAGGGCAAATCAGAATTTTTATGCCACGCTATGGGAATATAAACGAAAGAAGGCATCAATTGCACGAAGTAATACGACTTTCTGGAATGAATTTGGTTGTGAATGACTTGGATATGCCCTTAATAATAAAAGTGGCTTCGATACCAAAAGAAAGAATTCAAGTCTATTTTATTGACAATGATGAATATTTTAAAAGGAAAGCCACATTTACCGATGAAGAAGGTACGATGTTTCCGGATAATGACGAACGAGCTATTTTCTTTGCAAAAGGCGTTGTCGAAACTGTAAAAAAACTCAATTGGGTTCCAGATATTATCCATGTTCATGGGTGGATGGCAGCAATGTTACCCATTTATATGAAACATTATTACAAAAACGAAGCCTTGTTCTCAGAAACAAAGATTGTGACCTCGGTTTATAGTCAATCTTTCGAGGGAACTTTGGACAAAGAGATGATCAATAAAGTTGCCTTTGACGGAGTGCCAAACGAAGCGATTCAAGATTTGGAAAACCCGGATTACGAAAGCATTATGAAAGCCACCATTAGCCATTCTGATGCGGTTATTATTGCCTCAGACAACCTGTCGCCAAGTTTAACAAAATTTATAGAATCTTCAGGAAAACCTTTTTTACCTTTCGCCCCGAAAGATAAATTCGCTGAAGCGTATTCTAATTTTTATAAAACCTTTGTTCTATAAATTAAACATTTTCTAGTAAACATGCACAATAATTCTTTTTTTAAGCCCCTTTTATTACTTGTAAGTTTCCTTCTTTTCGCTTCTTGTGATAAAGAATATAATGAAATTGGGGACGCGTTAATTGGTGAAAACCATTTTAATTTGGGTAAATACATTTCTAATGTTGTAGCTTACAACGAAAAAATAACGCCCATTCAATCTGAAAATCTTGCTGTAAATGCCTTGGGGATTTATGAAAGTCCAACATTTGGAAAAACTACAGCAAATTTTGCAACCCAATTAATATTAGTGAGTGTGAATCCAAAAATCGGAACCAATCCCGTAATAGACAACGTATATATTGACGTGCCTTATTTTGTGGATGCTACAAAAACAAAACCAATAACAGCTGGTGGAAACACCTATGAATTAGACTCTATTTATGGAAAACCTAATGCAAAAATAAAACTGAGTATTTTTGAATCAGGTTTATATATGAGAGATTTGGATCCTGTTGGTGGATTTCAAGACGCACAGAAATATTTTTCAAATCAAAACACGGATTTTGACAACCTTAAAGTTGGAACTCGTTTGAATGATGATGCTGATAAAGCACAAAACGACGAATTTTTCTATAATCCTGTTCAACGCATCCTTACCACTACTGATGCTGCCGGAAAGGAATCTAATGTTTATTCGGTTCCAACAATGCGTTTGAAATTGAATTCTGCTTTTTTCAATTCCAAAATAATTCAGGCTCCATCTGGTAAATTAGCAACAAACGATGTTTTTAAAGAATATTTTAGAGGGTTGTATTTTAAAGTGGAACAATCAGGTACTGATCCTGGAAGTTTAGCGATGATGAATTTTGCGAAAGGTACAATCACGATTAATTATAAAGAAGATTTATCCACAACTGTAGGAACGGTGGTTACTGTAACTAGAGTTGAAAAATCAATAGTTCTTAATTTATCAGGAAAAACGGTAAGTTTGCTAGAAAAAAGCAATCCAAATTCAGTTTATGAAACGACTGTAAACTCTCCAGACAGAGTACTTGGTGATGATAAGTTATATTTAAAAGGAGGCGAAGGTTCATTGGCTGTATTAAAACTTTTTGGTCCAGATTTATTTGGCGCTGATGGAACAACTGGTTCTCCAAACGGTGTGGCAGACGAACTAGATATTATTCGAAAAAGTGGCTGGTTAATCAACGAAGCCAATCTGGTTTTTAATATCGATGCCGCTGCAATGACCAATAGTTATGAGCCAGAAAGAATTTATTTATATGATTTTAATAATAGTCGTCCAGTTATGGATTATTATCTTGACGGATCATCAAGTGCAATTTTCAAAAAATCAAAGTTGATATTTGACGGAAACATAAATAAAGATGCCACATCAAAAAGAGGGCTTACTTATAAAATCAGGATTACGAACCATATTAGAAACCTGATAAAAAATGCCGATGCAAAAAATGTAAATTTAGGAATTGTTGTTACCGAAGATATTACCATTGATAATTCCAATAAATTGAGGACTGCAAATGCGTTTCTTTTACAGGCTCCAAAAGCAAGCGTTATGAATCCGTTGGGGACAATACTTTATGGAGGGAAATCAACATCAATAAACCCTCTTGAAGACAAAAGATTAAAACTTGAAATTTATTACACCAAACCTAATTAACCTATAAATATATGTGTGGAATTGTTGGATACATTGGTTACAGAGAAGCTTATCCTATTGTAATTAAAGGACTAAAAAGACTCGAATACAGAGGATACGATAGTGCAGGGGTTATGTTATATGAGGGAACTGACTTAAAACTTTCCAAAACAAAAGGGAAAGTTTCAGATCTTGAAGAGAAAGCCTCAAAAGAAATTTCGACCAATGGAACCATTGGAATTGGACATACACGTTGGGCAACTCATGGAGTTCCAAATGATGTGAATTCCCATCCACACCTTTCTAATTCAGGTGATTTAGCGATAATTCATAACGGAATTATTGAAAATTATGCTCCACTGAAAGAAGAATTAATAAAAAGAGGGTATATTTTTAAATCGGATACAGATACTGAAGTCCTTGTAAATCTTATCGAAGAAGTCCAAAAAAAAGAAAAACAAAAATTAGGGAAAGCAGTCCAAGTAGCGCTAAACCAAGTTGTGGGTGCTTATGCAATTGCTGTTTTTGATAAAAAAAATCCAGATGAAATTGTTGTGGCTCGTTTGGGAAGTCCACTGGCAATAGGAATTGGAGAAGGAGAATATTTTATAGCATCAGATGCTTCTCCATTTATAGAATATACTTCGAATGCCGTTTATTTAGAAGATGGTGAAATGGCCAATATTAGGTTGCATAAAGCAATGAAAGTTCGAAAAATTAAAGATGACACTTTAGTTGATCCTTATATTCAAGAACTCCAAATGAACTTGGAGCAGATAGAAAAAGGGGGTTACGATCATTTTATGTTGAAAGAAATATACGAACAGCCAAGTGTCATTAAAGATACATATCGTGGAAGACTTCATGCGAATGAAGGTTTTATCCAAATGTCGGGTGTTGAGGATAATTTAGAAAAATTTTTGAATGCAGAAAGAATTATCATCGTTGCTTGTGGAACTTCTTGGCATGCAGGTTTAGTGGCTGAATATGTATTTGAAGAATTTGCCCGAATTCCAGTCGAAGTAGAATATGCATCGGAGTTTAGATATAGAAATCCAATAATAAATCCACGCGATATTGTAATCGCCATATCACAATCTGGAGAAACAGCCGATACAATGGCTGCCATAAAATTAGCCAAAGAAAAAGGAGCTTTTGTTTTTGGAGTTTGTAACGTAGTTGGTTCTTCTATATCGAGAGAAACACATGCAGGAGCTTATACTCATGCCGGTCCGGAAATTGGCGTCGCATCGACAAAAGCATTCACCACACAAATCACGGTATTAACTATGATAGCCTTGCGTTTGGCAAAAGCAAAAGGAACATTGTCTACTACGGATTTTCGCAGGTATTTGCAAGAATTAGAAATCATTCCTGAAAAGGTTAAAGAGGCATTGGAAACAAATGATAGGGCAAAAGAAATTGCTAACGTTTTTAAAGATTCCCAAAACTGCTTATATTTAGGTAGAGGTTATAATTTTCCGGTTGCTCTTGAAGGGGCTTTAAAGTTAAAAGAAATCTCTTATATCCATGCCGAGGGTTATCCTGCTGCCGAAATGAAACACGGTCCAATCGCTTTGATTGACAATCACATGCCCGTTGTTATTATTGCTCCAAAGCAAGGACATTATGATAAAATAGTAAGCAATATCCAGGAAATTAAATCCAGAAGCGGAATCATTATAGCTGTGGTTACAAAAGGGGACAAACAAGTACGAGAATTAGCCGATTATATTATCGAAATTCCAGAAACTTCAGACGCCTTGTCACCACTAATTACCACTATACCTTTGCAATTATTGTCTTATCATATTGCGGTTATGAGAGGCTGTAATGTTGACCAACCACGTAATTTAGCCAAGTCAGTTACTGTTGAATAAATAATTTTAAATATATTTTTAAGCAAAGCGAGACTTTTTAGTCTCGCTTTTTTATTAAGAATGTTCAATTTTGAGATTGTGTTTTATATGCGAGCATAGTAAATCGTAATTTTTTAACTAAAAAACTAACATTAATTTAAGATTGTGAGTTTTGAGTGTTTATTAAGAAATTATCAAATATTAAATAAAAATTATGTTTTTTTATTAATATCAAAATTATTTGTACTTTGGCGGCATTAACTAACAAAATTTAACCCAAATGAGAAGCTATTTAATTATTTTGTCTTTGTTTTTTTGCGGCATTTCTTATGCCCAAAATACAATCACAGGTTCCGTTACGGAAACTAACAACCAACCTATTCCAGGTGTAAACATCAAAGTCATTGGTGATAAAGCTGGAACGGTCACGGATGCTGATGGAAAATTCACTTTGATTTCGTCAAAAAGCCTCCCTTTTACACTTGAAGTTACCAGTATTGGACATGAAACTAAAAAAGTTAATGTTACTTCAAACAATCAAAATGTAAGTATAAAACTTACCGACTCACAAACCACTTTGGATGAAGTAGTAGTTTCTGCATCCAGAACTCCGGAGCGTGTTTTAGAATCTCCTGTTACCATTGAAAGAATGGGAATTAAGGAAATCAAAAAAACTGCCTCTCCAACTTTTTATGATGGATTGGAAAACCTGAAAGAAGTTCAAATGAACACGAGTAGTTTGACTTTCAAGTCGATAAACACCCGAGGTTTTGCAACAGTGGCAAACGTTCGTTTTATGCAGTTGGTAGATGGAATGGACAATTCATCTCCATTGTTGAATTTTGTGTTGGGAAACATGATTGGAGTTTCTGAAATAGATATCCAAAGTGTAGAGTTGTTGCCAGGTGCATCCTCAGCTTTGTATGGTGCAAATGCTTTTAATGGAATTATGTTTATGAATAGCAAAAGCCCCTTCAATTATCCTGGTATTGCAACGTATTTAAAATATGGCGCAACTAGTCAAGAAGCAGCAGGCACAAACACTTTTTATGATTTTGGGATAAGAATGGCACACGCTTTCAATAAACATTTTGCGGCCAAAGCCAACTTTACCTATATGCAAGGAACCGATTGGTTCGCCACAAATTATGACGATAAGAGCCGTCAAGGACAGGGAATAACTAGAGGTAACGTGAATTATGATGGTATAAATGTTTATGGCGATGAAGCTTCCACAAACTTAAAAGTTGTTGGGCAATCTTTGGCTGATTTGGGTCTAATTCCAGCTTCAGCTGTAAATTTACTTCCAAATTATAATGTCAGCAGAACGGGATACAATGAAGTAGATTTGACAGATAATAAAGCCAGTAACACAAAAATGGATTTTTCATTCCATTTCAGACCAATGGGAGACGAAAGATTGGAAGTAATTTGGCAAAGTAAGTTTGGATATGGAAATGCAGTTTACCAAGGAGCAAATCGCTATTACCTAAACAATTTTTTTATGCAACAACATAAATTAGAGGTAAAAGGGAAAAACTTTTTCTTGAGAGGCTACACCACTTCAGAAGATGGAGGACAATCCTACGACATGCTTTTCACTGGACTTAACGTAAATAGGGTTTGGAAAGATGATAAAACATGGTTTGGGCAATATGCAGGAGCTTATGTTCAGTCTACATTAGCTGGACAGACACCAGAAAATGCACATTTGATTTCAAGAAGCGTAGCGGATACTGGTAGACTAATTCCAGGAACTGCAGGTTTCCAAAATGCTTTTAACCAAGTAATCGCCAATCCAGATGTTTTGTCAGGTTCCAAATTAGTAGATAATTCTAGAATTTACCATTCTGATGTCAATTATAATTTTAAAGACCTTATTAAATTTGGAGAAATTCAAGTTGGTGGATCTTACAGACTTTATCAATTGAATTCTCAAGGCAGAATCTACACGGATGCTGACGGACCAATAAATTACAATGAATACGGAGTTTATACACAGTTGCAGAAAAAATTTATGGAAGACAGATTGAAGTTTACAGGATCTGTTCGTTATGATAAATCTAAAAACTTTGACGGAAATTATTCTCCAAGAGTATCATTGGTTTATTCTGGTGGTGAAAAAAAACAACATAATTTCAGGGGTTCTTATCAAACAGGCTTTAGAAACCCAAGCACTCAAGACCAATACATTGGTTTCAATGTTGGAAGTGCGGTATTAATAGGTTCTGCTCCTGACAATTTATTAAGATATTCGGAAACAAGATCAGTTGCAAATGGTACTCCAGCTATTGGACAAGTTTATGCAGGAGGTTCTTCTGTGGTGGTGACTGGTGTAAATGCTTATCAAAATTCATACACAAAAGCTTCTATTGATAAATTTGCAGCATTTGCAGCAGCCAATCCTGGGAATACGCCTGGAGCAGCCGCATTGCTTAGAAAAACAAATGTAAATAATGTAAAACCAGAAGAAGTGCAAGCTTTTGAATTGGGATATCGTTCTCAATATAAAGATGTGAATATTGACATTAATGGATACTATAACATTTACAATAACTTTATCGGAAACACCGTATCTGTTGCTCCATTATATGGAACAGCTAGCGAAACTTTCGATTTTGCCCAAGGCGCACCAACTTATGTAACGAACCCAGCGGTTCAAACCTTACACGCACTTGCCAACGGAAATGTAAGAGCATTTCAATTATACACCAATACGGCTTTGGAAATTCAATCATTGGGAGTTGGAATAGGACTTTCTAAAAAAATGTTTGGAAGTTATGATTTTGGAGTTAGTTATAATTATGCTGAATTTAATTTTGATCAAGCAAAAGACCCTGGTTTTGAAGCGGGTTTCAACACTCCAAAACATAGAGTTAAAGCTTCAATTGGAAATGAAAAACTATTTGAAAACTTTGGATTTAATGCAAGTGTAAGATGGAATAATGAATATTTATGGGAATCTACAATGGTGGATGGAATGATTAGTGCTGCCACGGTTATAGATGCACAAATCAATTATGGAATTCCAAAACTAAAATCTGTAATAAAAATTGGAGCTACTAACATTGGAGGAAAAGAATATATCCAAGTATTAGGTGCCGGAGCGATAGGACAACAGTATTTTGCTTCTTGGACAATTAATCCGTAATTAAATTAGTCAACAATATAAAAAATATAAGATAATGATAAAAAATTTCAAATGGCTAGTATTGGTTTCTTTAACCTTTGTAGCATGTAATAACAGCGACGATGAAGTAATAATATATGATTCATCAGACGGATTGCCGCCAACAGCAGGAAGTGCAAATTTCTCTAAATTTGTAAGTTTGGGAAATTCATTGACAGCTGGATATTCTGACAATGCCTTGTTTATCGAAGGACAAAAGGTTTCTTACACCAATATAATGGCAAAACAATTTGCATTAGTAGGCGGTGGAGAATTTAAAATTCCATACATGGCTGATAATATAGGTGGATTTAAAATTGGTGGGACTATCTTCGCTGGGCCAAGATTGGCTTCGACAGGAGGTGGAGCACCAATTGCAGTTTCGGGAACTCCCTCAACAGAAATTCTTAACCCAGCAGTAGTTACGGCAGGCCCTTATAACAACTGCGGAGTTCCAGGAGCCAAAAGTTTCCATTTGTTGTCACCAAGCTACGGAAGCGCGGCGGGAATTTCTCTGGGAACTGCTAATCCCTATTATGTTCGTTTTGCTCCAAATGGCACCACATCTGTTTTGGCGTATGCAATGTCTCAAACTCCTACTTTCTTTTCGCTTTGGATAGGAAATAATGATGTTTTGGGTTATGCAACAACTGGTGGTGATGGCACAAATCCTATAACGCCTTCTGCAGGAGCAGCCGGTGTTGGTTTTGATGCTACTTATGATGCTTTGGTAAACACATTAACGGCTACGGGTGCAAAAGGAGTTATAGCTAATATTCCTTATGTAAATACAGTTCCTTTTTTTACATTCATCGCAACAAATCCAGTACCCTTAAGCGCAGCACAAGTTGGGGCTTTAAATCCATTATTTGGAGCTATGAACAGTATGCTTGCAGCAGCAGGACAGCCAGCTCGTTTCCAAACATTAACAGTTAGTTCAACGAACCCGCTTTTGATAGCAGATGAAATGTTGGCTTATGATGCAACTGCTTTTTTTACGGCTGCATTTCAAGGAGCTCCATTTAATTATCCACTGGCAACTGCTGGATTTTTAGGAACCCTTTATGGAAAAGCGCGTCATGCAAGCAACGCACCAGCAACAAGAGATTATATATTATTAACCGCAGGTGGATCAATTGGAACAACTCAACCAGGATTTCCTCCCAATAATAATACAATTGGGGTGACCTATCCAATGGCGGACAAAGCAACTTTAACAGCTAGCGAAGTACTATTGGTAAAAACCGCAACAGATGCATACAATGCTAAAATTCAAGCTGTGGCAACAGCCAAAGGTTTAGCTTTTGTTAATGCTAATGCTTTGATGACTCAAGTTGCAGGTAGTGGATTATCGGCTAATGGATTTACAGTAACGGGTGCTTTTATTACAGGTGGTGGATTTTCAACAGATGGCGTTCATCCTTCTCCAAGAGGCTATGCAATGCTTGCAAATAAATTTATTGAAGCCATTAATTTAAAATATGGTTCTAATATTAAAGGAGTTGATCTAGGAAATTATAGAATTTTATTTCCAAAAACACTTTAAATATTTAAAATAATTATTTACAAAACCATTCGCTACGGCGAATGGTTTTTTCGTTTATGACGCATTCTTTGTTGATTCATTTATATATGATTCATTCATCTCAATTTTTCTTAATTTTTTATAAAAAAACTATTGATTTTTATATTTTAAAAAATTACCTTTGCGCACTGAAAATGCATCCAGTCGATTAGTTTCGAGTAAGCTGTACTTCATAAACCTGAATAGCTATTTAATAAATACATAAGCAATGTCAAAAGTAATAGGAAAAGTTGCCCAAATCATCGGACCAGTTGTCGATGTAGTTTTCAACGGAAAAGATGTTGAACTTCCAAAAATTTATGATTCATTAGAGATCACAAAAAAAGATGGAACTTTATTAGTTCTTGAAGTACAATCTCACATCGGTGAAAACACTGTTCGTACCATCTCAATGGATTCAACAGACGGTTTGAGCAGAGGTTATGAAGTAGTTGGAACAGGAAACCCAATCAAAATGCCAATTGGTGCAGATGTTTACGGACGTTTGTTTAACGTAATTGGAGATGCTATTGATGGTCTTGGGAATTTGCCAAAAGATGGTGAAAACGGAATGTCTATTCACAGACAAGCGCCAAGATTCGAAGATTTGTCCACTTCATCTGAAGTTTTATTTACAGGTATTAAAGTAATCGATTTGATTGAGCCTTATTCTAAAGGAGGAAAAATTGGATTGTTTGGTGGTGCTGGTGTTGGTAAAACAGTATTGATTCAAGAGTTGATTAACAATATTGCAAAAGGTCACGGTGGACTTTCAGTATTCGCAGGAGTAGGAGAAAGAACACGTGAAGGGAATGACTTACTTCGTGAGATGTTAGAGTCAGGAATTATAAAATACGGGGATGAATTTATGCACTCTATGGAAAATGGAGGATGGGATTTGTCTAAAGTGGATATGATGGGAATGAGAGAGTCTAAAGCTACTTTCGTTTTCGGACAAATGAACGAACCTCCTGGAGCTAGAGCTCGTGTAGCACTTTCAGGATTATCTATCGCAGAATATTTCCGTGATGGTGCAGGTTCTGACCAAGGAAAAGATGTATTATTCTTCGTGGATAATATCTTCCGTTTTACACAAGCAGGTTCTGAGGTTTCGGCTTTATTAGGTCGTATGCCATCTGCTGTAGGTTACCAACCAACATTGGCTACTGAAATGGGAGCGATGCAAGAGCGTATCACATCTACAAACAAAGGTTCTATTACGTCTGTACAAGCGGTTTACGTTCCTGCGGATGATTTAACGGATCCAGCACCAGCAACTACATTTGCTCACCTTGATGCAACAACTGTATTGTCTCGTAAAATTGCCGAGTTAGGTATTTACCCAGCGGTAGATCCATTGGATTCAACTTCAAGAATCTTGACTCCACAAATTATTGGTGAGGAGCATTATAACTGTGCACAAAGAGTAAAAGAAATTCTTCAAAAATACAAACAATTGCAAGATATCATCGCGATTTTGGGTATGGAAGAACTTTCTGAAGAAGATAAATTGGCGGTTTCAAGGGCAAGACGTGTACAACGTTTCTTGTCTCAACCTTTCCACGTAGCAGAGCAATTTACAGGATTAAAAGGAGTTTTAGTGGACATAAAAGATACCATCAAAGGATTCAATATGATTATTGATGGCGAATTAGATCATTTGCCAGAAGCAGCTTTCAACCTAAAAGGAACTATTGAAGACGCTATCGAAGCAGGAGAAAAAATGTTGGCGGAAGCTTAAAATCAGTTGGCAGTTTTCAGTTAGCAGTTTTCAGAACTTCTAACTTGTAACTTCTAACTTCTAACTTTAATAAATATGATTTTAGAAATAGTATCACCAGAAGCAAAATTATTTTCAGGAGAAATAACCTCCATTTCCCTTCCAGGAGTAGGTGGTCATTTTCAAATGTTGAATAATCACGCGCCAGTAGTTTCATTACTTCAAAAAGGACTTGTAAAAATTACAGCTCCTAGTTTCAAGTTCAGCAGCGAGTCAGAAAGGTTATTTACCAAAGTAAACGATCAAAACTACACAATAGCGATAAATTCTGGAACCATCGAAATGAAAGACAATAAAGTAATTGTTTTAGCCGACTAAGATAATTTCAATATAAAAACTAAAAGTCATACAGCAATGTGTGACTTTTTTTTTGGAGCTAATCCAGCTGTCCACTATATCTCTTGTGGCGAACCCCGCCACAAGAGGTAATTGCGAGAGCAATTGGCCATCTGGGCTCAAAAGTAAAAAAGAGAAATTATTCATCTTTTACAAACTCCATAATATCTCCAGGTTGGCATTCCAGAATTTCACAAATCAGTTCTAAAGTCGAAAAACGGATTGCTTTTGCTTTTCCAGTTTTCAAAATAGAAAGGTTGGCTGTCGTTATGCCAATTCGTTCCGCTAATTCATTGGAACGCATTTTTCTTTTGGCAAGCATTACATCAAGGTTTACAATGATTGCCATCGTTTATATTGTTAATTCGTTTTCTTCTTTCATTTTCTTGGCAATTTTAAAAACTTCACTAATAACCATAAAAAACAATCCAATACTCACAGATATTAAAAATGAATCATAGCTGCCAAAATCAAATGAAATACTCAAATGATTTCTTTCTGCCATATTATAAACAAAAATTGAAAAACTACTGGTAATTGAAGAAGCAATAATTAATTTTCCAATCAAATTAAATAGTCTAACAACTTCGTCATTAAAAATTTCTCTTTTCTGAAATAAACCAACTACTTTTCTTAACAGATAAATGCTGTTTAAAAAAAGCAAACCACTCATTACATTTATAAAAACAATTACTTTTGAAAAAATGGTTTGGCTGGTAATTTCATAACCTCTGATTTTTATAGGAATAGTCATTTCGGAACTAAATAAATAAAAAGGCAAAATGAAAATAATTGAAATTACAGCAATAAGAGAAAAGAACCAAAAGAAATCTAATACGGCTTTTAAAATGTTTAATTTTCTCATATCTTTATATGTTTTAATTGGATGAAAATATATAAAAATTATTGATAAACAATAATAAAACACATAAAAACAATAATTATTTTTATTTTCAGTGTAAATAAATATAATCTTTGTCGTCCGCGGCCCATTTTTTAAACCATTTATTTCATAACTTTGCCTTTATGAATTTCCCTAAAAATCTCGCTGCCAAACTCGAAATCCGCAAGCAAAACAACGCTTTGCGAATATTGCCTTTATTCAATAATTTAATCGATTTTTCATCCAATGATTATATAGGATTTTCAAAAAACAAAGCTATTTTTGAGGAAACGCATCATTATTTATTGAATATAAATTGCATCCAAAACGGTGCAACAGGTTCCCGGTTAATATCCGGAAACCACATCGTTTATGACGAAGTTGAAAATTACATTGCACAATTTCATCAATCTGAAAGTGCCTTAATTTTCAACTCAGGTTACGATGCTAATGTGGGTTTTTTCAGTTCCGTTCCCCAAAAAGGGGATCTAATTTTGTATGATGAATTGTGTCACGCCTCCATCCGAGACGGAATCCAGCTTTCGAATGCAAAATCCTATAAATTCCAGCACAATGATTTTGAGGATTTAGAACGTCTGATTCTGAAATTTGAACCAACAGCCAACAGCCAACAGCCAACAGCCATTTACATTGTCACCGAAAGTGTTTTTTCAATGGATGGCGATTGCCCCAATCTTGAAGAACTAGCACAACTTTCCGAAAAATTAAATTGCTATTTGGTTATTGACGAAGCACATTCTCTGGGGGTTTTTGGAGATAACGGACAAGGATTAGTTCAACAATTAGGATTACAAGACCAAGTTTTTGCTCGGATAATGACCTATGGGAAAGCGCTGGGATGTCATGGCGCTGCAATCTTGGGAAGTCAAGAATTGAAAAGCTATTTGATAAATTTTGCCCGCAGTTTTGTTTATACTACGGGACTTTCGCCACATTCGGTTGCTACAATTTTGCAATCGTATTCTCATTTAGCCACAGAAAAAGAAGCAATCGCAATGCTTCGAGAAAACATTGTTCATTTCAATCAAGAAAAGAAAATCTTGGGATTGCAACCAATGTTTGTTCGTAGTAAATCGGCCATTCAATCCGCTATTATTCCCGGAAACCAAAACGTAAAATCCATAGCCACTCAATTGCAAGAAAAAGGTTTTGATGTCAAAGCGATACTTTCGCCAACTGTTCCCGAAGGACAAGAGCGATTGCGGTTTTGTATTCATAGTTATAATTCGAAAGAGGAAATTTCGGAAGTTTTAGAGTTGTTGAGTAATTTTATATTTTAAATGGAAGAAAGTTTTAAATTAGTCAAGAGTTATCAATACTCATCAGAAGCTCAAATTTTCTATGGCAAATTGGAATCTGAGGGTTTAGAAGTTTACTTGCGAGATGTAAATACAGTAGATTCAAATCCTATATGGAGTAATGCGGTTGGAGGAGTTAAACTTTTTGTTAGAAGTCAGGATTTTGAAAAAGCCAAAAAAATTCTATCAGAAGTCAGTCAATATTCATTAGATGAAAACAACAAATTAATCAAATGCTCTAACTGTGGCGCTGAAGAAATAGAAATGGTAACTTCAATAAAGGATTTGAAAACGTTTTTCGCTTTTATTTTTTCACTGCTTTTTGTTCTGATGCCTTTTTATTCAAAATATAAATACAAATGTAATAAGTGCAATTTTGAATTTAACTAAATGACATCTTTGTCAAAGTTTTGAACTTTGACAAAGATTAAAACCTTAATTTTCCATCAAATTTCTCTCAAAAGTCTATTTTAAAAACTTTGTAACTTAACGCCTTCGTGGCAAAAAAATTTAATATGAAACTATTCATTACAGGAATTTCAACCGATGTAGGCAAAACTATTGCCTCATCCATCATTGTCGAAGCACTCGAAGCCGATTATTGGAAACCTATTCAGGCGGGAGATTTAGAGGATTCGGACAGTCATAAAATTAAAAAATATGTCTCTAACAGCAAAACTGTCATTCACGAAAATAGTTATAAACTAAATACACCAGCAAGTCCACATTTTGCTGCTGAAGTAGATGGAATTACCATAGATTTAAAAAATATTAAAGAACCGCATACAAAAAACCACCTCGTAATTGAAGGTGCTGGCGGTGTTTTGGTTCCAATTAATGACAAAGATTGCGTGATTGATTTAATCCAAAAAGACTATATAGTAATCGTTGTTTCCAGACATTATCTGGGAAGTATCAATCATACTTTGCTCACCATCGAAGCTTTGAATAGCAGAAATATTAATGTTGCAGGAATTATTTTTTCAGGAGATGAAAATAAGGCTACCGAAGAAATAATCCTGGCTAAAACTGGAGTTAATTGCATTGGAAGAATAGAACAAGAACCCTATTTTGACAATGCTGTTATTCAATATTATGCTGATTTATTCCGAGAAAATTTGTTGAAACTTCAATTTCAATAGCAATTGCAATTTCAACGGGAATTCATAAATCATAAATCATAAATCGTTAATCTTCAATCTGAAATCAAATGAACTTAACAGAAAGAGACCAAAAATACAATTGGCATCCCTATACGCAACACAAAACGGCACAATTACCCATCGCGATTGTTCGTGGGGAAGGCGTTTTGCTTTGGGACGAAAACGGCAAAGAATATATAGACGCAATTGCCTCTTGGTGGGTGAACCCTTTCGGGCATTCGAATCCGTTTATTGCTGATGCAATTTATAAACAATTAACAACTCTTGAACACGTCCTTTTTGGCGGATTTACACACGAACCAGCAATACTTTTGGCTGAAAAGTTGATTGAAATTCTTCCAAAAAACCAACAAAAATTATTCTTTTCAGATAATGGTTCTACAGCCGTTGAGGTTTCTATAAAAGTAGCTTTGCAATATTTTTTCAATAAAGGCGAAAAGAAAACCACGATAATTGCTTTCGAAAATGCCTTCCACGGAGACACTTTTGCCGCAATGGCAGCAAGTGGAATTTCCCTTTTTGTTGAAGCTTTCCAAGGAATGTTGATTGATGTAATCCGGATTCCTGTTCCAATAAAAGGTCAGGAACAAAATAGTTTTAACGCTTTGGCGGAAGCCCTAAAAACCAATAATTGTGCTGCTTTTATCTTCGAACCACTTGTGCAAGGCGCAGCTGGAATGGTGATGTACGAACCAGAAGCTTTGGATAAATTGATGCAAATTTGCCAAGAAAACAAAGTGCTCACCATAGCCGATGAAGTGATGACTGGCTTTGGAAAAACAGGAAAAACGTTTGCAACAGATTATTTAGCCAAAAAACCGGATATGATGTGTTTGTCGAAAGCTTTAACTGGCGGGACAATTCCTATGGCGATTACCACTTTTACGCAGGAGATTTTCGACGCTTTCTTTGACGATGACATCAATAAAGCGCTTTTTCACGGACATACTTTTACGGCAAATCCAACGGGTTGCGCAGCGGCTTTGGCAAGTATAGCCTTGTTGCAAACGGAGGCAATGCAAAACAATATTGTTCGGGTAAATAAGAGTCATTTAAATTTTCAAAAACACATTGAATCCCATCCAAAAGTGACCACTACACGAGTTCTCGGAGTGATTTTTGCCTTGGAAATACAAACCGATAGTGCTGCGAGTTATTACGGAAGTTTACGCAACAAACTCTATGATTTTTTTATCGAAAACGGAATAATAATCCGTCCTGTTGGCAATATTGTTTACATTTTACCGCCTTATGTTATAAGTGACGAGCAATTGCAAAAAGTATATGAAGTTGTCGAAAAAGCATTGGAAATAGTTTAAATTTGCAAAAAAATAAAAGGACACTAATTTCACAAATTTTTACAAATTATTTTTAAGTACTGAAAAACAAAACAAATTATTGTTTTCTGATTTGTCAAATATAAATTCGTGCAATTCGTGTTAAAAAACAAAAAGTCTTGTCAAAAACAATTTCCATAACATCGATAGCATCTATTTCCCCTTTAGGCAATGACCCAAAAACCATTTGGAACAATTATCAAAGTCCAAAACATTGCTTTACGCAACAGTTTTTAGACCATAAAAACACACTTGTTGCAACACTTGGTGAGGATTCAAAGCAGTTAATAGAAAGCCTTAGACAATCTGAAAGTAAATATAAATTTTTAGATAAAACCGTTTTGTATGCTGTCGCTGCTTCACGCAAAGCCATTGAGAATGCGGGTTGGACACAAAATGACGTTTTTGGAATCAACATTGGTTCTTCTCGTGGGGCCACTGATTTATTTGAAAAACATCATCAGGAATATTTAGAAACGGGCAAGGCACAAACTTTGGCTTCGCCAACGACCACTTTGGGAAATATTTCCTCTTGGGTTGCCCATGATTTGCAAAGTTCAGGACCTGAAATTTCCCATTCTATAACTTGTTCCACCGCTTTGCACGCTATGTTGAACGGCGTGGCCTGGCTTAGAGCTGGAATGGCCGACAAATTCCTTGTTGGCGGAAGCGAAGCTCCTTTAACGGATTTCACCATTGGACAAATGCGGGCATTAAAGATTTATTCGAACATAGCGGAACGTCAGCCTGAGCTTGTCGAATGGCCGTGTCGCGCTCTTGATTTAGAAAAAACTCAAAACTCATTGATTCTTGGTGAAGGAGCTGCAGTTTGTTGTTTGGAAATGGGTCGAAAGGAAAATGCTTTGGCTTTTATTGAAGGCATTGGTTACGCCACTGAAATTTTAGAACATAATATTTCCATTTCGGCGGAAGCGACTTGTTTTCAGAAATCGATGAAAATGGCTTTGGAAAATACGGACTTATCCGAAGTTGATGTCATTGTGATGCACGCTCCAGGAACCAAAGCAGGAGATTTAACCGAATTTAAAGCCATCCAGAAAGTTTTTGGTACAGATTTGCCGATGCTTACTACCAATAAATGGAAAATTGGACACACTTTTGGTGCTTCGGGAATGTTGAGTATTGAACTGGGAATTTTGATGCTGCAACATCAGAAATTTATTGGTGTTCCATTTAACCCTGGCAGCGTTGCAAAACCCATTCGTAAAGTGCTTGTGAATTCGGTAGGTTTTGGAGGAAATGCCGTGAGTATTTTGTTGAGTATTTAAGTTTTTAACTACAAAGGATTCGGTTTTTATTAGACACGGATTTCCACCCATTTTTAAAAAGTCCCCCAACTTAAATGACTTTATATTTCTTTTATGGTTTGAAAAACCTTCTGAATTCGCCTCTTGAGAGGGGTTAGGGGTGTGTTTTTTCTTTAGCAAATTCGTCTCATCCGCGTTCCATTCACTATTCCGATGCGACTGAAAACCGCTACTGAAAACCGCTACTGCAAACCGCGACTGAAAACCGCGACTGCAAACTGCGACTGCAAACTGCGACTGAATTCTGCGACTAATCACTAACCACTGTTTTCCATTTCTTTCACTTTGTCATAAACCAAGTTACTTTCAAAACCTCTTCGAAGTAAGTAATCACAGCATTTTTTTCGTTTTTTCAAAGTGTTTGTTTCCCGTATTGATTCCCAATGTCTCTCCGCTAATGTGTGAAATGTTGTGGAATATTCATCGGGAGTAATTTCTTTGAGGGCAGTATTGATGTTGAAATGCGAGATTTTCCTGAATTTCAATTCGTTAATAATTCTGATTTTCCCCCAATGTTTGATGCGGTGTTTTCCTCTGGCAAAACTGCAAGCAAATCGTTCTTCGTTTAGAAAATTTTCAGCGATAAGATGTACCATTATTTGGTCGATTTCGTTCGAATCTATTTTCATACTCCACAGTTTTTGAACCACTTCATCGTGACAACGTTCTTGATAAGAACAAAAAAATTCTATCTTTTGGATGGCTTCTTTTATAGAATAAACGTCTTTCATTTTGGTTTTTTATACGGATGATTACTATACAAAAGTAGGATAAATTTAGTATTGCTTTATTTTTTGAAAACTTGGTGGTTTGTTGGTTTTTCAAAAAGCGTCTTTTTTTGCTTTAAATAGTGTATTATGTCTGAAAAAGAGGTATTTGAACGTATTTTTTTTTGGTCTTAAAATGGAGTTCGTTTATTTTGTATAATAATGAATGTTTTATTTCTATTGACAAAAGAATTAAATATGAATATATTTTTATATAAATCGAAAATTTTTGTAGTTGTAATGTTGTTGTTTTCAGGTGTTACTTTTTCTCAGACTGTTGGAGATTATCGTTCTGCAGGGAGTGGAAACTGGATAGCTTTGTCAAGTTGGCAATATTATAACGGTACGACCTGGGTTACTCCGTCTGGAACAACTCCACAGGGTTATCCAGGACAGTTTACCGTTACGGGTACAGTTTTGATTCAGACAAGTCATACAATAACACTCAGTGCAGCAATTACAACTGTATCTTTTGGAACATTAACAATTACAGGTATTTTAAATTTGAATGGTGACAATAGTCCTGGAGGAATTGATTTTACTTTAGTAACTCAAAGTATTATTGTAACTCCATCGGCTGGATTTATTGGATTTAACCAAAAAGCAAATTTAAGAATGCCTGCAAATGCTAGTCTTCAGGTAAAATCTGGTGGTTTAGATGATTTTAATCCATGTACAGCTAATCAAATAATTTACATTGGTGTTAATGCGTATGCAAAATGTAATGGAGGAGGTTCGCTCCCTGACTTTACAGAAGTTATGACTTATGGCGGAACTTTAAATGTTACTCCAACTTCAAATTCTCCTGTTTGTCAAAATTCTTCTATTAATTTGAGTGGTTCTTATTCTGGAATCGCAGGAAATACAACTTCACCAGCTTCCATAGCTGGAGTAAATTATTCTTGGTCAGTTGTAGCACCAGATGCAAGCACTTTGACAAGTAGTTCACAAAATTATAGTTTTACGGCAAATCTAAATGGAAATTATTTCGCGACTTTAACTTCTACAACCTACTTTGGGGCTGCACTTTTTACAAATTCTAAAACTATTACTATAATTGTTAATCCAGTTATTGGAACCAATACGATTAGTGCAGCACAAACAATTTGTTCGGGAATACCTGCAGGATTAACAGGGACAACTCCAACAGGAGGAAATAGTGTTTATACTTATTTATGGGAGAGCAGTAGCACAAGTGCTATATCAGGATTTGGAACTGCAACAGGAACCAGCACGGGTATTAACTATACACCTGCATATTTAACACAAACGACTTGGTACAGAAGAAGCGTTATTTCTGCACCTTGTGCAAATCATGTTTCTACAGCTGTTCAGATAATAGTAAATCCAGCACCAACAACATCCAATGCAGGATCAGACCAAACAAGCTCAGCGACATGCGGTTTAACATCAGTCACTTTAGCTGGGAACACTCCAACAATTGGAATAGGAGTTTGGTCAATTATAAGCGGAACGGGCGGAGCGGTTACAACACCAGCTTCTGCAACAAGTACATTTGCAGGAACAGCAGGTAGCACTTATACTTTACGATGGACAATTTCAAATAATCCGTGTATAGCATCTATGGATGATGTTGTGATTACATTTAATCAAAATAAAGTGTGGAATGGTTCTATAAGTGAAGATTGGAATACAGCTGCAAACTGGACTCCTAGTGGAATACCAACTTCATCTAATTGCGTTACCATACCATCTGCTATAAAATCCCCAATTATTTCAGGAACGAATTTTGTAGCTTACGCAAATACTTTAACAATTTTAGATGAAGGGATATTAAAAGTTCAACCTTCAAATACAATTACCGTTACTGATTTCGTAGATGTTGATTTAACGGGTGGCACTTTAATCTTTGAGAACACCGCGAGCTTAGTGCAAATAAATAATGTAATAACTAATAATAATAAAGGTTATATAGATTACCAGCGAACAACTAGTGCTCGTCCAACAGATTATACGTATTGGTCGTCACCAGTTTCTCCTTTTACTTTGGGGGAATTATATACCGGCACTTATTATTCTTATGAAGCAACAGCATCTGGAGAAGACTGGAAACAAGAATTCTCCGTAACGGATATGACCGCAGGAAAAGGATACATAGCTAATCGCGGTGCAGCAATTCCATTGCCAGGTCTACCGCCACCACCAGGTTTATTAGTGGTTACTTTTACAGGTTTACCAAATAACGGCCACTATGAAATTAATACTATTATTTCAGATAGATCTTATCTTTTAGGCAATCCATATCCTTCTGCTTTGGATGCAGATGAGTTTTTGACAGATAATGCCGGTGTTCTCGACGGAACTCTTTATTTTTGGACACACAATACCGCTTTAAATCTTGCTGGTACTATATCTAATCCTCAGCTAGGTTGGGCCTATACCTATTCTTTAGATGACTATGCTTCTTATAATATAACTGGAGGTGTAGGAACATCAGCTACTAGCGATCTTAATCATTCCGTTGCTGGGGTAGATAAAAAACCGTCAGGTAAAATTGGTTCCGGACAAGGGTTCTTTGCCTCAAGTAAAGTTGGGATCCCGGCAAATAGTAAAATCATATTTGACAACTCTATGCGAGTTGGTGTAAACGGTATTACAGGAGATAACTCCCAGTTTTTCAAAACTAAAAATACTAAGGTAAAAACCACCAACACCATCGAAAAAAATCGTATTTGGTTGAATTTAACCAATACACAAGGCGCGTTCAAACAAACCTTAATTGGTTATATAACTGATGCCACAAATGAATACGACAGCCGTTTTGACGGAGAAAGTTTTGATGCCAATGAATTTGTTGATTTTTACAGTGTGAATCAAGACAAGAACCTTGTGATTCAAGGTAGAGTCTTGCCGTTTGACCAAACTGATGAGGTGCAGCTTGGATTTAGAACCACAATAAATGGTGCTTTTACCATCAACATAGACCAAGTAGATGGTTTGCTAACCAATGAGGCCGTGTTTATTCAAGACAAGTTGACCAATACGATATTTGATTTAAAAAGTGGAAACTATACTTTTAATACAGTTGCAGGAACTTTCAATGATCGTTTTGTGTTCCGTTACATAGACCACACTAGATCTAAAACATTGGAGACAGCTGATTTCGATTCATTGGAAAATAAGGTTTTAGTTTCCAATAAAAACAAGCAAATAAAAATAAACTCTTTTGCCGAAACGATTGATAAGGTTACAATCTACGATTTGTTAGGAAGACAAATTTATCAAAAAAAAAAAGTGAACAGCAACGAATTGTTAATTCTTAATTTGACTTCGAGTAATCAAGTTTTAGTGGTAAAAACGCTATTGCAAAACGGCAACACGGTTACCAATAAAGTGATTTATTAGCATTATCACAACTCAGTTCCCTCTTAATTGAAACCGAGTCTCTGTTTAAGGTATCGCAATTTCCTGTTTTTTGGATGTCAAAAACCATAAAACTAAATATGACTGTTCGCTAAGCAGACCAAGTTTTATTTTTAGCCACGAATTACACCAATTTACACCAATTAGCCTATAATTTTAAAGAATGGTTTTGCGGGAAATTGTTTGAAACATCAAGATTTAAACGGTACCATTAAGATATTAAGTTTGCTTTACGTGTTTGCTATCAATGTCATTAAGTTAAGCCTTTTCACCATCACTTCGCGTGGTTTTTAACAGTAATGCGACAGCTTAACTATTAAAAATTATACCGAGAAGACTATAAGAAGTCGAGTTCTCGGTACATTTCATTAAAAAAAGCTATCGCATCCGCCAAGGCAGACACTCGAACGGACGCATCCTTAAGTTAATGAAATTGTGTTCGCTATCGCTCGGTCATCAAGTCATTAAAATTCTTAATTTCCTTAATCCCTTAATGGTTTAAAAAAATCACAAGGATTAAAGTTTACAACTTTCACACAATTTTCCTGCACAACCTAAACAATTAATGAAATAGTAATTCTAGTTTTTATGAATTAGTGCTGATTCGTGTAATTCGCGGCCAAAAAAACAGTTATGGTACAAATAACGGAACGTTATAAAACTAAATGTTGTGTTAGTTTTGCCCAAATCTAAAGCAGCGTTTAATTTATTTAAAACAATTAATTTCTGTGTTTAGATAAGACAAAAGTGTCGTTTATACGAATGCGTTTGTTGGATGTAAAACGAGTTTAAATTACTTTAAAATCATCATAACTATTCAGTGCATTCTGATTTCAAAAATTTGAATTGTGTCCAGCTTTAGCTGGAGGTATAAAATAGGAATGATTAAATGGCTTTAGCCAAAAAGTGTACAATTTTGGCTAAAACCAATAGTATATGGATTTCTATTACTCCAGCTAAAGCTAGAAACAATTGATACTACTGTTCTGATGAATCTTTACAAATCATCACTGCTTTTCAACAATGACCAACAGATTTCAACATATTAAACTCTATTCGTGCCATAATTAGAAACGGAAACTGAAATCATCCGATGTCTTACACTAAAAATTCGCTCAAAAAACGAGATTTTAACCAGTAATTTTCAATTTTTTTTCCGCTGAAAAAGCAACATTTTTTTGCTGAAAGTAAGTGTCAACCGATTGCTATTTTGCCAAAGGTTTCAGTGTTCTGCTCTCAAGATTTTTACCTCATAGACCTAAATTCTTTTGCCTGAAACGACCACTATTTGTTTCGGTTTACAAATGCTGATACGATTGACTTTAAGGATATTTAAGGAGTTGATTTTCATAAGTGTTTGATGCAAATTTAGAATATGCAACAGGTCTATTTACCAAAAACCTATTTTCTCCTGATTATTAAGATCTGATTATTTAAAAATCTGTTGTTTAACGAGTTTACGAGTACTTCAACGGAAATTTTTTTTATATGCCCTGTGTTGCGTTTACTTTAACCGTTGCAATTTAGTTAGGCATCAATAAAACGGTTAAAGACTAAATCTAGAATATAAAAAATAAAGAAGTTACTATCTAACTTGAATCATAAAAATATTTTGAATAAGGAAAGCCCGTTACTTGATTTAAAATCAAAATAATAAAAGCATACCTAATGAATACATCCTACTTAAATTCAGTTAGAAACACCCCCTTAACATCAAGAGCCTTTGGTTGGTTCTTTGCAAGTATTTTGTTTTTTAAATACAGCAATCCAATGCAAAGCATACTACATTCTTCAAAGTTAAAAACAGTTATACTATTTATCACAGTATTGTTTTTTGTAAACCATAGTTCCGCTCAAATAACTAGAACAAGCACTGGCAATACAGACTGGAATACAGCAAGCACTTGGTCACCAGCTGGTGTTCCGGCCGCAAATGATCCGGTGATTATTAGAGCCGGCGATTTGATCACAGTTAACACTACTCCAGCTAACGGAGCCGCCTCTATAATATTTAACAATACTTCTAATAGCCCTTCTGGTTTAGCTGTAGCATCAGGTGTGACTTTAACTATTTCCGGTCTGGTAACTTTACAAAACTCTTCAACTACAGCTACTAATGCTTCCATTAGTGGTTTAGGAAGTTTGATTTGTGGCTCACTTTCAATCGGACTTCCTACTACAACACGGACTAACGGCGTTCCTCATTTAAATACGTTAACATTATCTATTAGTTCATTAATTGTTAATGGTACTATTACATTAAATAATGATGATCAGAGAGATAAAAAATCTTCCCAACCAAATTTAATTGTAGATTTAGGATGCAATCTTTCAGCAAGTGCTGTTGTTTTTCACCACACTGGAACCGGTGCTGGCGGTAATGCTAGGAATTATTTTACCGTTAATTCAGGAGCGATACTAAATCTATCTGCGGCTACACCATTTGTAGTCAACTATAATGTCCAGTTAAAGAGCGAACATATAAGCGTTAGTTTCCCTAGCGGTTCTACCGTTAATTTGTGTGGGGTTTCTAGTGCTCCTAATTCTATTTATAATTCTGATGCGGCGGGAACCAACTCTCCTCTTGCAATATCATATGGAACAGTCAACACTGGAAGTAGTGGGGGAAATACGGTAGCGTTAACATCGACCGGAGGAACTAATGCTCAGACTAGGTGTATTAATACCGCTATTACCAATATTACTTATGCGACAACTAAAGCAACAGGAATAGCTAATAATAATGTTGCTGGTGCAAGCGGTTTGCCGGCAGGTGTAAAAGCTATTTGGGCTGCAAATGTTATAACAGTAAGTGGAACTCCTACAGTATCAGGATTTTTTAACTATAGTATTCAATTAACTGGAGGTTGTGGAACTGTAAATGCAACAGGAACTATCACAGTAAATCCAGCACCAACAACATCCAATGCAGGATCAGACCAAACAAGCTCAGCGACATGCGGTTTAACATCAGTCACTTTAGCTGGGAACACTCCAACAATTGGAATAGGAGTTTGGTCAATTATAAGCGGAACGGGCGGAGCGGTTACAACACCAGCTTCTGCAACAAGTACATTTGCAGGAACAGCAGGTAGCACTTATACTTTACGATGGACAATTTCAAATAATCCGTGTATAGCATCTATGGATGATGTTGTGATTACATTTAATCAAAATAAAGTGTGGAATGGTTCTATAAGTGAAGATTGGAATACAGCTGCAAACTGGACTCCTAGTGGAATACCAACTTCATCTAATTGCGTTACCATACCATCTGCTATAAAATCCCCAATTATTTCAGGAACGAATTTTGTAGCTTACGCAAATACTTTAACAATTTTAGATGAAGGGATATTAAAAGTTCAACCTTCAAATACAATTACCGTTACTGATTTCGTAGATGTTGATTTAACGGGTGGCACTTTAATCTTTGAGAACACCGCGAGCTTAGTGCAAATAAATAATGTAATAACTAATAATAATAAAGGTTATATAGATTACCAGCGAACAACTAGTGCTCGTCCAACAGATTATACGTATTGGTCGTCACCAGTTTCTCCTTTTACTTTGGGGGAATTATATACCGGCACTTATTATTCTTATGAAGCAACAGCATCTGGAGAAGACTGGAAACAAGAATTCTCCGTAACGGATATGACCGCAGGAAAAGGATACATAGCTAATCGCGGTGCAGCAATTCCATTGCCAGGTCTACCGCCACCACCAGGTTTATTAGTGGTTACTTTTACAGGTTTACCAAATAACGGCCACTATGAAATTAATACTATTATTTCAGATAGATCTTATCTTTTAGGCAATCCATATCCTTCTGCTTTGGATGCAGATGAGTTTTTGACAGATAATGCCGGTGTTCTCGACGGAACTCTTTATTTTTGGACACACAATACCGCTTTAAATCTTGCTGGTACTATATCTAATCCTCAGCTAGGTTGGGCCTATACCTATTCTTTAGATGACTATGCTTCTTATAATATAACTGGAGGTGTAGGAACATCAGCTACTAGCGATCTTAATCATTCCGTTGCTGGGGTAGATAAAAAACCGTCAGGTAAAATTGGTTCCGGACAAGGGTTCTTTGCCTCAAGTAAAGTTGGGATCCCGGCAAATAGTAAAATCATATTTGACAACTCTATGCGAGTTGGTGTAAACGGTATTACAGGAGATAACTCCCAGTTTTTCAAAACTAAAAATACTAAGGTAAAAACCACCAACACCATCGAAAAAAATCGTATTTGGTTGAATTTAACCAATACACAAGGCGCGTTCAAACAAACCTTAATTGGTTATATAACTGATGCCACAAATGAATACGACAGCCGTTTTGACGGAGAAAGTTTTGATGCCAATGAATTTGTTGATTTTTACAGTGTGAATCAAGACAAGAACCTTGTGATTCAAGGTAGAGTCTTGCCGTTTGACCAAACTGATGAGGTGCAGCTTGGATTTAGAACCACAATAAATGGTGCTTTTACCATCAACATAGACCAAGTAGATGGTTTGCTAACCAATGAGGCCGTGTTTATTCAAGACAAGTTGACCAATACGATATTTGATTTAAAAAGCGGAAACTATACTTTTAATACAGTAGCCGGAACTTTTAATGATCGTTTTGTGTTGCAGTATTCCAACAAAACTTTGGGAACTAATAATTTTGATTCGTTAGAAAACAAGGTTTTAGTTTCCAATGCAAACAAACAAATAAAAATAAACTCTTTTGCCGAAACAATTGACAAGGTTGTAATTTATGACCTGTTGGGAAGACAAATCTATCAGAAAATCAAGGTGAACAGCAATGAATTTTCAATAGCCAATTTACTATCAAGCCACCAAGTTTTAGTGGTGAAAACGCTGTTGCAAAATGGCAAAACTTTTACAGATAAAATTATATACTAACTTTGCTCAAAAAAGGGCATAAAAAATCTCGTTCATCTAGGTGAGGTGAACGGGATTTTTTTATGATTTTGAATAACTTATTTTCTTTTCACGGTAGCTTCCACATTTCTTTCAATCGTGTGTCCAGGACGGGACCATTTAGGCTTTTCGCCAAGAGGAGCAAACTTAGAATCAACGGCTTCAACTGTTTCGCGTTGGTACACCTTGGCAAAAGGTTGTTGGTTTTTTAATCCCAGAATTTCGAACATTTTCACATCTTCGTTGAGGTCGTTGTTAGGAGTGGTCAGCAATTTGTCACCTGAAAATATGGAATTGGCTCCAGCCAAAAAGCACATTGCCTGTCCTTCGCGACTCATATTAATTCTTCCAGCCGATAAACGAACCTGTGTTTCCGGCATAACAATTCGGGTGGTGGCCACCATTCGAATCATCTCCCAGATTTCAACTGGTTTTTCTTCTTCAAGCGGTGTTCCTTCCACGGGAACCAAGGCATTTATCGGCACCGATTCAGGTTGTGGATTCAAGGTCGAAAGCGCCACAAGCATTCCTGCTCGGTCTTCGATGCTTTCGCCCATCCCAATAATTCCACCGCTACAAACGGTAATATTGGTTTTGCGTACGTTGGCAATGGTTTGCAAACGGTCTTCAAATCCGCGAGTCGAAATCACTTCTTTATAATATTCTTCAGAAGTGTCTATGTTGTGGTTGTAAGCATATAAACCGGCTTCTGCCAATCGTTGGGCTTGATTTTCGGTAATCATTCCAAGGGTGCAACATACCTCCATATCCATTTTGTTGATAGTACGAACCATTTCCAGCACTTGGTCAAATTCGGCACCGTCTTTCACGTTTCTCCAAGCGGCTCCCATACAAACTCGGGACGAACCACTCTCTTTTGCTTTCGTGGCTTGCTCCTTGACCTCGCTTACGGTCATCAAATCATTGGTCGTGATAGAAGTGTGATAGCGTTTTGCTTGCGGACAATAACCGCAATCTTCAGAGCAGCCACCAGTTTTAAGGGATATTAGGGTAGATATTTGGACTACATTTGGATCGTGGTGTTCTCTATGAACGGTGGCTGCTTCATACAGCAACTCCATTAAAGGTTTGTTATAAATTGCGATTATTTCTTCTTTGGTCCAATTGTGTTTTGTGATGCTCATTGATGTTGTTTTTTAATGCATCAAAAGTAGTTAAATTGTTTCAATCGACAAATTTGTAGTGTTGAAAAAGGGATTCAAACCTAAATTTTATGGTTTCAAGACTAATCAGTCTTAAACCTATTGTTCCAATACAGCATTACTAGCAGAGTGACAATTACACAAGAGGCAATACCCTCAAACAGCAAACTGATACTGTAGGTGATAATAGATGGATTTCCGCCAAACAAGAAAGTTTCCGACAAGGATTGTACATAAGCATCTCCACCTTTTATGTAGCTGTAAATAATTAATCCGAGAATGCTTAGAAATATGCCTATAAGCGATGTCATCATTACCGAAACAGCGTTAAACACAAAATTCTTTTTTTCTGCTGCAAGATTCATCTGAATTGTTCTGTTCGCCCCATAAAAAACGAACAAGACATTAAAGAGGCGTAAATAAAACACATCAGCAAAACCTAAAGCGTTCATCAATAAAAAATAAACACCGATTGTAAAGAAGATGACACCTCCATTGTGAAATTCTGTTGATATTTTCATAGATTGGTTTTTAAAAGTTAAAAAAAACAATACTTCATTCATAAATGAATACAATAGCTGGTAAAGCTACAGAAAAAAAGGAAATTTCATATTAAATAAGTTGAATTTTAACGGATTTTTACAGTTTGTTTATAATGTCTAATGCTAATTTCCTGTCTTTTTTTAATTGTTGTTTAAGCAATTCAACGGAGTCGAATTTTTGTTCCGGTCTCAAGTATTCGAGAATCGAAACTGATATTTTTTGGTCATATAAATCAGCATCAAAATCAAAATAATGAATCTCGATGGATAAATTTTCTCCTGCCACGGTTGGATTAAATCCAATATTCATCATTCCGAAAATGGTTTTCTCTTTGATGATGCTTTTCACCACATAAACTCCGTTTTGGGGAATGAGTTTGTAGTTTTCTTCAATGTGTAAATTGGCTGTTGGAAATCCAATGGATCTGCCCAATTGTTTTCCTTTTAAAATTGTTCCCGTCAAAAAGTATTCATAACCCAAATATTCATTGGCCAAAGCCATATTTCCTTTGGTTAAGGCATTCCTGATCTTGGTCGAACTTATTGAGACAGCGTCTATTTCTTGAACCGAAATTTGTTCCACCTCAAAATGATATTGTTTTCCAAAGGCAATTAGGTCGTCAATATTTGCCGTACGATTTCTGCCAAAACGGTGATCGTGGCCAATAATTATTTTTTGGATGTGGAATTGATCCATAAGAACTGTTTTAACAAATTCTTCGGCCGTTAATCTCGAAAAAGTTTCGTCGAAAGGGTGTATAACTAGATTTTGAACGCCTATTTCCTCCAACAAATCTATTTTTTCGGATAGGGTGTTGAGCAATTTCACGTCGGAGTGTCCTTTCAAAACCATCCTTGGATGCGGAAAAAAAGTAAGTACGAGACTTTCATATTCGTCGTTTTCCGTGTTTTGAGTTAGTTTTTCCAGAATTTTTCTGTGACCAACGTGCACGCCGTCAAAGGTACCCAAGGTGAGTATCGTTTTTTTTGTAGATTGAAAATCGTTTATGGAATGAAAAACCTTCAAGATAATTGTTTTAGAGTGCTGCAAATTTATACTAATAATAACATACCTGTCTGCCGACAGGCAGGTAAAAAAAGAGGATTGAAATAAATCAACCCTCTTTAATTTATTTTAATAAACCTATTCTTTAATAAAACGTAAGGTTTTTTTCTGGTCTTCTTTCATAATGGTAATAAAATAGATTCCATTACTCAAACCCGAAGTGTTTAGGGTTAAATCTGCTTGTTTAGAAACCTCTTTTTGGCTAATTTTTTGCCCCATAACATTGCTGATTACATACCTATTTGGCAAACCAAAAGCACTTGGAATACTGATATTCAATGTGTTTTTTGTAGGGTTTGGATACAGGTAAATGTCATTTGATGTTTCAAATTCGTTGGTTCCAAGTACATTGGTGGTAAAATGGATGTTTTCTGTTGAGCCATAAGACGCTCCAGAGGCAACTGTTATTGATCCATCTGTAGATTTAATGTTGTAATATCCATTTCCGCCATCACAACAAATCCCGTCACCTTGAGAGTCAATTATGGTGAAGGTATAACATTGGTTATTGGCTAAAGCCCAGTTTTGGGTTATCAAGCCCGGTAAAACTAAAGAACTTTCAGGCTTGTCTGTATATGGCCCACCACTATATTTAACGATCCCTGCAGCATCTTTTATATTCCAGGTAATTTCGCTTCCCCAAAAATCTTGTTGCAATCTAAACACATAATTGGTAAAGTTATAATTAACCGGACCGAATTTTTTTGTATCTGTGTTGTTGCTAGCTCTTTCGTCAGTAATCCCGTTTGTTGTTCCTATGCTTACATTTAACACGCCAAAAGAAGTTGTATTTAGTAGCGTTACAATTGTAGATTGATTTTGAGCCAAAGAACCTGTCCAAGTTTGGGTTTGATTTGCACCTCCACCCATAGAGTAAATTAATGTAACGGCTGTTAAATTTGACGTTCCTCTATTGGTCAAGGCCACTTTCTTGATTGTGGGAGCCGGAAGTGATGTGCAGTCAGGAACGTTGATTAAAGTTAAATCGTTTTCAATTTTAACTTCTGCATCAATAGCAAAAATAGGGATTGCAATACCTTTTGTAGAGGTTTTCAACGTGTTTCTTCTAACGGCATTATTCATAATGACTATTATCCTGTCTTTTTGATTTTGGGTAAAAATGTTCATACATTCGTCGTTTGTATAATCCATATAGTTTTCTACCATATCATTTCCCGCAATAGCGGTACAAGTGTCAAAAATACCACAACTATAGTGTTCCCATCCTGCTTGCGGAGTATCTGCACAATAATCACTTGCATTACAATCGGTTATGTTTTTCTTTTCATCGCCAGTTCCATCGCCCCAAATATGTCTTAATCCTAAAAAATGTCCTACTTCATGCGTCATTGTTCTTCCTTTGTCATAAGGTGCTGCCAATAAAAAAGAACTGCTGAAGTCACTGCTGCCAAAAACATCATAACTCGAAACAACTCCATCCGTATTTGCAGGACCTCCTGCAGCATTAAGACCCAATAAACCTGAAGCGTCCGGGAATTGGGCATAGCCCAAAACATCTACGCTGGTGAATTTAACACTCCACATATTCATATATTGTGTAGGATCCCAAATTGTTGCGGGTTTTAAAGTTTCGTCTATTTCAATATCATACCAAGTTGGTTGTCCAGAATTCACTCGGTCAATTCCGTTAGTTGGATTTTCGTTGGGATCTACTTTTGCAAGGACGAACTCAATTTCAACATCAGCTCCCACAGGATTTGAATTGTATCCTCGTGTACCCAACATTTTTCTAAAATCTTGGTTCAAAACCGTAATTTGTGATTGTACTTGGGCGTCAGTAATGTTTGGTGCAACACCTATGGCCTCGCCGTTGTGTATAACATGTACAACAACAGGTATTTTTAGAACTATTGCAGCCATTTTAGAACTGGTTCGCGCCGCTTTGTATTTGTTGACCAGTGGACTTAACCATTTTTCAAATGAAGCATCTTTTAATCTCATTGGATTATTTTCTTGTAGAAATTGTTCGTATTCTACAGTGGCGCATCGTATGATTCCATTGTTTGGATTGCTGTTTTTTGCCGTGATGGTTTTGCCAAACAAAGTTTTGCCCGATGGGCTTTTAACTTGGCCATAAGTGTTACCAAGGGCAATCAAACAAAGAGCAACAAGAATTCTCAGGATAGAAAAGGGGGTAATTTTTTTCATTTTATTAAAAAATTTTGTCAAAGTTAAGGATTTTATCAACTTACGTATTTAAATGGAGTAAAATTTAGCAAATGGCTCGTCTAATTGTTATAATTCTAGCCAAATTAACACAAAAAAAAGAAAAGTTCCTATTTAATTATTTTCCGTTAAAAGCGGTCATCGTGTTTTCCAAGCCAGCGGTTCCAAAAGATTTTATGATTTCGGAAGCCAATTCCAATCGCTCTGGAAGTGCTGCTTTTTCTTCTTCGTCCCATTCTCCCAAAACATAGTCTATTTGTTTTCCTTTTTTGAATTCATCGCTAATACCAAAACGGAAGCGCGTGTAATCTGTGGTGTTCAAGGTGGCGTGAATGCTTTTTAGTCCGTTGTGTCCGCCATCGCTTCCTTTTTTCCTGATGCGGATTTTTCCGAAAGAAAGATTCAAGTCATCGGTGATAACGATAATGTTTTCAAGAGGAATGTTTTCCTTGTCCATCCAATATTGAACCGCTTTTCCGCTCAAATTCATATAGGTGTTGGGTTTCAAGAGTAAGAAAGTTCGGCCTTTGAATTTATATTCAGCAAGTGCGCCCAGTTTTACGGTTTCAAAGTTGATTCCTTCTTTTTTGGCAAAGAAATCGACGATTTTAAAACCAATGTTGTGTCTCGTGTTGACATATTCTGCACCAATATTGCCCAATCCGACGATTAAAAATTTCTTCATATTATCAGTTTTGTCTTCTGTTTTTGTTTTTGAAAACAGTGTGTTGAACCATTTTAGCATGCTACAAAAGTAAACTTAATTTTTGAAACCTTTTCAGAGTTTTGAACTCTGAAAAGGTTGTTTAGAAAGTAAAACAAAAAAAGCACCAGTTTTACAACTGATGCTTTCTTGAATGATTGAAAAAATATTATTTTTTCTTTCCTTTTACAGGAGCTTTTGCTGCTTTTGCTGCTTCTTGAGCTGCTTTCATTGCTGC
>Ga0209702_10001773_pt1 | contig 39648 bp, 34 predicted proteins | sample FRY01_FD_187210 | JGI IMG/M metagenome (GOLD analysis project Ga0209702, IMG submission 187210) | Freshwater microbial communities from Lake Fryxell liftoff mats and glacier meltwater in Antarctica - FRY-01 (SPAdes) (version 2) | ecosystem: Environmental > Aquatic > Freshwater > Ice > Glacier...
ATCCTCTTCGATAATAAACTTAATATCAAGTTTATGTTTTGGATAATTTATAGCATTTATATTATTAATAATGGATTGAATTTTTCCATTTTCTTTATATAAAGGCACTAGAATTGTATAAATTGGCAAGATTAAGTTGGTATGCCTTTCTTGCTTAGTATCAATATTTATAATGGTACGCTTAAATAAGTAGATTTTTAAACAATTTTCTAGAAAATAACAAATATTATTAATTATATAGAAAAAATTGATAAAATTAATAAAAGTAAAAAAGAAAACAATAAAAAATCCAGTCAATACTTTCATATAATTTATATTTTTTGCCGTTTTTGATTTGGATATAAATTCTAAAAAATATTTCGATTTAATCAGGTTTAGGTGATGAAAGTTTTCTTCAAGAAAAAAAGAAAAATCTTGTTTTTTAATTAATTTAATTTTACTAGAGTCATTTAATAAAAGTAATTTTGGTAGAATCCCTAAGTTATTTACAGCAATATATTCTATTCCATTCCTATCTCTATATATAAAATATCCATTCTTTGTGTATTCATCAATCCTGCAATAGTTTAAGATTTTAATATAGTTAGATTTAGTGAGTAATGGAATATTATAATCCTTATGTAATGTTTCTATCATTATTTCATTATTAATTACCCCATCATTTATAATAATTTCAACGAAATCTAAATTATTGAATGCTTGTATTAGATGAAAATAAGATATTTGCGCTGTTGTAAATCGTTGTTTAACGAGCATATTTAAAATACACTCATTTAAATTCACTATATGTCTAGCCATACTGAAAAAACTGTTCCTGATATTTGATAATCTGAGTGCTTTAAACTGCTATCCCAAAAATATCCTAACTGTAATGTAAGATTATTTTGTTTTATATTACCAAATTTAATTTCTTTGGCAATTGAAAGTTGCTCATATATAGTTTTATTATAAATAGAACCATAATTTTTCCTTATATAATATTTGGTAAAATTAACGAGCATGAATCCTGATGGAAATTTCATCCCTTCAGATAGAGCTAAAGAAAAATATTTTTTATTATCACATGAGTTAGAGTGGCATAAGCCAACACCTACTCCTATTTCAGAAAAAAGGTTTGCGTATTTCTTTTTTTTAGATAATCCTGCTAAAAACGATATTTCACCGAAGAGCTCTGTAGGATAATTTTGATTTTTATTTACTATAAATTTAGGTTGGATGGAGAGAACATAAACATTATTTTGGAATAATTTAAATTTGCAGAAGCTATCAAAAGTTTTCACATATGATTTATTGCCATTAAATTCAGATACATTAAATTCATTCTTTTTATATAAAAAGTTTGTTCCAAAACTTATGTTGTCATTAATTCCATATTCTATAGAATAACTATTACTATTCTCGTCTTGGTAAGCTTCAACTTTTTTTGCAATCTTTTTAAGGTATTGGATTCTAAGCTCTATTTTTTTATATAAAGCAGATGATTTATTATAGATTTTTTTTATTGCCTTACTTAAAAAGTATAATTCTTTTTGAGCCATTAGATATAGATCAGCTCTCCTTTCTTTAATATCCCTTGATTCATCGTTAATTGAACTGAAGGAAAAACTATATTTATATTTACCCTTTTCTGGTAACCACGCCGATGCTAAAGCATTCGTAGAATAATTTATAAGAACTAATATAATTGCTAAATATTTGCTTTTAGCCATTTTATAGCTTTCTTAAACCAAGTTTTATCTTCATCAGCGCCAATAACAAAAGAATTTTTTTGTAGTTTCAACACTTGGTTCTTTATCATTCCTATAGCAGTAGAATACATTCCAGGATTATAATCTTCAGCAAAACCAGGAATAATATGGGGTTTGCCGATTCGAACTTGTTTTTCAAAAATCTTACTAGCTAATTCTTTAACCCCTCTAAGCATTGAACCACCGCCTGTTATAACCAAACGACGTGAAATCATATGATCGAGAGCAAGCTCATCATATTTTTCTTTAACAGCTAATAATATTTCCTCTACCCTGGGGTAAATAACCTGCGCAAGATTACTCGAAGTAATTGCCATAGTTGTATTCTCATTATAATCATCTATATCATCCATGTTAATTATATTATCTTTATCAAATGGAGAAGGGCAAGCATTGCCATATAATACTTTTAGTTTCTCCGCAAGGAAGAGATTGACAGAAAAAACCTTTGCAATATCGGAAGTAATATGTCTACTTCCGATATCTACATAATTGCTATAAATTAATTTACCAGATAAAAAAATACCAAAAGACGTAGTATCCGATCCTAAATCAATAATTATTGATCCAAGATTCTTTTCATCTTCTGATAAGCATGCTAAGCCTGATGCATAAATTGCAAGAACTATAGTAGAAATTTCTATCTGACACTTAGCAAAACAATTTATAAGGTTAGTAATTAATATAGATTCTACTGCAATTACATGTAGTTGACAACTAAGCTCACGTCCAAACACCCCGATGGGATCATCAATAAAATTATTATCATCAATAGTAAATTCTATAGGAAAATAATGTATGATTTCTTGATCTTTGACTTTAAATTCTGATAATGTTTTCTGAATTAACTTCGTGACATCTTGTTTAGAAATTGGGTGATTAGCAAGTTTGATCTTGTTATTTAGGTAATATGATTTGGTTTTAGCGCCTGATAATGATATGGCGATTTGTTTAATATTTTTACCACAATCTTTTTCTAGAGCGTAAATTGCACTGATGATTGTATTTTCAGCTGCCTTTAAGTCTAGAATAACTCCAGACCTGACTCCCCCAGAATGGTGAAGCCCTTGACTTAATATTCTTGGATCACCTTTTTTATCAACAATGGCTGCAATGGTGGAAATTTTACTGCTTCCAAGATCCAGTGCAATAAAATTCGATAATTTTGCTTTCATACTTTAATTCAGAACTTAGAAATTAAGCATTATACTCTAAATGACTAGTTCTTTTCAAGTTAAAAGAAACCTGGGCAGAACCTAGCTCTTAGCAGGCTTTATTTTTAAATAATCAAGGAAATCCCTTAGTTCTTGACGAGCAGCAACATGAGAAATACTAAATGCTTTACCATAATTTACTTTGGTAAGATCTAACAAGGTTAGACCCTGAAGAAATAATTCCCTAAAAACAACCCTTTCACTGAAGCCAGGCGCAACCTTGAAGCTGATCCTTTTTGCTAATTCGTTTAAGACTTTTCCTACTCTTCTCTTATTTACCGCATCTAGCGAACTCAGTCTATTTCTGACTAGTACCCACTCTATTGTTCCGCGATCACGAGATGCACGTTGCATCTTTTGCTCCCAAATCATCTGACTATATATTGAAGGACTAACAATAGTTAAATCATCATTCACTTTAGCCATAACATCAAGGTCAAGGAAACTATCATTAATTGGCGTTATTACTGTATCTGCATAAGAATGCGAAAGTTTAGATAAGAAAGAATGGCTACCAGGCGTGTCTATCACTATATAATCAGCATGGTTTCTTGCCGATTCAAGAGCTTGTTCAAATCTCACTTTATCATCATTCTCTCTTGCATCTAAACTTTCTTTAATACTTTCAGATAAATGAAAATGTAGAGGCATCAATATTTGTGCATTCGAGTTTTTTTCTGAATAAGATTTTCTATTACCCAGGTAATTAGTTAATGAATGTTGGCGTGAATCCGTATCTATACTTGCTACTTTATAGCCTTGATCAAGTAAAGCTACAATAAGGTGCATAGAGCAAGTTGTTTTTCCTGCTCCACCCTTTTCGTTACCGATTACGAATATATAAGGTTTATTACTTTCCTTCATAATTATCTTCGATAAATTGATTAAGCAACCTTACTCCGTACCCCGTGGCTCCTTTAGGGCAAATTGAGCAGCCCTTCTTCTCCCAAGCTAGACCTGCAATATCAAGGTGGGCCCAAGCCATACCATCTTTTATAAAACGAGCTATGAAATGAGCTGCAGTTGAGCTTCCAGCAGCGCCAGTATTAGTTATATTAGCAACATCTGCTATATCAGATTTTAACATCTCATCATAATCTTTATGTAGAGGCATTCTCCATAATTTCTCATTTACTTTATAACTTGATTTGATTAGTTTTTCTGCTAATTCATCATTATTTGAGAAACATCCGGCAAATGTATTACCAAGAGCAACAACGATTGCTCCCGTAAGTGTTGCTAAATCAACAATACATTGAGGTTTGAATTTATCCTGCACGTACCATACAGCATCAGCAAGAACAAGCCTTCCCTCTGCATCAGTATTCAATACTTCTGCTGTTTGACCAGACATAGTTGTTACAATATCACTAGGCCTTTGAGCGTTACCTGAAGGCATATTTTCAACTAACCCAACTACACCAACAATATTTACCTTGGCCTCTCTCATCGCAAGAGCCTTTATAGTCCCCACTACAGCAGCAGAGCCTGCCATATCATATTTCATATCCCACATATTTGCAGCTGGTTTTATTGAAATACCACCTGAATCAAATGTAACGCCTTTACCAACCAAAGCAATAGGCGCTTTATCTTTACTATCACCATTATATTTCATTACTACAAGCTTTGATTCTTTCTGTGAGCCTTGTCCAACTCCAAGCAATGCACCCATGCCGAGATTCCTCATTTCTCTTTCACCGAGAACTTCAACATCAACTCCTAATGACTCAAGATCCTCGATAATCCTTGTGGCGTATGATTCTGGGTATAAAACATTAGGCGGCTCACTAACGTAATCTCTTGCTAAAAAGACTCCCATGCCTATTGATTTTTTTGAATTAAATAAATTGCTAGATAGCTCAACATTATCAGTAGAAATTTCAATATTTTGCACAGAAAATTTATCTTCTTCCTTCTGCTTGGTTAAATATTTATCGAATTTATACGATTTCAAAAAAGCTCCGCTAGCAAGTAAAGATGCGGAAGTACTTACTTCAAACTCACCTATTTTATCAGTTAATTTTATACCTATACTACCAGCTTTAATTGAAGTTGAACTAGATAAAATTTTGCCTCCAAGTTCTTCGACACAAGAACTTTTTATTTTCCCTTCATCTCCAGTACCCACTATAAGTAAATGTTTAACTTCACCTTCTTTATCTAGAAAATTTAAGATTTTTACTTCGCCAAATTTACCAGAGAATGAAGCTTTATTTTTAATAGTTTTGGCAATAAGGCCGCTACATTCAGTATCAAGTTTTAATAATTGATTATCCAGTTTAAGTTTTTCATCTATAAAAATTGCAATAGCTTGGTTATTGGATAATTCTTTATCTATAAAACTAATATTAAGCATGGTGTAATCCCTTTTTAATTTAGGTTAATTCTAAGGACTGTTAATTTAGTTTGCAAGCTTTATGAGCAAAAACTAGAGTAAATATTAGGCAAGACAACTAAACTTTGATTACCTATCTCTAAGACTAACGTTTAAATACCACAATGGCAAATCTTTTTCAACTTAATTTAATAAATATTCTTATAATTCTTTAGTATAAATTAAAATTATTATACAATGTTAACTATAATATGAACTAGCCTATTTAAGGATTTATGGAAGACAAAGATATATGGGTATTGAAGTTTCGAGAATGTGAAGCCTCAATAAAACTAATCACAGAAATTGAGAGAATATTCATAGAGACTGGTGAAAGGGTAGATCTCTGGGAAATAAAAAAAGCCATATATTATGCTAAGAAATACCATGGATCCCAAGTAAGGCAATCAGGTGAACCATATTATCACCATACTGTAGAAGTCGCATATATGATTGCAAAATATCGTTTTACAACAGAGGTTTTGATAACATCTATATTGCATGATACTCTGGAAGATACAAAATTAACCTTTGATATGATATATGCTCTTTTTGGAGAAATTGTTGCTAAGCAAGTGCAGGATTTAACTAGGATTAAGATAAATGGCATAAAAATTACAGCAGCCGAAACTTTGCTTTTATCTCATGCCAAGAAAGACATAGTAGCTATAAAATTATGTGACAGACTTCATAACATGCGTACCATAGGAGCTAAGTCTCCAGAAAAAGCAAGAAAGATAGCTATAGAGACTTTACTTTATTTTGTTCCTTTTGCAGCATTTCTTGCAATGAGAGATGTTGAGAAAGAATTAACTGATATTTGTCATAGATTATTAAAGAAAACAACTAAACCTAATGCTAAAAGCTTATTACAAATTGGTATTTTCAAATGATTCAAAGTACTTAACACTTAAGTAAAATGATATTCCCACTGGCATCATTACTACAAGAATACCATAATATCCAAAGGTTTTTATTAAATATATCATTCCAAATGAAGTGACAATATAAACTATAATTCTCGATAATGAATAAAGAAATGATGCGTACGTAAAACGTTTGAATACAGGAAAGGCTTTATAAATTATGGGACCAGCTGGAGATCGCCCAAGGCCAGTTGCAACAAATAATAACTGAATTAAAAATATATGGGTTGGACTACTTGCTTGATATAATAAATATGGACAGAATAACATAAACATTAAGAACAAGATTGCTCTTACTTTAAGTATTTTAAGGGGGTGAAAATATTTACTTAAAAGAATTACAAATGCTAAAATACCTAAGTTAAATATTGTAACTATAAGATTATTTTGAAGTATATCTGCTCCAGTATATTTATAGTTATGCTTTAATAAATCTGCAAAATAAACATAAACTAAATAAAAAAGAGCGGGCCAAGAGGCTACAATACAGAAATATGATAAAGATGTTTTCCAATTGACTTTTTCTCCAAACAAAGCATTTGTATTTCTTGCTGTTTTTTTGCCTTGATTTATTAAGTCATCATCTTGTGTATCTTCAATAGATTTTCGCATTCTACGTTTTGCATCAATGAATTCTGGCGTTTCTCTAAGTGTGGTTCTAGCAACCGCCCCAACTAGTGCTATACAAACTCCTCCCCAAAAGGCAAGACGCCAATTAATCAGAAGAGAAGTGCAAACCATCCCAAAAGCAAGAGCAGCAACGCCACCAAAAAGCGAGCACATTGAAACAAATCCTACTGCTAAATAAGATTGAGGAGGGCTGGTAATTTCAGTAACATAAAGTTCTGCTCCCATTATCTCTCCCATTGAAGATACACCTTGTACCATACGGCATATTATCATAGCAATTGTAGCTGTAAGACCTATTTGATCATAGGTTGGCAGGTTTGCCATCACAAAACAAGACGAAGCCATCATTATAGTGGTAATAATAACTGTGATTTTACGACCGTAATTATCTCCAATATACCCAAAAAGAAGAGCGCCAAATGGTCTTAGTAGATAAGTAGAGCAAAAAGCAAATGCCGATAGGACACTAGCGGTATATGGGTCGGTTTTAGGAAAAAACAAATCATTAAGTATAACAGCCATATGAACATAGAGCATAAGATCAAAATACTCTAAAAACGTACCTACAGACAGCAAGCCTATTGCTTGCTTCTGATCTTTAGTTAATTCACACGATGCATTCATTACATTACCATAATTTATTTTCACTTAAGAGTGACAATTTTACATAGCAAAAACCTATCTCAAAGTTGATAAAGTTTCAAGCTTTTTATCCAAAACTATCAGAATTAAATATAAACTATGACTTTTTTACAAAGGATTTCATAAGGTAATTAAATTCTGCGCAATAAATAAAAATCATATTGATTATGTAGAAAAATATTAAGGTCAGTATAACACTACCAAGTGAACCATAAACTATATTTAATTGATTATAATATATAATATATGTTGAAAGCAGATATCCACTAATTATCCACAATATAACTGCTAATAATGCACCAGGAACGATATCTAAAAAACTTAATTTTGCATTCGGTATTATATAGTAGAGTGATGAAGCGCCAAGAAAAAGCGAGCCAAAGATCAGGCTATACCTAATAGAATTTATTGTATGTTCGTGACCTTCAATGAGCTTCATTATGCTTGGAATTTTCGTAAGTATTATTGGTATTATTACAAATAAAAACATTGCAACAGTGATTAGGATACTAATAATGAGGAATTGCGCTATACTAAGAAGCCTACGTTTAATATAAGTTGGTGGCGATTTTATTTCATATACCCTATTAAGTATTGTTCTAAGGCATTCAACAAAAGATGAGGCGGTCCAAACGCTACCGACAATAGCTAGCGTCATTAAACTTTGTGGTGGGCTTTTACTAAGTTCGCTTATCCTATTTTTTATCCCTTCAGTTGCCCTCTCTGGCATAGATTCAAGAAGAAGTTCTATGAAATTTTCTCCAAGCTCGGATGCGCCAAAAAAACTAGTCAGCGCTAGTAAAAAAATTAAAAATGGGAAAATTGATAAAAGTATCATGAAGGACATATATCCAGAATGTTCTACACCATCATGTTCTATAGTCTTTGGAATGGCCTGATAAAGACAAATAATAAATTTTTTCATTTAAACTTCGTTATGGTTCTTTGTATCAAAATTTTAATCTAAGTACATATAATATAGTTTAAAAACAAAAGTCTATAAAAAAATATTCGATTGAAAAAACATCAGATTGTAAAAATTACAACTCTAATTTTATCTTTTCTAATTTAAATAGCATATTTTATAAAAAATTTTCAAAAAAATGTTGCATAAAAATCTCGAATATGCTAAATTTCTACCCATAGTTATAATATCGTGCAATCGTGGTATTATAATTATTTATTATTAAGTTTAATATTATTTTTTAGGAGTTCACGCAATGGTTAGAAAAAATGATTATATTCAAGAAATTGATCAGTTTGTAGGGGATAAAATCTATTCTCTTAGACTTGCTAAAGGTCTATCAAGACAACAACTTTCTGAGGTTATAGGTGTTACGCATCAACAACTACAAAAGTATGAAAAAGGTGTAAATAGAATTTCAGTAGGTAGATTGGTTCTTATTGCTAAAGCCTTAGGTAAAAATATCAACTATTTTTATGAAGGAATTGAATCTAATGATACTGAGCCGATACTTACACAACATCAACGTATGTGTATAGAAGTCTCTAGAAATTTTATGAAAATTCGTAGTACTGAACATCAAAACGCAGTGAATACATTAGTAAGATCATTAGTCAAAGAATCAGCATAAAGATAAATCTCAAATGATGATATAAATTATAGAATATAGGTAGTGCGTCGACATTTCTTTTTCGCCCATTTAAGTCGTAATATAGTAAATCTTTAATTGCTAATTCGAGAGCGAAAAAGAAATGTCAACTCTACCTAAGTTTTTGCTGTGAATTTCAAATGAAGGGTGTGGAAGGTTTTTTGCATTAATAGGTAGTATTCTTTTATGTTAATATATATATCGTGAGACGATTCTTTGTTTCCGATATAAAAGATTTGATTATGATCTCTTAGCATATTAAGCCATATTTCTTTTTGATCAATTAACCTCCAATCAAATGCTTCCTGTATGATATCTTTTTGTAAAATTACTTCCTGCCCCTTAGATTCTATAATCAATTTCAGCAAGTCACAAAATAATACAAAATTGGATTCAAATTCTTCAATCTTATCTTCTTTTTTATCTGTACTTAATGCAACTTTAAAAGAAGACAGGGAATTCCCTAACTGTTGAAATAAAGCGTGTATTTTTAAGTCAGTTAAATTGCTCATTTGAATTTATATTTAATAGAGTAATATAACCCACCAGTTCCTATGGTCACTAAAGTAATACTAATTGTATTAGGACCATCCTGTAGATAAGGTAGTAAGTCGAGCTCAATATCACGACCAGTTACCACCCATGTACCATTTTCATAACCATAGGTCGATGCACCATTTAAATTATAATAAGCTCGTGCAGATCCACCAAAATAAGATATGGTAAGAATATTAAAATTTCCAGGTCCGCTATAAGCCCTCTTGCCATTAACATTGACTAAAACATAGTCATCATATGCAATTGAGCCTAACCTAAAAGATGCCAATGAATCCTTGCTTAAATTAAATGTAAGATTTGAATAATATTTACCTTCAGGCACTGGAAAATCATTATTCCTACCTGCGCTACCCTGATTAAACTCAAAGTACTTAGTGTCATCGGAACTAGTGAAACTAGAATATCTAATGTTTGGTTGAAATAATTTAATAAAATTGTGATCACATGAAAATTCGATGTCGCCAGTCTTGCAACCAACATCTTTGTCTAATGTATCAAAAGCTACAGTACTATCTTTAGCATTTGCTATACAATAACGTTGTAGTTTTGACTGATCTATAGCGTTATATCCAGGTAAACAAACGCCCTTGCTTATTTCTCCAATTTTAGCTGCAGGCCAAGTGGCATTGCCAGTATCCGTGGTAGCTTCTTTAATTTCTGCACATTCAGGTTGCGTTATAGCTAAGCAAAGGCCAAGTTCTTCCGGCGTTTTATCTCTAACAACCTCTGTTGATGGCGTGTAAGTGGTTGTGGTATTATTGTTACTATATTTACAGACTTCCTCTCCAGGCTTTACATTATTTTCATAGCAATTCATATTAGTGCATTTATGAATCGTTATGCCGCGCCCACTATTATTAATTTCTCCAGAATTACTAACATACTTACAGACTTCCTCTCCAGGTTTTACATTATTTTCATAGCAATTCATATTAGTGCATTTATGAATCGTTATGCCACTTCCTCCATTGATACTTTCTATTTGTTCGATTGTACATCCATTTTTTATATCATCTTTAGGAGTACATAACCCTAAATTAGGGATTTTAGATCGTGCATAAGCAAATATAGTGCAATCAATAATATCAGTGACTTGTTCGTCCTTACACCCACTTTTTGTATCGTCTTTAGGAGTACATAATCTTAAATCAGAGGTTTTACTAGTAGCAGTATCAGTGAACTTATATTTAGATAGTAGATACGCAAAGGTATTACAATCAATAATATCAGCATTCGTTACAACTAACTTAGGCCTATTTGAGGTGCTTGATACAATGTTAGGATCATAGTAATCTTCATTTACTTTTAAAACTTGTCCTTTATTTAATACTTTACCTCGATCGGGTGATGGTATGATTCTACTGTCTTTATCTAGTGTAACAGTGCAAATTTCTTTGTATTTGTTATCTTTATTTGTACCATTCCTTACATAACAATTTAAATTATTAAGACATTTATAAATTGTAATACCACTTTCTCCAGTATCTGGCACTTTTTCTGGAACGCAACCACTGCCCTCTAAATCATCATCTTTAGTACAGGCCCTAAGATTAGGAATAGTTTGTTGCTTTTCTTTAAATGTTTTACAATCAGTAACATTAGATTCTGCTAATTTAGTAAGAACACAATTTGTTATATCCAAGGGACAATGTGTAATACTAATAGGATCTAAACAAGCATGCGTTCCACCTACTATATAAAAACCATTTATATACTCAAGGCCTGTTAAGTATTTTCCTCCTATGTAACCTTTATCCCGCAAGACACTGGTAATATAGTTCGTTATCTCTTCTGCACTTGTTATATCAGTTAGAAGCGTTGGGACAGTATCCTTATAAGTTCCATATACACTCAATGGAGTTAAGGCTTTTGACCCAGAAAAAGGTTGAAAAGAATACGGATCATCTGTAGTAGGTGCTTCTGGCATATAGGCTACAAAAGATGAGAAATTATATCCTATAAGATTTATTGTAGTTGGTTTTGTTTTAGATGGATAATCTTGTATAGATAAAGGTTTAACTGGAGTTTTGACTGTCAATTTACCATCTCTGCTCTTTACTATCGCAACAAATTGAGGGCTAAAATAATTATTAATAACATCAGTATTATCACTGTTAATAATCGACACCACCTCAAGAGGGTCTCTTGCTTGACAACCAACTAAATTATCACCAAGAATAGCACCTTCAAATACGCATATATCAGCAGGTTGCTGCATAAAGAAATCATTGTCTGTTGATTTACTGGTAGATATTCTTTTAATAGGTTTGGGGCTTCTAACAATAGTAGCGGTAAATTTCCTTGAGTCGGTACCTGTTTGGTCTTCTTTACTTATTACTCCCAAAGCAACAGTTTTTGATAAGTCATACCCATTATCAGGATCAGTAAATGTTAAGCTTACATCAGTATAATCCCCAATATTAACGCCCCATACTCTTTGGCAGTTAGTAGAAGTGAGTCTACAATCAGGAAGGTTACCATCTAATACAAAATAATTACTTGGAGCAGCAGTTTCACCTTTTGGACTAGCAGCTGTTATTGGTTTTACAGTCGTTGTTGCATCAGTACTTACGGGCGGAGTACCAATCGCTGGAACGTAAACGACTCTAAACTCTTCCTTACAAGTAGCTTTACCTGGAGTTCCACAATTTAATGGTATTTTATTTGCGACGCAAGGTCCAGAAGCAGCAGTGGCGCATGACGGAATAACATCACGATGATTTGTATGTATATCAGTGGCTCCTAAGTTATTATTTATCCTTACACATTTATCGGTAGCTGGTGATGTAGGATCTACCCCTGGAGCACAAAGTGGAACAAAATTATTTAGAGTAATTCTAACACTATTATTAATCAAATTATTAGTAACGTTAGCAAGTGGTATAACACATTTATTATCTGGTGTAGAATCAGCTAGTGATCCATCTGTTTTATTACTACATATATTTTCAGTAGTTGGTGTTGGTATAAAGATACCTAACTTCTTACAATATGGTGGGGGATATGGTCCCATAGGAAGCTCAACGCATCCCATACTCTGAGCACTAGCACCCTGACCCATACTATCAACATCTCTATTTAATGACCCAAATTGATTTATAATGAATATAGCTGGTGCATTAAAATATTCTAGAACTTTTGAAGCTGCACTAAGTACTGATTTCATCACTCCTACACCTGGCACTTTTTCTCCTATAACATCAAGTAGTTGGCCAATAATTTGAACTTGTGTTGCGCCGCTATTAAACTCAACAAGAAATTTTAATATTTCGGCGATAGGATGAAGTTTAGTTGTTTGGTGTAAAGCTTGATTTATTGGATTCCAATCTAAGAGATCAGTATGAACTCCAGTAGCTGACACAAGATTTACCAACCCTGGATCACTGTAAGCGCATAGTTTTGGTCTCGTCATCGTAATTGGATTATTGTCATAACCTAAAGGTGATTTATCTGGTTGTGTTTCGCCAATTTGATTCAAGTGGACACCTTCGGTATAACCAGGGTCGGCTGGAGTACCAATAAGACGTAATTTATCCGTTGGGTCGCCTGGTACAGCTGGCACAGCTACTCTAGCGCAAATTCTCAGTAACGGTAAAGCATAAGCTCCTGGCCATATCACGCATTCTCCATCCCAGCTTAAAGTTGTTGATTGAGACCAACATGCAGCTGCATTACAACTTTGTGTTCTCACTTTAATTTTTGGTTCAAAATATGTGCTTTCCAATGTGCTTTCTGCACAACTATTTAAATAGAAGCCAATAAAACGTCCGGGAAATGAAAATTGCTGTAGACACGTATTTGGACGTCCACCATTTTTGTTCCAAGGCGGACAAAGCGCATTTGATAAAAAATCTTCGTCATTCTTAATCTCAACTTTCTGTGTATCAGTATTGAAATAACTACCAGATTCTGTTATTCCATCTTGTCCAATATTACAAATCCCGTCCCATATTTTACTCCAAAACGATGCATGAGAAGGAAAGGAATATAATAACAAAGATAAAACTAGAAAATATCTTTTGATCACGATGGCTCCAGTTCTTTATATAACTGATTAATCCAATTATCCGTATGGCCTGGATATTCTTTTATAATTTTCTCGTAAATGTTAATTTCATCATTATCTGCAGACAATATGCTCAATATGGCTTCAAAAGATCCAATACTTAGCTCGGCTGCAATATATTGATTATCTTGTTTTATTAGGAACATTCGTGAAGAAACGGTAAAACTTAACCATTTTTCAAGTTCCCGCTTATTTAATTCAAACATTTTGTCTAAATTTTCAATTTTAACATCTGATGGCAAGATAATTTTTGTATCAAACAGATTCATCCATTTAGATAAAATTGAACTTTCTGCTGTTTCGAGCGTAGAAAGATTAAAATTACTTAAAGTAATACCATTGTTGTTTGATAAATTACCGATTATGTTTACTATAAGCTCTGGAAAACTATTGGGGGAAAGTAGCCTGTCTATGTTATCCATTACTAATATTTTAGGATTTTGGTCAGCTGTAGAAATGTAATGACTAAGGGCATATATTAAGGCAGAACGAACATTACTATGATTCTTTAAATTCTTTTTGAATTTCTCAACTAACTTTTTCTCATCAGGATAAAAGTTAGATGTAAAATATTTATCAGTAAAATAATGCAAATTTATTCCTACAACGCCTGCTTTAAATAAAGACGAGTTAGTTTTATTATCAAATATACCATGATAAAATCCACCTTCATTAAATTCCGCTAGTTTTATTTTTATTAATTCCCCGCCAGGGCTAGTAAAATCAATGATTTTTAATGTAGCAGCAAGATTGTGATTATCTTGATCAAGCGTGAAAATTTTAGATGTTAATATTTCTAAAAAAGCTAATTCTGGATTAGTTAAAGGGATTTCATGATGATTGCAAATGATTTTTAGGAATTCATTGATGAATAAACGTGAATCAGAATTATCCTCTAAAAGGAATGGGTTAATTATATTTTTTGTTTCCTCTACCCATATCCCTTCGATTGCAGCAATAAATATCTTTGAGTCGTTATTATCAGAAAGATATAGAATTGTTGGATTGTATTTGGAAGATTCAGAGATTAAGAAATTCATCAAAACAGTTTTTCCAGTTCGTGCTGTACCAAAAATACAAGTATTACCATTTTTGCTTGATGCATGAAAATTTACAAAATAAGGGGTACCTTTCTCTGTTCTAAGTAATGTTATCGCTTTGCCCCATGGGTTATATTGATTGCCTGTAGGGAAATTATGTAATGATGCTAAAGCAGCGGTGTTTTCTAAAATTGTTGGTGACATTCTTCGTATGAAAGAAAAGTTACCAGGAAGTTGAGCCCAAAAAGTTTGCTCTAGGTTTATATCTTCTCTAACATGTACTATTCCTATTCTAGATAGCTCTTTAGATACATTTTTAATATCATTTTCAAGTTTCTTTATATCTATTCCTATTATAGTAAGAGAAATCTGCTGTTGACAAAATCTTATCTCAGGGTCTTTTGAATCCATCATCTTAGTTATCCCTTTGATCTCATTCAGCTTAGAGTCACCACTTACTTTTAAAATATAATCTTGTTCTTGAAATATCGGAGTTACTTTGTCTTTTTCAATAAAATAAAATATCTCAGTTACTATTAATTCGACTGGTAACTGTAGGAATTTATCAAGCATTTCAGATGACACTTCTTTATATTCTTTAATAGAGAGTATTGCAGCAAATTTCTTAGTATCATCACTGCTGATAACTTCTATTTTATCGCCTCCAAATGCGTATTGGTTTGATGCAAGCGCTGTGGATAAGTCGGTAATAGGAACAAAACAATCATCTTCAGTAAGATGAATTATTCTTCTATATAAAAACATAAGATCAGAAAAAGAATTATCTCCTACAAAGCGTATACCTAGTTTTGTAGCGCCATATTCATTTAGATCAGATAAGATCATATTCACTGTTTCGTTTAATTTGGCAAATGCATTATTTAGATATTTATCTTGAGAATCTGACATTGCGCTTGGCAACAGTGAATACATTAGGGTTTTTATATTATTGATCTTAACTTCAGTTGAATCATAAATCACAGAGATGTACAATGTATTTACAAACTTATCATCCCAGTAATTCTTTTTCTTCCAAAGATCGTGTATATTAGCTGGTAATGTTTTGCTATAAGGAGTTAAATCATCTAAATTACTTTTACGCCTAACGGTATGTAACCAGAATGCAAAATTATCATTTTTTACGTGTTTCTTAATGGCATTTCTAACAATTTCTCTTAAGTTAAAGAGCTTTGTGCTGATATGCTCAGAATTAATACCATTAATTTGGATTATTTGTATCAATTCACCATTTTTTGTAAGCAAGGTATCTGCATCATAATGACATGCGATAGGAATAAAATCTTCTGCAGATTTATTATATAAATCTTTGTCAGCCTTTCTTGTTGTACTAAATATAAGCACGAATGATTTCCTCTTAATTAAATACTTGAACTCATTTCTTAACTAATTCATGTTAAGTAAAAACTGAGTTAATAATATATTTATTCTATATATAAGGTATGAATATTAAAATAATTATAAATACTGGCTAAATCAGCTATAAATAAATATATATTTACTATGATTAATATATTACACTTGCGGTCAATTCTATATAATATGATATATTAAAAACTATAAAGATAGATAGTTCTGTGTTGCATTACATAAAAAGATTTCTTTTAAATTATAAAGTACAATCAATAATATTCCTTATTATAGGCGTTTGTTTAATTTCATCGTTAATAACATATAATGCAAGTGACCCCTCGTTTAATGTAATTACATCAAAATATCCAAATAATTTTTTGGGATTCTTTGGTTCTTACTGTTCTGATATTTTATATCAATCTTTTGGAATAGCTTCTTTTATTTTTCCTTTATGCTTTTTTTCTTGGTCTATTCTTTTGTATAAAAATGGAGAATTAGACTGGCTGGCGGTTAAAATAATCATGATGTTTTTAACGGTTATATCTTTATCAGTATTTCTTGCCAACATTAATTTGCTATTTCTAACCGAAAAAGATAAAGGCTCTGTTGGTATTTTAATATTACCATTTATTACTAAATTTGGGTATAATTCTAATTTATATTTTATTACTATATTTTTAATTTTATTAATCTGCTCCATTGGCATAAAGTTCTCAAACTATTTGGCGTTAATAATACAATTAGTTTCTTTCCTGAAAATAAAACTATTTAGATCTACAAAATTAGTTAATATAAATAATGTACCTAAACCTGCTTTTTTAAGGAAAACGCCTCATGTCCATAATAATGAAATATTGGAAGAGCAAAATCTAGATGACGTGATTATTGTAAAACCTAGTAATTCCCGTATTCAAAGTTTTTCTAACAAATTTTTACCTAGTAAAGCTGAAAATAGCAAAGTATCTATACACCTGCTGCCTTCAATTAATCTTTTAAAAAAACCTGATAACCAAAATATCAAACTTGAAAGCGCCGCTGAGTTAAAACAAAATGCTACAAACTTGCTTAATGTTCTTGGTGATTTTGGTGTTAAAGGACAAATTATTGACTGTAGGCAGGGTCCAGTAGTTACTTTATATGAATTTGAACCTGCAGCTGGTACCAAATCATCCAGAATAATTGGGCTTTCTGATGATATAGCAAGATCTCTTTCCGCTATATCTACGAGAATAGCAGTTATTCCTGGTAGAAATGTTCTTGGTGTTGAATTACCTAATAAGCAGCGAGCATTTTTTTGCCTAAGAGAGTTAATAGAAACACCAGAATACCAAGATCCTGGAATTATATTACCGCTTATCCTTGGAAAAGATATAGCTGGAAGACCTTTTGTTGCAGACCTAGCTAAAATGCCACATTTACTTGTGGCTGGGACTACTGGTTCAGGTAAATCTGTTGCAATTAATACCATGATAATTTCCTTGCTTTATCGATATACACCAGAAGAATGCCGGTTTATAATGATTGATCCTAAAATGCTTGAACTATCGGCTTATGATGGCATACCACATCTTTTAACCCCTGTAGTAACTGAGGCTGGTAAAGCAGTAGTTGCCCTGAAATGGGCTGTAAAGGAAATGGAAAACCGCTATAGATTAATGTCAACTCTTGGAGTTAGAAATATAAATGGGTATAATGCCAAGATTATGGAATCTGTAAATTTAGGTAAGCCTTTGGAGCGAACAGTGCAGACTGGATTTGACCCAGAAACAGGCAAGCCAATATATGAGTCTGTTCCAATTAATATGGAGAAATTACCTCTAATAGTTGTGATTGTTGATGAAATGGCTGATCTAATGCTAGTAGCAGGCAAAGATATAGAATTATCAATACAACGCTTAGCTCAGATGGCAAGAGCAGCGGGTATTCATATTATTATGGCAACTCAAAGACCTTCTGTTGACGTCATTACAGGAGTTATAAAAGCAAATTTCCCCAGCCGCATTAGCTTTAAGGTCACTTCTAAAATAGATAGTAGAACGATTTTAGGAGAACAAGGGGCCGAGCAACTGCTTGGAATGGGCGATTTGTTATATATGGGTAATGCATCAAGTATAATTCGAGTGCATGGCCCATTTGTTGATGATAAAGAAGTTGAAAAAATTACTGAATATTTAAGAACAACTGGCACACCAGAATATATTTCTGCAGTAACAGAACAGCTAGAAGATTCACAAATAGGAGATGCAGAGTCTGACGATGGATTAGATGAGAATTCTTTATATAAAAGAGCTGTACAAATCGTAACATTAGAGCGTAAAGTTTCGACGAGTTACATTCAAAGATGTTTAAGGATAGGGTATAATCGCGCTGCTAATATTATAGAAAGAATGGAGAGGGAAGGTGTAATTTCATCTCCAAACCATACTGGCAAGCGGGATATTTTGATAGAAAAAGCCTAAGGATATACTCACTTCTGAATGTTAAACTCTATAAATACAATTCTGCACTCACATTTATGGTAAATTTTTTGTAGGCAATTAAGGAATTTAGTATTATATTGAGCAATGCTACAATAAGTCTGGTAGCTTAAGTGGTATGATGTTCTTATGAATTCATCTTAATGTCTTTAAGTCTTACGGTTTTTACATGGAAAAAAGTTTTATTAAAATACGCCAAGGTTATAAGGCATTTCGAAACAAATATGAACTTGGCGATAAATCTATAATGCAGTCCTTGTCTTATTATGGGCAGAAACCAGATATTATGGTTGTTGCTTGCTGTGATTCACGAGTTGATCCAGTATTAATATTACAATGTGATTTAGGAGATTTATTTGTTGTCCGCAATATAGCAAATATCGTGCCTCCTTATGAGAAGGATGAAGCTCATCATGGTACAAGTGCTGCTTTAGAATTTGGAATATGTTTCCTAGAAGTCAAGCATCTGATTTTATTAGGACATAGTAAATGCGCTGGTATTCAAACATTATTGGATAATGAATACGCAAAGCAGAATGATTTTGTAACAAATTGGGTTTCTATAGTAAAAACAAATAATCATACTATCAAAGATTCTGATGATTACGCAAAATTAGCACTGCAGCAATCGTACCATAATTGCATGACTTTTCCTTGGATAAATGAAAAAGTCATGCAGAAAAAACTAATTATTCATTTATGGTTTTTTGACATAGGAATTGGACAAATTTTTACTTATTCTGATACACAAAAAATATATCAACCATTTGATGATAAATCACAAACTTGATCTAGATTTTTTAATAATCTCAAGGGTTAATTTAATAACATGACTAACGCCAACCCTAGTAAAAGCTGATATTGGTATGATTTTACCTTCTACTATGCTAGAGAGCCTCTCTATCTTTTCCTTAATCTCTTCGTCTGCTAAAACATCACATTTACTTAGACAAACTATTTCAAATTTATTTTTTAATAATTCTGAATAAGATTCAAGCTCATGTCTAATAGTTCTATAATCACTTACTATATCTTCGCTTGTAGCGTCTATTAAATGAATTAAAATACCACAACGTTCAATATGTTTTAGAAATTTATCTCCAAGCCCGTGGCCTTCGTGAGCGCCTTCGATTAACCCGGGAAGATCTGCCAGTACGTATTCTTCATCATCCACATAAACAACTCCTAGCAAAGGATTAAGTGTAGTAAAAGGATAATTGGCAATTTTTGGTTTAGCTGATGTTGTGATTGATAAGAAAGTTGATTTTCCAGCATTTGGTAGCCCTACAAGACCTGCGTCTGACAATAATTTGAGCTTTAACCACACCCATAATTCTTCCCCAATAACGCCTTCAGTCCTTAGTCTTGGCGCTTGATTCGTTGAGGACTTAAAATGAGTGTTCCCAAGGCCGCCTTTACATGATCTTAATATCTCAAAAGTATCATTATCTTTTACAAAGTCATATAACAATTCATCAGCCTCTTGTGAAAATATTTGGGTGCCAACTGGAACTTGTAAAATTAAATCAGAGCCAGATTTTCCTGTTTTATTAGATCCTTTGCCATTCTCGCCATTTTCAGCTTTAAAATGTTGTTTATATCTAAAATTTACTAATGTATTAAGGCTTGAGTTGCTTTGAAAAACTACCCTACCACCACGACCACCATCGCCGCCATTAGGCCCACCCATTTCGATATATTTTTCTCTACGAAAACTGACGCAACCATTGCCGCCATCACCTGCTTTTAGGTATATTTTAGCTTCATCTATAAAATTCATTTACACTTCTTTTTTAATTCAATAATTAATGTGTTAATATCACTGGTTTCAAGTATATTACTAAATTCTGCTTGTTGTGAATTTATCATACTTATTCCTTCAGTAATTATATCTGACACCTTAAAAACATACTTAGCCCCACTTTTTATACTACGTACAAAATAATCCACCTTAATTGGTGGTTGACCATGGGTTTTTATGATTTCCATCTTAACAATAAATTCTGTATCATCTAATTTACGAATATTCACTATCTTACCTTGTTCTCCCTTATAGTTTTTTACTAAATCAGTATAAGTAGTAGTAACATATTTAGAATAAACGGGTATAAATTCATTGATTTGAGCCGGGCTTAGCATTCTTTTGTATCGTCCAAGACTATATCTAGCCATCCAATCTAGATCTAAATTTGAGTTAAGAAGATCATGAGATTTTACAATTTTTGTTGACTCTGGTATATTTGAATCATTTAATACATTTGATACTTCTTGTACTAAATTATCAATATATTGCTTAAGGACGGGGTAAGTTTCTATCGAATATATAGGAAATGCTACTATATTAATGACCAGAAACAGAAAAAATTTGCGGAATTTATACATGAGTTATAGACCTAAAAAAGTTAATTAAGATAAATATTATTCTTCATCTTCGTGAATTCTATATTCACGATTTTGATGTATAGAGGTTCTAATAGTAATATAAGGATCGGTAGAAGTTTTAGCTACATGATCAGTAAAAGGTAAAATCTTTGTTCTATCGTGGACTAATTTAGTACTAGCAAATATTACTTTAAAATCCCTATGCATTGAATATTTGAGCGGATTTAAAGCATTATTGCTAAATAATGAATCTGTTACATCCCTAGCATTAGTACCACCGAAAAAAGGAATAACTAAATATGGTCCAGGCCCAACACCGTAATGAGCAAGACTATTTCCAAAAGTCTGTGGATTAGAATTTAAATTAACTTTACTCGCTATATCAAACAAACCTCCTACCCCAAGTGTCGTATTAATTATAAAGCGCCAAAGGCTCTTTAGGGTACCATTTGCATTTAATTGTATAGTATAGTTGACAATAGTTAGAGGTTCATTAATATTATCGATAAAGTTTCCTACCCTTGCTTTAGTATAATCATTTGTAATATTTTTATATCCTACGGCAATTGGTCGTAAGATTAAATGATCAAGTACAGAATTAAAAGCAAAAATTTTGCGATTTAGCTTTTGATAGGGATCGTATACTTCATCATATGTTTTTTCATCATTTTTGTAATTTTCATTATATTTATAGTTTGGTTCAGCTCTAACATGCAAGTTAAGGGTAAGAACATGTATAAAAAACAATATATTGATTAAATTTATTTTGATATTAGTCATTATTTACCAATCACTTTTTTGCATGTAAATATAGAATATTTATTATTTATTCCTAGAGATAATTCATCAGTAGATAATAAAATTAAATTACTAGCATTTACTGCCTTCTTGATATAAGTCTGATCAAAGACAAACTCCTTTCTATCTAACGAGAGTTTGGTCATATTATTAGTTGGAAGGCAGAAGGCAAAAAATCCGTTATCATTTAATAGAGAATAAATATCATTAAAATATGTATCTAACTCTTTGGTAAAAGTAAGACTGTAGCAGCTTAAAATAACATCAAATTTATCTGAATTTTGTGTCGCAAGCTTTAAAAATTCTTGTATATGTAAATTAAGTAATTCATCGTAAATCTTTAGACCTGGATAATATATACTAGCCAATTTAGTCATTGAATCTGACACTTCAACTGCTTTCATAGTAAATGTGTCTGGAAAACGTTTTCTGACATAACGACCTAAAATACCAATATTGCTACCAAGTTCTAAAATAGAATAATGATCAGGTAATTTGGTAATTTGATTCAATGTTTTTTGTGCAAAGACTTCATATAAATTTTTCATATCTTCTAGATAAAAATTATCAATATAATATTCTGAAATTAACTCTCTATACTGATACCAAATCGCACTTGGGATTTCATTGTAATTTGTGTAATTTTGTATAAAAGAGCCAAGACCTATTGGATCAGATTCCTTATCTAACTTTAAATAATATAAGGATTTAACATAATTATTTTTCAGAAAATACGTCCAACCAAGCCAATAATTGGCTTTAGAATCACCTTTTGAGAAAAATTTATTCACAAGAATAAATCTTATTATAGCATCATTTAAATTTCGCTTATACAAATGTTCAATACCAAGCTCAAGATTAGTCTCTTTTAAATGATCAAGTTTATATCTCAAATCAATAATATAATTTTTAAATAATGATATTTGGGCTTTAATCCAGTAAGGTAAATTAAAAACTAAACGGCCACAAAACTTTATGTGATTCTTGATTCTGTTGTAAATTCCAGCTATAATTGAGCTTCCAAGCATGTTTTCCTAATTAAATTATGTATATAGATTCGATTTTAAATGCATAGTCTCATATTATCTTTATAATAGCAATAATTCTATATTTACTAACTAAAATTAAATAACTTTATAGCAGCTAAATTATGTCATTAATATCAAAAAATCTAGATTTAATTAAACCTTCACCTACCCTTGCTGTAACAAAAAAAGCAGCGGAGTTAAAGAAAATGGGTATAGATATTATTTCTTTAGGAGCTGGAGAGCCGGATTTTGATACTCCAAGCAATATCAAAGATGCGGCAATCAAAGGGATAATGGAAGGTACGACCAAATATACTAATGTCGATGGCATGATAGGGCTTAAAGAAGCGGTTCAAAAGAAATTCCAAAAAGAAAATGACCTTGCATTTAATCTTGACGAAATAATAATTAGCAACGGCGCTAAACAGGTAATATATAATTTGTTTATGGCATCTTTGGATAAAGGAGATGAGGTTATTATTCCAGCTCCTTATTGGGTTTCATATCCAGATATGGTCCTGCTTGCTGGAGGATCGCCTGTATTTGTGAATTGTTCTATTAGTGAAGGCTTTAAGCTTACTAAAGAAGCTTTAGAAAAAGCAATATCTTCTAAAACCAAATGGATAATTATAAATTCCCCTAATAATCCTACAGGTATGGCATATTCATCTGAGGATCTTGCCTCTATTGCGGAGGTGCTTCGTAAACATCCTAACATACAAATAATGACAGATGATATTTATGAACACGTTATTTTTGATAATTTTAAATTTTATAATATAGCTGTGATAGCACCAGACTTAAAAGACAGAACATTTGTTGTAAACGGAGTATCAAAATCCTATTCTATGACGGGTTGGCGCATAGGTTATGGCGCTGGTAATAAAGATCTGATAAGAGCAATGACTATAATTCAATCACAAAGCACTTCTAATCCTTCGTCAATTAGTCAGATTGCAGCAATTGAAGCTTTGAATGGACCACAAGACTTTATTAAAACTAATGCTCTTGCTTTCCAAGAAAAACGTGATCTAGCCTTATCTATTCTTAATAATATAAAAAGTCTTACTAACTATAAACCTGAAGGCGCATTTTATTTATTTCCAAAATGTGATCAGTTGTTTGGTCTTAAAACCCCAAAAGGATTGATAATTAGGAATAGTAACGATCTAGCAGAATATTTGCTTGAAGAAGGAAAAGTTGCTGTTGTTCCAGGTATAGGATTTGGTATGGAGGGTTATTTTAGAATATCTTACGCGCTTTCTATGAAAGATCTTAAAGAAGCTTGCCTGCGAATAGAAAATTCATGTAATAAATTAAAATAATATCCTAAAATTCTTTACTACTACTTATAATTATAATATGTTTATTAACTATAACGTATAGTGTTAATAAATTACTTAAGGATTTATGGAAGACAGAGAATCATGGTTACCCAAGTTTGAAGAATGTTACGCGTCAGAAAGGCTTATGGCGCAAGTTAAAAGGTTAGATATACATAATATAGTTGATATTCAAGAAATCAAAAAAGCTATATATTATGCTCGTAAATACCATGGAGCCCAAATGAGGCAGTCAGGCGAGCCATATTATTATCACACTATAGAAGTTGCTTATATTGCATCCTCATATTTCCTAAACACTAATATTTTTGTAACTTCTATACTCCATGATGCCCTTGAAGATACCAAACTTACATTCGAAATGATCTCTGATATTTTTGGGTTGGTGATTGCTGGGCAAGTTCAAGATTTAACTAGAATTAAATTCGATGGCACCAAAATCACTGCAGCTGAAACATTGCTTTTATCACATGCTCAAAATAAAATGGATATAGTTCATATTAAACTCTTTGATAGACTTCATAATATGAGAACAATTTCTGCTAAATCTCCTGAAAAAGCTAGGAAAATAGTAGAGGAGACTTTGCTTTATTTTGTTCCTGCTGCTAAAAGTCTGTGTTTGATAGATATAGCTAATGAACTGGCAAAACTAAGTTTGCAAGCGCTTGAAGCTCCAGAAGGTCAAATAATCATATCTCCATATTAAGACAGGTTCTAAGTAATTTCACCAGTTTCACGCTCTAATTTATAGAAATAATTTAAACCAAAACCAAAACCTATCGTGATTGGAATGAGTATTACAAGTAGGCCATAATAACCAAATGCTTTTGTTAAATAAATTAGTCCGAATGAACTTACAAAATTAATAAAGATTATAAGTATTAGTAATTGGTTCTTTAATATTTTTAGAGGGTATATTTTGTAACTTAAATATGATAAAATTATGCAACTTAGAACCCCTACTATCGACAGAATAAGGTTTTGATTAATAATTTGTTCAGCATTATATCCAAAAGAGGTTTTTAAAAGATTTCCGCAATGAATATAGGAAACATAATAATATACAGGATACGTGCATTGTATTAAGAAATAGGAGATTGATGTTTTTATGTTAACTTTTTTATTCACTATTGGATTATCCTGTAGTCTATTTTTATCTATATTGGCAATTTCAAGAGTTCTTTCTAGATCAAGCTTTGCATTAACAAAGTCTGGTGTTTCTCTAAGGCGTGTTCTTGCGATTCCACCAACCACCGCAATTGTTAGCCCAAAGAAAAAGGCAAACCGCCAATTAAATTCATTTGATGTTACTATTGATGCTACGAATAGAGCTACTACCCCACCTAAAGTAGAGAAGACTGTTAGCAATGACACAGCCATATATTGAGATGGTGGTTTTATAGTTTCTGTTAAATAAAGCCCAGCTCCAGTTATTTCTCCCATAGATGATATACCTTGTAACACACGACATAAAGTTATAGCGCATGAGGCAATAAGACCTATTTGTGCATAAGTTGGAAGAACAGCCATTACAAAGCATGAAAAAGCCATCATAAAAGTTGTAATAACAACAGTAGATTTACGACCTATATTGTCACCTATCCATCCAAATAGAAGAGCTCCAAAAGGTCTAAAAACAAAAGTTGTGCAAAATCCTAAAGCTGAAAGCTGAAAGCTGAAAGCTGAAAGAAGAGAAGTTGTATGAAGGTCGGATTGAGGAAAAAATAATTCATTCAAAAGTACAGCCATGTGAACATAAAGCATTAGATCGAAATATTCTAAGAACGTACCGATTGAGAGTAATCCAACCGCTTCTTTCTGTTCTCTGGTTAGGCTTCTTTGCTCTTCTTTGATCCTTACTGCTTGTATAAATTACCAGCTTCCTAATTTGGAGTTAAGTATATCAATGAAATTTAAGCAATTCAAGATTTTATTTATAAAATTGTAAAATAAACTTTTGGAGATAAGTTGTATTATTATTAATACTATTGATTATAGTTCTTCTAAACTCCAACGAGCTCTGGGGCAGAAATTTAGCTCATTAGTGAATCCAGCTGCCAACCGTTCAATACCAGCATATGCTATCATTGCGGCATTATCAGTGCATAAATTTATTGGGGGAGCAATAAATTCGTAACCTAAAGATTCTGCTTTATCAGAAAGTATTTTTCTTAAATATTGATTAGAGGCTACACCACCTGAGATAACAAATATAGGATTGTTAGCTAGTTTTTGATATAATTTAATTGCCTTCTCCATTTTATTTGATAAAACTTCGCCAATACTATATTGGAAACTTGCTGATACATCATTGATTTCTTCATCACCAATAGAATTTTTAGCATCATGTAATCCAGCTATAAGTAGTCTAACTGCAGTTTTTAGCCCAGAGAAGGACATATGACAATTATCTTGGTTGATTATTGGTTTTGGTAAGTTATATTTATATTTATCGCCAAATTTTGCTTTTTTCTCAATCTCAGGACCACCAGGAAATCCCAAGTCTAACATTTTAGCTACTTTATCAAATGCTTCCCCGACAGAGTCATCTAATGTTTGGCCAAGTATTCTATATTTACCAAGAGATAAGACAGCTACAAATTGGCAGTGACCACCAGATACTAAAAGGAGTAGATAAGGGTAAGATATTGAATTTGTAAGCCTTGCAGTTAGAGCGTGACCTTCTAAATGGTTAATTGCAATAAAAGGTTTCTTAAGCACACTTGCCAAAGCTCGCCCAAACATTGAACCAACTATTACTCCTCCAATTAAACCTGGGCCTGAAGTTGCAGCGATTGCATCACACTCTGACAATTGCATATTAGATGCTTCAAGAGCAGAATTAATGGCTTTTTCTAAATGCTGCATATGCGATCTAGCCGCAATTTCAGGCACTACGCCTTTAAATGGCTCATGTTCTTGATTCTGGGAAATAACAATATTGGATAATATTTTCTTTTGTGAGGATACCACTGCAGCCCCTGTATCGTCACAACTTGATTCGATGCCTAAGATTCTTATAACCAATTTATGCTCCATGTTAGTAAAAAATCTAGATATCTTTTTTACAAGACTCAAAATAAATCAATAATTAAAGAAAGTCACCTGCAGATTAACAAATTTATCAAATTCACAACGATTTTTAGAGTTGTAATTAGATTCTATTTTTAAGCTGCAAAATTTTTGTGCCGGATAGTCCAGGGATAGTAGAAATTAGAAAACTATCTAATTTTTGCTTTAACATATTAATAACAGTTTTTTCCATTCCTTTCTCTATTTCTTCTAATATATCAGATTCTCTGCCTTCATCGATATATTTCTGTGCTATTGTTCTCACAATTTCACCTTGTTGCTTATCTTCTGGCACTTTTGCTTCAGTGCACCATAAAAAAGATTCCATGTAAACATAGCCTCTTTCTTTATCTATTGTAATTTGTAGTTTAAACGCATTTAGAAATTCTTCCCATAGCTTTAAAATATCGCGCTTATGAATATTCTTTAAAAAATATTCTAACATACCAAGATGATGTTGGATTACCGCAAAACATTAGTGTTTTTTGCACTGACATTGCTACTACGCTTAGTCAAAGATCAAGCTCACCAATGACACCATTTATATCTAAGACTTGCTTAATAAGTTTTATTGTGATTTTGCGTTTAGTCTTCAGTGCAAATTGATTTATTCTTTCTATAGAGTCTATAATTTGATTAAATTGCCTAGGAAGATTAACAAGTAAAAAATCCATTATCATTCTAGATACTTGGATTGAATTATTGGAGAAAATTTTAAATAAAAGTATTTTCATAAGTTCATCATCAGGCTCTTTAAGTTCTAGCCTCATAATGGACTTTATTCTTGATGAAAGATCTTTTAATTTAAAATTAATATCTAGATTTGAGGTAGTAATTAGTAAATATTTTTGTCTTTCATTTATTAAGTTAAAATAGTGTAAAACATCTTCTTCCAACCAATTTTCAATATCTTCTATAATAAAAGTTTGATAGTGATTTATTATAGAGCCATTAAAAATATGATTATTTTTTAAAACTGTAGCTCCTGACAAATTTTGCCATATTTTAGTAATATAAGTCTTACCTGATGATTTCGGGCCATAAATTAGGAGCGAGAATTGATATGGCAATGTTCCCCAGCTTTTCTTCCATCCTTTTATCTTATCATATACCTTCTGATTCGAAATGGAGTTAATGAATTCTTCAGGATGGTAGAAATCTAAATTTGATAAGGGGAAGATGATTTGCTCCATAGTTTTCAGACCTTATAAATCTTACTAGACTTATAAAAATCAATACATGCAAGCAGCAAGACTTTGATGATACCAGCAATAGGAATAGCAAAAAATATTCCAATAAACCCAAATAATGTTCCACTAGCAAAAACAGAAAACATGATCCAAAGTGGGTGCAAACCTATTTTATCTCCAATAATTTTTGGCGTTAAAATATAAGATTCGATTATATTTCCGATAACATATAACGATATTATGTATGTAAGCTCTATTTTTAGACCAAAATTTAAATATCCAATGATAATTGCAAATGAAAAAGATATTAAAGTTCCAATGAACGGGATAATAATTAGGATACCAGATAAAATACCTATTAATAATGCAAGATCTATCCCAATAATGGAGAGCCCTATTCCGTAAAAACATACTAATAATAAACAAATATTGAGCTGCCCTCTTACATAGGCTGATAATAATTTATTTATTGAAAATAATATTGACCTTATTTTACTTTTCTCCTGTAATGGTAATAATGACTCACAACTACCCATCATTTTTGGCCAATCTCTTAAAAAATAAAACAAGATTATTGGCACAAGCAAAATTAGAGCCACTTTATTAATTGTTGCTATAGTATAAAACCAAATATTGTTAATTAATCCGTTTATCAAAGAAAATGCGCTAGAGATAAAAGCTTGCACTAAGTTTTTAATTTTACCGGCTATGCTTGGATCTACCTCTCTCACTTTTTCAACAAGAGTAGGAACAAGCTCAGTTTGGAGGTAAACTTTATAAGTTGGAATCTTACTTATTAAAGAAGCAATTTGCTGATATATTGCCGGAAGCAAACTTACCAAAACTAATATGAATATAGTTATAAATATGATAAAAATTCCAGAAGCAATAATGGGCCTAGAGATATTATACCTATTGCAAGCAATGGTGATTATAGGCTGCAATATATAGGCGATTATAAACGCAATGAAAAAAGGGGCTAAAACCCCAGAAATTAGGGTAAAAAAGCCGATAAAAATTAAAACAAAAAGACTCCAGAAAATTGCTTTGTTCAAGACCTAACTACCTTCTTTTATATCGATGAGATTATAAATATTTCCGTATTTTTTAAAACTAAGCCCATTTAAGTAAAAACTTTCTGCAAGTTTAAAATCATCGCTTCTAGTTACAATAATTATTTTATACTTTCTATCATAATCATGTTTGGTAGTGAAGCTTTCAATTTCTTTTATATTTGCAAGCTTTGTTTTTATGATATTAAATTCTTCATCATCATAGATATAAGAATTTAGCATAATAGTTCTTGTATCATCAACAAGATGCTTAGTAGGAATGTTTTCACCGAGTATACTCTCTTCTTTGTCAACTCTTTTAGCAGGATTATCAACAAATTTACCGTAATCACCTGCTGTTTTTTTAATAATTCCATCTATAATATGAGGAACTTCCTTTATATTATTAATTTGATATTCAAAAGGTATAATTTTCTTATGATTTTGTTCTATAATAACAAAATCTACTTTCATAAAAGATTTTCCAGTATCAATATCAGTAAAATACTCGCAAACCAATAGCATTACTTTTTTAATCAATATTGGCTGAAAGATTTCTAAAAAATTAGTATACGAAAGATCAAAAATATTATCAGACCGTATAACTTTTATTAGTTCACTATTTTTTGCTGGATAAAGAATTTTGTTTTGTTCCAAGAAATTTCTAGATTTCCCCCATTTATTATTCCATTGAATCGTTTCATCCCAAATATTTATTGTATTTTTCTGTTTAAATATAGGTAAGACTAGGTATTCGTAAAATTTATTCTCAACTGTAACGCCTCCATAATCTAGTAATAATTTATTTATAGAATATAAATCATATTTATAATTAACTACGGCACTGTAAGCTTCATCAGTTTCCTTTTCATTATTAACCCAAGAAACATAAAGTGCCTCCTTTAACCTTATGTAAGGAATTTTCTTTATACTAGATGATGGAATACCAAGCTTATCAGCAACTATTAAAACGGCTCTACGCATTCCAAATTCATGGGCTTTGATTTTAGCTTCATATTTATTATTACCATGAGCTTCAATGTAAATATCTGATATTTCAACCATGTTATTTTTGCCATATAATACTTCTAACTCATTTGAGGCAAATGTTTCTAGCCCTACCAAAGTAACAATTAGGGTAATATATAGATATAATTTTTTCATTCTGGAGCTTTCTTTGAAACTTTAACTATAGCTGGCCTGAGTAATCTATCTTTAAGTTTATAACCTACTTGCATAATTTCCATTATATTATCTGGATCATATGCAGAGGTTTCTATTTGCGATACTGCATGATGCACATTATAGTCAAATTTACTACCAATCATAGGATTAATAATCTCTAAACCATGTTTCTTAAATGTAGATTCTAATTCATTTTTAGTCATCTCAACACCAGTAATAACACTGGTTATTTGAATTACATTAACAAGATCTTGATATTGTAATGATCTTGTTAAATTATCCATAATACTCAAGAGATCTTTTGCAAAATTAGATACTGCATAATCTCTAGTTTCTTCTATCATTTTCTCAAAACGCCTTCTCGTGTTTTCTGATTCGGCTAATGTCCTGAGTAATTTATCCTGCAATTCATCAATTTGACTTTTTAATTTCGCAATTTCTTCATTTTGAGCGTGCAAAGGCTCTAATTCAAGAGCTTCTAAATTTTCAATCTCTTCTTCTGCATCGTCAGTAACATCTTTTTGGTTTTCCATCGAAACATCCCATTAATTTATCGGTAAAACTTTACTTCTCTATGATATAGTGTTAATTGATATATTTTCAAGTAATTTTACATAAGTTATATATGATAAGACCGTCAAAAAGAACAAATAATCAATTGCGTGAGATTTCAGTTGAAACATCAGTCCTATCAAATGCTGAAGGATCATGTTTAATTAAATGCGGCAATACTCATGTTATATGTTCTGCAACATTGGAATCTAATGTACCACCTTTTCTGCGTGGACAGAATCAAGGATGGATTACCGCTGAATATGGTATGTTACCAAGGTCAACTAATCAACGTATGAAAAGGGAATCGGCACAAGGTAAACAATCTGGTCGAACTCAAGAAATTCAAAGACTTATCAGCCGCTCAATGAGAGCATGTATGGATTTATCTGTTCTTGGAGAGAGACAGATTCTTATTGATTGTGACGTTATTAACGCGGATGGTGGCACTCGCACTACTTCTATAACTGGTGCTTATATAGCCCTTAATTTGGCTATAAAGTCGCTAATGAAAAGGAGAATTTTAAGAGCCAACCCTATTATTACCCAAGTTGCTGCAATTTCATGTGGTATATACCAAGGAGAGCCTATTGTTGATCTTGATTATTTTGAAGATAGCGATGCTGATGTTGATGCAAATTTTGTCTTTGCTAGCAATGGTAATATTATAGAAATACAAGGAACAGCAGAAAAAAAACCGTTTTCTGAAGAAGCTTTTGTTAGAATGCTTAAACTTGCAAAAGATGCATCATTTGAATTATTTAAAATTCAAAGTCAAATATTAGATTAGTGTCTACTAATCGCCGCTAATCTTGTGACCTTTTATTACAGAATATAGAATATTACAATGTAATATTGATACCATTTTGCAAATATAATCTAATGAACTTTTAAGTAAACATCATTATAAAAATCAAAGCTTGTTGGTTTAAGTTTAAAAGTGATTTCAGCTTCTTGAAGAATTGATAATGCTTTAATAATGTCTTTAATATTAAGATTCAAAGCATTTTTTTTGAAATCGTTTATATATTTAAAGAAAATAGGTGGGTAAAGAGACTTTATAGCGCTATCTAAATTGATTCCAGCCTCTGTCTTAGAGAGAACGATATATAAGTTTAAATAGTACCTTAAAAGAGCTCTAATGATCAGAACCTCATTTACATTATTTTCTATCAACTTCTCTATTTCTTCTAAAAACTTGCTTAAATTTTTCTGCACAAAAAAAACACATAAATCATCACCACTAGCCGACATATCGTTACTAATGACTTTAATAACGATATCAAGTGTAATATCGTCTTTGTCACTTACAAATAATATTAGTTTATTCAATTCATTACAAATTGTTTGATGATCGCCCTTAAGCTTGTTTTTGAGAAAATTAAGTGCATCTTTTCCAATTATTTTACCATGTTTAGAACATTTTCTTAAAATTATTTTTTCTATTTTTTCTGCATCGTCATGATAACATCCAATTGAAGCAAGATAAGATTCCGTTTCAAATAATTTTCTAATGGAAGAAGCTGGTGGTAATTCATCAGCAATAAAAACGATGAAGTTTAAAAAATCAGTCTTAAGGATATTTTTTACTTTTTGATCTATGCTTGCAGTTACAGACCCTACTTTGATAAATTCTCTTTTTGAAAAAAAATTTCTTGAATTAAGCATAATCTCTAGAAGAGAGGCATTAATATTTTGGTAATCAATAGAATTTATTGAGAGGTCAAATTTTTGTATAATTAATTTACAAACTTTGCTTATATAACCTTTGTCTGGGCCATAAAGCAAAATAGCTTTAATTTCTTTCCTCTCAATTTTGTCAAGTATTGAGTTAATTTGAGATAGGTAGAATTTCATTGTTTTTATTGGTTTCAAAATATAGGATTAATCTAGTGCGAATTTCTTCTGCAGCTAGCTTGGTTAAATTTTCTAATGTCTTTTCACTTTCTGTATAAGTTATATAAGATGATGAAGCTGCATTATAAGAAGATAGAAGCCTAAATTGACCTGAAATTAATTCCTTAGATGTCATTTTATCAAATAATTGGTACTTTATCAATTGGCTTATTGTTTGTCTTAGAATATCAGCATTTTTCTGTATTACCAGAGGCGAATCTCTAGTGCTAAATTGTACTTTTAGTATATATCTAGTATTGTAAGATTTGGGTAATAGATTTGATAAATGATGATAAAATTCTGCTCCTTCTATTGAATTTATTGGTTCAATTTCAATAGAATTTAAATTTTTATTCTGAATTAAATCCTGATTTTTGTAAGGGGATTTAAAACCACAAGAATTCAGGAATAAAGCGAAAAATAAAAAAGATAGATTTAATAAATTTATTTTTTTAACCATGGCAAAACTTTATTTGAAATAAAAATTTATTTTACTAAATATAATATAATAATATAGTTTTATTTTATAGTAGTTGTATAGGGTCTTTTTATGTAGATAAAAAGTTTCTATGTTTTTATACACTATCTTTTTGGGTAAAATCTTTAGAGAAGATTATAGTTAATAATATTTATGCACACTATGTGTAGTATTTTTATATTGTGGATAAGTAAGTTAATTATATATTTGCTTATGGGTATAACTCGAACATAGCAAGGTCTTCAATTAATTGTACACAATTTTATCCACATGGTAAATAAATTGAAAATATATTTTATTTTCAGCGGTGAAAGGTTTGAAAATAGACCGTATGCGTTATTGGTTACTATAAAATAAATTGAAAAAACAAAATATAAATTGAAAAATTATCCACAACATGATGTGTAAATAATGAAAAAAGTAATTATCCATTTAATTTCTGACTCTTCTGGTCAAACCGTTAAGCATGCAGCTAAATCAACGTTAACTCAGTTTGTTGGGATTGAGTATAAAGAATATAATTGGCCCATGATAAGAAATAAGGAATTACTAAGAGAAGTGTTTAGTAAAATTAGAAAAAGGCCAGGTATTATTTTATATACTTTGTCGAATTCTGAATTAAGAAATATGTTGAGAAAGTTTTGTCATGATTTAAAAATCCCTTGTATATCTGTTATAGGTCACATAATAAAAGAGATTTCAGCTTTTATAGGGGCAAGAACTGATGATACTCTAGAATATAATTGTAGGCTAGATGAGGATTATTTTGATAAAGTTGAAGCAATTGACTATAGCCTTAGGCATGATGATGGGCAAATGCTAGGAGGGCTTGAGGAGGCTGATATAATATTAATTGGACCATCTAGAACTTCAAAAACTCCAACTTCCGTATATTTGGCATATAACGGCTTCAAGACGGCAAATATTCCATATATTCACGGTTTTTCATTTCCCGATTGTTTAGAAAAAATAAATAACGTTCTCATAGTTGGGTTGATTATAAATCCAAATATACTAATTGAAATAAGGGAAACTAGGATGAATTTGTTGCAAGTTGCGGAACATAGTAACTATACTGATTTTAAAATAGTTCAAGAAGAATGTTTGCAGGTAAGAAGGATTTGTGAGCAGCAAGGATGGCCAGTAATTGACGTTTCAAGAAGGTCTATTGAAGAAACTGCTGCAGTAGTTATGAAAATTTATTATGATCGTAAAAAATATAAGTTTTAAATCAAAACTAAAATCTTTGTTGAATGATATTAATTAATGATGAACTATAGATGAAAATTTATGGTCACTTTTTAAAAAAACTATTACTTCCAAAATAAAAATACGATTTAATGTGTAGAACATTACACGAAGGTTATATGGAAATTACAGCTAGCCAAGTTGCAAAGTATATAATATGGATTTTTTATTGAGAATATATTTTATATAGTTTGGTTTGATCATAATCACGATTTATATCCACAAAAGTGAATAATATATTCTGTCTATTTCTTTACTTAAATAATTTTTTACTGTATTTTAAGACCAACAAACTGGGTTCTGTAAAATTTCTTAACTAAGTTATAAATATAAAAAATTTTGAAATAAAGTCAATGTATAGCATAAAACATAAAATTTGGAGCTTTGTCTCTATACTTATTTGTTCCCTTGGTTTTTCTTCATGTCAGACTTCTAAAATCGTACCAATAGAGCCAAAAAAAGAGATTAAGCCTATAGAAATAGCAATATTGATGCCGATGACTGGCTCAAATTCTATATATGGAAATCAATATGACCATCTAATTAAAATGGGCCTTAAAGACGGGTTAAAAACTGATATAAATGTTACATCTTACGATGGTGCTGATGAGAAGCAAATCAATGCTTCTATGGATAGGATTATAGAGCGTAAAACTAAAATTATCCTTGGGCCGTTATATTCAGAACTAACCAGGTTGATTGCAGCTAAAGCTAAGGAAAATGATATAATTATAATTACTATGTCTAATAATCCCGTTTTAGCAGATAATAAATTATTTGTTTTTGGACATGCTCCATTAAAACAGCTTGAAAGAATTTTAGATCATTTTTTGGATAATGATTATAGAAATTTTATTACTTTATTACCAAGTTCTCAAAATTCTAAAACAGTTAATACTGTAATTCAAAATATGGCGATTCAAAAAAATGCAAGTTTGGTTCATAGTGAATTTTATTTAAATCTTCCAGAGGCAATAAGTAAATCTGTAAAATCAGTTTCTGATAACATAGATAATTTAAATGAAATGGATGATTCAAATAAAAAATCTATTATTTATATTGCCGATGATCCTAAGAATTTAAATCTAATTTTCAATAGCATTAATAAATATAATCTAGATAAAAAGGCAATAATTATAGGAGATAATAGGATTGACATTGATTATCCTGGTAATATAAATTTAACATTTACTGGCTCGCTAAATGTTTTAAATAGTAATGTAGTAGAACGTGCAAAAGATTTTGGCATAAATCATTTATCATTTATGAATCTTGTTTCATACGATCTTGGTCATCTTATAGCTAGATATATAGGAAACCAATTTATAGAAGAGCGTTTTCTGATGAGATTAAATAGTAAAGAACCTTATGTTGGATTATCTGGTAATATATATTTTATTGATTCAATAGCCCAAAGAGACTACGACATCATCAGGAAGGACGGAGAGATTTATACAAGCATTTCACATTGTGAGCCGAAAACTAGCCTAAAAGAATAAATAGATAGTAAATAGTCTAAGGCTTACGGTACAATTTCTTCTGAATATAAATAGAATAAATTAGTGAACTAGCAATAGAATTTGTGTTAATTGACATTTTAGATGTTTTTTTGACTAGCATAAAATATTTTTTTATGCTAAAAGTTTTCCGTTAATAGGTTTCTATAAGATTAATTTTAAGGATTTATGGTATTTAAATTATGAATAATATCGAGCAAAAGATTATTGAAATTGCTGCTGACACACTAAAAATAGAGAAAAGCAAAATTACTGCCGAATCTAATTTTGTTGATGATTTAAGTGCAGATAGCCTAGATCAAGTTGAGTTAATGATGGCAATAGAAGCAGCATTTAATTGTGATATACCAGATGAAGAAGCTGGTAAAATTGCTACTATTGCTGATGCAGTTAACTATGTAAAACAAAGAACGGCAAATTAAATTATACCTTTTTTTAAACTCTATTTCTGAAGGTAATTTGTATATAGACTTAAACATTCGATTTTCCTATGTATAAAATACAGAATGAGGGTTCGCATTTTTAAGTCTTATTAGCCTTCGTTCATAAGGGATTTTAGAAAGGGATTTATTATTTATCAGTCCTTTCAAAAAAGGAAAATAATTATGTCAAGAAGAGTTGTTATTACTGGAATAGGTCTTGTTACTCCACTCGGTGTTGGTGTAGATACTTCTTGGTCAGGGATACTTGAAGGAAGAAGTGGGATCAAAAGGATAACTGGCTTTGATGTTTCCAATCTTTCCAGCAAGATTGCTGGTCTTGTAGACCGTAATCCAGAGTCTGGTTTTAATCCAGAGAATTATATCCCAGCGCGTGATGTACGTAAAATGGATTTATTTATCCAATATGGTATAGGTGCGGCTAGCGCAGCAATAGATGATAGTGGGTGGAAGCCAGAAGATGAATTCTCGAAAGATAGAACTGGTCTTATACTAGGATCCGGTATAGGGGGTCTTGGTATGATCGAGGAAACCTCGATTAAATTTCACCAAGCAAATAATGGTAAAGTTAGTCCATATTTTATTCCAGCGTCACTTATCAATCTTTTATCTGGTCATGTCGCCATTAAATATGGGTTTACTGGTCCAAATCATGCTGTTGTTACAGCTTGTTCTACTGGCGCTCACGCAATAGGCGATGCAGCACGTATTATCAAATATGGTGATGCAGATGTAATGATTGCTGGCGGGGCGGAAGCTCCTATTACTCCTGTAGGTGTTGCTGGTTTTTCTGCTGCTAAAGCCTTATCTACTAAATATAATGATAGTCCTGAAATTTCCTCAAGACCTTGGGATCAAGATCGAGATGGCTTCGTTATGAGTGAAGGAGCCGGTGTTGTTGTTCTTGAAGAATATGAGCATGCAATAGCAAGGAATGCAAAAATTTATGCAGAAATAGTAGGCTATGGTCTTACAGGAGATGCCTACCATATAACATCACCTCATCCAGAGGGTAGAGGGGCTTATAGAGCGATGGAAAATGCTTTAAAAGATGCTAATATTGATCCAAGTAAAATTGATTATATAAATGCTCATGGCACATCAACGCAAATTGGTGATAGTATTGAGTTAGCTACAGTTCAGAAATTATTTCTAAATTCCAATCCGCGCATTTTAATGTCTTCTACCAAGTCAGCTATTGGTCATATGCTTGGTGCTGCAGGTAGTGTGGAACTGATATTTTCTGTTCTTGCTATCCGTGACCAAGTTGCACCCCCTACATTAAATCTGCATAACCCTATAGATGGGGTCGAGATAGACCTGGTTCCACTAGAAGCTAGGAAAGCAAAAATTGATTATGCTCTTTCTAATTCTTTTGGATTTGGTGGTACTAATGCTAGTTTAATTATCAAGAGAATATAATATACTTGCTTAACTTTTAAGAAGCGGTGTTGTTTGGAGCTACGCGCTGCTCGTCTTCAAAGCTCCTAGCTCTTCTTCAAGTTCAACCTCATCTATAATACTCGCTTGCAGTAAGGTATACTTTTAGTATTAATCCCATTGAGATAAAAATACAACCTGTCGTGTAAATATTATTCAAATAATTGAAAAAAAGCTTTGTATTTCGCTAAAAAACTTTATATCCTATACTAATGGTAGGGTTATAGTGAATTTTTGAGCTATAAGTTTATTGTCCAGCTCTTCATTTAGAGCAAACCATAGGTGCGCGTGGGATCCTCCCAAGCAACAGGAGATACTCTATGTCAATCTAATGATTTGTTCTGAGTGAGGGGCGCACGCAAAGTTTACCTTTTTAATTTTAAATGAGTAATATTATGAAAATTTCTAACAATATCGATCCAAAAATTGGATTAAAAGAAGCACAATATAAAATTATAGCAAGCCAAGCGTAAATAGTATTAAAGACAGTGTCAATATAACATCTTCCATTGAAGAAGGGTCTAAAATATTACAGACCATTTGCGGTAAATCAGTTGCGGTTCAGCTACAAGATGGTAAAATAAAAGCTTCCCTTATAGATGGAAATAATAGCCGAGAGATCAAGCCAGAAAACATGGCAAAAGATTTACGTGAAGCCAGAACTTTAGAGTCTTTAAATGGCTCATATGCTAAAATTGCTACGCTTTCAACAGGGGAACTAATATTATCTCTCGGAAAGCGCATTCATGGCGGTTCTGGTTTTGGTAACGATGGTGGATTTAATATGTTTAATTCTAATAGTAATAATTCTTTAAGTAGTTTTGGTGGCTCCAGCTTTAATAATACTAGCTCAAGCATCATGTTTAGTAGTACACCTGGTTTGAATAGTTATGGACTTCCCAATAGTTCACTTCCTGACTATTCTTCTAGTAGTTTATCATCTCTTAATACACCTTCATCTACAAATACCAGCACTGGGATAGTAGATAATCTTTTTAATGCTGGTGTAAACGGAGGAGTACAAGGATTTAAAATGGGTCTTTTTTATTGTTCACCTTCTATTTTTGAGCCAATAGACTTTGTTAGTTGTACGGTAAAATTCGCGATTTCTACTTCTTCTAAGGCAATTCTCTCAAAGGCTGTAGATATGATGGGAGAAGAGGTTTGGCGTGGTCTCGTAAACAAATTTGAAGAAGGAAGAATAACGGAGCCTGAGCTTAACAAACAAATAGAATACTAACGCGAATTTAGGATAAGAGCCATCTATAAAGATTGAAGCAATAAGGATTATATAGAATATAGTGTTGAGTTACGATAGATTTTTGAACAAAAAAAAGGTAACTCAACATGAAGAAATGTATCACA
>Ga0209702_10001774_pt1 | contig 39639 bp, 34 predicted proteins | sample FRY01_FD_187210 | JGI IMG/M metagenome (GOLD analysis project Ga0209702, IMG submission 187210) | Freshwater microbial communities from Lake Fryxell liftoff mats and glacier meltwater in Antarctica - FRY-01 (SPAdes) (version 2) | ecosystem: Environmental > Aquatic > Freshwater > Ice > Glacier...
CTAAAATCGCTACTTGGATTTCCAAAAAAGATAAAAACTTAAAAGAGAGTCCGCCTTTCTCCATGAGTGACGTTAAAACTATGTTTTTCAACAATTTGCTTCTAAGTCGATTTATTTCAATGTTCGGCATAAACCCCAAACTTGATAAAAATAAATCTATAATCAAGCAGTTGCTACATTTTGGTGAAATTGCCGCTTAAAGTTTTTAGCGAAGTATTGTGAATTTAGATGTTGTCTATTTTAAAAATTTGAATCCAACTACTGAAAATATAGCAAGAATTATTTATGACATTCTAAGATCTCAAATTGAGGAAGAGTTAGAACTTAAAATAAAATTATATGAAACTCCAAGAAACTATGTTGAATATCCCTACTGATACCTTAGTGTTAACTAATTTTAATGAAACTGAAATTGGGGATGATCATTTGTATACAAACATCGATACTCCTATGAAAGAAGACGCTTTCTTACTTTCGGATGACGATAAAAAAGAGAAAATAAGCGGTCTTTTTGCTGAAATAATGGATGTTTTAGGATTGGATTTAACTGATGATTCTTTAAGAGGAACTCCAAATAGAGTTGCTAAAATGTATGTAGATGAAATCTTTTCAGGTTTGAATCCTATCAATAAGCCGAAGGTTGCTTTGTTTGATAATAAATATCAATACAATCAAATGTTGGTTGAAAAGAATATTACTTTTTATTCGAATTGTGAGCATCATTTTGTGCCGATTTATGGAAAAGCTCACATTGCTTATGTTTCTTCTGGAAAAGTAATCGGACTTTCAAAATTAAATAGAATCGTTCACTATTTTTCTCAACGACCTCAAGTTCAGGAGCGTTTGACCAATCAAATTGCAAGAGAATTAGTTGAAATTCTTGGCACTGAAGATGTTGCTGTTATTATAGACGCAAAACATTTATGCGTTTCTTCTAGAGGTATTAAAGATGAAAGTTCATCTACTGTAACATCTTATTATGGTGGTGTTTTTAACAATACTGAAAAAATAGTTGAATTACAGAATTATCTTAAGTAACTTACCGGCGTTATGAAAACAATACTAATTATAGGAGGAAGCAGAGGCATTGGAAGAGCTATTTTAGAACAGCAAGTTGCCGTTAATAAAATAGTTGTCATAAGTAGGGGTGAAATTGATTTTTCTCACACAAATTTAATTCATTTTCAGTTAGATGTTTTGAAAGATGAGTTGCCTGATTTAGAGATTGTTGATCAATTGGTTTATTGTCCTGGAAGTATTAATTTGAAACCTTTTCATCGTTTAAAATTAGAAGATTTTACTACTGAATTTGAAATCAATGTTATGGGAGCTGTTAAGGTAATTCAGAAATATTTACCTCAATTAAAAGTTGGAAATAATGCTTCTATTATTTTGTTTAGCACTGTTGCGGCTAAATTAGGTATGCCTTTTCACTCTAGCATTGCAGTTGCGAAATCAGGAGTTGAAGGCTTAGTGAAAACCTTAGGTGCTGAATTCGCTTCAATCATTCGGGTCAATGCAATTGCTCCAACTTTGACAAATACAGATTTAGCTGGTCATTTATTGAGAAATGAAACTGCAATTGAAAATATGATTCAGAGACATCCTTTGAAAAAGATTTTACAACCTTCCGAAGTTGCTGATATGGCAGATTTTTTATTATCCGAAAAATCTAAATCTATATCAGGCCAAATTTTTGAACTGGATTGTGGAATCGTAAGTTTTAAGCTTTAAATATATAAGTTATGAAAGAATTTTCATCGAAAGGATTGGTTTATAGATTGCATACAAAACAAAATTTACCAATTACGCTTCAAGAAGCCTGGAACTTTTTATCAGACCCTAAAAATTTAAAAGCAATAACTCCTGATTATATGGGTTTCCAAATCGTTTCAGGAGATGATCGTGCAATGTTTGCAGGACAAATTATTCAATATCTTGTAACGCCTGTTTTGGGAATAAAAACGAATTGGGTAACTGAGATTACACACGTAGTTGATTTGAAATATTTTGTTGATGAACAGCGTTTTGGACCTTATGCGCTTTGGCATCACACTCATTTTATAAAGGAGATTCCGGGTGGTGTTGAAATGGAAGACATTGTGAATTATAAAGTTCCGTTTGGAATTTTAGGTCGCTTGATTCAACCTTTCATTGTGAAACCTAAATTAGAAGAAATTTTTGATTTTAGAAATAAGAAACTAATCGAACTTTTTGGTGAGTTATAAATTATTGTTTTAGACTATATATCTAAAAGTGAGATTAATACGAAAGGAATGAATTTTTTTTGAAATCTGAATCTGATGTAGCCAAAATTCTTGGATTTCATCTTTCATAACTAATAAACTACCGTTTTTTAGTTCAAATGAAAGAGTTTCTTTTGTTTTTTTGTTTTTAAACATAAATTCTCTAGTAGCCCCAAAACTCAGTGAGGCTATTGCCCCATTTTTTTTTAATTCTTTCTCGTTGTCACAATGCCAAGACATCCCCTCATTTCCATTGTGGTATAGATTCAAGAGACACGAATTAAATTTTTCTCCTGAGATTCTTTCAACTTCATTTTTCAATGCTAATAATTCCTTAGTCCAAATAAGAGCCTCCTTTTTTTTATTCGAATATGTATAAGAAATGGCTTCATCTCCGTAGAATGCAGTTTTTCGTTTGGTGATAATTTGTTTACCGAAAATCATAAATTCGTCGTTTTTCCATTCGATTGACGTTTTTAATTTATCTAAGTATTTAAGCGCTATTTCAATCGGAAATATGGAGCCATAATAATTTACTGTACCATCTTTAGGAAGTAAGTTTTGACAAGAGTCTATTTCATTATTGAATAACATCATTTATCTTTTTGAAATTTTATTGTTAGTGATCGTTCTTTGAAGAGTGCATTTAAATCTTTCGATACCAGAAACTCGCTTTTTTTCGTGTTTTGTTTTGCAGTTTTCTACTCTTTCTCTCCACAATTTATAACTACTGAATTTCAATTCTTTTTTCATTAAAGCTTTTACAGCTGCTTCGTTCAACCCAAATTGGTATTTGATTGCATCGAAAGGAGTTCTATCTTCCCAGGCCATTTCAATGATACGATTTATATCTTCAACAAGGAGCGTTTCTGATTCATTCTTTTTCATAACCCTATATTAAATTATTTTATGTGAGGTTTAGCATATGGTAATCGAATGATACGTTTAGTTGTATGATAACTATCTAATCCGCTATTTGTGATGCTTTTAGTTATTTCTAAATCAATGAATCCGTCAGATAAAACTGCTTCTTCAGGAAGTTGAATTGTTTTAACTTCTCCGATAATCATAAGTGTGTTATTAATAGAAATCGGAATTTTCGTTTTAAATTCCATTCCAATTTGCACTAAAGATTCTTTGACAAATGGGGCGAAAAAATCAGGTAAATACATAGGAGTTAATCCACTCTCATCAAACTCTGAAATAGATTTTGGATAACGAGCAGAAGTGTGATGTGCAGCTTCTATGAATGATTCTTGAATATGATTAATCGTATAAAATCCAGTTTCTTCAATGTTTTCTAGCGTATTTCTTTCAGCAGAATCAGGTCTTACAATCATTCCGATTATAGGAGGATGAGAACCGATGTGTACCAAAGAATTGAAAATTGCTAAATTTTCTAAATTCGCTTTGCTTTTCGTTCCAATTAAAGCAACACTTTTGAACCCTGTTAAAGAATTCATTAAACTTGCACGATAGCGCTGGTCCATCTCATTGATATTTTCGATGGTTTTTTTTTTAATATACATATTCTTTTTTTTATTAAGTTGTCTTATTAACTCCGAAGCAGAAACGAAGAGTGTCTCCTTTGAAATCATCAATAGTGTTTGTTTATTTAATTATGGCTGGTTCATATCCTTATTTATTAAGCCAAAGTTTTCGATAACTTTTATCTGTATCATATTGTTTTGCTTGTTTTTCGATATCAAATTTTCGATTTCCTCTTGGATCGTTACCTACTCCTGCTAAGTATGTCCAATTACCCCAGTTGCTACAAACATCATAATCGATTAATTGTTCTTCAAAATAGGCTGCTCCATATCTCCAATCTGTTTTTAATTCATTATGTAAAAAACTTGCAACATTTTGCCTTCCTCTATTGCTCATAAAACCGGTAAGTTTTAATTCAATCATATTTGCATCAATGAAATCATTACCAGTTTTTCCATTTTTCCATTTTTCCAATTCTATTTGATTGTGAGAATTTACTTCAATGTCTTCGACTTTAATACCTGTTTTTTGGAAATAAAGTTGACTGTTTTTTTTCATTAAGAAACGAAAGTAATCGCGCCATAATAATTCAAAAATTAACCAATATGTAGATTCATTTGCGCAAACAGATTCTTCGTATTTTTTAATAGTATGATAAATTGTTTTTGAAGAAATGCAACCGAGTGCTAACCAAGGCGAAAGCTTCGAAGAATAATCTTCTCCAATTAGTCCATTTCGAGTTTCTTTATAGTGTTGTATTTTATTGGTTTCAAATAAATAATAGTCCAAACGTTTTAAAGCATTTGTTTCTCCACCTTCAAAAGGAAAAGCAGTTCTTTTGTCGTTTGTTTGTTTAATCAATCCGAAATCTTCAATATTTGGAAGTGAAAAATTTGGGAGAATTGGAGATTTTATTACTTTAGGTCTATCATAAGTATTTCGTATAATTGATTCTCTTTCAACACTTTTTCTAAATTCAGTAAAAATTTCAGGTATTTTTTTTAGTGGAAAAGGCAGGTCAGAAGCTAAATATAAAGTACTCGTAGAAAATGTTTCTATAGAACATTGTAATTTCCAAGCTTCTGATTCTAAATAGGTTAACCGTTCTTTTTCTTCAAAAGCAACTTCTTGTTTGCAATAGATTTTCGAAACAGAGTATTTTTTAATCAATTCAATCATTAATTCAGTGGTGTTTCCTTTCAATACAATTAACCTTGAACCAAGTTGATTTAATTGTTGATTTAAATCTATTAAGGATTCTAAAATAAATTGTAAACGAATTGATCCTGTTTTAGTTGTTTCAAATGAAGTCTTTATAAAATCGTTATCATCAAAAATATATACAGGAATTATCTCATCACTTTCTTGAATTGCTTCTGTAATAACTTTGTTATCTGAAAGTCTTAAATCTGTTTTAAACCAAACTATACTTGTTTTCATACCTTTAGTTTTATTTTTTTGAAAATCGTAAATTATTTTTGTTGACGTGTTTGTTTAATATTCTAATACCTTCTAATTTTGTTTCGATTTCTTTTCTTTTTCCCCAAATTATTTCACTTGCATATTTTCTTGTTTCTTCTAAATCAACTATCGGTTTTGGGTAATCTACTCCAATTTTGCAGTTGTATATTTCTTGTTCAAAAATGTTTAATTTACTTGGTTCGTGAATTAAATGAGGAGGAATTTCATTTAATTCGGGACACCATTTTTTTATGAATACACCTTCTGAATCGTGGCTTTCAGAATTTTTTATTGGATTATAGATGCGAACCGTATTCACACCGGTAATTCCAGCTTGCATATGAATTTGAGGATAGTGAATTCCCGGCTCATAATCTAAAAACTGTCTCGCTAAAAAATGTAGATCTTTCCAATCTTGCCACAAATTGAAAACAAAAAAAGAGACAACCATCGCTCGCATACGAAAATTAATAAATCCTGTTGCAATCAAACATCGCATACAAGCATCAACAAGTGGGATGCCCGTCTTCCCCTGTTGCCAAGCTTCTATGTAGATTGGATTTCTTGTTTTAACAACAGAATTGTACGATTTATTGATTGGTTCAAATTCCATACTACATTCATCTTCAAATTTTTGGATAAAGTGACAATGCCAATGTAAACGAGAAATGAAATTTGATAATGCACGTTTGTTATTTGCTTTATCATAGTGTTGAAGAGTGTATTGATAAACCATTCGCATACTGATGTTTCCGTAAGCTAAATAAGGAGACAATCTACTACAACCTTTTCTGCTTAATTCAGGTTTAGAAATGTGTTTACTATAATTCAAGTACCTGTCTTTTAAAAAGCTTTCAAAATATCTCCACGCCCAATATTCTCCTCCTTTTTGGAAATTTGAATTTGAGGTAGTAATCTCTTTATTTAAAAGTGGCCCTTTATTACTTTGGTAAAAATCGTTTTGTAATTTTAAGATGTTCCATTCTGTTTCTTTGACAAAATTAGGAACTTGCAACATTTTTGATTTCCATCTTTTTTGCCAGTCAACTCTGTTTTTTAATTTTCTAATTACACCATTTGTCTGAGATTCGAACCAATTAATATTTTGAGAGTTACAAAATTTTCGAACTTCTAAGTCTCTATCATAACTTTTTTTATTTCCAATTTCTTGGTGAGAATAAATTGTTTCGATTTTAAATTGAGTTGAAATTAATTCAAGAATTGGCGTGACTTCTGTATGAAAAATATAAACTTCACTTTCAATTGATTTTAATTTTTCATTCATTTCTTGAATAGCTTCAAAAATAAAGCGCCAATGTCTGTTATCGCTGTCAGCTTCGTTCAATAAAGATGGTTCGAAAAAATAAATAAACAGAGTAGGTAGTTTAGATTGTTGAGCAAGAAACAAAGGTTCATGATCTGTAAACCTTAAATCTCTTTTAAACCAAACGATATTTATTTTAGACTTCAATTTATTTCTGTTTAAACAAATATACAAAATGCTAAACATTATATGGGTGTGTTTTTTTATTTTTAAACTTTATTTTTCATATTTTCTTAGTCTTTTTCATAAAATTTGTTTTCCGACCATTTTTTCGGATTACTAACAATGCAATTAGAAATTTTTTCAAATGATGCTGAATTCCGAACAATATGTTCGTAAAATATTGGTTGCCAATTAAATTCAAAACCTAAACGACGTGAATTTTTTGTAATCGCAGATTTGTACGATCCAATAGCAGATGAAAATGAATTTTTCCCAATATTTTGAAACCGTTTTTGTCCAATGGTTTGGTTTTCATCGTCAACGTTATGGTGGTTGCAATTGGTTTTGTTTTGATGGTTATGGACGTTATCGTTTCCGTTTCCGGAATCGTGGATCCATCCCACGATCAAAATTATCATCAAAAATATGATTCAAACCACCAATTTCATATTCCCGTTTATATTCATTTTCAATCAAATTAATACAATGAATATGATTTGGCATAATCACAAATGCATCCAATTTGATGTTTTTTGAATGATATGGGATTTGATGCCATAATATATCTGCAATTATACCAATAAATAATAAATGCATTTTCCCATTTATTATCTCCCCGAAATAATGTGTTCGATTGTCTGTTCAGAATGTTACGAAGTAAGCTGCTTCCCATCTGTAATCCCAATTTTGTAAACGTATTGAGCCATCACAATGAAGATGTTTATTGTTGTTTTTCATTCCCTTTTTTCATAATTTTCTATTGAATTTAAGAAAAAAGTTGAAAAACCACAATCGTTTATGCTAAATATATTTATACCACATACATTTATAAAAAGGACTAAATAAATGTATGTTTTTTTTATTTAGACGATGAATAAAAATGTGTTACAAAAGCCACGGGACAAGTTTCTGAAGAAGTATTTGAATTGAGTTTATCTATTTGTAAATGAAGTAGATATAGTTTTTTTGGCTAATTGATATAAGTGTTTGGTGTTAATTAATAATCTGAAAATAGTACAATTATTATTGAATACATAATCGATATTAATCCTTTTGAAAATATAATTTTACTCCGTCAATTTCAACTTTATATTTTTTAGGATTCCAGAAATAAATTTTAATAATATCTTTTGGTAATGCTTCCTTAGGAATATCGAAAGCAGTAAAAAATTCTGTTGACCTTTTGATTGGATTTAATTTTGCTTGATCGAAAGCGGTGTAAAACAGAGGTGATTCACCATTTTTAACCATTTCACCGTTTCGTTCGAGTGTCACCACGAAATAGAGTGGGGAATTACTGTGTAATTTTCCTTTTGTTTTTAAGAGAATGTATTGATTATCTTTAATTTTTCTATAAACGTTTTCTACAGGTACTTTTAATTCTCCAAAAAATTCATCTGAAGTTATTAATGGTTTAGTTACTGGAAGAATGTTTCTTTCTGGAGTTAAAACGTTTCGTTTGTTTTTAGAAAATAGATGAAAAGAACTTCCGAAATACGTTTCAGTATCGATAATAGAAGGGTAATGTTTTTGAATCACTTCATAATACATAGGAATATGAAAGCTATTACTCCAGGTGTATAGGAACTGTTTTTTGTTAGATTTTTTAGCTCTTTCAGCTAATTGATATACAACATCAGCGTTTGACCAATCTGTAATTGATTCTGTTAATGGTTTTTTTAGATAGTAATTTAAATAGCCAATATTATTATAATTAGAGGCTATTTCACATTTTTTTAAATCGTTTTTATTTCCCAAATTATTAATTTTAAGACCAATTTCTCTAAATACACCAAAGTTCTTGGGAGCTAATAATCCTGTGTAAAAAACACTTTGAGTAGCAATTAGTAGAGGGAGAATTAAATAGATTAACTTTGTTTTTATTTCACCAATACTATCGATATTTCGGAATAGAAATAGGAATAAAAATGGCACTAAATAAAGCATTACTAATTCACGAAGAATAGGCGTGTAAATTAAACTTATAGAATGGGCAATTAGGTAAGTAACGCAAAAAATCGATAGTGTAAATTTTTCTACTTTGGTAATTTTTTTTGTTTTTGAGCTATAAGTGATGTAAATAATTCCTCCTCCAATTAGAATTACAGTTAGCCAAGAATAATTAAAAAATTGATAGAAAAAATCGATTATCCAGTTCCATTTTGGTGCTGCCAACCAACCTAATCCTCCTTGATTTAATTGATATTCGGTAACTGTCCAATGCGGCAAGAAAAGTAGAATCGCTAAAATTCCACAAATAAAAAATTCTAAAAGTTTTTTTTGGGGGAGGTAGAAGATGCTTAGTGAACCCATAATTCCTGCTGTTAAAAATGCAAAATAATGAGACGTCATTGCACCTATTAATCCGAGTATAATTCCAAAATGCCAGCCTGTTATTCTCTTTTCAGTTTTAGCAAGTTCTAAAATGGACCAAAAGGCTAAAAGTGTAAAGAATGTTCCTGAATTGTATGGTCTTGCTAATGTGGTGTTTATAACGGTGAAAACAAGACAGGAGTAGATTGTTACTATCGCTAAACCTGTATTTTTGGTGAAAAATCGAACACAGAGATTGTAAAGAAGCAATGAGTTGGCAAGGTAGAATAAGAGTCCTGTTGAACGCAAAGCCCATTCGGAATCTCCAAAAATTTGAATCCAAAAATGGAGAAAGGCCTGGTAGAAAAACGGATGCATATCACCCGCTTTCACACCAAAATACCAAAAGGAATTCCAATCAATGTTGCGAGTTCTATACCAAGCACTTAATTCATCGTTGGATAATCCTTGAAATTCAATAAACAAAACACGTAGAAATAATCCAATAAAAATTAGCCAAATAAAAGTGGCGTGATTTTTAAAAAACGTGCTTTGAAAAATTCTAACCATACAATTCTTGTCGTGTTTTTTCGTAAAGCACAATCCCAGTTGCAACCCCAACATTCATTGAAGCGATTTCACCTCTCATAGGAATTTTACCCTTAATGTCAGCCATATTCAAGAAGTCAGAAGTAATACCATCTTCTTCAGAACCCATTATGATTACAACAGAACCACGAAGGTTACATTGATAAATTGGAGTTTCTGTTTTTTCTGTACAAGCAACGATTCTCAATCCACATTGTTGAAGGTAGAAAAGTGTGTTTTTAATATTATCAGATTTACAAACAGGTATTCTATTCAGTGCTCCAGCAGAAGTTTTAATCGAATCGGAATTAACTTGAACAGAACCTCTTGAAGGAATTAAAATAGCATCAACACCTTGACATTCAGCAGTTCTTGCAATTGCTCCGAAGTTTCGAACATCCGTGATTCTATCTAAAACAAGAACGCATGGTTTTTTACCTTCTTCTAACATTTTTTCTACCAAAGTCTCAACGTTACCGTATTCAATTGGAGCAACAAAAGCAATAACACCTTGGTGATTATTTTCAGTTATTTTATCTAATTTTTCAACAGGAACAAATTGTAGGAAATACTGTTTATCAGCTAAAACATCTTTTAATTCTTGAAAAAGATCTTTATTCATCCCTTTCAAAATCATTATTTTATTGATTTCACGATTTGCTTTCACTGCTTCAATAACTGCTCGAACTCCAAAAATGAATTCATCATCTGATTCTTTACGCTCTCTTTTTACAAAATCACGTGGTTTGAAATCGTCATTGTAACTGTTGTTGTTGCTGTTATCATATTTTCTATTAGAAGAAAATTCTTCTCGTTTTGAATAACCTTCTTTTCTGTTGTTTCTTCTATTTTCCATTTTCTTTATTCTTTTCTCAGAATGTTGTGCTTTAATTTTACTATATTCATAACAGACGTTGCATTGTAACGTCTCTTCGAATCAATATTTAATATCAAATTCCACCTCAACGTTATCACCTAACGTTTTAGCTACTGGACATGCTCTGCCGGCTCTGATAACTTTTTCTGCCGTTTCATCATCCCAATTATTTCCTGAAAGATCTAAATTGATTACAATCTTTCCAATTCTTCTTGGGTTCGCTTCCATTATTTTTTGAACATCCGCTTTAGCACTCGTGAAATTTATCGAATGATTTTCTGCGAATATCCCCAGAATGGTAATCATACAAGAAGCATAAGCAGTTGCGACTAAGTCAGTTGGAGAAAATGCTTCACCTTTTCCGTTGTTGTCTACTGGAGCGTCTGTTATAATAGTTGTTTGAGATTGAAAATGTGTGCAGCTTGTTCTTAGTCCGCCTAAATATTCTACCGTCGAAGTTACCATAAGGAAATAATTTGAACGTAAAATTACGTCTTTTTTCCCGATTACACTGTTAATAATGGTAGAATGGATTAAAATTTGTTTAAGTATAGATTTATTCTTTTAGTACAAATTTATATGAGTGTTTGGTATTATTTAGGGTTTCCATAGCGTTTTTAATCAGACAAGTGTTTCTACAATCTCTACTTCTTCAATAAATTCTTCTAAACCAACGTCTTTGAGTAAGTTGTTCATAATGAGATTTTTGTTGTATTTTTTTGAGCGATCAAATGCTTCATCTCTAAATGAATCATGGATAATTGGATTTGAGAAATAATACATTATTGACTGTAACATCTCACTTTTACCATTACTTAAAAAACCACTTTTTTCATGTTCAATTATATCTTTAGGCCCCTTTGATTTATAGGCTGTTACGGGTAATCCACAACTTAACGCTTCAAGAACAACACAGCTAAATGTATCGTATTTTGAAGGAAGAATCAATAAATCTGCGGCAGAATAAATTTTGGCTAATGCTTCTTTGTTTTTCCAACCCATATAGAGTGCTTCAGGAATTCGTTTTTTAAGCATCTCTTCTTCAGGTCCTTCGCCTACGAATACCATTTTAATGTCTTTCAGTTGTTTTTTAGCTGTTTCGTATATTTCAACAATGTCTAACAAGCCTTTTTCGAGACTAAAACGACCAACGTAAAGCAATACTTTTTCGTTTCGTTTTACTTTAAAAAGAGCTTCTTTATCAGGAACCCGAGGATAAAAAGCTTCGTTATTCCAATGGGCAGTTAATTTTACATTTTCTTCTTTAAATCCCATTTCAGAACTTATTAACCATTTCTTATGGTCAGAATTTAATACAAATAAGTTATCGAATCCGTTATAATAAGCTCTTAAAAAACGTCTGATTCTACTCATACTATGTTGGTCTAAATGCATCGTTTTTCTTGCGAAAACCAGCCAGTCAGTATGCATATAGAAATGTACAGGAAGTGAATAAGCATTCTTTAAATACAATCCAACTAATCCCATTACTCCTTCTGTTGAACACATAATTCTATCGTATTCATTTTCTAAAAATAAGTGATGAATTTCATTGAAATCTGGAATGCGAATCGGTTGTTGTTTGTAAAACGGGACTTCAAATTCAGCCAATGGTTTGATAACAATTAAATGATCATCTTGAATCACAGTATTACTGCAAACTAAGATGTCGATTGGTAAATTTCTACGTTTAATTTCTTTATGGATGTCTTGTAAAACTCCTGATACACCATTTTTATCATCGAACGTATCTGTTAACCACAACATTCTTTTTGGGTGTCGATATTTATTGACTCTTTCAGAAAAATCATTCAATAATGGACGTGTATTATATAATACTTTGCTACTTGTGAAATTAGCTCCTAATAGGATAGTTGAAGTGAAAAATGGAAATGTGATTCCATCAAAGAATTCAGAGAAATCAGGTCTTGATTTTTTTTTGTTTTTTTGTTTTTTAGATTTTTTCGGATTGAATAACGCTCTAAAATCACTCGGAATTTCTAATTGCGAAATGATATCTTCGAGCTTTATTTTTTGAAAATAATCTTGTGAAACTAAATCTTTTATTTTCAGTGTTAATCTTGAAAATAAAATTGAATTTAATGATGAACTCATCGAATACAGAGCGCTACTAAATTCTTTAATCATATCTTCAGGTTCAAGTGAATGAGCTTTTGCTATTCTAACAGTATCATCGAAAACGGGTTTGTACGCTTTTGGTATAAGTAGTCGTTTTGACTTAGAAGGATTTTTTCCAGTTAAACAGTCGTGAAAAATAGATATAAATCGCATTGTTTTTTTACTTCGACTTACTTCTGAGAAAACATTAGAAACCAATAATGCCACTATTTTATCTTTTAATGAACCTTTGTGTAAAAGAATTCGAAACAATCCAGGGTCTTCTTTATACATTGCAATTTGACAAACATAGTCAAGAAAAGCAACCGTTAATTTTTCAGAATTTTGATGCGTTCCATAAGGAAACATTGCTCCATTTTTGATTGCTTCGAGTGCTAAATCGGATAGTTTTTCTTTCTTACGTCTTTCTTTTAAATTTGGAATGTGCAAACAAGTCCCTGTTTGACCAGAAAAAATACCCATATGACTATCAGAACCACCTGAATACGATTTTCTGTATCTATTTTTACAGTACAAACTAATGTCGATTTTAAAGCGTTGAGCATCAGTGTCAATTTGCTCGGGTGTAATGGAGTCTAACCATGTTTTAACCAATAAATTTTGCCAGGTATCTCGTTGTCCGTTTAACACTTCGAAACGCTCAAATATTAATGACATCTTGCTAAAGAAGTCATATTCAGGAGTGTCTTGAGTGCTGTAATGATATAATGGATGCGCCCAAATTGTAGGGATATCGTTAGTGCAAGTGTATTGTAAAAATTGATATATATTTTTTCGTAATTTATTTAGTACGACCTCTTGTTCTCGTGTAAAACCATACGTTAAAACGTGAATTCCGATATTGAAATCTGGTACGTAACAGCTAAACTCTGTGCCAACAACCACATCCGTCCCTTTGTCTTGAAGTTCAAAACAAGAATTTGCATTGTTGTGATTAGTAACCGTGATTACATCCACATTGTTCTTTTTTAGTGTTTTAAGTAAGTCTTGTGTAGGCAACCAAGTTTCAGGGACATTTAAAATTCGTCCCATTAACTCATCTGGAATTTTGCTATTGTAATCGTGGCAATGTAAATCAATTTTTAAGATTTCATCACTTGGATATTTTTCTTTTTCTATTTTCAAATATTCTTTAAGATCTGTATTTAGTTCTTTATGAAGAGAGATTTGTGTTTTTGTGTTAATTGTCATTTTTATTTTTTTATACTACAATTTTATGAATTTAGTAAGACATCATCATTTCGTCATTATAATGAATATGTTATCTTTTTTTAGAGTTTTAGCGTAAATATTTAATGATTTGATAACCTTAAAAATGAAATAGTTACGTATGGTTCTTATATTTTATTTAACTCAATTTCAATGTGTTTGAAAGCTTGTCTTTATATTTGTATAAAATTCGTTGCAATGACAGAAAATATCGATAATGAAAATCAACCCTTTCGAACTAAAAAACCTAAATGGTTAAAAGTTAAATTGCCAACAGGAGAGAATTATAAAAAGGTTAGAGCACTCGTTTCCGAACATAAATTACACACCATTTGTGAAAGTGGAAGCTGTCCAAATATGGGCGAATGTTGGGGTGAAGGTACTGCCACTTTTATGATTTTAGGAAATATTTGTACTCGTTCTTGTGGCTTTTGCAATGTTCAAACGGGTAGACCAGAAGAGGTTGATGTTTACGAGCCAGGAAGAGTAGCGCAAAGCGTGAAATTAATGGGGGTGAAGCACGCAGTTATTACCTCTGTAGATAGAGATGATTTAAAAGATGGAGGTTCAGATATTTGGGCTCAGACCATAAGAGCTGTGCGTCAACAATCACCTGGTACAACAATGGAAACATTAATTCCTGATTTTGCTGGGAAATGGGAAAATTTACAAACGCTCATAGATGTAGCTCCAGAAATTGTATCACATAATTTAGAAACAGTTCGTCGCTTGACAAAACAAGTTCGTATTCAAGCAAAATATGACAGAAGTTTAGAAGTTCTTTTCCGTTTGAATAAAGGAGGGATGAGAACAAAGTCGGGTATAATGTTAGGATTGGGAGAAACTTCAGAAGAAGTTGTTGAAACAATGCAAGATTTACGAAGTGTAAATGTTGATATTTTGACAATCGGACAATATTTACAGCCATCACCAAAACATTTACCTGTTGAAGAATTCATTACTCCAGAAAAATTTGAAGAATATAGGATTTTAGGATTAGAAATGGGGTTCAGATATGTTGAAAGTGGACCGTTGGTAAGGTCTTCTTATCACGCTGAGAAGCATTTGTTTTAATATATATTTAGACGCGGTAAATCGCTTCTGCACATCGTAAAATATGAAAGTAGAAATTTGGTCAGATATAATGTGTCCCTTTTGTTATATCGGAAAGAGACATTTTGAAGCAGCTTTAAATGAGTTTGATTCAAAAAATGAAATTGAAATCGAATGGAAAAGTTTCCAATTAGATCCCACAATACCTAAAACGTTTGACAAGAAAGTTAGTACGTATGAGTATTTGGCTGAACGAAAGGGTATGTCTTTAGAACAATCTAAAGAGTTGCATTCAAATGTTGTAGAAACTGCTCGAAAAGTTGGATTAACGTATGATTTTGAAAAAGCAGTAGTTGCAAATTCTTTTGGTGCACATAAATTAATTCAACTATCCAAAACCAAAGGATTAGGAGATATGGCTGAAGAAAGTTTGTTCAAAGCCTATTTCACTGATGGAAAAGATATGAGTAATCATCAAACGTTACTTCAACTTGGATTAGAAATTGGCTTGAATGAGAAAGAGATTGTTTCAGCATTAAATAGTACAGAATTTGATTCAAAAGTAAACGCTGATATTTCTGAAGGAAGCCGAATAGGAGTAAAAGGAGTTCCATTTTTTGTCTTCGATAAAAAATATGTAGTTTCTGGTGCGCAACCTGTGGATGCTTTTTTGAACGCTTTGAAACAATCGTATTCAGAATCAAATAGTGAAAGTGAAACGTGTACTCCAGGAGGAGGTTGTTGTTAAGATATAGAATAGTGTTGTTTGCAATTCATCTATGCTTTTTATTCCCTTCATCACTTTATTATTCCTTTAGAAATTTTAACTTTGTCTAAAAATTATAAAAAGATGAGTACATACGATATTATTGTCATTGGTTCTGGACCTGGAGGTTACGTTTCAGCAATTCGTTGCGCACAATTAGGATTTAAAACTGCGATTATTGAAAAATATGATACGTTAGGTGGAACCTGTCTTAATGTTGGCTGTATTCCATCAAAAGCATTGTTAGATTCTTCTGAGCATTTCCACAATGCGAAACATAATTTTGGAGAGCACGGTATTGAAATTTCTGGTTTGAAAGCAAACTTGGAGCAAATGATTAAACGTAAAAGTGAAGTTATTTCTCAAACCTGTAACGGGATTAAATTCTTGATGGACAAAAATAAAATTGATGTTCACAATGGAATTGGTTCGTTTGTAGATAAAAATACAGTTAAAGTTGTTGATACTGAAGGAAAAGAAACGCTACTTTCAGGTAAAAACATCATAATTGCAACAGGTTCAAAACCAAACTATTTCCCAGGAATGGAACCGGATAAAAAACGTGTTATTACTTCAACTGAAGCTTTGAAATTAACTGAAATCCCAAAAAGATTATTAGTAATTGGTGGAGGGGTTATTGGTTTGGAGTTAGGTTCTGTATATGCACGTTTAGGTTCAGAAGTTGAAGTGATTGAATTTGCTGATACGATTATTCCTACAATGGATAGAGCATTAGGGAAAGAATTAACGAAAGCCTTGAAAAAAGAAGGTTTCAAATTTAACCTTCAACACAAAGTTCAAAATGTTGTAAATATTGGAGATAAAGTAGTTTTAAAAGCATTGAACAAAAAAGATGAAGAAGTTATTTTTGAAGCTGATTATTGTTTAGTTGCTGTTGGAAGAAAAGCATTTACAAGCGGTTTAGGACTTGAAAACGTAGGGTTGACAGTAAATAATAGAGGTCAAATTGAAGTAAACGACCATTTACAAACTTCAGTTCCAAATATTTATGCAATAGGAGATGTTGTTCGTGGAGCAATGTTGGCTCATAAAGCAGAGGAAGAAGGAGTTTATGTGGCTGAAATCATCGCAGGACAAAAACCACATATAAATTACAACTTAATTCCAGGTGTTGTTTATACTTGGCCAGAAGTTGCTTCAGTTGGTAAAACAGAAGAAGAGTTGGTTGCTGCAGGAGTTGAGTTCAAATCAGGTTCTTTTCCTATCAAAGCATTAGGAAGAGCAAGAGCAAGTATGGATACGGCAGGATTAATCAAAATATTAGCGGATAAAAATACAGATGAAGTTTTAGGTGTTCATATGGTTGCGCCAAGAGCAGCTGATTTAATTATGGAAGCAGTTGTAGCAATGGAATACAGAGCATCGGCTGAAGATATTGCTAGAATTTGTCACCCACACCCAACTTATTCAGAAGGAATAAAAGAAGCAGCGTTAGATGCGACTGATAAAAGGTCATTACACGCTTGATTAGATTCAAGACTTTAAGATAAAATATTTTAAGAAAAAAAAGCCGATTCATTTTTGAATCGGTTTTTTTATAAGTGAACAATTTCAAATAATACATCAACCCAAATAAATGAAGCGGAATTATATTTCCAATTTCTTTGTTTGATTTGTGCATTTGAACAATTAACTTAGCTCTTTGTAGTAATGATAAAGCGTGAAGTAGGGTGTGGCGATATACACCAATGTTATTAATGATTAACATTTCCGTCTATTTTTTGATGATTTAACTTGACAAAATTAAATTCATTGTGCTTTTCATCTAACAATCTTACGTTCAAAACTCAATGAATATCACTGTAAAACATCTACTCACCTAAGTTATATTTGTAAGTTATCGTACAAATATTTATATAAATGGCAGAAAATCAATATACGGAAGACAATATACGGTCGCTGGATTGGAAAGAACACATCCGATTGCGTCCGGGTATGTACATTGGTAAACTGGGAGATGGTGCCGCTGCTGATGATGGAATTTACATCCTTGTAAAAGAGGTAGTTGACAACTGTATAGACGAATTTGTAATGGGGAATGGAAAACGAGTTGACATCAAAGTGAAAGATGGTGTCGTTTCTGTTCGAGATTATGGTCGTGGAATTCCGTTGGGAAAGGTTGTTGATGTTGTTTCTAAAATGAATACGGGTGGGAAGTACGATTCCAAAGCCTTTAAAAAGTCAGTTGGATTAAACGGTGTTGGAACAAAAGCAGTTAATGCCCTTTCTTCAAGCTTTAAAGTATATTCTGTTCGTGATGGAGAGAAAAAAGGAGCTTCGTTCGAAAGAGGTGAATTGGTAGATGATTTAGCAATGGTTAAAACGGATGAAACAAATGGGACATTCGTTGAATTTATTGCAGATGAAACAATCTTCAAAAAATACGCTTACAAAACACCTTATTTAGCCAAGATGATGTGGAATTATTGTTACCTGAATAGAGGGTTGTCAATGTATTTCAATGGTGAGAAATTTCAGTCGAAAGATGGATTAAAAGATTTATTGGAAAACAATATGGACGGTGATCCGTTGTATCCAATTATTCATCTGGAAGGTGAAGATATAGAAGTTGCTTTTACACACGGTAGAACTTACGGAGAAGATTATTATTCATTCGTAAATGGTCAACATACAACTCAAGGTGGTACACATCAAAGTGCTTTCCGTGAGTCGATTTCAAAAGTAATTCGTGACTTTTATGGTAAGAATTATGAAGCATCAGATATTCGTCAATCAATTGTTGCCGCAATTGCCGTAAAGGTTGTTGAACCAATTTTTGAATCCCAAACAAAAACAAAATTAGGTTCTCAAGAAATTGAACCAAATGGAAAATCGATGCGTGCATTTATCAATGATTTCTTAAAAGAATCATTGGATAATTACTTGCATAGAAACCCTGAAGCTGCTGAATTAATCGAGCGTAAAATAAAGCAATCTGAGAGAGAACGAAAAGAACTATCTGGAATTAGAAAAATTGCGAGAGATAGAGCGAAAAAATCAAATCTCCATAATAAAAAATTACGTGATTGCAGAATTCATTTGACTGATTTAAAAGACGAAAGAAGAGAGCAAACAACATTGTTCATTACAGAGGGAGATTCTGCGAGTGGGTCTATCACTAAATCGAGAGATGTTAATACGCAAGCGGTTTTCTCTTTGCGAGGTAAGCCTTTGAACTGTTACGGAATGACAAAGAAAGTAGTGTATGAGAATGAAGAGTTCAATTTAGTACAAGCAGCTTTAAATATTGAAGATGATATGGATGATTTGCGTTACAACAACATTGTAATTGCAACAGATGCCGATGTTGATGGAATGCATATCCGTATGTTGTTATTGACATTTTTTCTTCAATTTTTTCCAGATTTAGTAAAACGAAACCACGTGTATGTTCTTCAAACTCCGTTGTTTCGTGTAAGAAATAAAAAGAAAACAATTTACTGTTATTCGGAAGAAGAACGTAGAAATGCGTTGGAAGAATTAGGTAAAAATCCTGAGATTACTCGATTCAAAGGTTTAGGGGAGATTTCACCCGATGAATTTAAACATTTCATTGGTGCAGATATTCGTTTAGAACCAGTGATTTTATCGAAAGATGCTTCAATTGATTCAATTCTTTCTTATTATATGGGGAAAAACACACCTGAAAGACAAACTTTTATTATTGAAAACTTGCGTGTTGAGAAAGATTTAGCACTTTCAAATGATGAAGTTGAAGACGAGAAAAACAACGATAGTGATACTAATGAAATAGCATAAAAGATGGCTGAAGACGATTTGGAAGAAAATGCTGGAACTCCAAAAGAACCAGAAAATCCGTTTGAAGGAAAATCAATAGACGATAAAATTGTTCCTGTTGGAGGATTATACGAAAGTTGGTTCTTGGATTATGCTTCTTATGTAATTCTGGAAAGAGCTGTCCCTTCTTTATGGGATGGTTTGAAACCTGTGCAACGTAGAATTCTTCATTCAATGAAAGAATTAGATGATGGTCGTTACAATAAGGTGGCCAATATTATTGGAAATACGATGAAATACCACCCACACGGTGATGCTTCAATTGGAGATGCACTCGTTCAATTAGGTCAAAAAGATATATTAATCGATTGCCAAGGAAACTGGGGGAATACGTTGACAGGTGATGGCGCTGCTGCTGCTCGTTATATCGAAGCTCGAATTTCAAAATTTGCTGCTCACGTTGTATTTAATCCTAAGACTACCAATTGGTTAACGAGTTACGATGGTAGAAATAAAGAACCAGAACATTTACCAGTAAAATTCCCTTTGTTGTTAGCGCAAGGAGCGGAAGGTATTGCGGTAGGTTTGGCATGTAAATTTTTACCGCACAATTTCAATGAGTTAATTGAACAATCAATTAATCACTTACGAGGAAAAAAAGTGGAATTAGTTCCCGATTTCTTGAATGGAGGAATGGCTGATTTCTCAAACTATAACGATGGACTCCGAGGGGGGAAAGTTAGGGTTAGAGCAAAAATTAAAATCGTAGATACTAAAACATTAATCATACACGAAATTCCTTTTGGAACAACAACAGGATCTTTGATTGAATCAATCATCAAAGCGAATGAAAAAGGAAAGATTAAGGTTAAGAAAATAGAAGATAATACGGCTGCTCATGCAGAAATAATTATTCACTTAACACCAGGAGTTTCACCTGACAAAACATTAGATGCGCTATATGCATTTACGGATTGTGAGGTGAGTATTTCACCCAATTCATCTATTATTGATAAGGATACTCCCCGTTTTTTAGGAGTGAGTGAGATTTTAAAATTTAGCACCAATAATACAGTAAATTTATTAAAATTAGAACTTGAAATTCGTTTAGATGAATTAGAACGTCAATGGCATTTCTCTACTTTGGAGAAAATCTTTATCAATGAAGAAATGTATATCGACTTCAAATTATACAGTGATAAAATAGAATTATACGCTTATTTATATAAAAGATTCGAACCATTTCAGAAACAATTAATCAGAGAAATAACAGATGAAGATTTATTGAAACTGACTCAAATTCAGATGATTAGAATTACTCGGTTTGATGGAAGTAAAGCCGATGAGGTTTTGTTGAAAATCGAAGAAGAGATGCTAACCGTGAAGGAGAAATTAGCAAATCTAATAGAATATGCGATTGACTATTTCAAAGATTTAAGAAAACGCTTTGGAGAAGGAAGAGAACGTAAAACTGAAATTAGACAATTCGATACAATTAATGCTTCTAAAGTAATTATAGCGAATAGAAAACTATACGTTGATTACGAAGAAGGATTCATCGGTTACGGATTAAAGAAAACTGAATCAGTAAACGATTGTTCTGATATTGATGATATTATTGTCTTTTTTGCTTCAGGTAAAATGATGATTACTAAAGTGTCTGAAAAGAAATTCGTTGGTAAAGGAATCGTTCATGCTGATGTTTGGAAAAAAGGGGATAAACGAACTATTTATCATTTAATTTACCAAGACGGTCTAGGTGGTGCAGCAATGATGAAACGTTTCTATGTCAACAGTATAACACGAGATACAGAATATGATTTATCAAAAGGTACAAAAGATTCAAAAATGCTCTATTTTTCTGTTCATCCAAACGGAGAGCGCGAAGTAGTAACAATTATGCTTCGTCCACGTCCGCATTTAAAACGTTTGCGTTTTGATATTGATATGGGAGATATGTTAATCAAAGCTAGAACTTCTGCCGGAAACCGTGTTACAAAGGAAATCATTCAAAAAATTACCCAAAAAGAAGTGGGTGGTTCGACCTTAGATGCAAGAAAAATTTGGTACGATAAAATAGTTGGACGTTTAAATGATGATGAAAGAGGTGATTTTTTAGGTTCGTTCAAAGGAAATGAAAAGATATTAACTCTTTATAAAACAGGAGATTATAGATTGACTAGTTTCGATTTGTCGAATCATTTTGATGAAAATATGATTCACATTGAAAAATGGTATCCTGAAAGACCAATTTCAGCAGTTTATTATGATAGTGAAAAAGAAATTCATTTTGTGAAACGATTTTTGTGTGAGGTTACTTCAGATAAAAAAGTGTCATTTATTAGTGAAGGAGAAGGTTCTTTCTTGCATGTAGTTTCAACAGCTTATCGTCCAGTTGCTCGTATCGTCTATAATAAATTATTGAAAGAAACGAAAAACCTGCCAGACAATGTAATTCAAATAGCTGATTTGATTGAAACGAAAGGAATGAAAGCTCAAGGAAATCAAGTTACAAAACTGAAAGTAAAAGAGATTACTTTAGAAATTCCAGCTGAAGGAATGGAGCCTTGGCCGGAAGATGTTGTAGTAGAAAGTGATGTTAATTCAGATGTTGATTCAGATGACTCTAAGATGGAATGGGACACGACAGATGGTGATGATGATCAACCGAAATTGTTTTAGTAGAATAGTACGGTAAACGATATAAGGTGGATTCTGAGATATTCAAATCCAGACTTTATAAGGCATAGTCATCGAGTAGGATCGAATTTTTTAATTAAAATATAAATAACTGATAATGAATAGATTAATTACCTTTCTTGTGTTTTTTAATTGTTTGGTTTTGAGTGCTCAAGATTCATTAAATACAAAGAAGAACGATAAATTTTTTACCACTTCTTATGGATTAATGAATGCTAAGTACAGAGATTTTGCTACTTCTCCACTCTTTTATTCTGGACCTGGATTTTTATTTAATTTAGGCAACATGAGAATGACCTCTAAATGGGAGAATGTATTTGAATTAGGATTGAGTTTTTCTTTGGTGAGTGCTAGAATACCCAAAAGTTCGTATTTGCAAGCACATACAAACGCCTACTTTATTAATACACAATTCTATGATTCTTGGTTGATAAAAATCGATAAATTAAGTGGTGAAAAATACGATGTTAAATTAGGAGGTGTTTTAGTATCAAATTTTAATTCACGTCTCAACCCTAGTTTTCAAAATGCTGGTGCAGGAATTGAATTTTTAGTAAATGGTATGTTTTCGGGGAAAATTTGTTGGGATATTTCAAGAAAATCAGAAAAAATCAGAAACTTATATTTTATAAAACAGACGTTAAGTCCTGTTAAACGATCTATTGCTTTTCAGTTAAATACGGGATTGTTAAACATGAATTTCCGACCTGGCTATGCTTATTTGTCTGACGGCGCTATTAATGGTTCGGATACTAAATGGGTTTCTTACTTTTTATCAGGACATAGTTGGTCTGTGAATGGCTGGAGATTTGGATCTCGATTAGAATACACTAAGTATAAACCAAATGGTAATGGAATAAAATGGTCCTACATTTGGGACGCTTTAAATGCACCTGGTAAATTCGAGTCATTACAAGTGGCAAGTCATTCCATACAATTTACGTTGATGTTTAATAAAAATAATAAATAGATATGAAATTTTTAATAGCCTTATTTTCAGTTTGTTTTTTAGTTTTTTCATGTGAAAAAGCATTGTTTAAACCTGACAAATCTTCCAGTGATCCGTTAACAAATTTCAATTATCTATGGAACGAAGTAGATAAAAAGTACAGTTATTTTGAGCTGAAAAACATTGATTGGGATCAAATTAAAATAAAATATCAAGCCAAAATAACCCAGGATATGGGGGAAGAAAAACTGTTTAAAGTTTTAGCTGATATGTTAAAAGAATTGAAAGATGACCATACGAATTTAATGTCTCCGTTTGATGTTTCTCGATATGATGTAGCGCTAAAAAATGATGTAAATTTTAGAATGAGAACGATTGAAGAATTTTACATACCTAAAGCAATGTATTCTGGTGGAATTTCACATGATTTTTTATCAGATGAAAAAATTGGGTATATTCGTTACAGCTCTTTTATGAATGGTATTTCTGATGCTACTCTTGATTTCATATTAAAACGGTATAAAAATACAAAAGGACTTATTTTGGATCTGAGAGATAATGGAGGAGGAAATATTCAGAATGTTCCTTTATTATTAGAGCGTTTTTCTTCTCAAAAAACTTTAGTTGGTTATTTTAAAACAAGAAATGGAAAAAATAGAACCGACTTTAGTGAAAAACAAAGTTTCTATATTGGGTCTTACGCTGGTGTTCGATATGAAAAACCATTAATGGTCTTAATTGATAGAGGTTCATTCAGCGCTACAACAATGTTTTCATTAGCAACAAAATCCTTTCCAACTATTAAATTGATTGGAGACACAACTGGAGGAGGTGGGGGATTGCCAAATGGAGGTCAACTTCCAAATGGTTGGACATACCGTTTTAGCATAAGTCAATTAATAGATTTAGAAGGTAACAGTTATGCAGAATCAGGAGTTTCTCCAACTATAAATGCATCTTTTGATTGGAGCGACTTAACGAAAGATGAGATTTTAGATAGAGCTGTTTTGGAAATTTTGAAGTGAAAATTGGATTGAATTAATTTTTTAAAAACCTTTAATAAAAACAAATTTCTAATTATTTATGAAAGCAAAAGTCATTTTATCACTAATTTTTTTAAATATATCATTTAATTTTTTTGCTCAGGATTATACAATTCAATGGAGTGAATTTCAAAAATCGGATAAACGTTTACACAGTATTATTCCTACAGGTAATGGGGATGATTTTTATACATTGTATCAAGAAAAAAATAATTTTGGTTCTTTATTAAAAGCTTCAATGGATATAACTCAATTCACAAATACCAATGCTAAAGATCCAATTTATGGAAAACCATATTTTAGTTTGTTTTCTGGCTTAAAATTTCAAATTGAAAACAAAAAATTATTTGAGAATGACGAAAAGGTTACATACGAAGGAGCAAGTATTATTGAAGAGCATTTAATCGTTTTTTATAGCTTAACTAAGGATAAAGTGAATGAGATATACATGCAAGAATTTAATGATAAAATCCAACCGATTGGAAATAAAAGTAAGTTAGGGTCTTATGTTTTTAAAGGAGTAGGAGTTTTTTCTAAAAGTTTTTTTGAAGTAATTCCTTCTGATAATAAAAAATTCACTGCAGTTGTGTGGGAATTATATAATAATCAAGAAAAATCTAAAACTTTGTTTTACAATGTTTTAGATTCTAAATTGGAAATCATTAATACAGGGAGTTATTTAATTCCAATTGATATTGAGTTTTCAAAAGTTTACTCACATGTCCTTTCAAATACTGGGGATTATTTCGCTTCAATTATTGAATATAATAATTCATCTTCAGCAGCAATGGCTAAAACATTACTTTTTAAAACTTCTATTGAAAGAACAATTAAAGAAGTTCAAATTTTACATCTAATAAATTCAGAAATAAATATTGAGAAATTAAGTTTAAAAGGAAAGTTTGTGAAAGAATTTAAAATGAAGGCAAACGGTTCTGATTTAGTAACTATAACTGGAAGTTATGGTTTAGATAAAAAAGGAATCAATGGGTTGTTTTTTATGCGCTATAACTTTAAGAATAAAGAAATTAATGACACAAAGTTTGTTGAATTTAGTTTCGATTTTCTAACTGAAGGAATGAGTGATAAAATGAAGGCGAAAATGACTCAAAAAGTTGAGGAAGGTAAAAAAGAATTAGACTTAGATGATTTTTTCATTAAAGATTTAGTTATTTTGAAGGATGGTTCTATATTAGGAGCTTACGAGCAATGTAAATCTACTACTACTACTTCTAGTGGATCAACAATAAATTCAAATGCTTTCAACACTATAAATAGATCAGGACACATAGACGCAACCCCTACTACCACTACCACTAACATGTTTTATAATAACGATGTTATACTTTTTAAAATTAACGACTCAGGTGATTTTGATTGGATTAAAAAAGTAGAAAAAAGACAAAAATCATCTGAAGGAGAAGGGCATCATGTGTCTATATCTGCATTTGTGGATAATGGGAATTATTATATTTTATTTATAGATAATAAGAAGAATTATGATGAGCAGGGTCGATTTATTAACGACTCAAAGATTAAAAGTAATCCTGCATTACTTAAAAATAGTGTTATAAGTCTTGTAGAAGTTAACATTAATTCTGGCGAGTTAAATAGAAAAAACTTTTTTAAAGTATGGAGATGTAGATGCAATTTTTTGTCCTAAGTATTTTGCTATCGATTATGAGACTAAAAAAATGTTTTTTTATGCAGTTTATGGTGTATTTGGAGTAAGTAAAGAAAAATTTGGTGTAATGAATTTAAGAGATTAGAGCCTTTGAAATACTAAATTTCATTTTTAATTGAATCTTAACTTTTAAAAACCCCATCTTTTAGTTATGGTGGGTTTTGTTTTAATTAGATATTATTATTATCTTCCTTATATTTGCAGAATATAGATTTTTCATGAATCATAATACTTCATTTATGAATGATTTATACAGGATGTTTTCTCTCCAATCTCAATGAGGAAAGGAAACCCTACTATCCGTAATTAGTGGTATTTTTAACATTCAAAACAAAACACAATGAATTTAACAATGGAAAAATTAACTTCACAAGAACTAGTTCAATTAGAGGACAAACATGGTGCTCACAATTATCATCCGCTTCCAGTTGTACTTGCAAAAGGTGAAGGGGTGTATGTTTGGGATGTTGAAGGAAAAAGATATTATGATTTCTTATCAGCATATTCAGCTGTAAATCAAGGTCATTGTCACCCGAAAATTGTCGGAGCAATGATTGAACAAGCGCAAACATTAACATTAACATCAAGAGCGTTTTATAACGATACTTTAGGAGTTTACGAAAAATTTGTAACTGAATATTTCGGATTTGACAAAGTGTTACCTATGAATACTGGAGCTGAAGCAGTAGAGACGGCTATTAAATTATGTCGTAAATGGGGGTATGAGAAAAAGGGTGTTGTTGAAAATGAAGCAGTAATTATTGTCTGTGAAGGGAATTTTCACGGAAGAACAACAACAATAGTTTCTTTCTCAAATGATCAAGACGCTAGAAAATCTTTTGGTCCTTTTACTCCAGGTTTTGTTTCAATTCCTTACGATGATACTGCTGCTTTAGAATTTGCTTTACAAGATGAAAATGTAATTGGATTTTTAGTTGAACCTATTCAAGGGGAAGCTGGAGTTTATGTTCCTTCAGGGGATTATTTAAGTAAATCAAAAGCATTATGTGAGAAATACAATGTTTTATTCATAGCGGACGAAGTTCAAACTGGAATTGCTCGTACAGGAAGTCTTTTAGCTGTTTGTGGTAACTGTAATTGTGAAAAATCATGTAAAAGACAAGAGGATACTTATTCAAGACCTGATATTTTAATACTTGGAAAAGCTCTTTCTGGTGGTGTTTATCCTGTTTCTGCAGTTCTTGCTGATAACGAGATTATGAATGTTATAAAACCTGGTCAGCATGGTTCAACTTTTGGAGGTAACCCTGTTGGATCAAAAGTTGCAATCGCTGCTTTAAAAGTTATAGAAGAAGAAAATCTAATACAAAATGCACGTAAGTCAGGTGTGCTTTTTAGAAAAGAAATGCAACGTATAATTGATGGTTCTGATTTAGTAACTACAGTTAGAGGAAAAGGGTTGTTAAATGCAATCATTATCAATGATACTGAACAAAGCAAAACTGCTTGGAATTTATGTGTTGCTTTGAAAGATAATGGTTTACTCGCGAAACCAACTCATGGTAATATTATTCGTTTTGCACCACCATTGGTAATGAACGAAGAGCAATTAATGGAATGTGTTGCGATTATTGAAAAAACAATCACAGAATTCAAAAAATAAACGTAAAGATTTTTACTATTTAAAGGCTTCCTAATTAAAGGAGGCCTTTTTTTCACCCTCTAAATATCCAAGGTAAAATTTCTGGTATTTGATTCAGTGATTTAATTTGATAATCACTACAATGTTTTCTGTATTTTTTATTAGGATCGAATAAGATGGTATGCATCCCAGCATTTGCTCCGCCAATAATATCTACTCGTAAATCGTCGCCGATCATCACACTGTTGGATGGAATAGCGTTCGCTTTTTGCATTGCATGATGAAAGACCTCAGGTGCTGGTTTGTTTTTACCGATTTCTTCAGAACAAATGATAATATCAAAGAATTCTTCAAAGCCACAATTTTTTAATTTACGGTATTGTACTTCTTTAAAACCATTTGTGATAATATGCATGTTAAACCCATCTTTTTTTAAATCGGTGAGTGTTTCAATAGCATGCGGAAAAATATTTGTTTGATTTGGAGATATCTCAATGTATCCTTCATTCAATTTTAAATTTAAGTCATCGTTTACGATTCCAAATTTATGAAGTGTTTTTTCAAATCGAGTTGTTCTAAGTTGTTCTTTAGACAGTTTCCCTTTTCCATAGAGTACCCATAGATCATTATTTACATTTTTGTACTTATTGTAAAAATCGTAAAAATTGGGTATTTTTTCATTTATACCCAAATCTTCATAAAGAATGCGTAATGCTTGTTGAGAATTTTTTTCAAAATCCCAAAGAGTCCTGTCTAGATCAAAAAACAGATGGCGAGTTGAATTCATCAATTACAAAAGTCTGCAATAAAATAAGTAATTCCACATGTTATGAAGCCATTTACAAACATTCCTAAAAGTATAATTGGAAATGTTTTCTTTTCTTTTCCGTAGAATTTTGCTGTTACTATTGTGCCAATTGGTACAGATAAAAATAAAGGGGCATACATCGCAATTCCAAAGATTCCAAAGCGCATTTTCATTTTTACAACAAATTTATTCATAGGAGTAAATTTATTTTTATGCGGCAATGTTAACCCTTTTGCCAGTGCTACTTCTCTTATTTTGGTTCTTTTAATCTGTGCTTTTTTCATAAAAAAGTCACTCATGAAATAAAATATGGTTGCACTTATGATTGCTCCAGTGACACATGAGAAATAAGTCTCAAAAAAAGTTAATCCAGCTGCCGGACCGCCAAAAGGAGTGAAAAGAAATTTCACCATCGATAATAAAAAGAAAAAACTATATTTTCCGAGTCCCATGTTTTTTTAATTTGTGATTAGCACTTAACACCATAGGCCAAATCTCCAGCATCTCCCAATCCTGGAACTATATAGGATTGAGCAGTCAGCTCTTGATCAATTGCGCCAACCCAAATCTCTGTAGTATTAGGAAGATGTTTTTTTACGTATTCAACAGCGTCCGCAGAAGCAATTGCTGCAACAATGAATATTTTTGAAGGCTTACCTTGTTGTAAAAGGGCTTTATAAACAGTGACCATTGATGCGCCAGTAGCTAACATTGGATCACTTATTATAATGGTTTTATTGGAAATGTCAGGAGAAGCTAAATATTCAACGTGAATATCAAAATCTTCGGCAGTTGTATGTTTTCTATAAGCTGAAATAAATGCACTTTCTGCTTTATCGAAATAATTCAACAGTCCTTGGTGCATTCCTAAGCCAGCTCTTAAAATAGTAGCAAGAACCGGTTGCGTTTTAACTATATTTACTTCCGCTTGTCCTAGAGGAGTAGTAACAGTAGTTGTTTCAAATTCTAATTTTTTGGAAATCTCATAACCAATAACTTCAGCAATGCGTTCTAGGTTTCTCCTGAATCGCATTGCATCATTTTGAATTTCAACATTTCTTATTTCTGAAATAAAGTTTCCTAAAATGGAATTTGATTTTGATAAATCGTGAATCATATCTTATGAGTTTTTTGTTAAAGTTAATAGAAAAATTAAAATCTATTAGTTAATTTACTTAAATATCAATTTTAAAAGTGAGTATAGCATCAAAATACTTCTCAACTATTAAAAATCAATTAACTTTGTAGTATGTCTGAAGAATCAAAGGTTAATTATTCGATTTTTAAACGATTGGTAACGTATGCAGCGCCCTATAAAAAAATATTTTTTATAGCCTTGAGTTGTGTTGTTTTAATTGCTTTAAGTAGTGTTCTTCGACCTATGTTAATTGCTGAAATGGTTCAAAATTACATCGTTCAATTTCAGGATGGTAAAGCACTTTTGTTTTGGACTTTGGTAATTATAGGTATGTTGGCTTTTGAGGCTGTTCTTCAATTTACGAGTTCATATTTTAGTAATTTACTGGCTCAGAGTATTATGAGTGATATGCGTAAAAAATTATTTGCCCATATCACTTCTTTTAGAATGCGTTATTTTGACAAAACTCCGATTGGAGCTTTGGTAACACGCGTTGTTTCTGATATGGAAGCGATTTCTGATGTTTTTTCTACTGGTTTAGTGGATGTGTTAGGTGATGTGTTGACTCTTATAGCAGTTGTAGTAGCAATGTTTTATGTTAACTGGCATTTAACTTTATTGGTTTTGATTCCGATTCCTTTGCTAATTGTAGCGACAAAAATATTCGCTAAATCAATGAATAATTCATTTCTTCAAGAAAGATTACAGGTTACAAGATTGAATACATTCGTACAAGAAAGAATTACAGGAATGTCTATCGTTCAGCTTTTTAACCGTGAAAAAGAAGAGTTTGAAGGTTTTAAAGAAATAAATAAAGCGCATAGAAAAGCGCATCTAAATGCAATTTGGGCATTTTCAATTTTTTTTCCAGTTGTAGAAATTTTAAGTTCTTTATCAATTGCTTTTTTAATTGTATTTATTGCTTTTCAAGTAGAAGGTATGAATAGATTAGATATGAAAACGCAATACTTGGAAGTGATTAAATTTACTTTTTGGATAAGTATGCTATTTCGTCCGATTCGTCAATTAGCTGATAAGTTTAATATTCTTCAAAGAGGTACTGTTAGAGCTGAAAGAGTTTTTGAAATTTTAGATTTGGATGAACATATTCAAGCTGAAGGAAATGTAAAAGTATGTGATTTTAATCAGCCAATTAAATTTGAAAATATTTCATTTGCTTATCAAAAAGAAGAGTGGGTACTTAAAAATATCAATTTAATCATACAGCCTCAATCAACTGTTGCTTTTGTTGGTGCAACTGGAGCAGGGAAATCATCTATCGTAAATCTTTTAGGAAGGTTTTATGAATTTCAAAAAGGGGAAATTTTTATTGGAGAAATTAAAATACGTGATTTAGAATTATCCTATTTGAGGAATAATATTGCTATCGTTTTACAAGATGTGTTTTTATTTTCGGATACAATACATAATAATATAACACTTGGTAATGAGTTGATTACAAGAAGTGAAGTGATTGCTGCAGCAAAAGCAATCGGGGCTCATTCGTTCATTAAAAAATTACCAGGAAGTTATGATTATCATGTAGGGGAAAGAGGGGGTGTTTTATCTTCTGGACAACGACAAATTTTAGCGTTTATTAGGGCTTATGTATACAATCCAACTTTGTTGATTTTAGACGAAGCTACATCAAGTGTTGATTCTGAATCAGAAGAGATGATTCAAAAAGCAACGGAAGAATTAACAAAAGGAAGAACTTCAATAGTAATTGCTCACAGAATTTCAACAATTCAAAAAGCGAATCAAATTGTTGTTTTAGATAAAGGTGAAATAATAGAAAAAGGTACACATACTGAATTGTTATCCATCGATGGTTTGTATAAACGATTATACGATAAGCAGTTTTCAGAACAATAAAAAATGGAAAAATTAATAGGTTTAAAAGTTGGTGGAGTTCCAGAGCATTTTAATTTACCTTGGAGATTAGCAATTGAAGAAGGTGCTTTTAGTAATATTGGATTGAAACTCCACTGGAGTGATATGGGCGGCGGAACAGGTCAAATGATTCGTGGGCTTCAAACAGGTTCTATTGATATTGCAATTTTATTGACTGAAGGAATTACAAAAGCAATTCTCCAAGGTTCAGACGTTAAGATTGTGCAAGTGTATGTAACAACTCCACTTCATTGGGGAATTCATGTTCCTTTTCGCTCAGATATTCATAAAATGGATGATTTAAAAGATCAAATATTTGCTATTTCGAGAGAAGGTTCAGGATCTCATTTGATGTCGTATGTGAAAGCAGATCAAGAAGGTTGGGATACTACAAAACTAAAATTCAATGTTGTTGGGGATATATATGGAGGGTTGTGGGCTTTAGAACACAATGAAGCTCAGGCGTTTTTATGGGAAAAGTATACAACGTTTCCTTATACAGAACAAGAAAAATGCCGTTATATTGATGAAATTGTTACTCCTTGGCCTTGTTTTGTAATCGCTGTTAGAACAGATGTTTACGAAAAATATTACAACGAATTGAAAGCGATGTGCACCATTATTAACAAGAAAGCATTATCGGTTAAAAATGATGAAGATACAGTTGAAGTAATCAGTTGGAGATACAATCTTCGTTCAGATCAAGTTGAAAAATGGTTGACTGAAACAGATTGGAATTATAAAGGAATTGAATATCCATTAGCTTTTGAACAAACGATTCAATATTTATTAAAATTGAAATTGATTACACAAGAAGAATCAGAAGATTGGAGAACTAAATTATTTTAAAAATGAAAAAAACAGGTGTATTATTAGTTCAATTAGGGACTCCAAATAGTCCAAGCGTTAAAGATGTTCGTATTTATTTAAGAGAATTTTTAAATGATCCACGAGTTATTGATATTCCTTGGCTTCCAAGAAAGTTATTAGTAAATGGAATTATTGTTCCTTTTAGAGCTCCAAAATCAGCTAAGATTTATGAGGAGTTATGGAAGTTTGGTGACGGTGTTTCTCCATTAATGACGCATACTTTAAGTCTAAAAAAATTAGTTCAAGAGCGTTTCAACGCTTCTGAAGTGAAATTTGAAATTGCTATGCGTTACCAAAACCCTTCTATGGATTCGGTTTTGGCCAGAATGAAGGAAGAATTGTATGACCAAATTATAATTATTCCACTTTTCCCTCAATACGCAAGTGCTTCTTCAGGTTCTGCTATTGAAAAAGCAATGGATATAATTAAAAAGTGGTGGGTGATTCCAGAAATTAAAATTGTCAGCCAGTTTTATGATAACACCTCTTTTATTGATGCTGTTATAGATCGAGCAAAACAATTTGATTTAAAGGAGTATGATCACATTTTATTTTCTTATCACGGATTACCTGTGCGTCAAGTAGATAAAGTGTACGAAGATGCTACAGATATGTGTGAAGATCATCCTTGTGAAAAAGAGATTAATTTCACAAACAAATACTGTTATAAAGCAACTTCTTTTGCTACTACTCGCTTAATTGCTGATCGTTTAGGGTTGAAAGAGTCTGATTATACGGTTTGTTTTCAATCTCGATTAAATAAAAAATGGTTGGAGCCTTTTTCTGATAAAGTAGTAGAGGAATGGGGGAAAAAAGGAGCGAAAAAATTGTTAGTGTTTAGTCCTGCATTTGTTGCTGATTGCTTAGAAACGATTATCGAAATAGGAGGAGAGTATCAAGAAATATTTGAAGAGCACGGTGGTGAAAAAATTCAATTGGTTCCAAGTACAAACGACCACGAGAAATTTGTTGATTGCATTGAGAGTTTAGTAAAGGAGCGCTTGTGAGTTCAACTTTTTTAGATGAACGTCCTGTTTTTATTAAAAACAACTTATCTTTGAATTTCGAATGATTAATTCAAAGAAACAAACATTAAAAACGAATAAATTCAAAAGTAAAAGATATGATTATTGAACCAAGAATGCGAGGATTTATTTGTTTGACATCTCATCCAAAAGGATGTGAGCAAAATGTGATAAATCAAATTAAGTATGTGAAATCGAAAGGTGCAATTGATGGACCTAAGAAAGTTTTAGTTATTGGTGCATCTACAGGATTTGGATTAGCTTCAAGAATTACGAGTGCTTTTGGTTCTGATGCTGCAACAATTGGAGTTTTCTTTGAGAAACCTGCAACTGAAGGTAGACCAGCTTCACCAGGATGGTATAATTCTGCTGCTTTTGATAAGATTGCTGCTGAAGCAGGTTTGTATGCTAAAAGTATCAATGGAGATGCGTTTTCAACTGAAATCAAAGAAAAAACAATAGAGCTTATTAAACAGGATTTAGGTCAAATTGATTTAGTGATTTATAGTTTAGCTTCACCAGTTAGAACAAACCCTAATACTGGAATCACACACAAATCTGTTTTAAAGCCGATTGGTTCTACATTTAAAAATAAAACAGTTGATTTTCATACGGGAAATGTTACAGAAATTTCAATAGACCCTTGTAGTGAGGAAGATATTGAAAACACTGTTGCTGTGATGGGTGGAGAAGATTGGGCTATGTGGATGGATGCTTTGAAAAATGCAGATTTATTAGCTCCAAACGCTAAAACAGTTGCTTATTCTTACATCGGACCTTCGTTGACTGAAGCCGTTTACCGTAAAGGAACAATTGGACGAGCAAAAGATCATTTAGAAGCAACAGCTTTTGAAATCACAGATAGCTTGAAATCTATTGGAGGTCAAGCATTTGTTTCAGTTAATAAGGCATTAGTAACACAAGCGAGTTCTGCAATTCCAGTTATCCCTTTGTATATTTCTTTATTGTATAAAGTAATGAAAGCTGAAGGAATTCATGAAGGATGTATCGAGCAAATTCAACGCTTATTCTCAGAGAGATTGTATATTAATGCAGATGCTCCTACAGATGAAAAAGGAAGAATCCGTATTGATGATTTGGAAATGCGTGAAGACATTCAAGCAAAAGTTGCTGCTTTATGGGAGCAATCTACAACTGAAACGTTACCTGCATTGGGAGATTTAGAAGGATATAGAACTGATTTTCACAATCTTTTCGGATTTAAAGTTGACGGCGTGAATTATGAAGAAGATGTAAATGAAATGGTAGATGTACCAGGATTAGTTTAGTCTTTTCACTATTTTTTTTAAGGGGTAGCTATTTATAGTTACCCCTTTTTTAGTGAACGGATTCACCAAAAGCCATGTTATAAACAAAAAAAACGCTCTTCAATTTTTGAAGAGCGTTTCCAATATAATTAAGCTTGAATTAAGCTAATACTTCTTTTACTAAATCTGCTGCTTCTTGTAAAAGAACTGCAGAATGTACATTTAATCCTGAATCATCGATTAATTTTTTCGCTTCAACAGCATTTGTTCCTTGCAAACGAATAATTAATGGAACTGGAATAGAACCCATGTTTTTGTAAGCATCAACAATACCTTGAGCAACACGGTCACATCTTACGATACCTCCGAAAATATTAATCAAAATAGCTTTTACATTCTGATCTTTCAAAATGATATGGAATGCTTTTTCAACTCTTTCAGCATTTGCTGTTCCACCTACGTCCAAGAAGTTAGCTGGATTACCACCAGATAATTTAATGATATCCATAGTCGCCATTGCTAAACCTGCACCATTCACCATACAACCAACGTTTCCGTCTAGTTTTACGAAGTTTAATCCGGCAGCATCAGCTTCAACTTCAGTAGCATCTTCTTCAGCAGTATCACGCATAGCTAAGTAGTTAGGGTGACGGAACAATGAGTTACCATCTAACGTTACTTTAGCATCAACAGCGATAATTAAATCATCAGAAGTTTTGAATACTGGATTGATTTCAAACATTGAAGCATCACATCCTTCGAAAGCAGCATATAAATTAACAACGAAAGTTGTCATTTCTTTGAACGCTTTTCCTGATAATCCTAAGTTGAACGCAATTTTACGTGCTTGAAAACCTTGAATACCAACTCTTGGATCAATAACTTCTTTATAAATTAAATGGGGAGTGTTTTCAGCAACGTGCTCAATATCCATTCCACCTTCTGTAGAATAAACAATTACATTACGTCCTAATTCACGATCCAATAAAACGGACATGTAGAATTCAGAAATTTCTGATTCACCTGGGTAATAAACATCTTGTGCAATTAACACTTTGTTTACTTTTTTAGCAACTCCATTTGTTTGAGCTGTTTCCAAGTGACCACCTAATATTCCTTTAACAGTATCATCCAATTTATCAATACCTTTCGCTAAAACAACACCGTGAGAACCAGTTTCTGTAACTACTCCTTTACCACGTCCACCTGCGTGGATTTGTGCTTTAACAACGTACCAGCTTGTACCTGTTTCTTCTGTTAATTTTTTTGCAGCAGCTTGTGCATCTTCCACTTTGTCAATTACAATACCTTCTTGTATTCTAACGCCAAAGCTTTTTAAAATAGATTTTCCCTGATATTCGTGTAAGTTCATCTTCTGAATTTTGAGTGCGGTAAAAGTAAGGCTAATTCTTTGGATATAGAAGATTTTAATAGTGTTTTTTTTATTTTTAAAACTTCAAGAATTAACCTTCGCAAATTTAACAGGTATTTATCTAAATATATCCTTCTTTCAGAGAAGGAATCCATCAAAATGTACAGCAACACTCCATGCTTCTGGTTTTTCAGTAAACCAAGGTTTGATAATTGGCCAAACCAATCCAAAAGTTTCAGAAATTCTATACTTATTTAATGCTTCCTCATTTTCCCAATGACTATAGGTCATTACTACTGTTGGAGTATTGATATCGCGTAATAATTTCATACCGTGACAGCCTGGAAAAGAATTTACTTTATGTTTGATTGTTTCAAAGAATGTTAAAAACTCAGCAATTTTATCATCTTGAAAGTGCAGTTTTACAATGCGAGTAATCATTTTTTAAAAAAGTGATTCAAGGGTGTCTTTAGATCCTCTAGGGGTGAATTCTATTCGAATTATATCACCGATATGAACACCAAATAATTTTTCGGCACCACCACCACTTCCATTTGCTCCTCGGTTAATAGCAATTTCTAATAAACCATTCTCATTAAATATCGCAACTCTTTCTCCTTCAGATACTTCGTTGTATGTTGTTGAGATTGTATCAATGTAATACTCTCTTTTTCTAAAATAGATTGTGAAAGGGATGTCTTTTTCAAATCGTTCAAATAATTCACGCGATACATTCACAATTAAATTTCCGTATGTATCAATGTGAATCACATTCCCTTTTATTAAATTAGTTTCAATAACAGCATTTTGAACGAAGGCTTTTTTGAAACTAGGATAAGGTGTTGCAAATGACTCAATTTTTTCCCCTTTCATTATTTTACATGCAATTGGGATAAACATACTTTTTGTCGGAAAATGAAAAAGTTTAGGATTTGATAAAACATCATCAATTCTCCAAAATTCTTCTGGCTGATTTTCGCCTAAAAAAGCACCAAAAAATCCATTGTCATTCGAAATGAAATAATGACCATCAAAAAGGAGTATTGAGGGGTATGACCCACTATTCTCTGCGAAATTCACAACTGGCTCATCGTCAACACCTATAACATGTACTGTACCTTTTGGGAAGTTTTTATAAGAGGAAGTAACGTAATACGCAGCTTGAGAAATGTTAAAAGGTTTTACAGAATGAGAAATGTCCACAATTTGTGCTGTTGGATTCGACGTTAAGATTGTTCCTTTTAAAGATGCTACGTAGTAGTCTTGAAGTCCCATATCAGTTGTTAACGTAATTATTTGCATTGCTTTAAATTTCTCGAACAGTTTTGACGAATAATAACTAAATTTGTTTCAAAAATAGGTTTATTAACATGATTTTCTATTAAATCAAGAATAAATAATTTACAGTATCAGACTAAAGTGTTTAAACAATGGTTGTTACAACAGAAAATACATGATATTATCCAAACTTAGAGAAGTTACACTGCAACGTCTAAAAAGACCAGAACGTTTTTCATGAAATAATAGAATTTAAATAGAAACAATAGAACATGAGCAATTCAATTACCGCAACAGATTATAATTTCCCAGGTCAAACAGCAGTTTATCACGGAAAAGTACGTGATGTTTACACGTTAGATACTGATTTAGTAGTAATGATTGCTTCTGATCGTATTTCTGCATTTGATCATATTTTGCCAAAAGGGATTCCTCACAAAGGTCAAGTTTTGAATCAGGTAGCAACACTTTTTTTAAATGCTACAAAAGATATTGTTCCGAATTGGTTAATTGCTACCCCAGATCCAAGTGTAGCAATCGGTCATTCTTGTGAGCCTATTCGAGTTGAAATGGTGATTCGTGGTTATTTAGCTGGACATTCAGCTCGTCAATATTCAGAAGGAATCAGAACGTTGTGCGGAATTACTATGCCAGAGGGAATGAAGGAGAACGATAAATTTCCTGAACCAATTATTACTCCAGCAATTAAAGCGGAAGAAGGTCATGATATTGATGCGTCGAGAGACGAAATATTAAGTCAAAATATTGTTTCTGAGTATTTTTATGTTCAAATGGAGAAATATACTAGAGCATTGTTTCAGAGAGGTACAGAAATGGCTGCTAAAATGGGATTAATTTTAGTCGATACGAAATATGAATTTGGAATGAAAGATGGAGAAGTTATCTTAATTGATGAAATTCATACACCAGATTCATCTCGATATTTTATTTCAGAAGGGTATACTGAAAGACAAGAAAATGGAGAGGTTCAAAAACAATTATCTAAAGAGTTTGTTCGTCAATGGTTAATTGAAAATGATTTTCAAGGATTAGATGGACAAACAATGCCACTTATGCCCGATGAGTTTGTAGGAGTAGTCACTGATAGATATATCGAATTATACGAGAAGATTACAGGTGAAATATTCGAGAAGGCAGATACAACAGATATTTTAGCAAGAATAGAAAAAAATGTATTGAATTTTTTAAAATCAATGTAAAAAATATAGGCTCAATAAACTGCGTCTCTAAAAAACATAAAAAACATAAAAATGGAAAAATTTTTTAAAATATTTTTTTCGATGAAAATGATGACAATGGGGTTGTTCATTTTTTTAATCGCAATTGGAGCGGCAACATTTTTAGAATCTGCTTATGACATTCAGACTGCTAGAATATTGATATACAATTCTCTATTATTTGAAATCTTATTAGCTTATTTAGGAATCAATTTGATTTCTAATATTTTTGAGCATAGAATGTTTCGAAGAGAGAAAATATCTGTTTTATCTTTTCACCTTTCCTTCATTATTATTTTGATTGGATCCTGGACAACTAGATACGTCAGTTTTGATGGCATAATGCTGATCCGTGAAGGTGAGAAATCAAATTTCATTTACTCATCTGATCCTTTTTTATGGATGAAAATCAATGATGGAAAATTACAATATTTAGATAGCAGAAAACTATTCATGTCTGAGCAGACAAATAATTCATTTGATTTAGATGTGGATTTTCCGAATCATAAATCCCCGATTAAAATTGAATATGTAGATTTTCAGAAAAAAATGATTGATACTTTAATAATAAATGATTCCATTAAATCAATAGCATTGGATATTATTACTGATGGGATGAAATCAAATTATTTGTCTAAAAATGGATTTTTGATGGTCGGAGAAGTGGCAATCTCATTTGATAAAAAGGATGCAATGCCTGGAATTCATATTTCTGATGTAGACGGAAAAATGATGATGCAATCTAAATTACCATTGAAATATTTACCTATGTCAGAAATGCAAAAAGCACGTGAGTCAGGTAAACCAATCGATGAAAAGCTATATGTTCATGTACCTGTTGATTCAGTTGTGCCTTTCAAAACTACCACCTTGTATTTAGTTCAAGGTAAGCAATTTGTGTTTAAGCAGGTATTGAAAAATGCTAAAATGATGAAACTGTCATCTGGAAAAAGAGCAGTAGGTTCGGATTATTTGGTTATTAAATTGACAGATGGAAAAGAATCTAAAATTGTATCTTTAGAAGGAGGTATCGGAGCCATTCCTACACATGAAACATTTAGTTTTGGAGGTTTGACGTATGAAATGGAATATGGCTCGAAGAAAATTGATCTTCCTTTTTCGATAGCATGTAAAGATTTTAAATTAGATACTTATCCAGGTTCTCAGACAGCTTCTTCTTTTGAAAGTGAAGTTACAGTAATTGATGAAGTGAATAAGCACCAACACGATCAACGAATTTTCATGAACAACGTAATGGATTATAGAGGGTATCGATTCTTTCAATCGGCGTATGATTTAGATGATCCAAAAACTCCTGAAAATGAAGAAGGTACACGTTTAAGTGTGAATCATGATTGGTGGGGTACAAATATTTCATACGT
>Ga0209702_10001777_pt1 | contig 39615 bp, 29 predicted proteins | sample FRY01_FD_187210 | JGI IMG/M metagenome (GOLD analysis project Ga0209702, IMG submission 187210) | Freshwater microbial communities from Lake Fryxell liftoff mats and glacier meltwater in Antarctica - FRY-01 (SPAdes) (version 2) | ecosystem: Environmental > Aquatic > Freshwater > Ice > Glacier...
AATTGCTCGAATGTCATAATGCTAGTATTTTCAAGCAAAGTACAGTGGGCAGAACGTAACCTATTTACGCAGTGGCACAATTACGGACAAGCATTAAAGTTTTTATTCCTGTTTAGCTCTGCGCCCTCTGCGTTAACCAAAAGGACACTAGTATGATCATCAAAAGCTTTTATCCCTGTTTAGCTCTGCGCCCTCTGCGTTAACCAAAAGGACACTAGCATGATCATCAAAAGTTTTTATATCCTGTTTAGCTCTGCGCCCTCTGCGTGAAAACCTCTGCGCCCTCTGCGTTAACCAAAAGGACACTAGCATGATCATCAAAAGTTTTTATTCCTGTTTAGCTCCGCGATCTCTGCGCAGCACTTTGCGATCTCTGCGTTTACCAAAAGGACACTAGCATGATGATCAAAAGTTTTTATTCCTGTTTAGCTCCGCGCCCTCTGCGTTAACCAAAAGGACACTAGCATGATCATCAAAAGTTTTTATTCCTGTTTAGCTCCGCGCCCTCTGCGTGAAAACCTCTGCGCCCTCTGCGTTAACCAAAGGGACATTAGCATGATGATCAAAAGTTTTTATTCCTGTTTAGCTCCGCGCCCTCTGCGTGAAAACCTCTGCGCCCTCTGCGTTAACCAAAAGGACACTAACATAATCATCAAAAGCTTTTATTCCTGTTTAGCTCCGCGATCTCTGCGCAGCACTTTGCGATCTCTGCGTTTACCCAAATAAAATTAGCATAATCATCAAAGGTCACCTAAGCCACCTTCAACTGACTCAACTTTGAACGCCCAAACTTTTCTTTGGCGTAAGTGAGTGTGATTTTAAGCTCTTTTTGCCCTTCTTCCGAGGGGAGTTCGAACATTGCATCCGTCATAATTGCCTCACATATTGATCGCAAACCACGTGCCCCAAGCTTGTATTCCATTGCTTTTTCCACAATGAAATCTAATACTTTTTTATCGAAATGTACTTTTGTACTATCCATTTCGAATAGTTTTACATATTGCTTTATCAGAGCATTTTTAGGTTCTGTAAGAATACGGCGAAGCGTATTTTCATCAAGGGGCTCTAAGAATGTAACCACTGGGAATCGCCCTATTAATTCAGGAATTAAACCGAAAGACTTCAAATCGGTTGGAGCCACATATGACAATAAATTCTCGTCATCAATATCGAAATCGCGATTAGTTCCATAGCCAATCGAGTTCTTTTTTACACGTCTTGAAATAATGCGCTCAATTCCATCAAAAGCACCACCACAAATGAATAGGATGTTTTTGGTGTTCACCTGAATCATTTTTTGCTCGGGATGCTTACGACCACCTTGAGGCGGAACATTTACAATAGATCCTTCAAGCAATTTCAATAGCGCTTGCTGCACACCTTCCCCACTTACATCGCGTGTGATTGATGGATTATCACCTTTGCGTGCAATTTTGTCTATTTCATCAATAAAAACAATACCACGTTCAGCAGCAGCAACATCAAAATCAGCCGCCTGTAACAATCGAGACAAAATGCTTTCTACATCTTCACCCACATAGCCTGCCTCGGTAAGGATGGTAGCATCGGCAATACAAAAAGGAACATTGAGCATTTTAGCAATTGTTTTTGCCAAAAGCGTTTTACCGGTGCCGGTTTGTCCAACCAAAACGATATTCGATTTTTCAATCTCTACTTCATCCGGATCTACCGGCTGAGAAAGTCTTTTGTAGTGATTATAAACGGCTACCGCGAGTATTTTTTTTGCTTCATCCTGACCAATCACATAATCTTCCAAAAAGCGTTTAATTTCTTTGGGCTTTTGAAGCTTAAGATCTTTGCTGAATTTCTGATTGCTCTTTTGTAGAAGCTCTTCTTTTATAATCAGTCCGGCTTGTTCGATGCAATGATCACAGATATGACCGGTAATACCGGCAATCAGGATATTTACTTCACTCTTTTTCCTCCCGCAGAAGGAACATGTAATTTCAACCTTAGCCATAAATTAAAGAAAAAGGGCCGCCAATCCGGCGACCCTACAAATATACGATTAAAACGCTTATTTCTTGCGCTCAAGTACTTCGTCGATCATGCCGTAAGCCTTAGCTTCCTCAGCGATCAACCAATAATCGCGGTCACTATCAGCCCAAACCTTTTCATAAGTCTGACCGCTGTGAACAGCAATTATATCATACAATTCTTTCTTCAACTTCTGAATCTCACGCGCGGTGATTTCGATGTCGGAAGCTTGTCCGCTGGCACCGCCCAAAGGTTGGTGAATCATCACTCTTGCATGCTTTAAGGCAGTGCGCTTGCCTTTTTCACCAGCGCAAAGTAATACTGCGGCCATAGATGCTGCAATGCCCGTGCAGATAGTTGCAACGTGAGGATTGATATATTGCATGGTATCATAAATTCCAAGTCCGGCATAAACGCTTCCACCCGGAGAATTTACATAAATCTGAATATCCTTTTGTGAGTCCGTTGATTCCAGAAATAATAGCTGTGCCTGGACTATATTTGCTATATAATCGTCGATTGCAGTACCTAGGAAGATGATACGGTCAGCCATGAGGCGCGAAAACACGTCAACTTCGCGGAAAGGCATGTTACGTTCTTCAATTACTGTGCGGGTCATGTTTTCAGCGCCGTAAACAAATGATATATAGTCATCAAGTGTTTGACTGCTGATTCCACGGTGTTTCACCGCGTATTTTTTAAACTCTTTTCCTTCGTAGTAGTTCATGTTCGAATGGTTTTATACCTGTAGGTTAGGAACAAACTTTAAAATCAAAGCCCGAATTTAGTTCTAATTCGGGCTTTTTGATCGTTAATTATTCTGAAAGAAATGAAATTGCGTTGGTTAATAATCAATGCGTATGCTCATGCTCATGGTCGTGATCGTGGTGATCGTGTTGTTTTTGAGCCTTTGCAAGCTGTACAAACTCCTCATAAGTCACGTGCTTTTCTGTAGTTGAAACGTTTTGACGCAGGTAAGCAACAACTTTGTCTTCCATCATCATTTCGTAAGTGCGATTGATGTCTTCTCTTTTGCTGAGAGCATTGCGAACCATGCCTTCTACTTGCTCGTCGTCAAGCTCTAGACCATGCTGCGCGTATTGTTGACGCATGATATTGGCAGTGAAAGCGAAGAGTTCTTCTTGATTAATTTTGAGATTATTCTCTTCTGCTATGCGAGTTTCGATCAGTTGCCATTTCAAACCTCTGGAATAACCCGGATAATCTTGCTCAACTTGTTCAGGGCTTACCGGCTTTTCATTAGCAGCGGCGATCCATTTTTTAAGGAATGTGTCCGGTAAATCGATTTTTACATGATCAAGTATACTTTCTACTAAATCTCGACGGAACAGACGTTCGGTTTCACGATTGAACATACGGCTCAGGTCTTCAGACACTTTAGCGCGGAATCCTGCTTCATCGCTAACTGCACCCGGTCCGTATACCTTATTAAACAATTCCTGATTTAATTCAGCTCCTTCCATTCTGCCTAATTGTTTAATGGTAAATTGGAATGGATGGTGCAAATGATGAACCTGAGCATGTGAAATACCTAGCATTTTGCCGAGCTCATCATGATCAGGCTCCACTTTGAAAGGGTCGAGGATTAATTTATCACCAACTTTTTTCCCAACCAAGGAGTTTTTTGTAACTTCATCTTTTAGGAATTCAAGACTGATAGTACTGTCTTTCATTATTCCACCAGCTTTGATCTGAGCATTTTCATCTAATTCCACAAAAGTGCCAATGAGCATGTCTTTTTCTTCACTGAATTCAGGATCAGACATTTTGCCATAGCGACGAGCCAAATCGTTGATTTGACGATCGATTACAACGTCGTCAACTTTAATTGCGTACAGATTAATATGTTGCTTCAGCACTTGCGACATATCAACGGCAGGAGAATATCCAATTTGGTATTGGAATTCAAATTGATCAGGATTATCCCAATCACCTGCGCCGGTTCCTTCTGTTGGAAGAGGATTTCCAAGAATTTTCAGTTTATTTTCCTCAATATGCTTGTATAATGCCTGGTTTATAATTTTATTGAGTTCTTCGGCCAAAATAGCTTTGCCATATTTTTTCTGAATAACCGATATAGGCACATTACCGGCTCTAAAACCGGGCATAGTAACCTGCTTGCGATAATCACGCATAGCTTTGTCGTATTGATTTCGATAATCTTCAGGCTTCACATTAACCTTAATTAAGGCATTGAGCTGATCGATTTGACTAGTGCTGATTTCCATGAATGAGTTAGATACTTAATTGCTAAATATTGCTACTTGTCTTTGGGCTGATTTTAATATTGCTATTGAAAATCAGTGAGTTGTAAACTAAAAATTGATTATTCTACTAATAAAAAGGGCTGCAAAGTTAAGGAAAATCCTAGAATTTAATAGTTGTTCGTTACCTCGAAATCAAAACGCTATGATGTGAAAGAAGAGGGAATGAAGAAAAATAGTTTTATTGGAGGTTCTGCCAATATTGCGATGTTATAGATTAGAGAAGTTTAGCACTACCAATTTGTCTATAAGCTCGATTATATTTGAAGTTCACACCGTTTTTTATCATTCTTATTTTACAATCCATTCGTATGACGTCTATATGTCCGCAGCCATCGTGGGTGTGAGTGGCATTTACATAGACTTGAAGTTTGAGATGTTTTCTTGTTTGTTCGAGGATTTTAAATTGTAAAAAGCCTCCGTGGTTTTCGGGTTTGAGTTTATATGCAGGAAGGGTGTCACCTTGAAAAATCAGAAATTCAGGATCCGTCTCATTAGCGCGCCGGTAGTACAAACCAAATTCAGTGATTTCGGGCGATTGATTTATTCTTTCTAGTAACTGAGGAGCATTCAATATATTCTGATAGAATTGGCTAAATGTGGTTGAATCCTGAGCATGCAAACTCAGGCTGCAAAAGCATTTCAGCAACAATATTAAATGGCTAATTTTCAATGATGGCATCGAGCATAAAAGTAGCTGAATTCCCGATATTTTATAATTTGATGAAAGATGTCAAGAAAGTTACTCCATCTGTCTTACCGGCGAGATAGCAAAAGCAATTAAGAAGTATTAGGAATTTAAAGGAATAGATCCAAAGCGGCTTCATGCTGCCTGGCTATAATGATAGAGAGCCGCTTATTAAAGTTGCTGTAACTGAACAGGGGCATCAATTAAACAGAAGAGTAGAATTTAAAATTCTGTAATTTCGAGATTGATTTGGAAAATTGAATTCAGGCCTTTAGGACAGAAGAAATGCCTTTCGGGTTCAATAAAAAAGCGAGAAATCATTCTCGCTCTTTTTTTCATTATGTTGTGCGGGTGGAGGGACTCGAACCCACAAGCCTCGCGGCACCAGATCCTAAGTCTGGCGTGTCTGCCAATTTCACCACACCCGCAAATCCGTATTAAACGGAAAAAGGTTTGCAAAGATAGTATTTTCATTAATATGTTGTACTCAAATTAATATTTAGTTGTTGAAAGATTCAGGGCTTTTCTGTACTTTTCCCCCATGTTTGTACAAAAGCTTTGTTTGTTAATCACTTTGGCAATTGTTTGCTCTATCTCTTCTATAATGGCGCAAGGCGATCCTGTTGGAGGTGCGCGATCTGCCGCGTTAGGAACGGCATCTTCTACGTTCAGCGATGTTTGGTCGGTATTTAACAATCAGGCAGGTTTGGCTGGTCTTGAGAATGTTGCTGCCGGCATTTTTTGGCAAAACAGATTCATGTTAAAAGAACTCAGCACTCAAGGTTTTGCGGTTGCTGTGCCAACTGCCGGTGGAACATTCGGCCTCAGTGCCTCTAATTTTGGATACAACTTATATAGGGAGGGTCAATACGGACTTTCGTATGCCAGAAAATTATCGCCTGATTTTAATGTTGGTTTGCAGTTAGGATATAGTTCTACTACAATTGGCGAAGGTTATGGCAGTGCAGGTTCCGTTGCCTTTCAATTGGGATTTATGTACAAAATAAATGATCAGGTTATAATTGCTGCTCATGCCGCAAATCCGGGAAAAGCGAAATTGTCGGAATATCAGGATGAGCGTTATCCAACTATGCTTAAGGCGGGTGCAGCATATCATTTCTCAGAAAAGGCTGCCTTAGTCGGAGAAATTGCCAAAGACATTGATCAACCTGCTGCTGTTCGTGCTGGATTAGAATATAGAATCATCGAAAAATTGTATCTGAGAGCAGGAGTTGGCGGTAACGATTTGCAATCATCTTTCGGAATTGGCTTGGCACTTGATGCGTTAAAAATTGACATTGCTTCTGCTTATCACCCCACTTTAGGTTACTCTCCACAGATTGCCATCAGTTACGATGTTAAATAAGAGAATCATATTGTTGTTGTCGGTTTTTACGGCATTCATTGCGAATGCTCAGGAAGATATTGACGAAAGTGCAGTGCGCCAAGGAGTGATTGAGCAGCGTATTGAGGCTATTGTAGAAACATTGTCTGAAGATGAAGAGTTGGATTACCTTGTACTATTTGACGAGCTAAGTTATTTCTACGAACATAAACTCGATCTCAATAGAGCCACGCCAGATGAACTGAGGTCGATTTATATGCTATCTGAAATCCAGATCAATAACCTCATGCGCCACATTGAACGCTACGGGAAGCTGGATAGCATGTATGAGCTTCAAGCAGTGAAAGGATTTGATTTGGAGTCGATTTATAGCATTATGCCTTTTGTAAAAGTTGGACAGACCTCACAATTGGGTCGCCAACCAATTAAGACCATTTTGCGCGAAGGAAGAAGTGATTTATTTGTAAGATACCAAGAAACCCTCGAGGAACAAAAAGGCTTTTCGGCAGCAACGGATCAAGAATTGGCGGATAATCCAAATTCCCGATTCTTGGGAAGTGCAGCGAGAGTTTACACCCGTTATCGTTTCACGTATCGCAATAATTTGAGCATTGGTGTTACCGCAGAAAAAGATCCGGGTGAGGAGTTTTTTAAAGGTACACAGAAGAACGGATTTGACTTTTATAGCGCTCATATTTTTTACCGCGACAAGGGTTTGGTGAGGGCAATGGCTATAGGCGATTTTCAAGCGCAATTTGGACAAGGTTTAGCGCTTTGGTCGGGACTCGGCTTTGGTAAATCCGCTTTCATTGCCAATGTAAAACGCTCCGCAAGAGGATTATTAGCATACACTTCGGTGGATGAAAATCGCTTTATGCGAGGTGGGGCAGTTACTTTGGGAAAGGGAAAGTTTGAAGGTACGGCGATGTACTCCAGAAAGCATGTTGATGCTAATCTTGATATTGAGTCAGACACCTTGGATTCAGATGAATTTGCAACGATAACTTCACTTCAGTTAAGCGGATTTCATCGCACAGAAGCTGAACTTTTTGATAAAGATGCGATCGAAGAAATCCACATCGGTGGCAATGTGAATTTCAAGAACAAAGGGTTGAAAGTTGGGGCAACTGCGCTTCAAACAGATTATCGGGCTAACCTAGTCCGAAATCTGAATATTTACAATCAGTTCGATTTTAATTCCAATTCTAATTTTGTTTCGAGTTTCGATTACAACTATATCAAGCGAAATTTTAACTTCTTCGGAGAATTTGCAAGGAGCAGCAGCGGCGGAATTGCCACAATTAACGGGGCATTGATAGCTGTTCATCCCAATCTTTCTTTTTCTGTTTTGCATCGCTATTTTGAACGCAATTTCCATTCGATTTTAGCCAACTCATGGGGTGAGTCTTCAAGACCGGCCAATGAAAGGGGACTGTTTATGGGTTTTGATGCAACACTTAAACCAAGATGGCGACTTGCTGGATATTTTGATCGATTTGACTTTGATTGGCTGAGTTATCAAACTGATGCACCAAGTCATGGTTATGATGGCTTACTCCAGCTCACCCATAAACCTTCTAAAAAGAATGAATTTTACGTTCGATACAGACACAGAGCTCGCGATCGGAATCTGACTCTTGATGAAGAATTGATTGATTATCCAACAGAGTTGATTCGCAGCAGTCTCCGATTTAATGCAGCTTATCAGGTAAGTGAAACGGTTAAAATGAAAACCCGTGTTGAGAAAACTGTTTTTGACCAGGAAGGACTCGAGGAGGAAAATGGATTTTTATTGTCGCAAGATATTACCTGGAAAAAACTTTCATCACCTGTAAGTTTCAGTGCCCGGTATGCTCTTTTCGATGCAAGTTATAATGCCAGGATTTATAGTTATGAAAGCGATGTTCTCTATGCCTTTTCAATTCCGGCTTATTTTGACAGAGGTTCCAGGGTTTATTTATTGATGAAATATCATGTAAGAAGGGGAATGGATGTATGGGTTCGATGGGCACAATGGAATTATAATAATCGCGATGTAATTAGCAGTGGGCTCAATGAAATTAATGGCAATAAGCGCAGTGAAATCAAGGTGCAATTGCGTTGGAGATTCTAATTCTTGCACAAACGCTTGTTTAAGCCTATTTTTGCTTAAATTCTATTTCATGGCTACCACGGCAGATTTCCGAAACGGCTTGTGTTTCAAGTTTAACCACGAGCTGGTTCAAATTATTGAATTTCAGCACGTTAAACCCGGCAAAGGACCGGCTTTCGTTCGTACAAAATTGCGCAGTCTTAACTCAGGTCGCGTGCTTGAAAATACCTTTACTTCGGGTATTAAAATAGAAACTGTACGAATAGAAACCAGAGAATATCAGTTTCTCTACAAAGATGATCAAGGTTATAACTTCATGAATTTGGAGTCTTTTGAGCAAATATCACTTCAGGCTCATCAAATTAATGCCCCGGAGTTTTTAAAGCCTGAAATCATTTGCTTGCTTCAGATAAATACTGAAGAGGAAACGGTATTGAGTTGCGAACTTCCAGCTTTTGTTGATGCCGAAATCGTTTACACGGAGCCAGGCTTGAAAGGTGATACCGCAACAAACACGCTTAAGCCCGCAACTACAGACACAGGCGTTGAAATTAGAGTTCCGCTTTTTATAAATACAGGCGATAAAATCAAAGTCGATACCCGCACCTACGAGTATTCAGAACGAATCAAGAAATAAATAACCAAATGCCCCGCTTCTTCGGGGCATTTTAATATTGCCATGAAATTACCTAGGAAATATACCATCTCCGAAATTGCAGATTTAATTAATGTGAAGTTTGCAGGAGACCCCAAACATGAAGTGTTGGGGATTAACGAAATTCATAAAGTTGTGCCTGGTGATATCGTATTTGTTGATCATCCCAAGTATTACGATAAGGCGCTCAAATCAGCGGCAACTACGATAATTATCAATAAAGAAGTGGAAGTGCCTGAAGGAAAAGCACTCCTGTTTTCTGAAGACCCTTTTGGTGATTTTAACTGGCTTACAAAACATTTTAATCCACACCGACATTTACCGTCGAATATTGCGGCTTCTGCAGTTATAGGTGAAGGCAGTTTTATTCATCCCACAGCGGTTATTGGCGAAGGGGTGAGCATTGGCAAGGATTGTAATATCTCGGCCGGAGTGGTCATTAATCATGACACTAAAATTGGTGAGCGGGTTATTATTCATCCGAATACCGTTATTGGTGCTGATGCCTTTTATTATAAAAAACGCAGTGCGGAGTATGAAAAAATGCATACTTGTGGATGTGTTGAAATAGGAAATGACGTAGAAATTGGGGCATTATGCACCATTGACAGAGGAGTAACAGGAGCAACAGTTATTGGATTAGGTTCAAAACTCGATAATCATGTGCATGTGGGACATGATACCGTAATTGGAGAGCGCTGTCTTTTTGCAGCTCAAGTGGGAATTGCTGGTTGCGTAATTATTGAAGATGATGTTATTCTTTGGGGACAAGTTGGCGTGCCAAGTGATTTGCGAATTGGAAAAGGTGCCGTTGTTCTCGGTCAGAGCGGCATAATGGGCTCCATTGAAGGAGGAAAAACCTATTTTGGAAGTCCGGCAGGGGAGGCCAAAGCAAAATTCCGCGAGTTGGCTCTCATCCGCAAACTGCCCGAAGTATTCGAAAAACTCAAATAAATTCCTTATATTCCATTTCGAAACTCCAGCAAAATATAGAATGTCGCCAAGAATTGATCGCCTAGAATCGAAAGTAAAATCCAAGGAGTTTAAGCTTAAGGCTCTTCTGGATGTTACTCAGGCTATTAATAACAATTTTGAAATTAGTCAACTTCTGGAGCTCTATGAGCAAGTGCTTAAAACCGATTTGGGAATTGAGAAACTCGCGCTATATGAAAAGCAAGGCAAGGCCTGGAAGAGTATTCTGCAGTTTGGAATTGATTTGGAACTTATTGATTTGAGTGATACCGATTTCAGTGGAATTAAGAATACCCCAACGCTAAAAATAAGCACGAGTAACCTCAAAGAATCATTTGATATCGGAATACCGATTTATCATCAGGAACAACCAATCGCCCATCTTCTTGTGGGTGATTTGGGGGAGGAAAGCATTGGGGTTAGTCCGGTCATCAAGCACATGTCCTTTATTCAAACCATCACCAATATTATTCTGGTTGCCATTCGAAATCGGAAGTTTGCCGAAGAAAATATTATTCAGGAAAGAGTTAGAAAGGAGTTGGAATTAGCCGCTGAAATGCAGGCAATCCTTGTGCCCAGCGAGCTTCCAAAAAATAATGTATTTGAAGTGGCTGCTGTTTATATGCCTCATCAGCAAGTTGGTGGAGACTATTACGATTTCATGCATCTTAATGAAGATGAATTCATGTTTTGCATGGCTGATGTTTCGGGAAAAGGGGTGTCGGCCGCTTTTCTGATGTCAAACTTTCAAGCTTATTTACGCGCCATTTTCACCTATCTCAAAATACCATTGCAAGATGTAATTCGCGAACTTAATACTCGAGTTATGAGAAGCGCGATGGGCGAGAAATACATCACCTTTTTCATTGGCACTTACAATACTAAAACCAGGGATTTAAACTACATCAACTGTGGTCATAATCCTCCTGTATTTGCCCTGCCGTCTGGGCAAACTTCACTTTTGGGATTGGGCTCCGTAGGTTTAGGAATGTTTGATGAAATCCCGAATATAATGCAGGGATATATCAAAGTTCCCGAAGGAGCATGTATTGTTTGCTATACAGATGGCTTGGTGGAGCTTGAAAATGAAAATCTGGAAGAGTACGGTGTTGAAAGATTGCAGCGACTTATTATCGAACATTTGAATGATGATATGGATTTGCTCAACAGCTTCATTATGGCCGATGTAAATCGATTTAAGGGAAGTATGCCTTATATAGATGATACTGCTTTACTCAGTTGCAGATTCTTTTGATTGATTTACCACGTCGATGCTCACTAACACTGCAATAAATCCCCAAAAGGGTATGGAAGCTTTATCGGTGTCTAAATAATTGTTGAGCACACCGTGAATGAAATAAGTTACCAATCCAAGAAACACGCTTACCACATAAATTCTGAGCTCGAGATCTTTGAGTGTGTAAAACAATCTGAAAGCTAAAAAGGCCACCATTACCACCAAAATGATCATGAGCAACATCCCTGGAACACCTTGCTCTGCAAGCGGGCCGAGATACTCGCTATGGGCATTTCCACCATCAGAATTATTGGTGCTTATAATGGTGAGGTCCTGAGAGCGCTGAAAAGGAGCGTAAACAAACTGATATGTTCCTGGTCCCCAACCTAATAGAGGCCTTTCCTGAAACATCGCAATGGCACAATTCCAACGATTTAATCGCTCGAGATTACTTGCATCGGATGATACATTAGAAATGCTCTCTACGTGTTCGGCTAAATCATCAGAGGAATCTTGAGTGTTTCTTTCCAGATTAAGAAGTAATTGATCTTGAATACTGAAGATGAAAACGCCCAAAAATACCGTAGTACTTATTAGACTGATCAGTTTTATTCGAAATAGCATCAGCATAAAAAGACCAGAGGCAGCAGCTATGCTAACCCATGCCGCACGCGTATAAGAAAGGATTATTCCGAGGCTGAGAATTACGAGTCCCATGATCAGAAACACTCTCAATAACACTGAAATATTCTTCTGAAAAAGCATACCTAAGGCAACCGGGAAAAACATGGCTAGCACTGCCCCGTAGGAGGTATGATCTTTAAAAAAAGGCGACATCACCCAATGCCCTGCCTCCATTCCAAAGCCATACTGTGCATGGTGAAGAATGGTGTAGAGCACTACAGCAATAAGCGAAAACAAATAGGTTAATAGAAATATTCTGATACGTGATTGATTTTTAAGAAGCTGTGCACCAAGGAAAAAAACGGGCAGTATAAACCAAAGCTTGGCGAGCATGAACTTGAAGGAAACTAAAGGCAACTCGCTGTTAATAGTGCTGAGCATCATCCAAACAATCATGGCATAAATAAGCCATGAAATCGGGTGCTTGAGCAGTGCTTTGTCGAGATATTGGCCTGAAATTACCTTGAAAACTAAGATGAGCATCACTCCGAAAAGCAGTGGTTCTGTGGGAAGGTAAAATCCAACTCCCCCCAAATCCAGATCTTCTAAATTCAATGAAAAAGGAGTGCATGCAACAATGAAAATCATCAAAACATCAATCCTGAAAAAAGCCAGGTATAAAACCATCAATAGCAATGGAATAGCGGCAACGAAATAGCTTTCGAAAAATACAGCAAGCGATAGGATGAGACTGTATCCCAAACCCAATCCAATCAAATTGCGCGCAGAAATGCTACCGGAGTTTTTCATCCTAATCGGCCTTCGGACTTGAGTTTTCGGATGTTTTCAAAAATGAGCAATGCAACAATGCTAAAAACAAAAACAGAGGCTACTGACATTACCACAATCAACCATCGCACAGGGTAGCTTTTCTTGTCTGCCTTCTGGGCATTGTTTACCGTAAATTTGGCGCTAAGTTTGGAATTAACGTCGATTTTGAGCAATTCATAACGCTTTTTCAATGTGGCTTCCCTCTCGTAAGAAGATTCAATAAGTGTTTCAAGTTTGGAATATGTATTTCCATATTGAGAAAGTTCTACCATTTGTTGCCTTAAGTCTTCAGCGCGGCCAGTCTGACCGGAGGCAATACTCGTAGCATATTGCTCATTCAAACCTTCAATTTGGGTTATGTAATCAAACACACCTACTGATCTCAAACTAGCCATAGAGTCTTCAAGCACGGCAATTTCGGAGAGTAAATTGATATATTCGGCTTCGGCATAGTGAAATGCCACAAGTGCCCTGTCATTTCGGAGTCTGTTACTCACCGTATCAATCAAATTGGCAATATCATTGGCAATAAACATAGCAGTATCCGGACTCACATCCATCACATCCACCCGCACTGAACCGAAGCGAGTCATCTGTGATGAAATATTGCTATCGTATTCCTTTTGAATTTTTGCGTTAGCCCCCGCACTTGTCTGATCTATATCGTAATGCTTGTAAAGATTGTATTTACCGATAATTCTTGCACGAATTTCGTCTGAATTAATAATTTGAAGAAGTCTTTCTCCCTCTTCCTTTTCTCCAAATTCAAGTAAGTTTTCTTTGGAAGTCTCTTCAGTCAGAATTTGTCCGAATGAATTGGTACTTGTTGGAAACATCACAACACTGGATAGATATTTTTCTTGTATAACCAGGGCTGCAATTGATGAAAAGATGGCGGCGGCAGCACAAATAATGAATAATTCTTTCCGCCAATTGAATAGGAAAACCAGCAAATTTGCTGAGTTCAAAGCGCTTTCTTCTTCTTCAGCTTTGTGCTTTTCTTTTTTAGTCATTTTGAGATTGGTTTTGGCAAAGGTAATAATTAGCTCAGGCCTCGAGTCGATCCCGTATTACAGCCATTAACGAACCAAGATTTAAGATTTTGGTCAATAATCCCAGCATTAATGCCGTACCTATGAGCGCTCCGATTTTTAAACCCGTTCCAGCCTGAATTATTGTGCTAAGATATCCTGAAAGTAATAATAGGGCGGCAAATAGTGCGCTTCGAACGAGCAAGGCAAAGTCAGGTTTGGGTTTGAAACGCATTGCAATGGATATAGACTGAGTTATCAATGCAAACCACTGAGTAATGACGGTTGCAAGAGCAGAGCCCCATGCGCCCCATTGTGGAATCAAGCAAAGATTTAAAACGATATTCAATCCTACACAAAAAAGTGCTATTCTGTTGAGAGAACGCAAATCCCCGCTGGCGGTGAGCAAGGTGCCTGTAACATAGGATAAGCTCACTGCCACAAATCCAAAAAGAAGTAATTGTAAAACCCCGCTACTTTCTGAAATCAAATCGGAATACCGAAGATTTAAGAGTACATCGCTGTAGTAGTATCCAATGATAGCAACCAGTGATGAGCCAAAAAACAATAGATTATAGCCTGTTTTTACCAAGGGTCTCACACTTATTTTATCTTTTAAAGCACGCGAGAACATGGGCAATAACAAGACCGCAAAAAGGTAGGCTACCATGTTTAGTGCCTCAAAAAAACGATAAGATCGGGCATAAATTCCTGCTTGATGTGCATTATCGTCAAGCATCCGCTCCAACATCACGCCATCTGTTCGGTTATAAACCATCATCATAAAAATCAACAAGGCGTATGGATAGCTTGATTTCAAAGTTTCTAGAGCCGATTTTGAATTCCAGGGACTTTTGAAACTAGCGCCTTGTGGCAAAAGCAATACTAATGCAAGTAAGGCTGTGACGATGTAAGCAACCGTTTGTCCATAGACTAACCAACGTATGTCAAAAGCGCCTTTTTCTCTAAAGAAGAGAATGTATCCAAGTCCAATGATGAGAATTAATCGGTCAAGCACAGAAATAAGGCTGTCCTGTTTGAAAAGATGAAGTCCCGTTAAATTGGATCTGAAAAAGAGGATAAAGGATGCCAAAACCTGATTTAAAGCCAAAACGAATAGAATTTCAATTTCAAATCCTCTATAGCCCAGCACCAGAGAGCTAAACAAGGCGATTGCAATATAAATTACTCCTAAAATGACCCTCAGCTTAGACATTCCCCCGAAAATGCCCGGGTCAATTTTTCCATTTAGTGCTATTTCACGGGTGTTGTAATTATTGATTCCCAGATCACAAATGATGTTCAAAAGGAATGAGATGTTGAGTAAAGCGAAATAGGAACCATAAATTTCAGGTCCAACTTGAACTTGGACCTCCGCATCAATCCCGAGAATATATACCGGCTTTACCAGTAAATTCAGGACTAATAGCAAAATAAGATTGGATAAAAACCCTTGTTGTCCGCCTCGGATCATGCCGCAAGATAATCATACCTCTTGTTCTGCTTGATGCTCTGCATGGATTGCTTTAATTTCGCCCCTCAAGAATGAAGATCGCTGTAAATACAAGATTGCTGTTAAAAGGCAGAATGGAGGGCATAGGATGGTTTAGCCATGAAATCCTCAAAAGGCTCGCACAGCAGCATCCTGAGCATGATTTTTACTTTATTTTTGACAGACCGTACAGCCCTATATTTTTATTTGGACCCAATGTTCATCCTATTGTGATTGGTCCTCCGGCGCGTCATCCTTTTCTGTTTGTTCTGTGGTTTGAATGGAGCTTAAAGCGGGCCTTAGATCGGATTAAACCCGATGTTTTCTTTTCTCCTGACGGTTTTTTATCATTGAGTACTGATATACCTTCGGTTCCTGTAATTCATGATCTCAATTTTGAGCATTTCCCGGAAGATTTGCCATGGTTAGTGAGGAAGTATTATCAGTACTATTTTCCAAAATTTGCCGTAAAAGCTAAAAGGGTAATAACCGTTTCTGAATTTAGCAAACATGACATAGTACAATGCTATAATATTAGCCCTGAGTTAATTACAGTAGCTTACAACGGCTTGAGGGAAAATTTCAAGCCCGAATCAGAACTTAATCGTCAAAAATTTAGAGTAAAAAAAACATCAGGAAAAAACTATTTCCTGTTTGTTGGTGCACTTCATCCCCGCAAAAACATACACCGCTTGCTACAAGCCTATGATATCTACAGGAGTAATGGGGGCGAAACAAATCGATTATTGATAGTGGGTGGGACATATTGGTGGAATAAAACATTAAAACAGGCTTATGAAGGGATGATTTATCGAGATGAGGTAGTTTTTAGCGGACACCTTGCTCAAAATGACCTTGCTATGGCCATGGCATCTGCCGAAGCATTAGTCTATGTGCCATATTTCGAAGGTTTTGGAGTTCCTATAATTGAAGCTTTTGCATGTGGCACACCTGTAATTGCTGGAAATTTAAGTTCATTACCTGAGGTTGCCGGGGGCGCTGCTTTGCTGGTTGATCCTATGGATCCGCAGCAAATTGCTGATGGGATGAAAAGATTGCAATCGGATTCTGAATTGCGAAGCCGATTGATTGAAGCAGGATTAAAAAGAGCTCAAGAATTCAATTGGGACAAATCGGCTGAAATCGTTTGGCATGTGATCGAAAAAGTATTGAAACAAGAAAAGCATGCCTGATTTATTGCCTTTTTTGGAATCCGGCAGACTGGAATGCGGCTGCGATGAGGCTGGCCGAGGCTGTTTGGCCGGGCCAGTTGTAGCGGCAGCAGTTATTCTTCCTCTGGATTTTAAATTGGCAGATCTCAATGACTCTAAAGTTCTGACAGAAAAAAAACGGGATCAATTGGCACCATTGATTAAATCAACAGCCTTGGCTTGGGCAATTGGGGTTGTGGATCATAAGGAAATTGATGAGATTAACATTCTAAACGCTTCTTTTTTAGCCATGCACAGAGCTATCGCAAAACTGGAATTGAAGCCAGAATTTTTATTAATCGATGGAAATCGTTTCAATCCGTACATTGGAATATCCCATACTTGTATAATTAAGGGTGACGGAAAATATTTGAGTATTGCCGCAGCTTCCGTGTTAGCCAAAACACATCGAGATGAAATAATGCAAGCCCTTCATTTTGCCCATCCGCAATATGCCTGGGATACTAACAAAGGATATCCCACAAAAAAGCATCGAGAAGCAATTTCTAAAACAGGCGCCAGTCCTTATCATCGCATGAGTTTTACGCTGATTCCTAAGCAGTTGAAATTGGAGTTTTGAACTAAAGTGAAAGTTAATAACTTTTTACTTTATCTTTAGATTAAGTCTGTGTGAACTCGTTTCAAACTCAGCTTAGCTTGGTAATTTTGTACCCGGGAAGTAAACCCTAAACACCCAAACAAAATTCACTGAAAATGAAAAAGCTTTTATTAATCTTTAGCGCACTATTCCTTTGGAATTTCGCGGCCTCTGCCCAGGTTTGGTCAGAAGATTTCGAAACTGATGGTAATAATGTGCGTTATTTCGCAACCGGACAGTTTAATGACGGAACAAGCGATCACTACGGAAGAACTACAACCGTATCGATCTCCAATGTTTCAGGGGCTTATACAGGAATGAGCGGCACGTTTTTCTTTGCTGGCGAAGATTTGGATGACATTGGAGTTCAGCCTGAGCAAAATGGAATCAGTCCTAAAACAATGACTTTTGCTCCAATAAATGTAACAGGAGTGGGTCAAATTGAACTTCGTGCACTCATTGCAACTGGTAGCATAGGCAATCATTGGGATGCAGCTGACCAGTTCTTTTTTGAGTATAATTTGGATGGTAACGGATGGGTAAAAGTGATGCAGTTCGCTGCTCCCGGTGCAGGTACAAATATAGGTATGAATCATGATGCTGACCTCGACGGAATTGGAGAAGGAACGCAAATCACCAATGCTTTTGCCCAATACACAGCGAGCATTCCCGGCACTGGTTCTTCACTCGAAATCAGAGTAACAACGGGTGCAGATTCAGGTAGCGAAGAATTTGCTTTCGATTTAGTAGCTATTTGGGATGCCAATGCGGCGCCGGTGCTAGGTTGTACAGACCCTGCTGCTGATAACTATGACCCTAGTGCTACTTTAGATGATGGTTCATGTGAATACAGCGGATGTACCGATCCTTTGGCGCTTAACTACGATCCTGCTGCTACCATTGATGATGGTTCATGTATTCTTGCATTACCATTATTGGTAATCAATGAAATTCATTACAATCCTTGTGTTGCTCAAGGAGATGACGATCAGTTCGAGTTCATAGAGATCTTGAATAATGGTCTCGCTTTGATTGATTTAAGCGGATATACGCTATCTAATGCGGTTGCCTTTACTTTCCCTAATGGAACATCAATTGCAGCAGGTGAGTATATTGTAATTGCAGCAAATGCAGCAAACTACGTTGGAAACGGATATCAGGTATTTCAATTTGCCGGTGCTTTAGCTCAAGGTGGAGAAACGGTAACACTATCTACTGCAGATCCTTTAATAGTTGATGAGGTTACGTATGCTTCTGCATTGCCATGGCCAACTGCTGCCAATGGACTTTGTTCATCTGCTGAATTGATTGACCCTTCCTTGGACAACTCGCTTCCAGAAAACTGGCAAGCAAGTTATGTAAATAATGGAACTCCGGGTGCTCAAAATTCAACTCCCCCTCCTGCAGTTTCTTACACTATTAATGAGTGTCAAACTTTTGCAACTGCCGGTGAGTATGTAACTACAAATGGTATTGTAACAGGAGTTTATCCTGCGAGCAGTCTTTTCACTATTCAAGATGGAACTGGTCCTTACAACGGTATCTGGGTTCAAGGAACAGGCGTTTCCCTTGGTGATGAAGTGGATGTTACTGGAACTCTTACAGAATCATTCAGTCTTACCATCATTCTTAGTGCTACGGCTAACGTTTTAAGTGTGGGTAATGCTCTACCCGCTGCTGAGGTACTTTCAACTCTTGCTATCAATGATGAGCAATGGGAAGGCGTATTAGTTGAAACTACAGGTGAAACTGCTACTGCTGATGCAGGTTTTGGCGAATGGTCAGTATCGGATGGTTCTGGAGAGGCATTCTCTGATGACCTTGCTTATGTTTTCAGTCCGGCTCCTTTGTTTGTGACTTTCACTGTAACCGGCCCCTTATATTTCAGCTTTGGTGCCTACAAAATGGAACCACGTGATGCCAACGATGTTAAACGTTGGGGTTGTACAGACAACTTGTTCCCAAACTACGATCCATTGGCGGTAATTGATGATGGAACTTGCGGAATTATTCCTGGATGTATTGATCCTACCGCTGATAACTACGATCCTATTGCTACATTTGATGATGGATCTTGTATCTATTTAGGTTGTGATGATCCTTTGGCTATTAACTACGATCCACAAGTAAATCAGAATGATGGTTCTTGCTACTTTACTTTGCCAAATTTGGTGATCAACGAAATTCATTACAATCCATGTCCAACTCAAGGTGATGATTTGATATACGAATTCCTTGAGATGTATAATAATGACGTTGTAACAGCCGATTTAAGTGGCTACACATTTAGTCAGGGTTTTATTTTTACTTTCCCTGATGGAACTACCATGTTACCTGGAGAGTATATTATTATTGCTGTAGCTGCTGCCACTTATACAGGCAATGGATATCAGGTTTTCCAGATTACTTCCGGTAATATGAATAATAATGGAGAAGCTATCGAACTGCAAGATGGATTTGGAAATACTATTGATATCGTTACTTATGACGACATCCTTCCTTGGCCTACAGCTGCTGATGATCAGTGTCCATCATTAGAGCTTATCGATCCATCATTCGATAATAGCCTTGCCGCGAGCTGGCAAGCATCGTACGTGGCCAATGGCACTCCTGGTGCAATTAATTCTACTCCTCCTCCTGCTACTCCTTATACTATTGTTCAACTTCAGACTATTGCAACTGCCGGTGAGTATGTTGGAACCAATGGTATTGTAACTGGAGTTTATCCTGCAAGCAATTTGTACAGCCTACAAAGCGGAACGGGTGCTTACAGTGGTATCTGGGTTCAAGGAGTAGGAGTTGCTCAAGGCGATGCCATTGCTGTAGAAGGCACCTTGGTTGAGTCATTCGGGCTTACTTTAATTGCTTCTGTAGCAACCACAGTAAATAGCAGTAATAACGCTTTACCTGCTGCTCTTACATTGGGTACTTTGGCGGCAAACTTAGAGCCTTGGGAAGGTGTATTGATTACTGCTACTGCTCCTGTTGCAAATGGAAACGTTGGTTTTGGGGAGTGGTCTATCAATGATGGAACAGGTGCTTTGCTATCTGATGACCTTGCTTATGCATTTGCTCCTGCGCCGGCTGGTATAACCTTCACTGTTACAGGTCCACTTTACTATTCATTCAATGCATTTAAAATGGAGCCTCGTGATGCCAATGATGTAATAGAATGGGGTTGCACTGATGCTAACGCTTGCAACTATAGCGCAACTGCTGTAATTGATGATAATTCATGTGATTATAGTTGTGTAGGATGCACAGATGTAAATGCTGCTAATTACAATGCTCTTGCTAGCATTGATGATGGGTCATGCTTGTTCCCTGGTTGTACTTACCCGGATGCAATCAATTACGATGTTAATGCGAACGAGGAAGATGGCTCTTGCACTTTTGCCAATCTATGCCCTGCAGACATTAATGGCGATAACATTGTTAATACTGCTGACTTGTTGGTTCTTTTATCTGCGTTTGGCACCAACTGCTAAGACGGAATACAAAATAATTTTAAAGGGAGGCTTTGCTTTTGCAGAGCCTCCTTTTTATTTGATCTAGATAGATTTGATGGGCTTTGGGATACAAACAGGGAATGTCACCTATCATTTTTTTGAGAAGGTCCTAAGCGGAGATCGCTTAGAAATTACTTTAAAGGGCTGGCCATCAATTCTGTTGAGTGATTAATAGAAATTCAATTCCTATGTGTTTGCTTATTAAATTTTTTTCGCTGCGCGCAGAAATGCAAATCAAGGTGAATTAATTTGTGTCGATGATGTTGACTAAATCAAATGACAAAAAAAAAGGCTGCATCAATGGATACAGCCAGATTTAGTTTTTGAAGAAAAATCAATGTTCTTGCGAATCAACTAGAGCTGAGCTTTCGTCCCACATTTTCCATGTGCCGTATTTCTTACCATCGAGGTATGCGTACTCATAACGGAGGGTGCCTGTCTCATCCCACATCAGCCAAAGTCCATCGCGCAGGTTTTTGTTGAATGACATTTGCAGTACTTTTTCGCCTTCTGAATTGAAATTAACCCAACTTCCATGTTTCAAACCTTCTTGATAGTGACCAATAAGTTCTACTTTGCCATTATCATAGTATGACATAATTTTACCATCAGGTTTACCTTGGTTGAACTGACACTGCATTTTCAGGTCACCATTATGATGGTAACTGGTGTAATCACCTGAATATGGTTTGCCATTTTCATTCAAGTAAATTCCATCTTTAACTACCAAATCCTGAGCATACATCCCGAAGGTTCTTAAGATTAATAATGAAATGAGTATTTTACGCATGACTTAATGATTTACAAACATAAAGTTAACATAAAAATAACATAAGAAGCTAATAAGTAACAAAACCTTAACATTAGAAATCTATTATGTACTCGAAATTACTAAGTTGCACTTAATGATTTGTTAAGGAACATAGCCAGCAAAGTTCATGTGCTTGCGGTATTTTTGCGGTTTAGTTAATACTCATCCGGATTTGGATTTTCTAGTTATACTTAAAATTATAGGCGCTCTTGCACTTTTTATCTACGGGATGAAAGTGATGAGTGAGGGTGTGCAGCGCGCAGCCGGCTCTCGTTTGCGAAGTATATTAAGTGTAATGACCTCCAACCGATTTAAAGGTTTGTTCACTGGATTCGCTACAACATCTATTTTGCAATCTTCCTCGGCAACAACGGTAATGATTGTGTCTTTTGTGAATGCCGGAATGCTCAAGTTGAGAGAGGCCATACCCGTAATCTTGGGGGCAAACATTGGAACCACCATTACAGCCTGGCTCATTGCATTTTTTGCTTTTGGTGAATTTTCTATTTCTTCTCTTGCGCTCCCATTGATGGCTTTAGGATTGCCTTTGTTGTTTATTCGCGGACGAAACCTCAAACACATTGGTGAATTTCTTATAGGATTTGCATTGCTTTTTTTGGGTTTGCAGATGTTGCAAAACACTTTTCCGAACTTTAAAGACTCACCAGAGACCTTTGCCTATATAGCTTCATGGGCCAATTCAGGCTATTTGGGCTATCTCATTTTTGCTTTAGTAGGGGTGTTGTTTACGGCGCTCATTCAAAGTTCAAGTGCTGCTTTAGCCCTTACTTTAACCCTAATTGCTAAAGATATAATTGATACTGAAACAGCTTCTGCCATGGTTTTAGGAATTAATATCGGCACCACCATAACAGCAAATCTTGCTGCATTAGTTGCTAATGTTCCCGCCAAAAGAGCTGCTCGTAGCCATTTCTTGTTCAATTTGTTAGGGGTCACTTGGATATTGGCCATTTTCCCTATTTATTTTCAAGCTATCAATTTGATCTTTGAACCGGTGCAGAATCTTGTCATTTCCATCAATCCAAATTATGTAAACTCGCGGAATGAGCTATTCATTTCGTTTTTTCACACTGCTTTTAATGTAATCAATGCGGCCATTTTTATTGCGGCTATCCCTGTGCTGGAGAAACTTTCGACATGGATGGTCAAATCCAAAGGCGATAATGAAATTTATGTTTTAGAGTATATTGGCAGCAGAGTGATGGCAACCCCTGAATTGGCCTTGCTCGAAGCGAATAAGGAAACTGCTAAATTCGGAAATATAGTTGCCAAGATGTCAGGCTTTGTGAAGCGATTGCTCGAAGAGAATGATTCTGTTGTAAGAGAAGAGCTATGCTCCAGAATTCAGAAATATGAATCAATCACCGATAGAGTTGAGGTTGAAATTGCCAATTTTTTGGCTAAAATGTCTTCTGAAGAAATGTCGCAGGCAACCAGTATCAAAGTGCGTGGACTTTTGAGCATTTCCAGCGATCTTGAGCGTATTGCGGATATTTTTTATCAAATGACTTTGACACTGGAAGCTAAAAACAACAAGAAAATTTACTTTCTACCTAAACAAAGAGAGTCTTTAAAATTATTATTTATCAAGATTGATGAAGCTTTTGATATCATGCAGTCCAATCTGATTTCAGAAACAATTGATTTGAATGCAGCAATAGAAAAGGAAAAGGAAATTAATGAATTCCGCGATCTGATCAGAAAAAAGCATTTGTCAGACGTTGAAAAAGCCAAGTATTCTGTTCAAAGCGGAATGATGTATAGCGACCTTTTTTCTTCATTAGAGAAAATCGGAGATCATATCATAAATGTATCAGAAGCAGCTTCTGGAAAGGTCTAAAGCTCTATTAATTCTTCGATTAATTACAATGATTGCCTTAAATCAGAGCAAGCAAGAAGCCCACTAGTTTGCTGAACAATACTAGTCAGAAACTAAAGGTTACCCGCAAATGAAAATGATTTTTACTTTACACCCAAAAAGCGAGTTCGGAAAATACTAAGGCTTCACAAAAACGTTACTCACAACAGTATTACTTTGATTCAAGTTCCGATCCACTAACCGGATTTCAAATCGGCAAGTATCATAACCAGTCCCAGGTAAATAGTAAAGAGGAGTCATAATCACGCTCATTTCCCCATTGAGTGAAGGATTCTGACCGGTAGGAGTTACGCGTGGTACTCGGTAATAAAAGGGGATTACAATTTCCGGAGCTAAAACCCATTCTCCTTCGCGTTTTTCATAGTAATCGCAGTACAAGTTAAAATAATGATCGCCTTCAATATTATAAGGGGAGAGGGTATCTCCCTCATTCAAACCGATATCTCCATCGCCATCTGTAAATACGATGGTTAATCGGGCTGAATCAGCATAAGTACTTAGCTCTTTGAAAGTTATGGTAGGTTCTTTGGGGAATTCTTCTACTTTCAAGCAAGAACTGAGCACTGCGACTGAAAAAGCTGTTAAGAGATATCCGGTGTATTTCATCTTTCAAATCTAAAAAAACATCTACTTTCATAGCGTGGATTACGACAGAAGCAGAAAAATAAGTGCATCAGTTTGGGAAAAGGCGATATTTAACATCACAACCGAACAAGAATTTAACGATCTGGCGCTTAGTATATTTTACTATCAAGCCAAAGAAAACCCTATTTACCGAAAATACCTCCAACTTCGACAAATTGACCCTGCTTCCATAACCCGATTTGATGAAATCCCTTTTTTACCTATTGAAGTATTTAAACATCATCGGGTTTGTATTGATGGTGAAGAAACCAAACTTACATTTAGAAGCAGCGGCACCACAGGCTCAGAGCGATCTGTGCACGAGTTAATCAATACAAATCTTTACGACAATTCAATATTGAGGGGCTTTGAAAACGTATTTGGACCTCCTTCTGATTGGGTGATTTTGGCATTATTACCGTCATACCTGGAGCGCAATGATGCTTCCCTCGTTTATTATACTGATTTGTTAATTAAAAAATCCAATTCAAAGGAAAGTGGATTTTATCTTGATAAGCTGGAAGAACTGGCGCAAAAACTGAATATACTGCAGCAACAAGACCGCAAAGTCCTACTTCTAGGTGTAACATTCGCATTGCTGGATTTAATTAACAAAGGTCCCTTTAAGTTACACAACACTTTTGTTATGGAAACGGGCGGCATGAAAGGCAAGCGTGTCGAATTGACCCGAGATGAATTGCATCAAATATTGAAGAGTGGTTTTGGAACGGAGCATATAGTTTCCGAATATGGGATGACAGAGCTCCTTAGCCAAGCCTACAGCATGAAAAATGGTATTTTTAAATGTCCGCTTTGGATGAAAATCAGCATCAGACTCGCCGATGATCCATATTCAATAGCCCCTTTAGGAAGCACTGGTGGTATAAACATCATTGATTTGGCCAATATTTACTCTTGTGCATTTATCGCTACTCAGGATTTGGGAAGACTGCACAATGATGGAAGTTTTGAAATCTTAGGGCGATTTGATTTTAGCGACTTGAGAGGATGTAATTTAATGATAATGTGATTGTTACATTCTTGGATAAAGATTTTTTCAAAATGTCTGCAACCTTTTTTAGAAAACAATTGTCCTATAATTAAGTGCTAATTTTTATTACTCAGGGCATTAAATTGTCTGATGAAAATGGCGTCAAACTACGCGGCTAACGAGCTGCATCATGATTTCCTAAACAAATGAAGCGAGGTCCATGCAGGGATCTCGCTTCATTTTTTATAAATGCCTTATTATTATTCAGCGATCAGAAGGAAGTAATTCTTTTTTCCTTTTTGGAGTAACAAGTATTTTCCCTGAATCAATTGCTCCTTGAGAATGATGAAGTTTTCGTCTTCTATCTTTTCTTTGTTTAAACTGATGGATTTTTCTTTCAATGAGCGTCTTGCCTCTCCATTGGAAGCCATAAATCCGGATTTTCCGGCTAAGGCATCAATGATTGAAAGACCTTGTTCAACGTCACTCATAGCCATCATAGCTTGAGGGACACCTTCAAAGACGGCTAAAAAATCAGACTCATTCAATCGAAACAAATCGTCTTTAGTAGATTGTCCAAAAAGTATATTGGAAGCTGAAATAGCGGCTTCTAATTCTTCTTTCCCATGAACACGAATGCAAAGTTCTTCGGCAAGTCTTTTTTGTAATAACCTAAGGTGTGGACTTTGCGCGTGTTCAGCTTCGATTTGTTCAATTTCGGATTTTTCAAGCAATGAAAAAATGCGAATGAAATTGGCCGTATCCACATCGGAGCTATTAATCCAATACTGATAGAATTTATAGGGTGAAGTTTTTTCAGGATCGAGCCAAACATTGCCCCCTTCTGATTTTCCAAATTTAGTTCCATCAGCCTTTTTAACGAGGGGTGCAGTTAACGCAAAGGCTTGGCCTTGGGTCATTCTACGTATTAATTCCGTTCCAGTAGTAATGTTTCCCCATTGATCTGAACCACCCATTTGTAGTTTTACTCCTTTGTTTTGGTACAACCATACAAAGTCATATCCCTGAACCAATTGGTAGCTGAATTCTGTGAATGACATACCCGATTCCAAACGACTTTGAACGGAATCTTTGGCCATCATATAATTGACAGAAATGTGTTTACCAACATCTCTAATAAAATCAAGAAATCCTATTCCTTTGAACCAATCGTAGTTGTTGACGATTTCAGCCGGATTATCACCGCTAAAATCCAGGAAGCGCATCAATTGATTTTTCTGGCAATTGAGATTGTGATTAATGTCTTCAACCTCAAGTAATTTACGTTCAGCCGTTTTTCCGGAAGGGTCGCCAACCATGCCGGTTGCACCACCAACAAGCGCAATAGGTTGATGTCCTGCCCTTTGCAAGTGAACAAGAAGCATAATCGGTACAAGATTTCCGATGTGGAGTGAATCGGCTGTAGGATCGAATCCCACATACCCTTTCACTTTTTCTTTGGCAAAAAGCTCTTCCGCTCCGGGTGTTACATCGTGTAACAATCCCCTCCAGCGCAATTCTTCAATTAAATTTATAGACATAGGGCAAAAATAAACTCTTTTGCTTTGCTGTTGAGCGAAATGTAATAAATAGGAATAGATGCGCTCTTAAACCCAGGAATAACCTTTTACCAAATAGCTCAAAGAATGAGCTTCTTTGCTGTTTTCTGCGGGTTTATGATTGTACTTCCAGGAAGCAGTTTCGGGCAAGCTCATCAAAATAGACTCTGTTCTTCCATTGGTTTCCAAACCAAAGCGTGTTCCTTTATCCAATACCAGATTAAATTCCACATATCGGCCTCTGCGCAGTTGCTGCCACTCCAATTCTTCCTTTCCAAAAGAAGTGTTCTTCCTTCGGTTCATGATTTCAGAATAAATCAATGGGAATGCTGTTCCTAAATCGAGACAAAACTGAAGCAATTCCTCTTTGCTGGCCCTATCAGTTTTGAGATGATCAAAGAAAATACCGCCAATACCACGTGTTTCATTTCTGTGAGGCAAATAGAAATAATTATCAGCCCAGATGCTGAATTCCTTGTACCAGTCTTTGTTGTATTTATCGCAGATTGACTTTAATGCGGAATGAAAATAACTGGCATCTTCTTCCGTAACATAAACAGGACTCAAATCTATTCCTCCTCCAAACCAAAACTCACCATTGCCTAATTCGAAATAACGAACATTCATGTGGATAATAGGAACGAATGGATTTACGGCGTGGAGCACAACGCTAACCCCAGTTGCGAAAAACGATTTTTCTTCAGATAGTGTATGTATGGCACTCCCTTGGGGAAGTTCGCCAAATACTTCTGAGAAGTTAACGCCTCCTTTACTGAGATGCTTTTTGTTTTCGATAACACGACTTCTACCTCCTCCTCCTCCCGGACGATTCCATTCATCTGTGATGAATAAATCCTCTTCATTTTTTTCATTCAGAACCTTGCAAATATGGTCCTGTAAATCTTTGAATTTCTTGGAAATTAATGGAGCCTCATTCACTATAATCGACGTTTTCAAGAACGAAATCACGATATCGCAGCACGAAAGCACTTTCATTTTCATAGCCACTTTCAATTCCTGTTTTCTTCAGATTGAAATTAATTCCAAGAGGATCATAATTAATCTCATCAAAATGAACGGCGAATGAAGGTCCGAAATCTCTCAATCCTGAACAATAATACATCATAATATCATAGCCAATAATGGCGTATTGATCTGGATCAGTTCCAAACTTTTCTCTATATAAATAATACCAATCCAACACTTTTGGGTCATTTAGGTCGGCGAAACTTGGCGCGGGAATATGCACATTGAAACGATTGCGCTGCTCAGAGTCGAGGAATTTGAATTCTTCCCAACTTGCCATGCCATAGAGGTTTATTTTGTATTTATCCGTATTCTGCATGGAAAGCTTGGTGATTAAATCGGCCAACAAGACCTCATTTGCGCTGGCTGCAATAATGATATTTTCTTTTGTTGCACTCAATTTGGTAGAAATTGAACCTACGGATTTTCCAATTGCCTTATGTTCAGAAAAGGCAATGGCAGGTTCCTGATTAAGCAAATCGGTATAAAGCTGAACATTGCGAATATCATCTGTAAATCCGCTATTTAATAAAATGATGTTGGCATTGGAGTGTTTCTTTCTGATATGCTTAGCCATAGCAGCTATTTCAGAGCTTTCAGAACAGATAACCTTGCTAACGTTAGGATGAGCAAGCAAAATTTTATTTGATTGTGGCACCGGGCACACCAAATGTGTTTTTGCAGGATTGAGAGTTTTACTTAAATCTTCAAAAGAACTGCGTTGCAGCGGGCCAATGATCAAGGAGGCATTTTCGAGTTGTCCACCTTTTGTTAAACTAATTGCCGTAGAAGCTGCATTTACATCACTCACAATCAGATCGGCATTAAACCCTGTTTTTTCTAGACTATCGGCAGCCAGCACAGCTCCCCTATACATGGAGAGTGCAATGCCACGGAGCTTATTTTCTTTGGTAGGTATTTTAGTCGAATCACGAGAAGCCAGATTAAAAGGAAGCATCAGTCCAACGATATATTTATCACTTTTAGGGGCTTCAATCATTACAACCGTAGGGTATTCAATTGGTTTTGTGCGTGCAATAAAAGTTTTATCAACAAGAGGGATACGCACTACTTGACCAGCCTTTAAACCTTCAGGGAAATTGTTATTTACTTTTTTAAAATCTTCTTCTTTTACCCCATATTGTTTTGCGATGCCATAAACGGTTTCTCCGGCTGAAACAGTATGCTTAATTAGGGAGTCTTCCATTGCAGGACTGAGGTGGCTGAGATCATCAACTTCATCCTTATTCACCGGGATTTTTAACTCCATTCCTTTGCTTAATCCTGAATTGGCTGCGGGGTTAAGTTCAAGAATGGTATTTACATCAACGAGGTATTCTTTGGAGATACCAAATAGGGTTTCGCCCTTCATTACTTTATGAATTAAATGGGCTCCATCCATACGTATTGGATTTGTCCATTTATCTTCTTTAAGGTTTTCAGGTACAGGAATATACAGGGATTGACCGAGTTTTAATCCGGTACTTGCTTCCGGATTTTTTTTCAGAATTGTTTCCTGGCTTACATTATAAAGTTTAGATAGCCCGTAAATAGTATTTCCGGTTTCAACGGTATGAACATAAAATTTTTGTCCATCGATCACTTGAATCGTTGCATCCTTTTGCGCTTGAAGTCCAATGGACACAAGCATAAAAAGCAAAACGGTTAGTATTGAATTTTTCATCATTCCCATTCTATGGTTGCAGGAGGTTTAGAGCTTATATCGTATACAACTCTGTTGATTCCTTTTACTTTATTGATGATTTCATTCGAAATCCGTGCCAAAAATGGATAGGGGAGATGGCACCAATCCGCTGTCATACCATCAGTAGAACTTACAGCCCTTAGTGCAACTGCCTTTTCGTATGTTCTTTCATCGCCCATTACACCAACGGACTGCACCGGCAATAAAATGGCTCCCGCTTGCCAAACTTCGTGGTACAAACCTTCGTCTTTCAGTCCTTTAATCCAGATATGATCTACTTCTTGAAGAATTCTTACTTTTTCAGGAGTGATATCACCAAGGATTCGAATGCCCAATCCAGGGCCAGGGAAAGGATGCCGACCCAGAATTGCATCCGATATTTGGAGGGCTTTTCCTACTCTTCGAACTTCATCTTTGAAAAGCAATCGAAGAGGTTCCACTATTTTCAACTTCATGTAGTCAGGTAATCCGCCTACATTATGATGAGATTTTATGGTTGCCGAGGGCCCGCCCGTTGCTGACACTGATTCAATCACGTCAGGATAAATAGTGCCTTGGCCAAGCCATTTAACATCTTCAATCAGATGGGCTTCTTTGTCAAAAGTTTCAATAAAAACTCTACCGATTGCTTTGCGCTTTTGTTCAGGATCCGTAAGTCCTGCTAATGCTTCATAAAAATGAGCCGAAGCATCAACCCCTTTCACGTTAAGGCCCAAGTCTTGATAGCTTTCCAGCACATCATGAAACTCATTTTTGCGCAAAAGCCCGTTATCCACAAAAATACAATACAAGTTAGAGCCGATTGCCTTGTGGAGGAGCGTGGCTGCAACGGAGGAGTCAACTCCACCGCTTAAGCCCATCACTACTTTGTCATTCCCCAATTGTTTTTTGAGTCCTTCAATAGTTGTTTCGGCGAAGGAATCCGGGGTCCAGTTTTGGCTGCATCCGCAGATATGAACCACAAAGTTCTCCAGTAAAGTGCTGCCATCTGTGCTATGATAAACTTCCGGGTGAAATTGAATGCCCCAGGTATTTTCATTTTTAATTTGAAATCCTGCCACCTTCACTTCAGTGGTGCTGCAAATGATTTCAAAATTATCGGGAATGCTTTTAATGGTATCACCATGTGACATCCAAACTTGCGAATCATCCTGAATTTGATGCAGCAGAGAATTTTCCTGTTGAACAAACTTGAGGTTTGCTCGTCCATATTCTCGAGTTTCAGAAGCCTCAACGCTCCCTCCATTTTGCTGGGCCAATAGTTGGGCACCATAACAAACGCCTAACAAAGGGAATTGGCCTCTGTAAATGCTTAAATCCGGCATAGGGCTTTTGGGGTCTCTAACACTATGCGGACTTCCTGAAAGAATTACGCCTTTAAGCCCTGGTAAGGATTTAGGCGCTTTATTCCAAGGGTAAATTTCACAATAAACATTGAGCTCTCTCACCCTTCGGGCAATTAGTTGGGTGTATTGCGAACCAAAGTCAAGTATGAGAATACTTTCATTCATGCCCCAAAAGTAACTAATTGACTTTGGATGAATTGGATTTCTTTTAGCTGTTATCCAATCTTTTTCATCGTAGTTTTGAACCAAATTTCCGTTATGATTTTATCTGAAGTACGCAAAAAGCATATAATTCTGGCTAGTAAATCGCCTCGAAGGCAGCAATTGTTAGCTGGATTGGATATTGATTTTGAGATTAGAATCAAGGATGTGCCTGAAGTTTATCCCCCTGCATTACAGAGGGAAGAGATTCCACGGTATTTGAGTCGATTAAAGGCGGATGCGTTTAGGTTGGAAATGTCAGATAATGAATTAGTTATAACTTCTGATACGATTGTTTATCTGGATGGTAAAGTGATTGAAAAGCCTGCTGATGAAGAAGAAGCCAAAGCCATGTTGAGAGTAATTAGCGGACAATGCCATACGGTAATTACTGCCGTTACATTAATGACAAAAAACCATTCGATTACTTTTCACGATGAAACAAAAGTTTGGTTTAAGCAACTTAAAGAAGATGAAATTGAATATTATATTTCTCGCTACAAACCCCTTGATAAGGCCGGCGCATATGGCGTGCAGGAGTTTATAGGCTATATTGGTGTGCAGCGTATGGAAGGCTCTTATTTTAATGTTATGGGCTTGCCACTGCATCGACTTTATGAAGAGCTTGAGAAATTTCCCTGTTGATGGGGTTGGAGGCGTAGATTTATGGGGTTGCGTAGTGGAGGATTTCGTAGCACAAAATAGAGAAGCCATCACAAATTGCTATTTGAAAAGTAGCTCTTCGTTAAAGCAGGTCTTTTAAATGTAAATGTATTTGACTGAGCGTCGTTAATTTGATCGTCGTTAATTGGTTCTTTTTTTTGGCTTTTGCTGAGTGTGGTATGAAGGGCTCTTGCTGCGAGGACATCAAGAGTCAGCTATTAGAAATTGGCTTCTATTTTTGCAATTTGCGCTACTTGAACACCCATCAATGTAGTAAACTTTTCCTGACCTGACCGAAAAGTAAATTTGTTCTGAATTGCATAGTGGTGCTCTTATAATAGACAAGGTTGGCACAAAAATAGTGGCGCATTTAAAATGTGCCAGAATAGAAAACTATGCGGCGTTAATTGTAAGTTACAACGCGCGATGTGTTGAGCCCATGAAAGTGGTTTCTTCATGGCCGCAATCAAAGAAATTAATTTGTGATGGTTATAAGTGTTTTAGCGGAGGGATGCGTATCGGCAACATCGGTTAATCGCATTTTGACCTCAGGCACAAGCATTTTCAAACCGTGACAATTCGTCACGGTTTCATTTCCTTCTGCTTTAAGGCGTTGTTTCAACTTTCGCCAATTTGCATTAGGGTCAATACTTTCAGTGAGTACAGCAATCACATCCACAATGGAGATATACCATTTCTCCTGCTCCGCATCCCAAAGGCTGCGCACTTGCTTTTCTTCAAATAGTTTTATGGCGGTTTCTTTGGTCATACCTCTTGTTTCGTGATGCTTTCTATAATTTTTATTTCCTCTTCCGTCAAGTCGTAAAGCTGGTAAACCAATTGGTCTATTTGGTTTTCTAAGACGGTGGTGTCGGCTGAGGATTTTTTAATGGATAGGATTTCATTTACAAGGATTTTCAAATCCTGTTCTTGGCTTTCAGAGGGCACTTTTATAGGTAATAATTCTAAATGCTTGTCCGTAATATTCCCAATAAAAGCTGATCAGGCAATTGCGGCCCTGCTAAAAGCTTGCCAGACATGTATCTGCGATTGGCTTTATAGCTGAATTCATCCGAATAAATTTCAAATACTTATCGGCCACCCGATGATAAATTCCGTTCAATACTCTTTTAAGATTCCCAATAAAAGTATGACCCAGGGTAGTAATACATGCGCTTCTTTCGACGGAACTGTCATTTGATCATGTCGATTGATCAATTCTTCAAACGTTTAAATCTCCGGAAACCATCGGTTTTAATATTCACAGTTCCGCTTACTTTTTCGGCGACAGTTTCATTTTAATTGGACATAGATTATCAGAAAAGGTGGTGTTGAAATTTCAGTTATGCTTACTCAGTCTATTAAGTTCAAAAAAGCATTTGTGCTTAAAGAAACTTTAATGACAAAAAATCATTCGATTTATACCGTATTAGGTATCTGTAGTAGTCCAATTCCTTTTTGCTCCATTGCTCTAAAACAGCTACTCTAAGGCATCTGCCAACCATGCATCCAATATACTATGGACTCTATGATATGTAGATTTGATATTAAAAAAAGCGATTGAGAAGACTGACTTCAAAAGTTATTGAACTATATTTTGGTTGGATATGCTGAGCGCAAGACTGAGAAAGTTTTGCCGAACGCGGATTCACAATCTCTTAATTACCCTCCATCAACTTCATCCAGTCTTTTCCGCCTTCTGCAAAAATGAGAGTTATGGTGGATTTAATTATTTCTTTATTGCTTTTTATAAGTTTTCGTTTTGATTCAATCCATTTACTTTCTCGGGTATTGAGAAGAAACAATGAACTTTCACCCACACTAAATTTTTCTTCTTCGGCACTTAAAAGGCGCAGATAACTTGCTACAACCAGCGCGTTTCTCTCTGCATTTTCCAAAGACTGTTGAAGTGCTAGTTTGGCTGCAGAAATCAGCGTTTCCGTTTCACGAAGAGTCATGTCGTAATTTAACTCAGCTTCTCTTTCATAAATTCTAGCCAATTGAATTTTTGCACGCTCTTTCCTCAGAAACAAAGGAAAGCCGAAACTCAGCCCCCAATTAAAATCTCTTGAATTGAATGCAGGATTTAACTCTTCGTTTTGAACTAAACCAGCATCTCTGAGAAAGTTGTATTTAATGTCGAGTTGAGGTTTTAATGATTCAGCAGCAAGTCTTCTGTTGAAAATTGCTTCCGTAATTTTAGCAGCACTTATAGCAACTCTTGGATGTTCAGAAATGGCTGAAGTATCTGATAATATGGCAGGAGTTTGTAGTTCTAAATAGGCAAGGGTATTTTCAAGCAGAGAAGAATTTACATCGCCCAAATCAGGCGAAGCGTCGGTTTCAATCCACCTGAAGATGTTGAGTTGTTGCTGAGCAAAAATGAAATAGCGCAATAGTTCAGTTCTTTCTGCTTCCCAAACTTGAATTTGCAAAAGAGCTTCAGTCGTGTCGATAGCTGCTTTATCTCCAACCAAATAGGAGTTTCTCACAAATTCAAGTCTCTTTTGGGAATTGATAATACCCTCATCCAAAACGCTAATTTCAGATGCGAGGGCTACATATTCAGCATAGGCATCGCTCGCTTTGTATAAAAGCTCGTTAACACTCCATTGCAATGCCTTGGTAGCAAGAGATTGTTTGAGGGCAGCTATTTGCCATGCAGTTCTGGCTTCATCGGTTTTTAGCCCCTGAAGTACCGGCATACTTAAGCCAATATAGGCGAGTCCATTAGCAGGTGTTATGAGTTGATTATTCAAGTAATTCCCATCGTTTTGCTGGAACCCAGCTTCAGCTTTTAAGCCGATATAAGTGGGAACGCTCAGACTTGCATTACCAATACTGAAATACTCTTGTGCATCAAATTTTTTTTGTTGAAAATCGGCTTGAATTTTTGGGTCAAAAACACCTCGGGCAAATCTCATTTCCATATCTGCCGAGGGCTGAATTAGCTCGGTTTTAAGAGCGTTCGGATTAGCTGAAATTACGCTTTGTAAATACGCTGAAAACGACATATTTTGAGCCGTCATTGGAATGACTACAACCGTGAATAACAAACTTAAAAATGCATTTAATTTCATTTTTCAATTTGAATTTTTCCAGTTGTATTTTCAGGCACATAGAAATCAGGAGGAAATCCATTGAGCTGTCGCCATAATTCATACCAAACGCTCACGTCATTAAGCAGTGCAATGGCATTAACTCCTGTGCCAATGCGTATAGCATCGGGCCATGGAGTATCATTAGGATCAGGGCTAATCATAACTTTGTATTTGCCCTGAGCAGAAATATTTCTATCAACCGCAATTATAGTTCCTCCAAAAGTACCATATGAAGTGTTTGGCCAACCTGAAAAAATTATAGCGGGCCATCCATCAAATTGCACCCTTACTTTTTCGCCTGGGTGAATCAATGGTAGGTCCATGGGGTTGACATAAACGGCCACCGCTTTTTCGTAATCATCAATCAGAATAGAACAGACTGCTTCAGCTTGTTTAACATTTTCACCTATACCAGATTTAGTAATGCTGGCAATAAGTCCTGACTGTGGAGCTAAAATGAAGTAATTATCAAGCCTGATGGAATAATTACTAAATTCATTTTCCATTTTTGAAATCTTAACGGCTCCTTCATGGTAGCTGCTTAGTGCGCTGAAGCGATCAGAAGATGCCTTAGCAATTTTTTCGTCGTATTCACTGTTGGTGGTGAGCAATTCAGTTCTAACAATAATAAGTTCAGCGAGGCTTGCTTGATATTTATTATAATAGCTTAATAATTTGGCTTCTGCTTCCTGTAATTTTTGCCTCCTGTTCTCAAGATTTGTAAGAGATTCAAGTCCTTTTCCGTAAAGACTTTCCATTCGATCGAACTGTGTTGAAGCTATTTCGGCTGCTGTTTTGGACGCTAGCCAATCCATGCTGTCTGCGCTTAGTTTGAGGTTCTGCTGAGATATTTTATTTTTTAGCTGACTCAACTTTGCATTTCTAAATAATTGAAGTGCGTCGAGCTGTTGTGAAATGGCTTCCGCTTTATTTTTATAGTTTTCATTCACTTCTCTTTGAGCATCAATTTGCTCTCTTGTGCGTTCAAGCAAGGAAGGATCAAAATAAGCGTCCTTAATTTCAGACAGCCTTAAAATGGTGTCACCTTTGTTTACTTCATCACCTTCACGCACATACCATTCTTCTATTCTACCATCAATCACACTTTGAACGGTTTGTGGCTTTTCTATCGGATTGAGCGAGGTAATAAGTCCTCGTGCACGAATATTTTGAGTCCAAGGCAAAAAAAGGCAGGCAATTGCTATAAGTAGCAGAATAATAAGCCATCTCGCTGAAGATTTAACCCATGGCTCAAGCTGAAGTCTTGCCATGCTTTTCATGCCTGCAGACTCTACAAGTTTCTCGATGGAATGAGGTGAAATTTTCAGCATTTGATTAGTTCTGAAATAGTGAAGTAAACCGAGGGGAGGCGATAATTTCAGAAGGGGTTCCGGAATCAATAATGGCTCCGTCTTGAAGGACAATTACTCTATCACAACTCATTGCAATTCTTGCGTTATTGCTTGCAATTATGATTGTTGCAGGTAGATTGCGCAGGTGATTTATGATGAGCTCTCTGTCATTGCCATCGAGCTGACTGATAGAATCTTCTAACAGCAAAAGTCTGGGTTTATGTGCTATACTTCTGGCAAGTATTAATTTCCTTAAAACGCTTTTCGGAATTCTCTGGTCGCTTGGGATCAATCGATTTTCAAGACCATTAGGTAATGTTCTTAAATAATCGTTCAATCGCATTTGACGAATGGTCTCTTGAATTTCCCCCAGTTCAATTCCGGGTCTGCCAAGAGTAATGTTTTCCAGAATGCTACCTTCAAAAATATCTTCCTGATTAAGATTGTCGCCAATTGCATCCCTTAAGGCAGTGGATTTGTAATTACCAAAGGGAATGCCGTCATAGTATAAACTTCCGCTGAAGTCAGCATAAACACCTGCACATAGTTTTAGAAAAGTTGATTTTCCGGAACCATTTTGCCCGGCAATGCATATTTTTTGTCCGGATAAAATGTCAATTGAAATATCATAAAGCGAATGTTGATCGCCCAATGTTTTAAGCAAATGGATTTTATTAAGTTCGAGAGAAATACCTTGATTCATTGAATTGCCTGTGAATAGGATGCCACTTTGGTTTTCTAATGGTATGTCAGTTACTTGGGCAATTTTTTCCAAAGAGGTGAGCACATCATAAACCGGTTCCATTTGAAGAATAAGCTTTTCAACGGCATTAATCAATAAAATGATAATGATTTCGGCAGCAACGAACTGGCCTAGATTGATCTCTGCATTTAACACAAGCAAGCTTCCTAATGATAATAGTCCGCCAACAATGAAGGTTTTGAAAAGAACCAATGAGATAAATTGAATTCTTAAAATGGAAAAATGCTCTTGTCTTGCATCGAGATATTTATTAACAAGATCATCGGTTTTTGTTTCGGGTAATGTGGTGCTACCCGCTAGCTTAAAAGTGCTAAGCACTCGGGCAATTTCTTCCAGCCAATGAGCCACTTTAAATTTAAAACCTGATTCGGCGATGCTGGCTTTGAGTCCTGCCGGTCCTGTAAAGCGTATAATTGCGAAAAGTATGACGATCAATACTAATCCGAATGCGATAAATATGGGGTGGTAGAATGCCAACAGAATGAGCCCGAAAACAATCTGAATGCTAGCTGAGGCAAAATCGCTCAGCAGTTTGGCAATTCCTTTTTGAATAGTATAAGTGTCAAAGAAACGGTTAACTAGTTCAGGCATATAACGGTTTACAATTTCTTTTTGTTGCAAACGAGGGAGTCGAAATGCGAACTCCAAACTGGTATGTGTAAATATTTTCTGCTGAATATGCTCTGTAACAGTTAGTTGAAGAATCTGCATAACTCCAGCCAGAAATGTGCCTAGAATTACTAGTCCAATCAGAACGCCCCAACTTGCCGAAACCACTCCAGCAAACAATAAGCCGATTATAGCTTGAATACCTAAAGGTAGTGAAAGGAGAATTAATCCCTGGAATGCTGCGTACGTATAAACCAGGGCAACTTCTTTGCGCAAGGTTCCGAGTACTTTAAATAATCGTTGAACCGGTCTTAGGGTTGCCATCGGTAGTTTTTAGCAAAGTTAACAATGTACTCTAAATAGTCGGTCTACCAGTTTTAGGGTTGCCATCGGTAAAGTTTTAGCAAAGTTAACAATAGTATTACTATACTAAACTAAAAAAATGTGAAAAATGTTCATTGTTGACTGAAAGTAGTTTTTGGATGAAAATGGCTTTTGGAATGGGAAATGATCGATAGTGTGAAGCTGGAGAGAAAGAAATGAAAACGAGAATGGAGAATGTAAAGTGGGAATCTTGGTTATCATTTAGGGGGACAGAGAGTGGGAAAATCAAATTTGGGTTCAAGTGTAGTTTACTTCACAAGCATTACTAAAGCGCAGACATTTAAACAGCTAAATATGAACGATTTGGATAAGTTTATAAAGGAAATCGAACATATCTGAACGGGATAGTGAGAAATAGACAAATAGAATACTTAATCAATAGCTTTGTTGAATGGAAATACTAATAATCCTTCTTTTGATTCTAATGAATGGCATTTTCGCCATGTCTGAGATTGCGATGGTATCTTCGCGTAAATCAAGACTGGAAACAGCTGCTAAAAAAGGCGATAAATTCGCAAAAAAAGCCCTTGAACTTTCTCGTAATCCAGGAAAATTTCTTTCTACTGTTCAAATTGGTATTACCCTTATAGGAATACTTACAGGTATTTACAGTGGGGAAAAGATTCAAGATGATTTGGTAAATTACTTGAATCGATTTCAACTCCTCAGACAATCTAGTGAAACCATAGCGGTAGCAGTTATAGTAATAACGCTTACTTTTTTTTCGTTAGTGCTGGGTGAACTGGTTCCCAAACGAATTGGACTGACAATGCCCGAAAGGATTTCGAAATTATTATCTTTTCCAATGTATTGGATTTCTGTCATTGCCGCCCCTTTTATCTGGTTGCTTACTCTAACTTCAGACATTATTATTAAACTGTTTCGTATCAAGCCAACTTCCGAAGGCAAAGTAACCGAAGAAGAAATAAAAGCAATAATTCAGGAAGGTATGGAAGGCGGGGCAATTCACGAGATTGAACTTGATATTATGGAGCGTGTAATCAGTTTGGGTGACAGGAAGGTCTCATCACTTATGACTCATCGAAACGACATCATTTTTTTAAAAACGACCTTTGATGCAGATGACATCAACAAAACAGTAAATAGCGAAATGCACTCTGTTTACCCCGTTGTAAATCATAAAATGGATATTGAAGGCATTATGTTACTCAAAGACCTTTTTAAACATATTAACGAGCCCGACTTTAAAATAGCTAACCATATTAAGCAAGCTCAATACGTTGTAGAAAATTTATCGGCTTACGAAGCATTGAAATTATTCAAAACAGGAAAAACACATCAGGCAATTGTAATGGACGAGTTTGGTCAAATGCAAGGTATGGTAACCTTGAACGACTTATTAGAAGCATTAGTTGGTGACGTTTCTGATTTTTATGGCAGTGAATTTTCGTTCTTCAAAAGAGAAGATGGTACTTGGCTTATTGATGGGCAGTATCCGCTTACAGAGTTTCTTCGGAAATTCAACTTGGGTGATTTGGTAGAAGATTATCCATTTAATACCATTGGCGGACTGATATTAAATGAACTAAGACGAATACCATCTATAGGCGATACACTTCTATGGCTCAATTTTGAAATTGAAATTTTAGATATGGACGGAGCAAGAATCGACAAAGTGTTGCTGACAAAAAAAGACAGCTATTGAACAAACCAAGGTGGAGAATGGGACAGAATGAGAACGAGAATGAAGAAAAGCAGAACGGGAATGATTGCTGTGGCTTAAGGTGGAGAATGGGACAGAATGAGAACGAGAATGAAGAAAAGCAGAACGGGAATGATTGCTGGCGCTGCGGTTTAGAATGGGACAGAATGAGAACGAGAATGAAGAAAAGCAGAACGGGAATGATTGCTGTGGCTGCGGTGGAGAATGGGACAGAATGAGAACGAGAATGAAGAAAAGCAGAACGGGAATGATTGCTGTGGCTGCGGTGGAGAATGGGACAGAATGAGAACGAGAATGAAGAAAAGCAGAACGGGAATGATTGCTGTGG
>Ga0209702_10001780_pt1 | contig 39579 bp, 41 predicted proteins | sample FRY01_FD_187210 | JGI IMG/M metagenome (GOLD analysis project Ga0209702, IMG submission 187210) | Freshwater microbial communities from Lake Fryxell liftoff mats and glacier meltwater in Antarctica - FRY-01 (SPAdes) (version 2) | ecosystem: Environmental > Aquatic > Freshwater > Ice > Glacier...
CCCTCCCCTGCACCCCTCCCTATATTTATCTTCTTCTCAATCAGAGATAACCCAGCATAACTAACTTTCCCGATCCCCTGTCCAACCAACGGGGTCCACTTCACTTTCCCTCGTTGACCGGCACCCCACAAGTGAGACACGCAGCCGTGCCTCCATCGACTGAGATGACTTTAGTGAACCCGAGCCCTTTCAACTGTTCACAGGCTTGGACCGAACGACCACCCGAATGGCAGATCAGATAGATATCGTCTTCAGGATTTGCATGTGGAGCGATGGTATTGGCATTGAGATCACCCAAAGGAAGATTCACCGCCGACTGCACATGAACCGATCGAAACTCAGCCGGTGAACGCACGTCGATCAAAGTTACATCATGCCCTTCATGAAGGAGGGTGTGGAGTTGTTCAGCGGAGATGGTTTTCATGGGGAAAAATTCGAGAGAGGCTAGGAAGCATTGAGGTAAAGATACTTTTGAAAATTCGCAAAGTCCTGTCTGATTTGATCGGCCTCACCGAGGTCGGCGATAGCATCCGAGATTGAATCGTGGTATTTCAGGCGAAGCAGCGGAGTGAGCTTTTCCTGATCGAGTTCATCGACGCCTTGGGCGACGTAATGCGAGAGCACGAAGTCGAGAAACACCTGCTGCTTGCTGTTGAAATGGGTGCTGATTTCCACCTTCGCTTTGGCGGCCCGTTCCGTGCGGGTGAGCGGTGGGAGCGCGTAGGCGACATGGATCAAGACGTCAAATAGGTCGCTTTGTTCGGCATCAATGAGCTTTTGCATTTCGCGCAATTGCTCGCGTCCGAAACCCTTTTCCGCGAGGCCTGCCAGCAGCTTGGCGCGCGTTTCTGGTTGGCTCCACAGGGCTCGTAGAGCGCCTTCGTCTTGGAAGAACTCCGGTAGCTTGCCGAAGAGCAACTCCATGAATTGCTGCGACGACATGGGAGTGCCGTCGGGGTGCCAGAAGCTGGTCATCATCATGTGCTGGATGGTGCGCTCCTTACCGTCGGCGAGCTTGATTTTTAGTCTTTGAGTCGGTGGCGGATCATCACCGCCATCACCACCCGTATCGCCACCATCCGGGCCGGGTCCCGGCGGTGGACGTGGTCCCTTGGGTTCCGGCTCGAGTGGTTCGCCATCCCATTCGGGATCGGCGAAGTGGTCGTGGGCTTTCACGAAGTCGTAGATCGTGAAGTAGTCTTTGCCGTCGAAGAGTCGCGTGCCGCGGCCGATGATTTGTTTGAACTCGATGATGGAGTTGATCGGGCGCAGCAGGACGATGTTGCGGATGTTGCGCGCATTGACCCCGGTGGAGAGCTTTTGCGAGGTCGTCAGGATTGTGGGGATGCTTTTCTCGTTATCCTGGAAATTGCTAAGATGTTGTTCGCCCAGGGCGCCATCATCGGCGGTCACTCGGGTGCAGTAGTGGGGATCCTGGCTCGTTTTGATTTGGTTGATGACATCACGAACGGCGAGCGCGTGAAGCTGGGTGGCGCAGAACACGAGAGTCTTCTCGCGCTGATCGATCATCCCCATGAACAGCTCAACGCGTTTCTTTTCGCGCGCGGAGATTTCGATAATGCGGTTGAAGTCCTTTTCTTCGTAACGTTTGCCTTCCTCAACCTGGCCGGATTCGACGGTGTCATCCTGCGTGTAGACGTAGTCGTCGAGCGTGGTGCTGATCTGGCGCAGACGGAACGGCGTGAGAAAGCCGTCGTTGATGCCTTCCTTAAGCGAATAGACGTAGACGGGCTCGCCGAAGTAGGCGTAGGTATCGACGTTGTCCTTGCGCTTGGGCGTGGCGGTGAGCCCGAGCTGCACGGCCGGTGAGAAATAGTCCAAGATGCCACGCCAGTCGCTTTCATCCTTGGCCCCGCCGCGGTGACATTCGTCGATGATGATGAAATCAAAGAAGTCCGGCGTGTATTCCCCGTAGTAGGGCGAAGGCTCGCCGTTGGCATCGGGCGGCCCCGACATGAAGGTTTGGAAGATGGTGAAGAACACGCTGCCGTTCTTGGGGACTGCGCCTTTCTTGCGAATATCGGCGGGAGAGATGCGCACGAGGCCGTCCTCCTCGAACGACACAAACGATGTGAAATCGTTAAAAGCCTGATTCGCGAGGATGTTGCGGTCGGCCAAGAAGAGGATGCGCGGGCGGCGGGTCGGTTCGCCACCGAGGCTCCATTTAGCTTGGAAAAGCTTCCACGCGATTTGAAACGCGATCGAGGTTTTCCCCGTGCCGGTGGCGAGGGTCAGAAGCAGACGTGATTCCTTTTGGGCCACGCGTTCCAGCACCCGGTTGACGGCGATTTCCTGATAGTAGCGAATCCGCCATTCCAGACCTGGCTCGACAAACGGGACCGCGGCAAAGCGGTCGCGCCAGTCATTTTGTTTCGCGAAAGTCGCCGCCCAAAGTTCATCGGGAGTCGGGTAGCGGTCGGTCTTACCCTCCTTCCCCGTCTGCATGTCGATGGCGTAGATGCCTTGGCCATTGGTCGCGTAGGTGGAGCGGATGCACAGCTTGGCCGCGTAGTCCTTGGCCTGCCCGACGCCCTCGGTGAGCGGCTTGTCCCACGCCTTGGCTTCGATGATCGCGAGCTTGGTGTTACGGTATTCGAGCACGTAGTCGGCGAAATCCGCCTCTCCACGTTTCCCGCCCCCAGTCAGTCGCCCCAGCGTGATCCGGTATTCCCGCCGCACGCGACTGCCCTCGACGACGCCCCAGCCCGCCGCGGTTAATACCGGGTCGATGTGTTCCGCGCGCGTCTCGGCTTCGTTCATGAGCAAGGGGTTACTGAATAGCCGCAAAAAGAGGTGCTGGAGGCAAAGGGAATCTCAACTTGAGGCAGATGTTGAGAACGACATGTAAAGAAAAGGGCAGTTTTCTTACCATGTTCTTGGGACGTGTTAAGTTTTACGTGAATCCTCGAACCAATTCGCAAACCACTTCAGACCGGAGGCAATGCTGGGGAGCCAGTAAAGTTAACTAGCCAACAAGTGGCTGAAAGTCTGGCGACGACATCAGATCGACTCCATCCAGTGCTCTCCCTGCATATTCGACCAGCAATGATTGGTTGAGCGGGGCATTGTCTTTGTTCACCTTGATTACCTTAGCCTCAATTTCAGGTGCTTGGGGGATGCATCGGGTGAGGTCATCGACGAGATACCGAGGAGCCCAGCCCACCATGACATAATCGTGCGTGAGGAGCGGGATCGCGAGTCGGGTGGCGGGGTTGTTGACCTCGACCATGATGCGCAAAGGTTCACCGGCTTGCAGTTGCATGGTGCGTTCTTGAGATGCCTTTGTGAGATAGCGCAACCCGTGGGAAAAGAAGCGAAGATGGAAACTGCCGTCGGGTGCTTTGTTTACCTTGGGGATAGTCTGGAGGCTGTCGGTGACCCGAGCCCCACCAGACACTGAAAGAATGGAAATAGGGTCGGCTTCCTCTTCCGTGAGACCGAGCCAGTTGATGTATTCGGGAAAATCGGAACCTTTGGGAGATAGCACCCGATTCTGGAAGAGGGGAAAGAGCTTCGATGATTGGTAATCGTGCTCAAATTCGGGGAACGACATCAAAGGATCGAACCCCAACTCAGTATGGGCGGTGAGTGCTCCTTGAGTGTAGCGGAAACGGTAAGTTAGATCACCACTATTTTCCTCGCGCGAGTCCAGACGGCCAATGGGAAACCAAGCACGGCTTTGCGGGCTGTCCTGAGGGGCTTGCCAAGCGAGATAGAGGCTTTTCATGGGATGGATGCGATCAGTTTACGGCTCTCATTCAGAAAAGCTAGAGCGAATTCCTTGCTGGCCGCTGACATGCAGGCATCCGGGATTGGAGCAATGATGGGCTGGGCGAAGTTAGGCGGAAGTTCGACGATGCGTTTTTGCCAAGGTTTGAAAAAGGCCGTATAGGTTTTGGCGACCAATTCAATGAGAGCCAGAGGGGACAATCCTTTGTTGGCTTGGGCATCTCGAAAGATACCTCCGGTTCCACCATTGATGTAGCGTTTCATCCATGCGGGATCAGCGAGAATGCGTTGTCGCCGTTCATCCAACATCTCCCGCCCAAGCGATGAGGCGTGATCGTAAGTGGGAGCCAACGAAGTATGCAGTGAAATAGTCATGCTGCTTGAGGCACCTTTCACCCATTCCCATTTTTGAACGACGCCCCAGTTTTCATGATGCCGATCCGTGTTGCCGACCAAGGCATCCAGCATGAGGTAGCCGACGAATAGATAGGATACCTGCTTGCGATTAATGGTGGAGTCGAAGCGCACTTTCCAGTGCGCTCACGATATTGGCAAAATTGTGGTCAGCCTGACCGCGTTGCTTATCCTTGTCTTAGTCGGGGATCACGCCGGCCAGCACCTCGTTGCCGTGAATCAAAGATTCATTACTCTCCAGAAAGGAGCGGACCGCGCAGCCGATGATGCCTTCGAAGCGGGCGAATTCCACGATATGCGTGGGTAACTCCAGCAGGCCGGCGATTTCCGAGGCGACCTTCTCCGCCCAATGTTCACCCGTATCGGGGCGAGAAATTTTGAACAACCAGAGGTCATCCGGATTATTGTCCTTCCGAAACCAAAATTTGGATTTGCTACCCAGGGTTTCGATCCGTCCCCGCCATTCGGGTTTGATTTCGATAATGGGGACTGGATTAGGCATGGGCGAACGGCGGATTATAGCATCCCGGAAAAGGCTTGGTGGAGGAGGGCGGCTTTCAACTCGTCGAGCGCGGTGAGCTTGCGCGTGTCGGGCATGGACGGACTTATTTCGCCGGGGTCGGTTCCTGACTATAAATCGGTATGCCCACGCGGGCGATGTGAGCGGCCACAGCGGGATCGGTGGCGATATCAAGATGGATCAGGCTGAAGCTGTAGGGCAGGAGCAGATCATCGAGCGCGTCGTAAATCCGGCCAACGATGCGCCAGTCGAGCGTCCCGCCGGTGAGGGCCAGATCAATGTCCGAGCCGGGCTTGTTGGTGCCCTTGGCACGCGAGCCGAAGAGCACGGCCCCTTCCACCGCAGGGAAACGCGTCATCACCGTAGTGATTTGCTCCACGGTTTGGGGGGAAAGGCTGCGGCTAGTGGTCATGATTCCTTAGACTTCAATTCCGTGAATTTGGTCTGGAAGGTCCGAAACTGGGGCACGAAATCAGCCAGGATGGCGGTGCTGATTTCGCGGGCGATCTTTTCGTTGTAGGTATGACTGCTGCGATTGCGGGCGGCGATCATGTCCATCCACGTCTGGCCTGCGGTCAGGAGGCCGTTTTTGAAAGCCTCGCGGGTGGCGTTTTTTGATCCGATGAGATTAACGAAGCCCTGCGCTTCGAGGTAGTCCTTGAGGACGTTCCAAGCCAACTCGTGAGTGAACTCGAAAGCTTGGATGAGGCCCTGTTGTTCGAGGTTGGAGAGGGGGCGCGTGGCCGCAAGTTCAGCGGCAGCCGACAGATTGGCGAAGGCCAGACCGAAGCTCTGGAAGCGTTGGTGCCAGCGGATGTCGGGATTGGGTGCCATGGGGGGACGTTAGTGAGCTCGCTCGCTAATGAACAGTGCGAATTGGTCTTGCGTGGCGGGAGTCAGAGCATGCCGGAGAAGGCTTGGTGGAGGAGGGCGGCTTTCAACTCGTCGAGCGCGGCGAGCTTGCGCGTGTAGAGCGCTTCGAGCCGGCGGGTTTCGGCTTGGAGGGCGTCGAGTTGTTTGGTGATGCGTCGCTGTTCAGTGACTCCTGGGAAATTCAAAACAAGGTCCTTGAGTGACGAATTGGAAATAACTGGCTGTGCAGCCTGCCTCGCTAAACCGCGCAGATTTTTGTAGTTCAAAAGGTATGTGAGAAAAGCACCGTCAAACTCACAGCAGAAATCGACAATTCTAAAGGCATTATCAGTTAGCCATATCTTTTCAATGATGTGTCTCGCGTTGCCGCACAAAGCTCCGACCCGACCGATAATTACATTGTCGCCTGCCAGATTAAACTCGTCGTGCATGCCGGCAATTCCGTTGCCGCCAAATACAGGATACGCGCCAGCTTTCATCGCTTTACTGGTTAATCCATCGCCGCTTTTGAGCCTAAAACATTTGTCCAACGGCTTCTCTACCCACCCTTTGCCGCGTTGGGTGAAAGTGGTGTGGAGGTGGCTTTCGAAGAGGGCGCGGGCGTTTTGGCGATTTTGTTCGGCGTGGGCTCGGGCGGTGGCGATGCCCGCAAACGCTTCGTCCAAGATCCCCACGATCCGCCGCTGCTCGGGGAGCGGAGGGATGGGAATCTCGATCTCAAGTAGTTCCGACTTCACTAGGCTTGGAATTGTCGTCCCTCGGTTCAGAGCACCGAAATCGTAGGTCAGGCAAAAGTAGAAGAGAAACTTGGAATCCAATTCGTTTAGCGCGGATAGTCCGAAAGCGGTATCCACGTTCCAGAATGGGGTGTCGGTAAAGACAGGGCTGTTAATATTTCCCTTGCGACCGATGATAGTCGTCCCGGCTTCGCAAATGAAATCTGTGGCCATTCCCATCACGTTGCCCGCACTTCCGTAAATGGGATATGTGCCGGAATCAGACAGCACATATCGCTGATTTTTCCCATTTCGGATCTCCAGAATTTCCGCAAAGCGCTTAGTTTGCCACCCCTTCTTCATGCGAGCAGCTCCTTGATCTTCGCCAGCACCTCCGCGCACTCCGCGTCTCCGCGTGAGATTTCTTCGATGATTTCCTGCGGGCTGCGGTGCACGACTTCCTCGGCTCCGATGGGGTTCTTTACAGACAGGTCCACTTCGACGGTGCTCAGTGACCGGGCAGTGTCCACGTTCCAACTTTGTTTGGTTTCCGGGCCTTCGTCGGCTGAGGCTCTCGAAGCCTGCAGCTCGACGAACTCTTCCAGATCGGCGTCGTTGAGCGGGTTGGTCTTGCCCATGTTGCGGCCGGGGTCGAGTTGGTAGAACCACGTCTTCCGGGTCTTGCTGCCCTTCTCGAAAAACAAGACGACGGTTTTGACGCCCGCACCCAAAAAGGTGCCGCCGGGGCAGTCGAGGATGGTGTGGAGATTGCAGGTGGCGAGGAGCTCGCGGCGCAAGCTCACCGAGGCGTTGTCGGAATTGGAGAGAAAGGTGTTTTTGATGACGATCGCGCCGCGACCTCCGGCGCGCAGGCGCTTGATGAAATGCTGGAGAAAGAGAAATGCCGTTTCACCCGTGCGGATGGGGAAGTTTTGCTGCACCTCTGCGCGCTCCTTGCCGCCGAAGGGTGGATTGGCGAGGACGATGTCGAAGCGGTCTTTCTCCTGCAGGTCGGAGATGTTTTCGGCGAGGGTGTTGGTGTGAACGATGTTGGGCGCGTCGATGCCGTGGAGGATCAGGTTCATGATCGCGATCACGTAGGCAAGGGACTTCTTCTCCTTGCCGTAGAAGGTGCGGGTCTGGAGAATGTCGCGCTCGGCAGTGGTGAGCTTTTTCGAATCGCGTAGGTAATCGAAGGCTTCGCAGAGAAAGCCGGCGGAGCCGCAGGCACCGTCGTAGATGGTCTCGCCGATGCGGGGCGCGGTCACGCGGATCATCGCGCGGATGAGCGGGCGCGGGGTGTAGTATTCGCCGCCGTTGCGTCCGGCGTTGCCCATGTTTTTGATCTTGGCCTCGTAGAGATGGGAGAGCTCGTGCTTCTCGACCTGCGAGCGGAAGCGCAGGCCGTCGATCTGGTCGATGATCTCGCGCAGGTTGTAGCCGCTGGTGATGCGATTTTTGATCTCGGAGAAGATCTCGCCGATCTTGTATTCGAGGGTGTCAGGACCGGTCGCCTTGGCCTTGAAGCCGAGGAGGTAGGGGAAGAGCTGGCCGTTGACGAAGTCGATTAGGTCGGGGCCGGTGAGCACCTGGTTATCGTCGAGCGTGCCGTCGGCTTTTTTGGGTGCGGCCCAGGAGTCCCAGCGGAATTTCGATTCGAGCAGGTAGGTGTATTTCCGGCCCGAGAGGGCGGCTTCGTCGGCGCGATCCTGTTCGAGTCCGTCGAGGTATTTAAGGAAGAGGAGCCACGAGGTCTGCTCGGTGTAGTCAAGCTCAGTGGTGCAGCCGGCTTCCTTCCAGAGCACGTCGTCGATGTTTTTGAAGGCTTGTTCGAACATAGGGGAAATCAGCAGCGTGTGAAAGCGGTGTGGAAATGCAATTGCCGTGATGGAGGTGAGGGGCAACAACTCAGGGCGTATCACTCATGGACACGAATAAACACGAATTAGAAAACCAGGCCCGATTGAACGATGTGAACGAGCCGATGGAGTTGCCGCTGGTGCGGGAGTATTTTCCGGAATTGCCGGAGGAGACGGTCGGGCAACTGGGGCGGCTGGGGACCTTGGTGCGGTCGTGGAACGAGCGGCTCAATCTGATCTCGCGCAAGGATGCCGAGAATCTCGAGGAGCGGCACCTGCTGCACTCGCTGACGATGACAAAGGTGCTGCGTCCGGCCAAGGGTGCGAAGTTTGCGGACATCGGCACGGGGGGAGGGTTTCCCGGACTCGCGTTGGCGATTGTTTATCCGGAGTGCGAATTTGCGCTGATCGATTCAATCGTGAAAAAGATCACTGCGGTCGAGGCGATGGTGAAGGAGCTCGGGCTCACAAATGTGCGCGGGCTCCCGGTGCGGGTGGAGTCGATCAGTGAAAAATTTGATTACGTGACCGGGCGGGCGGTGGCGGCGTTGCCGACGTTTCTGGGTTGGGCGGATCCGCTGTTGCGGCGGGGCACGAACGGCACGCCTGCGAATGGCGTGCTGTATTTCAAGGGCACGCTGTGGCGCGAAGAGTTGGCGGGCAGCAAAATGCAGCCGACCGAAGTCTGGCCGCTCGATAAATGGGTGCCGCGGGAGTATTTCGCGGAGAAATTCCTGCTGCACTTCAAGGCGCCGATGGTGGTCCGGTGAGAATGGGCACGAAGCGAGGCGAGGGAGCTGAAGGATTTGCCACGAAGAGCACAAAGATCGGAGCGCGGGTGAGGCCGACGAGGCGGCTATAGCCGCGCGGGGGATGCGCGTTTGCTGGGAGACCTCTTGGTGCTCTTTGTGGCCAAACCTCGGTGGGCGATCAGGGCGGTTAAGGATAACCGCCCCTACCTTTGGCGTGGGGCTGAGAATCATCTTTCTAAAGTTGATTGGAAGCATCGGTTGACCGGGAGGAGCGAGGTGCTACACTTCGCCTCATGACCCTCGCGAGTTTCCCTGAACTTAAAAAGTTGCCCAAGGAGGAAAAATTGAAGCTGGCGGATGCGCTGTGGCAGGCAGGGGTGAGTGACAGCATGCCAGTTTCGGTCGCGCAAAAGAAAATTCTGGATTCGCGCTGGGCGGCCTACCGATCGGGTGCGTTAAAACGCGTCAGTATTGCGGAATTGGAGCGCAAGCTCGACGAGCAATGAAGACGCAGAGGGTCGAAGCCCTCGAAGTGGTGGCGGAAGATCTTCGTGACGCCAGATCTTACTATGATTCATGGCGCTCCGATGGTAGCGCCTATTTTCAAAAGCAATTTCGAGAATTGCTCGCGTGGATCGAGTGGAATCCGGAGCTCTTCCCGAAGAAATACCGTCACTTCCGACGAGCGATTATTCGTAACACCTATTTCGGTGTCTACTTCGTGATTGAACCAGAAGTGACGACGATCGTGGCGGTGGCCGATCTGCGGCGCAATCCGGCTGCACTCAGACGAATGATGGGCGTGAGGCGAGGGAGCTGAAGGATTGGCCACGAAGAGCGCAAGAATCGGAGCGCGGATGAGGCTCACGAGGCGGCGATAGCCGCGCGGGGGAGGCCCGACCGCATAGGTGATTTTTTGCGGCTTTTTGCGGCAAAAAATGATACCTCGCTAATTCAGATTTAGAATCTGTCATCGCGAGAGCCGCGCAGCGGTTCGTGGCGATCCACGAAAGCCTGATGGGAGCATCATGGAAATTCGTGGATTGCTTCGCCGCTGCGCGACTCGCAATGACAGTCGATTTGCCACGAAAAACACAAAGAATCGGAGCGCGGATGAGGCTCACGAGGCGGCGATAGCCGCGCGGAGGGGGGGCTCATTCGTTGAGAGACTCTTGGTGCTCTTTGTGGCGAAAAATGATGCTCCGCTAATTCAGATTTAGAATCTGTCATCGCGAGAGTTGGGCAGCGGTTCGTGGCGGAGTCGTAGGTGATCCAAATCTCGGTGCGCTCGGACGGATCAACGTCCTCGCCGGGATAAATCTGGCGAAAGGCTTCTGAGCGAGCGGCGTCTTTCCACGCGGCATCATCGAGCACGCCGTCGATGATCGGCGGGGTCGACGTGGGGCGCACGTCGAGGGAGGCGGCGAAAGTGAGGGAGTGAACCAACCCGAAAGCGAGGACGCCGAAGGTCAGACGATCTAGAGAGCGAAACATGCAGGGGGAGAATTATATAAGCGAAAGTGTCGATTGAATACTCCGACGATGAGAAAAAGTTACCGGATTAACGGAAATATCGTGCGGACGATAGACTCCCTTGCGGGGATGATTTAGAGCTTCGCGTGGCGGAGGCGCAGAGCGTTGGCCACGACGCTGATCGAGCTCAAACTCATCGCGACTCCGGCGAACATCGGGTTGAGCAACCAACCGGTGAACGGATAGAGCAGGCCGGCGGCCAAAGGGAGTCCGAGGGCGTTATAGATAAACGCGAAGAACAGGTTTTGCTTGATATTGCGAAGGGTCATCCGGCTCAGGCGAATGGCGCGGACCATCGCGGCGAGATCGCCTTTCACGAGGACGAGGCCCGCGCTGTGCATGGCGACATCGGTGCCGGTGCCCATGGCGACACCGACATCGGCGGCCGCAAGCGCGGGCGCGTCGTTGATGCCGTCACCAGCAAAGATGACGGACTCGCCCTGACTCTGGTGTTCGCGCACGAGCTTTTGTTTACCCTCGGGAGTGACGCCTGCGTGGTAGCCGTCGAGCGAGAGCTTTTCGGAGATCGCCTTGGCGGCGGCTTCCCGGTCGCCGCTGACCATGACGACGTGCACGCCGAGGTCCTGCAGTTCGCGAATTGCCTTGGGCGTGGAGGCCTTGATCTGGTCGGCGAGCTCGATGGTGCCGACCTCACGGTCGTCGATTTTGACGAGCACGAGGGTGGCGGTGGCCTGCTTCGCAACAGCGTCGGCGGGAGCGCGCCCGATAAAGATGGTCTGTCCGTCAACTTGCGCGCTGATGCCGTGACCGGCCTTTGCGTTGAAGTCGGTGCTGGCGGGAACCTTGAGCTTCAGTTCCTTGGCGCGATCAACGATCGCACGGGCGAGGGGATGTTCGCTGGAGCTTTCGGCGGCGGCGGCCAATGCGAGGAGGGCGTCCTCCTGAGAGGAGAATGATGACGAGAAAGAAGAAGGAGAAAGATCGCGGGTGAGATGGATTCCCACGACCTGCGGTTTCCCGGCGGTGAGGGTGCCGGTCTTGTCGATCAAGAGGGTGTGGGCCTGGGCGAGTTTCTCGAGGGCCGCCGCATCTTTGACGAGCACGCCAGCCTGGGCCCCGCGACCGATCGCGGTGACGAGTGAGACGGGGGTGGCGATGCCGAGGGCGCACGGGCACGCGATGATGAGGACGGCGACCGCATTGAGCATCGCGTGGAGGAAGGCCGGCTCGGGTCCCCAGAAAAACCAGCCGACAAAGGTGAGCACGGCGAGGGTGGCGACGATGGGCACGAACCAGGCGGAGACGCGATCGGCGAGGCGGGCGATGGGCGCTTCGCTGTCCTGCGCTTCTTCAACGAGGCGCACAATCTTGGCCAGCAGCGTGTCCTTGCCGACGAGAGCGGCGGTGAAGGTGAACGAGCCGGTGGTGTTGAGCGTGCCCGCACTCACTTTGTCGCCCTTGCGCTTGCTGACGGGATCGGGCTCGCCGGTGAGCATGGATTCATCGAGGTCGCTGCTCCCGTCGGCGAGCACCCCGTCGACGGGGACGTGCTCGCCGGGGCGGACGCGGAGGCGATCGCCCACCTGAACTTCGTCGAGCGGGACATCGGTTTCGTGGCCGTGCTCGTCGAGGCGATGAGCGGACTTCGGCGCGAGGTCCATGAGGGCGCGGATGGCGGCATCGGTGCGCCGGTGGGCGCGCTGCTCGATGATCTGGCCGAGCAGGACGATCGTGGTGATGAAGGCGGTCGCCTCAAAGTAGAGGGGGATACCATGGGTATCACGCAGCGCGGCGGGAAAGTTGTCGCCCAAGATCACGGCGAACACGCTGTAGCCATAAGCGGCCCCGGTGCCGGTGACGACGAGGGTGAACATGTTGGTGTCGAGCGTGCGCAGGGAGATCCACCAGCGGCGGATGAAGGGCGCGCCGCACCAAAAGAAGACCGGTGTGGTCAGGATGAGCTGGGTCCAGTTGAGGACGTCGGCGTCGAACTGGTGAAACCAATTGGGCGCGACCATCATCCCCATCGAGATGAAGAAGACCGGCAGGCTGAGCACGAGGGCGATCCAGAATTTCGGGCGCAGGTAGCGCTCGTGGGGCAGGCCCATGTAGACGAGATCGTCGGGTCCGGGTTCAGCCTGCCCGTGGCCAGGGGGCCCGTGCTGATGGCCTTGCGCCGCCGGTTTGGCGGGAGTGTGGCACGAGGCGGCGGGTTCCGAGTGGGGAGAGTGTGAGTGTTTCATGACGGGAAGGATACGAGAATGGTCAGGTTCGGGTGGAATCACCTGTTCAGGCTCATCGAGTGAATGCTACGTCGGCGAGATACTCGATAAATTTGAAGAGGATGATGTTCAACTACCCAAGAGACGAACGCGAAGCCGTTATCTTACAGCGACCGAGCGAAGAGATGCAGATTCCAAGGCGGTCGGGTCGCCCAACCTCCGGTCAGCGCCCTGTAAAAAGAGACCAAGGCCAGTTGTTGATCCGGCGCGATCGATCGAGGAGACCGCCCGGTCGACAATTTGCGGTTTGGCCGAGGAGGTTGCCGGTGATCGGGCAACGCGACTTGGGGGGATTCATGAATGGACGAGAGGACGGATGGGCTGATCGGAGAAATGGCCGGAAGTATCCTTCTCAATGTTCAGCGTCCCGCTCGGCACAATCGCAATCGAGGCAGGCGGCGGTGGCGCAGTCGCCGCAAAAGGTTTCGAGCCGGGCACGGAGATCCTTGCGGGCGCGATGGAGAATCACGCTGGCGTGATTGGGGGTGAGACGGAGGGCGTGGGCGGCGTCCTGAACCGATTCTTCGTTGAGATCGACCCGACGAAGCAGTTCCGCGGATTGGGGCTTGAGGGTGTCGACGACGCCATCGAGGCAGGCGCAGAGTTGGGGCTCCCACGCGGCGGGCGGCGCGGAGGTCTCTTGCAGCGCGATCATGAGTTCGCCGAGAGAGTCGTCGCGCCGGGCCATCGCACTGCGCGAGCGGTGGTGGTCAATAATCGCGTTGCGCAGCAGTTGATAAAACCATGCCCGTGCCTTGCCGGGATCGTGCAGCGTATCTGCCGACCGGACAGCCTTAGCGAGGCTGTTTTGGAGGATGTCTTCGGCATCGGCAATTGGACCCACGCGGGAAGCAACGAACGCTTTGAATGCAGTGCGTTGCGCGTTGAGTGCGGCGACGGGACCAGCTGGTAGTGTTTTATCTTTCGACGTCATGGCAAAATCCCTACATGCGCATTGCCTTGACGCGACCGTTGGGTTGCCCCGGTGAGCCGACCCCGGCGACCAATGTTAAAGGGCCACAGATTTCGGGTGCCCGCCCCCCGATGGCGCGGAGTCGGGCCTCGAGTTGGGCGGTGGACGCGGCGAACGCGATTCCATCCCGCCGGAGGTCGGCTTCGGCCGCGACATCGGCGCGTGTGCCGGGCGGCGGTTCATACCAGCCAGGGTCGCTGCCATCGGCGGGCAGTTCGTCCCGAACTTTCACGATCGTGAACATGCCGCCCATGGTGATGTAGTCGTAGGGGCCTGGACCGCCCACCATGGGTAGCGAGTTGGCGGGATTTGGCATGCCCATCACGGCCATATCACCCATGCCGGTTTGCCCCATCGTCATGTAACCCGGCACGAGTTTGCGGATGCGGTCATCGAGGTCGCCGGTATCCACGCCGATCACGTTGCCCGAGTCGTGGCCCATCTGGTTCATGACGTGGTGGAGCATGTGGCAATGCATGACCCAGTCGCCGGGTGCATCGGCGACGAACTCGATAGTGCGGGTGCTGCCAGTGGGCATGTGAACGGTGGTCTCGGGCCACTGGCCGGCAGGGGGGATCTCCCCGCCGTCGGTGGCGACCACCTTGAAGTTGAAGCCGTGAAGGTGAATGGCGTGGTGGCTCATCGTGCTGAGATTGCCCAGTCGGATGCGCACCCGTTCACCGCGCCGCGCGACCAGCGCGGCGGTGCCCGGGAAGCTGCGACCGTTCATCGTGAAAATGTTGAAATCAGTCATCTCGTTGGGATCGGGCCGCCGAGCGCCGACTTCGATTTTCCACTCACTGAGCATGATGGCGTAGTCGCGATCTGGCGGTGGGCCGGCGGGCTCACGCGGGTGGATGACGAAGAGGCCCATCATGCCGAGCTGCATCTGCGTCATCTCGTCGTGGTGAGAGTGATACATAAACGTGCCGTGCTGCCGGAGGGGGAATTCATACTTGAAGGTCTCGCCTGGAGCGATGGCCGCCTGGGAGACGCCACCCACTCCATCCATGCCACTGGGAAGGAGAATGCCGTGCCAGTGGACCGTGGTGGGCGCATCGAGACGATTGGTGACGTAGATGCGCACGCGGTCGCCCTCGACGCCCTCTAGGGTAGGGCCGTGCACCCGGCCGTTGTAGCCCCAACATTGGGCCACGAGATTGGGGTGATCATCCACGGCAGGGATGAATTCGTGGTTCACCGGCTCGGCGACGAGATGGAAAACCTTCACTCCATCGACCATCTTCCAGGGCAAAGTCACACCATTAGGCGTGACGACCGGGCGATAGTTGGAGGAGCCGACGGGCGGGACGAACGGCGTGGTGCGACCATCGCTGGTGGGTTTATCTACCGGATTTTGCGAGAGCAGACGAGCGACGGGGGCGAGAACGGCGACACCGCCCGCGAGGGCGACGAAACTACGGCGAGAAAATCGGGACATGATTGAAGGGGTTGGGAATATTAATGATGAGCATGCATCGGGGGAGCAAGGGGCGCTGGCCCCGGCAGAGAATCCACCCCGGTTGCGACACTGGCCGTCTCCGGTAGTCGCTGCCCGAGGGCGCGCTCCAGTTCGACGCGGGCGAGCCAATAGTCGCGACGAGCCTCGATACTTTGGAGGAGCGCGGTTTGCTCGGCCTGCTTGGCTTCGAGCAGCACATAGACGCTCACCTGCATGGCGTTGTAGTGCAGGAGCGTTTCTTGGAGCGCGGCTGTTTTTAGTGGCACGAACGATTCTTCCTGGAACGAGGCAGCCTGTCGTGCGGCGGCCAACATCGCGCGAGCGGTGCGCACTTCGGAACCGATGGTCGCCTCAAGAGCCGCCGCGAGTTCGGCGGCCTGGCGCGCGGAGGAGGCGAGCCGCGCACGTTCCGGTTGGCCCTGATCGAAAATCGGCAACTGGGCGGCGAAGGTCGGCCCGGTCAGGCGATCACCGCTGCTTTCCCGCTCGGTGTTGACGCCCAGATCCAAGGCCACGGGTAGGAACCGGGTGCGTTGCTTAAAGGCGAAAGCCTCCGCCGTCAGTGTGGCTTCGGCGCGGCGGGCGGCGAGGTCGAGCCGTTGGGCGCGGGCGATGGATTCGAGGTCGGCGGGCAAGTCGTCTCGGAGTGGCAACCGGGGCAATTGTCCGGCCAATTTCCAATGGGATTGCGCCATCGTGAGGCCAAGCAGTGCGCTGAGTTGTTCACGGGAGACGAAGAGCGCGGCTTCGGCTTGGGCGAGTTCGACCTGAGACTGTTGGGCGGCCACTTGAAACCGGAGAAGGTCGAGACGCGAAATATTGCCAGCCGTGAATTGACGCTCGGCGAATTCGGCCGCCGCGGCCGTCGTGGCAGCGATCTCTGCTCCCAGACGGTGCAATTCCTCTTGGGAGAGGGTCCCGTAGGTGGCACTCCGCACCGCGGCGACCAGGGCGAGGACCTCGTGACTCACCCGATATTGCACCACGAGCAGTTGCGCCTCTGCGATACCGCGCCGGGCCGGTAGGAGCAGCGCTTCCAGCAGCGGCAGGGCTATGCCAAAGTCCACGTTGGGTCCGCGCGGGGCGTTGTCTGGCCAACGCACGCTGGCGTCGAAAGACGGATTGGTCAGGCGGGTCGCGGCGGCGAGCGCCGCTTGGGAAAGGCCGAGTTCTTCAAACGTCGCGCGCAGGGCGCGATTGTTGAGGAGCGCGATACGCACCGCGGTCTCCGGCCTGAGGTCGTGGCAGAGCAGTTCGCCCACGGCGGTCTCACTGCGGGCCAACTCGTCGGCGGTGAGAGGCCACGATGCCACGATATGGTCTGCGCGGGTGGCAAGCTGCGACTACACCACAGGCAAGGCGGCCTGTGGTGCGCTGGTGGCGCAACCCGCCAGCACCAGCAGTGCCGGGACGAGCACGAATAATTTTGAGTCCATACGATACAATCAGGGGCGGATCAGGTTGGGACGCGACGTCGGAAGAGTTTCTCTCCGGCAAAAATAAACCCGATGCCGACCGCCGATACGATAAGGATCAAAGGGTCGCGAGTAAACTTGGACAAAACGAGCGCGCCGAGGCATAGAGTTTCCTAGGTGAAGGTTGGAGTGAGTGAGCGGAATTGAACCCATTTCCGGAAAGTTTCAATGCGGCGCTACGCTCAGAAGATCAGAAACGGCGAACCGGTGATCAAGGCGCCCCCGACGTGGACCGTGGCGGGAACGACGAGGCTGATCAGCGCTAGGACGGCGCGGTAAGCTCTGGCCGAGAACCGCCGACGTTGGGGTTCGAATCTGAGCAAAAGGATACCGGCCAGACAGAGCAACGCGGTCGTGGCCCCTCGCCATTGGGGCCAACTGAGGTTGGTCTGCAGATCGACCGTGTAGGTCGAGTAGAACGTCGACGGGTTGGACGTCATTCCCGTCAGCGTGCACCACCGTCATGGGCAGCCCGGGGAAGCGCACATCGAAGAACGTGGCGCCCACGGCATTGATGAAGCGAAGGCGCCCGCGTTCGCCGGGTTGAAAGAGTCCGGTCCAATTGCCGGAGGGAGGCACGCCGTCCATCGCTTCCGGCAGGATCAATCCGTGCCAGTGGATCGATGTCGTCTCACGCAGCCGATTATGCACGCGGATGACGGTTTCGTCACCCTCGCGAAAACGCGGCAGCGGTCTCGGAGTCGAGCCGTCCACCGTGATGGCGTGGGCAGGAATGCTGTCGAGATCGATCGTGGTCTTGGCGATCGTGAGGTCGAATTCTCTGACCGTCGGGGCGCGACGCGTGGCCGGTGTCCCGCGATGTCCTTGATGTTCGGTTTGGGCGTAGGTTGGCACGACTTGGCCGAGGGCGGTCAAGGCGCCGACGGTGCTCGACGTATGGAGAAAGGTGCGCCGAGAAATCTTGTGGTTGAGCTGATGTTTCATGTTCGAAGAGGAGTTTCCTGGTGGGAGGGTAAGGGGCGGCGGTCCTCTGGGTTTAACTGAAGTAGTCAGCGCCCCAGATGAGAAGGGCGCCTAAATGTGCGGTGGCGGCGAGCAGGCCGGCGGTGAGCCAGGTCAGCAGGCGCGGAATCGCGCGGAAGCGCCGACGCGGATCGTCGGCCCACCGATGGGCGGCGAGCCACGCGAGCACGGAGAGGCCAGCGACGCCGACGCCGAGCCAGCGGTGCCAGAGTAAGGTGGAGCGCAAGTCCGGCGAGGGATGGGATTCATTCGCGAAAACCCAGCCGGTGCCAGTCGCGGCTAAGGCACCAATCGCCCCGAGGGCGAGCAGCAACACCGTCAAGCGAGCGAGACGGGGATCGCTGCGGAAACACCGCAGGGCCTCGACGGCCGCGGCGAGCAGCAAGAGCGCGATGGGAAAGTGCAGCACCAAGGGATGCAGGCGGCCAACGAATTGAAACGTGTTCATGACAGGAAGGCGAACGGCGCTGAGAAGCGCCGCTCGCCGACTGAGTCGGGGTTAGCGCTGAGGAGCGGCTTTACCGCGGGCGGCCGCGGCGTCATCGATCTGCTGGAGGTAGCTGGCCGGGGCCTTTTTGAAGTCCCGCACACAATGTTTGCAGCACAGGCGAACTAAGCGATCGGGCTGACCCTCTTGACGGTAGACGAAGTCGAGCGGCGGACCCATGTCGCCGTCCTCGAGCTTGTCTTCGGAGATCATGCACGAATCGAGCGGATAGTTGGTTTTCGCTTGGGAGAGCCACTCGGCCGAGACGCTGGCGTCTTCGACTTTGATCAGGGATCCGACCGACGGGGTGTCGGCCTTGCCCTTGTTATGGGCCTCGTGCGCGAGTGCAAACGTGGCGATGACGGCGCTGGCAATGAGCGCGGTGAGAAAACGGAAGGAAGAAGTGAGTTTCATGATAGTCTGTGGTTTTGATTTGAATGCTGACTCCCGCCTGCGTTGGCATGAGGGCGTTGATCGCCATGAGCGGGATCGGGCCGAGGGCCCGGACTAAGCGTGACGGCACCCGCACTTCGTGTGCGGTGACCGCTTCAAACCACAGACGGCGGGGCGTGACTCAAACGGCACCGTTGCAAGATCAACTCGGCAAACGAGCATCGCCAAGGAGGACCGGTGATCCGGTCCGAGACGGTGTTCGCGGGAGATTCAAGCGCGGCGAGTTTCGCGACGGTCGTGTGAACGAAAGGTGAAACCGTGGGGAAGGAAAGCTTGGCCTGCGCGGGGGCTTCGCCCGGCAGCGAGTTGAAGGTTTCGCAACCGCAACTGGACTCGTGGGCATCGCCACCCTGATCGTGATGCGAATGCTCGCTCGAGCTCGAGTGCTCGTGCGGTTCGTCGGCGAGGGTGCGGGTGGCGCAGACCGACACCGACAGGAGCCAAATCCATGCGGCGCAGAGCAGCAAGGGGCCGGACAGATGTCTGGATTTGGCGGTAATCATGAGGCGAATAACCCTTCCGATGAAGGCACCACACACATCGCCAGCGGCGGTGAGATGTCAAATGGGCCAGTCATCGGGAGGGGAAGGAGGGCGGCGTGGGATGGCTTAGTTGCCCACCGACTTTTTGATCGAACCGCAGCGGAACATCATCGAACCGTAGTAGGGGTTGGCGACCTTCTGATCGGACTGCAGCCAGGAGCCGCCTTGGCCGCGGAAGGCCATCGGGCAATGAGCGACGTAGAGTGCGTGGCCACTGGACGTGCCGACCTGATCGACGAGAGCGATCATCTCGTTGGACACGGTGAGGAAACTCGCCCGGGCAGTTTTGATATCGCCGGCGTCGGCGATGGCTTCGGCGGGGCCGGTCAACTCCGCGAAGGCAGGACCTTGGGCGGCGGCGGCGAGCAACGCCTTGGTCGCGTTTTGGGCGCTGGGCAGATCGTCGTCGGCGAGCGCGGTTTGCAGCTCGAGATAGGCCGGGACGAGGGAGTCGACGTAGGCGGGTTGGGCTTCGCTGGGGAGAGCGGAAACTTGGGCGGCGACGAAGCCGAGGCTGAGGGAGACGACGAGGAATCTAACGATGGATTTCATGGAATGAGCTGATCGATGTGGTTGGTTTGGTTCGAGGAAGGCTAGGCTTTTGTGAGCCATTTGAGTTTGAACTCCTCGAGAGAGCAGTAGAGCACGGGCACCACGAAGATGGTGATGATGGCAAACATCATGCCGCCGAAAGTCGGGATCGCCATCGGGATCATGACGTCGGCTCCGCGCCCGGTCGAAGTGAGCACGGGTAGCAACGCGAGCACGGTGGTCGCGATCGTCATCATCGCTGGACGCACGCGTTTCGTGCCGGCTTCGAGCACGCGGGCGCGAAGTTCGGCGATGGTGTTGGAAGGAGCATTCTTGAGGCGTTGGCCGATGTAGGTGGCCATGATCACGCCGTCGTCCGTGGCGATGCCGAAGAGGGCGAGGAATCCGACCCAGACGGCCACGCTCAAGTTGATCGTGTGGACTTGGAACAGCTCGCGCAGGTTGTGACCGAAAAGGGACATGTCGAGGAACCAAGGTTGGCCATAGAGCCACGCGAGCACGAAGCCGCCCGACCAAGCATAAGCAATTCCGGAGAACACGAGGAGGGTCACCGACACCCGCTTGAATTGGAAATAGAGGATCAGGAAGATCGCGAAGAGGGCGATGGGGAGAACGATGCTCAGGCGTTTTTCTGCGCGGACCTGATTTTCGTAGCTACCGGTGAATTTGTAGCTGACGCCGGCGGGAATCACGAACTCACCGGAGTCGATCTTGGATTGCAGGAACGCCTGCGCCTGTTCGACGACATCGACCTCGGCAAAGCCGGGCTTCTTGTCGAGGATCACGTAGGCGACGAGGAAAGTGTCTTCGCTCTTGATGACCTGCGGGCCGCGCACGTAGTCGATCTTCGCCAATTGCTTGAGCGGGATCTGCGTGCCGTCGGGGGCGGCGACGAGAATGTTTTCAATCTCGCTGATGCTGTCGCGCAGCTCGCGTTGGTAGCGCACGCGCACGGGGTAGCGTTCGCGACCTTCGACCGTGGTGGTGATGGGCTTGCCGCCGATGGCGACCTCGATCACATCCTGCACCATCTGGATCTTGATACCGTAGCGGGCGATGGCGTCGCGATCGATCGCGAGTTCGAGGTAGGGCTTGCCCACGATGCGGTCGGCGAAGACGGCGGCGGGTTGGATCGAGGGAACCTGCTTGAGGAGACCTTCGAGTTGCAGCGCGACCTTTTCGATCGTCAATAAGTCGGGTCCGTAGACTTTGAGTCCCATCGGAGCCCGCATGCCGCTTTGCAACATGACGACGCGCGCGGCGATCGGTTGGAGCTTCGGCGCTGAGGTGCTGCCGGGAATGGTCGCGACGCGCGCGATTTCATCCCAAATGTCATTCGGAGAGCGAATGGAGTCGCGCCATTGACGGAAGGGTCGACCCTTGGGGTCGGCGATCAGGTTGCCCGCAACGTCGCGGCGAAACTCGCGGTGCGCCTCGTCGTAGGCGAAGGTGAGCAGCCGGCCATGGGGGTCGGAACGGAACTCCGATTTGTAGGTGATGATCGTTTCGACCATCGAGATTGGCGCGGGGTCGAGCGGGCTCTCGGCGCGACCGATTTTGCCGACGACGGTCTCGACTTCTGGGATCGCGCTGATGGCCATGTCCTGTTTGCGCAACGCATCCATGGACTCGCCGATCGAGGCGTGCGGCATGGTTGTGGGCATGTAGAGGTAGGACCCTTCGTCGAGATCGGGCATGAACTCTTTGCCCAACCCGGGGAACGCATGGTAAGCGGCACTGTAAGCGCTGGTATCCTTGGCCCATCCGGGCAGCCAGGCGAAGACGCGGCCGACGCCGAGCCAGGAGCTGAGCCCCCACAGGATTAAGATGCTACTCAACACCATGAAGAGGGCCTTCGTGCGCAGCAGGCGGGCGAGGATGACCGGATAGAAGTGCACGAAGGCCCACATCATGAGCAGCAAGCCGCCCACGGCCAGAAAGACGAAAATCAGATTATGCGTAGGGGCTTCGGGACCGAGCGGGGCCCAACCACGCGCGAGAATGATCGCGACCACCACCGCAAAGATGAAGTTGAACAAATAGAGGGTGCGCTGGCGCCAAGGGGAGGGGATGTTTTCGCGCAGGATGTTGAAGGCGGCGACCCCGATCAGGAGCAACCCGAGCCAACCGGGGAACCAACTGACGGCGAACGGTGCGAGCACGCCGGCCAGACCGAGCACGCCCCAGAATGCCCAAGCGGACAACCGCGCGCGGAAACGCCCGGCGATGAGCCAGTGTGCGAGGGGCGGGATGATCGTCAGCGCGACGATGATCGAGCCGATCAGCGCAAACGTCTTCGTGTAGGCGAGGGGCCGAAACAGTTTTCCTTCGGCGCCCTCCATCGCGAAGACGGGCAAAAAGCTGATGACCGTCGTGGCGACGGCGGTGACGACAGCACTGCCGACTTCGGTGCAGGCGCGGTAAACAGTTTCGAGTGAGTTCTCGTCTGGCGGGGCCTCGTCGAGGTGTTTGAGAATATTCTCGATCAGTATGATGCCCATGTCCACGACGGTGCCGATCGCGATGGCGATGCCGGAGAGCGCGACAATGTTGGCCTCCACGCCCGCCAGTTTCATCGCGATGAACGCAAAGAGGACGGCGAGAGGCAGCACGCTGGAGATGAGCAGGGCGCTCCGCAGGTGCATGACCATGAGCACGACCACAATGATGGTGACGAGAATCTCGTCGGTGATGGCGTCCTCGAGGGTGCCGAGCGTTTCATAGATTAGCCCGGTGCGGTCGTAGAAAGGTTGGATGGTGACCTTGCTGACGGTGCCATCGTCGAGGGTCTTCGTGGGCAGCCCGGGAGTGATCTCCGCGATCTTCGCTTTGACCCGCTTGATGACCTCGAGTGGATTCTCGCCGAAACGCGTCACGACGACGCCGCCGACGGCTTCGGCTCCGGCTTTGTCGAGGGCGCCGCGCCGCAGGGCGGGTCCGAACTCCACCGACCCGAGCTGGGCGAGAGTGATCGGCACACCGTCGCGCGAGGTGACGACGGTCTTGCGCAGGTCGTCGAGGCTCTTGATGAAGCCCAAGCCGCGAACGACGTATTCGACGCTGTTGATCTCGATTGTGCGTGCGCCGACATCGAGGTTGCTGCCGCGGACGGCGGAGAACACCTCGGCTAACGTGATGTTGTAGATGCGCAGGGCATCGGGATTCACGTCGATCTGATACTCGCGCACAAAGCCGCCGATGGAGGCGACCTCGGCGACGCCCTCAACTCCTTGGAGGGCGTAGCGAACATACCAATCTTGAGTGCTGCGAAGCTCCTGCGGGTCCCATCCGCCGGCTGGTTGATTCTGCGCGTCGCGGCCCTCGAGCGTATACCACAGGACCTGACCGAGCGCGGTGGCGTCGGGGCCGAGCTGCGGTTGCACGCCAGCGGGGAGGGTGCCGGACGGGAGGCTGTTGAGTTTCTCGAGGATGCGGCTGCGCGTCCAATAGAACTCCGTGCGTTCCTTGAAGATGATGTAAATCGAGGAGAACCCGAACATCGAGTAGCTCCGCACCGTCTTGACTTCGGGCAGGCCGAGCAGGGCGGTGGTCAGCGGATAAGTGATCTGGTCCTCGATGTCCTGTGGAGAGCGTCCCATCCACTCGGTGAAAACGATCTGCTGATTCTCCCCGATGTTGGGAATGGCGTCGACCGGCACGGGGTCGCGAGGGATCGCGTCGATCTTCCAATCGAACGGGGCAACCATCGTGCCCCAGAGGATGAGGAGGCCGGCAAAGAGCACGACCACGAGCTTGTTCTCGAGACAGAAGCGGATAAGTTTGTTAATCATGGCGGCGGGGCGCGAAGGGTTACGGTAACGTCTCCACGACATCGCCGCAGCGATACATTGACTCTCCGAAATACGGATTGCGGACATCCTCGCCGGTTTGCAGCCAGTCGGCCCCGCGATCGTCGTCGGCCATCGGGCAATTCATCCGCACCACGACGCGGTCGAATTTCTGCGGATGCGTCTTGATTGTCGCGATAAGCGCTTCGGAGAGCTGCACAAAGTGGGGATAGCGCAGGGCTTCAAGGTTGTCGGCGTCGAGCATCGTGTGCAGCCGATCGGGGAGCGCGCCCTTGTGTCCGGTCTCGGCCATGATCGCTTTGATGGCGGCCTGGGCGGCCTTGAGATCGTCTTGGGTCAGGGCGGTTTGGAGGTCGAGGTAGGCGGGGAGAATGGCCCGCGAGATTTCAAGATTGATCGCGATCACGGCGGGGCGGGACTCGTCGGCGACGGGCTCATCGGTGCTCGCACTCATCATGCTGGGCTTGGCGAGAATCTGGAGGGAACTGTCGATCTTGAATGCCCCGTGGGTCACAACCTCCTCGCCGACCTTCAACCCCGAGGCGACGATGTAGCCACCGTCAATTTTTGCGCCGAGGATGACTTCGCGTCCTTCGAAGGCGGTCTTGTCGGAATGGGGAACTTTCACATAAACGACCGCGCGCTTGCCGGTGAGCAGCACGGCGGACGCGGGGACGATTAAGGGGGCGTCGCCAGTGGGGGTAGACAGGTAGCCGAGAGTCTCGGCAGGCACGAGATCCATGCCGCAGACGTCGCACGAACCCGGGCCATTCTTGATGACCTCGGGGTGCATGGGGCTAATCCACTTTCCCTTGAGTTCGGGCGCATAAATCTGATTGTTCTGGGCGAGGCGCACGCGCACGGTGCCGCGGACAAACATGCCGGGTTTCAGGCGGTGATCGGTGTTCGACACGTTGACGCGAATGGGGACGGTGCGGGTGCGGGCGTCGACATCGGGTGCGATGAAGGCGATGCGGCCGGTGAAGGTTTCGCCGGGCCACGCATCAACGGTGAATTCGACCGCTTGGCCGTAGCGGAGTTTGGCGAGATCGGATTCAAATGCCTGCAGGTGAAGCCACAGTTTGGTGAGGTCGGCGATCCGGAAGAGCGGGTCGCCGGTCTTCACGTAGTCGCCTTCCTTGACGTTTTTCATGACGACGATGCCGCCGATGGGGGAGCGCAGCTCAAAGCCCTCTGCGGCGATGCCGCTCGCGATGATTTGGTCGATTTGCTCAGGCAGAAGATCCCACAAGCGGAGCTTCTCGCGAGCGATCTTGGTGATCGGACCGTCGGGATTGGAGGCGTGGCTGGTGAGGAGTTCACGCTGGGCGGTGAGCAGTTCGGGACTGTAGACGAGGGCGAGGTGATCGCCGGTGGTTACGGTGACGCCGGTGTAGTTTACAAAAAGTCGATCGATGCGCGCGGGGAAGCGGGCGGTCAGCGAGCGCATCCTGGTTTCGTCGTAGTCGAGTTTGCCGACCAGACGAACGGAGGTTTCGGGGAAACGACGCTCCACCTTGGTGGTTTGAATTTCCGCCAAGGCGACGGCTGACTTGCTCATCGCGAGGAGGCGAGGATTGTCGCCGGCGCCCGAGTCATTGTTGGCGAGTGGGATGAGATCCATCCCGCAGATGGGGCACTGGCCGGGACCGGGTTGCTGGATCTGTGGATGCATGGAGCAGGTCCAGAAGGCGGGCTGGTCGGGGGCGGTTGAGGGCGTCAATTCGTGGCTGTGACCCTCGTGCGATTCGGACGAGGACGAGGCCGTGAAACGGCCGAAAAGGAGACCGGCGACGAGAGCGACGAGCAGGGCTCCGATGAAGATGGGCTTGCGTGGCATGAGAGTAACGAAACGAAGTGGAATCAGAGGGGACGGTTGGTGAGAGTCTGCAGGACGAGCCGCTGCTGGGCGCTGTCGGCATGGGCGCGCCAGAGTTGGAGCTCGAGATCGAGGAGAGAACGCTCGCTATCGATCACCTCGAGCAAGGTTGCGCGGCTGTTTTGATAACTTGAGCGGGTGATCTCGACGGCCTGCTGCGCGAGTGGAAGGAGCTCATCTTGATAAAGCCGGAGGCGACGTTGGGCGTCGCGGAGTGACGAAAGTGCGCTGAGGGTGTCAGCTCGAAGTTGATGTAGGCGATTGGTGAGCTCGCTTTCGGCGGCGCGCTGCTGAGCGCTGGCTTCGCGCCGGAGGGCCGTGTTGCGCTGCTTCCAGATCGGAAGGTTGACCGCCACGGTCAGCGCCCAAGGATCCTTGCCCGCGTCGGGGGTCATGGGGTTCACGACCGGTTTGCCCACTTGGATGTAGTTGAGCCCCACGGTGAAATTGGGCCGGGCTTCGAGGCGGGCGAGTTCCACGCGGACGCGCGAGCTGTCGATCTTGCGAGCGAGAGTTTGCAACTCAGGATTGCCCAACTCGACGGCGGCGAGGAGCGAAGCGGAGTTTGGGGTGTCTCCCGGAGGTGCGGGTTCCCACACCGGCCAAGGCAGGACGGTGTCGGCGGGAAGCGCGAGGAGCGCGACCAGTTGGGCACTCTGGCGGGGGCGTTGTTGCTCCAGCGAAGCCACGCGATCGCGTAGTTTGCCGATTTCGACCTGCAGTCGAAGGAGAGCATTGAGGTCGCCACCGGTGCGCACGCGTTCTTCGACCTGCGGAGCTAATCCCTCGAGAAGCGCGAGGCTCTGGGCGGTCAAGGCAATCGCCTTGCCGGTGAAGGCGTAGTCGAAGTAACCGACGCCGAGGGCACGCGCGAGCATGAGCTGACGGGCTTGGAAGGCGAAGTGAATGGCTTCCGCTTCAGCCTCGGCCGCCTGGGCGCGGCCATCGAGTTGGCCAAACCAAGGCAACCGTTGGTTGAGCATAAAAATGTTTAGCTGTGGACCGGTGCGAGTCTGCACCGACTCAACAAAATGCGACACCTGCAACATGGGATCGGGCAGGGCGGAGGCTTGGGCGATGCGGGCACGCGCGGCCTCGTAGCGAGCGGCGAAGGCGTGCAGGTCAGGATTGGCTTCCTGCCCCCGGGTCAGGTAGTCGCTGAGGGTCGTCGGCGCCGCTTGAGCTTGAGCGAGCGGGGCCGTGCCGAGGGAGCCGAGGGTGGCCGCCGTGAAGCCGAGGAGGGAAATAAGTGACGGAGAGCGCATGCGTGGTTACCTTTTACTAAACCGGCCTTCGAATAATCCCTCGAAATTTTTCGCGGGATTTTTGTCAGGAGAGGTTATAGACAGTTGAACTCTGATTGTCCCCATGAACCAAACCCCCTCGCAAAACCCCTTGACTGAGACCCTGCAACGCTGGCGGGTGCGCCCGCAGCGCGACCCGCAATTTCGTCAAGGCGTGTGGCGCAGCGTCGAAGCGCGTTGGAGAGAAGCGCGGTTTTCGGGGTTCCTGAGAGCCCATGCATTGGCGACGGCAAGCTTCCTGTTGATCGCTGTCGTGGTGGGTGCTTGGACGGGTCGGATTCAGGCCCGCGAGCAGGCGATGGCGGAGCGGGATGCGATGATCACGGCGTATGTGCAGTCGCTCGATGCGAAGACCCATCTGGCGATGCGATGAGGAATTTTCTGCTCACGATTGCGTTGGTGTTGGCGGCATGCGTGGCGTCCTACTGCGGCTTCTATTCGATGAGCCGTGATCCAGAAGCGGTGCGGGAAGCGATTGCCGAGCACGACGCGATGGGCTGGCTGCGGATGGAGTTTAAGCTGACCGATCAACAATTCGCCGCGATCAAGGCGCTCCATGAAACCTACAATGTGCAGTGCGCCGAACACTGCGCGCTGATCATCGAGGCGCGGGAACAGGAAGCTCCGCAGGTGGAGATTGCGCGACTGGAGAGTATCTGTGAAGGCGCCATGACGGAGCATTTTCGCCAAGTGGCCTCGCTGATGGCGCCCGTCGAGGGTCGGCGCTATCTCGAAATCATTTTACCGAGGGTCGCGTCCTACGACCATCGCCAAGCCCCCAATCTCCAAGCCAACCCTTGAACGACGCCGACGCCGAGCTGATGCGCCGGTTGCAATCCGGGGAAGAAGCGGCCCTCGCGGCCCTGATGGTTCGGTGGGAGCTTCCGGTGAAGGGATTGCTGATGCGCTTTGTGCACCACGAGCAGGAGTCGGCGGATCTCGCGCAGGAGACGTTTGTGCGGGTGTGGGAGCAGCGCGCTAAATTTCGGCAGGAGTCGGCATTTCGCCCGTGGCTTTTTGCCATCAGCGTCAACCTCGCGCGCAACCGGCTGCGCTGGTGGCGCCGACGACCGGAGGTGACGTTGGACGCGTGGAGCGGGGAGAGCGACGCCGAGACGAGTGTGGATGCGGCGGAGTCAGGCGAGCGTGCGGAAGCGGTGCGATCGGCGGTGGCGGCGCTGCCGCGCGCTCTGCGCGAAGCCGTGATTCTGGCCGAGTTTGAGGGTTTATCCCACGCGGAGATTGCGACGACGACCGGCACCACCGCGAAGGCGGTCGAGTCGCGGTTGTATCGAGCGCGGGCGTCGTTGCGCCAAAGCCTGGGCAAGTGGATGTGCGCCGACTAAAGCATCTTACGAAAAATGGTGACTGAGCATCGACGTTTGCGAGGTTGCGCGGCTTGTCCACACGCCGCGGCTTGGGGAGTGCGGTTGGGCGAAAATCCGTTGGGGTCAACGCGTTCCACCGAGGCGGATGACGGCAGGTCGCTGGACCGACTATTGGACGGTGCGGAGTTGGACGCTATCGACGAGGCGGTTTAACGAAAGGATGTCGGTGGCGATGATCAATTTGTCGCCGGGTTGGATGCGCTTCTCGCGCATCAATAGTTGGATCGCGTTTTCAATCGTCGCATCGGGCTCGCTGGCGAGGGGCATGAGGAAGGGCTCGACGGCGCGGAGGAGGCGAAGCTGGCGCAGCAATGCCGCGTGGGGGGTGAAGGTGAGGATCGGCGAGTGCACGGGGCGGAGCGCGGCGAGTCCGTGAGCCATAAAGCCGTGACGCGTGAAGGTGAGAATCTTCGAGCCGGGCATCTGGTTGGCGAGGACGACGGCGGAGTGCAGCACCTTCATGCGCTCACTGGTGGAGATGGCAAACTCGCGCACTTCGCTGTCGTTTTCGAGTTCGATCCGCCGGGCGATCTTGTCGAGCATCTGCACGCATTCGATCGGGTATTTACCGATGGTGGTCTCGCCGGAGAGCATGACGCAGTCGGCCAGTTCAAACACGGCGTTGGCGACATCGGTGATTTCCGCGCGGGTGGGCAACGGTTGCGTGATCATCGACTCGAGCATATGGGTCGCCACGATGACGGGGCGGCCTTGGGCCAAGCAGGCGCGAACAGCTCGGCGTTGGATGATGGGAAGTTCTTCAAACGGGCACTCGATACCGAGATCGCCGCGGGCGACCATGAGCGCGTCCGACGCGCGGACGATCGCATCGAGATTGGTGATGCCGGACTGGTCTTCGATCTTGGCGATGATGCGGACTTTGGATTTTTTCTCCGCGAGATAGTTGCGGAGCACGGCGATGTCCTCGGCTGACCGGACGAAGGACAGGGCGATGAAATCGATCCCCGCTTCGAGTCCGACCTCGGTGTCGGCGCGATCCTTCTCGGTGAACGAGGGGAGGTTTACTTTCACCCCAGGGAGATTGATGTGGCGCCGGGACTTGAGCTCGCCGGGGATCATCACGCGGCAGCGGATGTGCGCGTCGTCTTTGGAGAGCACTTCGAGCCGAATGAGCCCGTTGTCGACAAGAACCGTGTCGCCGACCTTGATATCATTGACGAGGTCGCGGTAGTTGACGTCGACGGAGCGAACTTCCTCGGAATTGTCCCGGTCGACCCCAGGTTTGACGGTGAAGTCGAAGATCTCGCCGGCTTTGAGTTCGAGAGGCACGGTGAGATCGCCGGTGCGAATCTCAGGACCTTTGATGTCCATCATGATCGCGATATCGCGGTTGAGCCGCGCGCTGACGGCGCGAATGCGTTGGATCACGGTGCGCGTCCACTCATGGGTGGCATGGGCCATGTTCAGGCGGGCGATATCGGCCCCAGCCGAGATGATTTTCTCGAGCATACCTTCACTGTCGGTGGCGGGTCCGAGGGTGAAGATGATCTTGGTGCGGCGGAAATCGGTGGCCATGGGGTCAGTGGAGGTCGAGGAAGGGGGTGTTACCACCGGGAGCGACGATGGAGAATTCGCAGCGCAGCAGCGCGCGGGCGGGTTCGATGGCGGTTTGCACGGCGGCGAGGCTATTGCAGTCGCGGCTGAGGTGGGTGAGGTAAACGTGGCGCCAGCGGGGATTCTCGATGGTCGAGATGAGCTCGTGGGCTGCGGCGTTGGAGAGGTGGCCGTGGCGACCGTTGATCCGTTGTTTCACTGCCCAAGGGCGCTTGGTGTCGGCCTCGAGGAGCTGCGGGCAATAGTTGGACTCTACCACGAGGATATCGGCTTCGCGGATGCGTTCGCGCACATGCACGGGGGCGTGGCCGAGATCGGTCAACCACGCGAGGCTGAGCCGGGGGGAGAGGAGGTCGCCATGGCCGTGACTAATCACGAAACCGACGGGATCCTGCGCGTCATGCGGCACGGCGAAGCTACTAATCTCGAGGTCGCGAAAATGAAAGGTGGATCCGGTTTCAAAGAGGGTCCACGAGACCTGATACTTGAGGTTGCGCTGGAGGGTGACGGAGGTGGCGCGGTTGGCAAAAACCTTGATGTGCGGGTGGCGGGCGAGGCCCTTAAGGCACGCGCTGTGGTCGCTGTGCTCGTGGGTGAGGAAGATCGCGTCGATCCGATCCAGCGACTCGCCGCACTCAGTGAGCATTTCATTGAGCCGACGGGCGGAGAATCCGGCATCGACGAGCACCCGCGTGTCGCCCGACTGGAGAAACGCGGCGTTGCCGGCACTGCCGCTACCAAGAATGCGGAATCGAAGGGGCACCGTTAGTAAGGCAATGGGTCGGCGGCCCGGACGCAAGTTTTCTGCCAAATGGAGAGTTGACCTGCCGATTCGGAAAGTTTCTATTCGCAGCAACCCTATTACCCTATGCTACTTAAAACACCCTTCGTGCTTCGCTTTGTCGCTGCTTTGGTGACGCTGTCAGTTGCGAATCTGCTTTCGGCCCAATTGTCCTTTACGACCGTGTTTTCGGGGGGCGATACCACCCAGCAAAACGCGACGACGGCGGCCCTCAACAGCCTCGCCGGTTATTTCAGCAACAACATTACTCTGAAGGTTTCGGTGACCATCGGTGATTTGAACAATGCAGACACGCTCGGATCGAGCTCGGCGAGTTTCAGCCAAGATGGAACCTATTTTTACACGACACCGCTCTATAATGTGCGGACGAGCACGGACCTCTCCGGGTCGGCGACCTCGGTCACGATCAACATGAACACGAATGCAGGGATCACCTGGGGCTACAGCGCGGGCGCGCCGGGCACGGCAGCCTACAGTTGGCAGACGGTGATCATGCACGAAGTGATCCATTCAATGGGTTTTTATGATGGAATCGCCGACCAGACCGGGGCCTTGGCCGAAGCGGACTACACGATTTTCGATAGTTTCGCGAAGAACAACACCGGCAACGTGGCGTTTACCTCGTATACTACCGACGGAGAGCGGGCGACGGCGATCACGGGAAACAACCTCGTGTAGATTGGCGCTTTTGGCGTGGCGGCTAACAGCGGTGCTGACGTGAAGCTCTACGCTCCAAGTTCGTTTGAGGCCGGCTCAACTTACTCGCACATCGACCCCTCCCAGACAGGTGCCGGGGGCATTCTTTTCCCGACCCTGAGCGATAACACCTTCTATGCCGGACCGACCGCGGTCGAACTCGGGATGATGCGGGACATGGGCTGGTCGCTGACTGCTGTGCCCGAGCCTTCGACCTATGCCCTGCTGTTTGGCGCCAGTGCCTTGGCCGTGGTGATGGTTCGGCGTCGCCGTCGGGTCTGAGCGAGGCTGCCTTTCACTTCGCCCGAGCCGCTAGGCTCGGGTTGACCGGTGGAGGTTTTGTGCTATCTATGACTATTCATGTCTGATCAGCCCAAGCGCAACTCCCCCGCTCGCACTCCGCGTTCCCGCCGCCCGGCGGTGATCGTGCGCCCGCTCAAGGGCACGGTTTTTATCACGAGGCAGGTGCATTTCAATGCCGCGCACCGCCTCTACAACCCGACGAAGAGTCAGGTGTGGAACCAGGCGCAGTATGGCATGTGCACCAATCCGCTCGGGCACGGGCACAACTACGTGCTCGAGGTCACCGTCAAGGGCGAGCCCGACCCGGTCACGGGTTACTTGATCGATCTGGGTGAGTTGAAGCGGATTCTCACGACTGCGATCGTGGACAAGTGCGACCATCGCAACTTGAACGAGGAAGTTGCCTTTCTGCGCGGTATCATCCCCTCGACGGAGAACCTCGTGATCGCCTTCTGGCAACGGCTGGAGCCACATCTCACGGGAGCCCGCCTGCATTGCGTGCGCCTTTATGAAACCCCGCGCAATTTCGCGGATTATTTTGGACCCGAGATCAGCTAACCCCGGTCGGCGCCGGGGCTACGGTTATCGTCACAACCGCCTGATCCCCTAAACAAAAAAAACGACATGAAGAAAAAACCATTGTATCTCCATCGCTCACGAGGCGGGATTGAACCCAAGATGAAACGCGGTTACGACAAAACCTTCAGTGTAACGCCCGGCTACCGCGCAGAACTGCCCGATATGATGGACGCCGTGGACGCGATTCAGGGCGCCAATGTGCCCATCCAGCAGGTAGGTGTTTCGAATTTCAAACTACCCCTACGCCACCGCACCAAAGGGGGCGAGATTCTCACCTTGGAAACCAGCGTGACCGGCAGTGTCTCGTTGGAGGCCAACCTCAAGGGTATTAATATGAGTCGGATCGTGCGGTCGTTCTACGACCACAAGGATGGTGTCTTCACGCTCGCATGGATGGGTCGAATACTGCGCACCTACCTGCTCAAAGTGGTGGCCAAGGACGCCCGCCTACGGCTATCATTTTCTTACCCGATGATGCAGCGGAGCCTGCGCAGCGGGTTGGAGGGGTGGCAGTATTATAAAGTCGCCTACGAGGGTATTATCACTCGCGCCGGCAAGTATCGCCGCTTGGTGCACTTCGACTTTGTGTATTCATCCGCCTGTCCCTGCTCGGCCGAGCTGACCGAGCATGCCCGTGAGGCTCGCGGAGTCTACGGCATCCCCCATTCGCAGCGCAGCAAAGCGCGGGTGAGTGTCGAACTCGCCCCAGGTCGCAAGCTGGCCATCGAGGACATCCAGAAGCACTGCCTCAACGCCCTAAAGACGGAGACCCAAGTCATGGTCAAGCGAGAGGACGAGCAGGCGTTTGCCGAGCTCAACGGCTCCTACATCAAGTTTGTCGAGGACGCGGCCCGGTTGCTTTATCAGGAATTTGCCCAGGATCGGCGCATCGTTGACTTCCAGATCGCCTGCTCGCATCTGGAGTCATTACACTCCCACGATGCGGTCAGCGTGATTTGCAAAGGGGTAAAAGGCGGCTTCACGGCCGACTTCACTGATTTCAACTCGCTGATCTGCTGAAGCGATTTCTGTCTTCCCGCAGATGACGCTGATTAACGCGGGTAAAGGCAGAAGTAGATAGGGCGATTAGCTGGCATTCGTCGCGGTATCGCACCTTGAAAGTGACGCTGTTTGAGCCGGTGATTTAAATGGTCGGCACCGGGAATTTAGGCAGGGAGCCCAAGGCCGGGAAGGTTGTTCACGGAAACTAGAAGAATCCGCGATCATCCGTGAAATCTGCGGGAAGGAATTACCTCGGGATTAGGCCCCGCCTAAGCCTCAGATCGCGTTGACTTACGCAGAGAATGGCCTAGATCCATGAAAAACTAAGCAGAGAGATCATTCGGGCGGCGATGACCCTGCTCAACGAACCGGGTCCGGGTTTGGAAGAGAAGCTGTATGAGCGCATCGTAGTCATCGAGCAGCGGGAAAGATGTCATCGGGTTGCGCGGCAGCAATCCTATCTGGTCTACTTCTCAGGCGAACTGATCGGGGGACCTTGATTCCGGATACGATGGTCGCCGATTTGGTGATCGACGATCCCAAGGCGGTCGAAACATTCCCTGAAACCCCTACTCGGCAAATGATCGACTATTTGGCGATCACCAAGCTCAAGCTGGCGTTGTCGCTAAATTTTAAGCATGCCAAATTGGAGGGAAAGCGCATTGTCTGGGATCCTCATGACTAATCCGCGACCATCCGCGAAATCCGCAGAGAAAAACTACGCCGTGATCCTCATCACTGGGGCTTCGCAGGGGATCGGGGCTGCGATTGCTAAGGTGTTTGCGCGCGAGGTGCCGGGAGTGCGGCTCGCGTTGGTAGCGCGCAATGCGAAGAGGCTCGCTGCGGTGCAGCGCGCTTGCGCGAAGCTCGGCGCTAAGGCGGAGGTATTTATTTGCGACGTGAGCGACGAACAGGCGGTGGCCGGGTTGAAGCGGGCGGTCGCCAAGCAGCTTGGCGCGGTCAACGTGCTCGTGAATAACGCCGGAGCCTTTACCGGTGCGCCTTTGCTGAAATTTTCGGTGGCGGAGTTCGACCGGTTGATCGCCGCCAACCTGCGCAGCGTTTTCTTGATGTCGCGGGCGTTTGTGCCGGCGATGGTGAAAGCGAAGCAGGGCGATGTGTTCAACATGAGCTCGATCGCCGGGCAGGTCGCTTATCCGGGGAGCGCGGGCTATTCGGCCGCCAAGTTTGGCGTCACGGGCTTGTCCAAGGTGATGCGCACGGAGCTCAAGGATAAGGGGGTGCGGGTCTGCTGTGTGTATCCCGGCGCGACCGTTTCACCCTCGTGGGACGGCGCGGGGATTCCCCCGGCGCGTATGATGCCAGCCGAGGACGTTGCCCAGATATTTTATGATGTTTATCGGATGAGCCGCCGGACCGTAGTGGAAGAAATCGTGCTTCGTCCGCAGCTGGGAGATTTGTAAACGATTTTGGTGGAGGGTCTCGCATCGTGATCGATCTGATTTCGTTCACAGCATTCGAAGGGATTTAGCCCGCAGATTTCAGGGCGCTGTGAAAGCCATGGGACTTCAGTAGGGAAGTCAGAGCAAACCCACCCGGGAAAGGTCGCTCCGCCCGGAACCGCCCGGAGGGACGGTGGAGGCAACCAAGCCGTTCAAGCACTCCGGGAAAAGGCCCCGTCAGGGGGCCAGGCAGCGCGCAGGCCATCATTGAATGAACACCGAGCAAGCTTGGAAAAGGGCAATGCGGACGCCGACCCCGTTGGAATTTTGGGAAGGCTGGTATCCTCCGGGAAGAACACCCGGATTGAGGTCAAACCGGACGAAATGAGCGACAAGTGCACTGGAGGAGTCCGCCGGAGTCGTGGTGATGGCCTGCGTGCAGGGGAGTCCCCGAGAAACACGGGAAGTCCGCCGCGGTGGGGCCAAGCTGCCTCAACTGGCACCCGCGAGGGGCCGACCGGACCGGGGCGGATGACGGAGAGGCTCGTAGGAGTGAGGAAGCGGGTAACGACCGTCGAGCGAAGGGGCCTCAGTTCCAAGGCAACGTGAGCCGCCGCCAAGGAGCGGAGATTGGCGCAAGCCTAGTAGGCAGTAACGTGGAGTCCTTCGGATTGAGGGCGGGACCGCTGGGACCGCCGCGACTAAGGACAGTTGGCTTTCACTCGTGGATCTAACCGGACGGCCCGGCGGTCCGTCCCTACCTTGCAGCAAGCTTTCATACGATCAATCATCGGTTACTGCCTACTAGCACCTCCCCACAAGCTCCAGGAACTGCAAGCAGCGTTGCCTGCCAAAGCGAAGAAAAATCCGGCCTACCGGTTCTACGCGCTCTATGACAAAGTCCATTGTAAGGACGTGCTGGCGGCGGCGCGCCCGGAGTGGACGGCGTCACGTTCGGGCAAATCGAACAGCGCGGAGTGGCCGCATGGCTGGAAGAACAGCCGCAAACGTTGCGGACGAAGCCCTACCGTCCGCTGGCGGTTCGTCGGGTGTCTATCCCCAAACCCAACGGCAAGCAGAGACCGCTGGGCATACCGACCATCCAGGATCGCGTGATCCAGATGGCGGCGGTTCTGATGCTGGAACCGATCTTCGAAGCCGATCTGCAACCCGAGCATTACGCCTATCGGGCACAACGCAGCGGGTTGGACGCGATGCTGGCGTTGCTCAAACGAGGGTTGCAGATGCCGGTGGAGGCAAGCGACGGGCGAGGCGGCCAACGCCGGAGCAATCCGGCTCGCCGCCACCAGCGGGACACGCCGCAGGGGGCCCATCTCACCGTTGCTCTCAAACCTCTCCATGCGACGGTTTGTGCTGGGGTGCAATATCCGGATTAGCGGCGGCTGATCCGGTAGCCGGTGCGGTCCGGGCTGAACACTCGATCGTGCAGTTTGACGCCGAGGCCGGGGCGGGTGGGCACGGTGGCGAGCCCGCGCTCGATTACGGGCAGCTCGTCGATGAGTTCGTGATAGAAACTGCGAATGTGCGCCCGAACCGACTCCTGATAGCAGCATCCCGCGACGGCCGCATTGACGTGGAGGCCGGCAAAGAAGGTGAGCGGACCCGTGCAGTCGTGCATCGTCACGGGCACGTTGTAGCCTTGAGCGAGATGGGCGATGCGCACGGTTTCGGAAATGCCGCCGGCCCAAGTCGGATCGACCATCACGTAATCGGCGCCGTGGGTTTCGAGCACGCGTTGATATTGCGGACGGTTCAGCAACATCTCGCTGACGGAGATCGGCATCTGACTCTGCCGACGGAAGTCCGCCAACTGCTCGATGTTGTCGACCTTCAGAATGTCCTCGAGCCAGAGAGGTTGAATCTCGCGCAGCGCGTCGGCGATGCGCAGCGCAGCCGGGAGCATGAAGAATCCGTGGCCGTCGACCATGATCTCCAGCTTGTCGCCCACGGCCTCGCGGATTTGCTGGAGCGGTTTGATCGCCGCGTTGAGATCGGCCAAGCTGATGCGCATCCCGCCCGAGCGATGAGCCGCGCTATCGAAGCACCACACTTTGAGACCGGTGTGACCTTCGGAGAGCAGCTCTTGGGCGAGCCCGACCGGATCGTGAAAGAGTTGGTAGCTGTCGTTGAGCGGGCCGGGTTCGCCGAGCGAGCCATAACCGGGCCACCCGGGTTTGCCGCCGGGTCGCCGTCCGTAGTTCGGGTTGCCGCAACTATTGTAGACCGGGACTTGACCGCGCACCGGTCCTCCAAGCAAGCGGTAGATTGGCTGCTGGCAAACTTGTCCGAGGATATCCCACAACGCGAGATCGACGGCGGAGATCGCGCGCATCTCCGCGCCGCCGATGCCGAAATTACTGAAGCGCTCGTAGAAAAACCGCCAGTGGCTCTCGACCGCCATCGCGTCGCTGCCGAGGAGTCGCTCGGACATCCAATCATGGATCAGCGCGGCGACGGCCGTGGGGCCGTAATACGTCTCGCCGTGACCCACGATGCCGGCATCGGTGTGAATCCTGAGCAGCATCAAGTTGCCCATCAAGTCGGAAGGAGTGACCGTTTCGATCGCCGTAATCTTAACCTTGGCGTCAGGAGAGGGGGTGAGATAAGGAAGCATGAATTCGGTGGACGGGGGATCGGCTCCGGATTGAGCGAACTACGAATGGACGCCGCTGATCACGAATGCGAAACGAAACCGGACCACGGGGGAGATTTTTCAGGCGGCGGATGACCGGAATGGAGTCTGGGCGCTCGCGAGCTTGGTCACCGTGCGCCGAGTTTTGCATAGGATGAACTATGCAGAGTGGACGCGGAAATATCTTGGTTGTCGAAGACGAAGAGGCGATCGCTGGGACGATTGTCTATGCCTTGGAAACCGAGGGTTACACGCCGATCTGGAAAGCGACGGGCCGCGAAGCGTTGCAAGCCATGCGTGACAGGAGGGTGGATCTCGTGGTGCTAGATGTTGGTCTGCCGGACATGAGCGGTTTGTAGAACGGCCGGATGAAAAACAGAGCAATGCTAAGATGTCCGAAGGCCAGCTCGTCGGTCCCCTAGGCCATGACGGGGAATCGGGCATGGGTTTGGTCCAAGCCCGACAGCACGTAGGCGATCCAGTGTCTGAGGCCTGTCAGTTCGGCGTAGGCGGCCGCGTCGGTGATGCCCAGCGACGAAGCCATCAGGCGAAGTTCCGTGAGAAGCGGAAAGACGGTGAGTCGCTGACGATCAAGCCGCAGATGAAAAGCCCCAGCGCGAGGCGATGGTGAAACAGGAGTGCGTTCACCAGATTACCTTGAGTCCGCGCACACCGACGAGGTCGTGAATTTTTTCATCGATGCTCAGCAGTGGAAGTTTGTGCACGACTGCGGTCGCCACGATGTGGCGGTCGCAGGGGTCGCGATGCTTCCAATCGAGCTTAGCGGCAAACAGGGCGATGGCCGGGGTCACCGGGAGCACCCTGATGCCAACGATGGCAAATTGAAGCCAGCGCGAGGGCGGTAGGGGCGTCTTTATCCGTTTGGCGATCAAGTGTCGGGCCAGCTCCGTGAGGGTTACGTCTGTGATAGCTGATTCGCCTGGCCCGACCTCCGAGAGGATCGAGTGAATCTTCGGTGACAATCGGTCCACGTCGTTTTGAATCCAGTCAACCACGTGGGTGTCGAGCAGGTATTTCATTTGCGTTCGAAATCCCACTCGTCGATGTCGAAAGCGGGCTTGGCCGGATCGTAGGTTGAGGGGCCGGTGGAATATTGCTTCAGGCGACCAAGCAGGAACCCCTTGCCTTCGACAGGGAGTTCTTTCTCGACGGCGTTGCGCACGACTTCGGAGACCGGCAGCTTGCGCTCGCGAGCAACCCGCTTGAGCCGCCGTTGAAATTCAGCGGTTACTTTGAGGGTCAGCGTAGGCATGGGTAATACCATGGTAATACTACCGATGGCTGTCAAGTGAAGGGAGGCGGCGGCACATGGCTTGCGCTGCCTTCGTCGTATGACTGGTTCACCTCTCCCGATCCCGACTCTCTCGGCCGCAGCTGAGGATAAACAGGCGCACACCTATAACAATGATTGCTGGTCTCCGGTGGCGGCCTTGAGGCCGATGGCGGCGTAGCCTTTGGGGGTGATGACGCGGCCTTGGGAGGTGCGTTGGAGGTAACCTTCTTGGATGAGGTAGGGTTCGTGCACCTCTTCCAAAGTCTCCGCCTCTTCGCCGACGGCGACGGCGATCGTGCTCATACCTACGGGACCGCCCTGATAATTATCAGCGATGACGCGCAGCATGCGTTTGTCCATTTCGTCGAGGCCGGCGGCATCGATCTCGAGGAGCTCGAGGGCGGCGGCGGCGACGGGTTTCGTGATGCGACCATCGGCGCGCTCTTGCGCGAAATCGCGCACGAAATTAATCAGGTTGTTGACGATGCGCGGCGTGCCGCGGGCGCGGGTGGCAATCTCCTTCGCGCCGGCGTCATCGATCTGCACCTTGAGCAGACCGCAGCTGCGGTGGACGATGTGGGTGAGGAGCTTGGCGTCGTAATAATCGAGCCGAGTTTGCAGCGTGAAACGGGAACGCAGGGGGGCGGTGAGCAGACCGCTGCGCGTGGTGGCGCCGATGAGGGTAAAGCGCGGAATGGAGAGGCGCACGCTGCGAGCGTTGGGGCCCTGGTCGATCATGATATCGAGCCGAAAATCCTCCATCGCACTGTAGAGGTATTCCTCGACTGTTTTCTGGATGCGGTGGATTTCGTCGATGAAGAGGATGTCCCCTTCCTCAAGATTGGTGAGCAGGCCCGCGAGGTCGCCGGCCTTTTCGATCACCGGGCCGGAGGTCACGCGCACATTGCGGCCCAGTTCGTTGCCGAGAATGAAGGCGAGGGTGGTCTTGCCAAGACCGGGCGGGCCGGAAAAGAGAATGTGATTGAGCGCCTCACCCCGCTTTTTTGCGGCGCCGACCATCACCTGCAGGCGCTCGACCGTCTTGGCCTGGCCGGTGAAATCAGAAAAGGAGAGCGGCCGCAGCGCGGCCTCGGCCTGCGTGACTGGTTCCGTCAGGGTGTTGGTAATGAAATCGGTGCCTTTGTTGGGCTCTTTGGCCATGGGGAGATGAGAGGTGAGCGCGGGCGCGGTGGCAAATTTACTTTGCACGCCACCGTGCACTCCTTGTGCGTTGCAGGTAAGCTAGGATGGTCTTATCCAGCGGCACCCATGGCAAATGATCCTCGCACCAGCGTGCTTTGCGG
>Ga0209702_10001781_pt1 | contig 39576 bp, 42 predicted proteins | sample FRY01_FD_187210 | JGI IMG/M metagenome (GOLD analysis project Ga0209702, IMG submission 187210) | Freshwater microbial communities from Lake Fryxell liftoff mats and glacier meltwater in Antarctica - FRY-01 (SPAdes) (version 2) | ecosystem: Environmental > Aquatic > Freshwater > Ice > Glacier...
TCCGCGGTGCACTTGACGCGCAAGGCGTTAAAAATCGTAAACAGGCACGGTCCCGCTACGGCGCGAAGAAGGAGAAGGGCTAATGCCTCGTAAGGGTCCTGCACCAAAACGACCAATCGTGATTGATCCAGTTTATGGAGCTCCGATTGTCACCCAACTGATAAACAAAGTCCTCCTCGACGGAAAGCGTTCTGTTGCAGAGCGCGCCGTTTACGGGGCCCTAGAAGGTTGCCGTGAGAAATCTGGCACCGACCCCGTGCAGACGCTCAAGCGAGCACTCGACAACATTCGCCCAACCCTTGAGGTCCGCTCCCGTCGGGTCGGTGGGGCCACCTACCAGGTTCCCGTCGAAGTGAAGCCAGGCCGTTCCACCACGCTGGCTCTGCGTTGGCTAGTGACGTATTCACGCCAGCGTCGCGAAAAAACCATTACCGAACGTCTCATGAATGAAATCTTGGACGCATCAAATGGTTTGGGTGCGGCAGTGAAAAAGCGCGAAGATACCCACAAGATGGCCGAATCCAATAAGGCGTTCGCGCATTACCGCTGGTAACACCCCAAATTTGAATTGATGCACTAGAGAAAAACGGAGAAACTCGTGTCAACTGGAACAGTCCTCGACCTCGCCAAGGTCCGCAACATTGGGATCATGGCGCATATCGACGCGGGCAAAACCACGACCACCGAGCGCATTCTTTTTTACACCGGGATCAACTACAAAATCGGTGAGGTTCATGAGGGCGCGGCCACCATGGACTGGATGGAACAAGAACAAGAGCGCGGAATTACGATCACGTCAGCTGCCACCACCTGTGAGTGGAAGGGCAACACGATCAACATCATTGACACCCCCGGACACGTCGACTTCACCGTCGAAGTGGAGCGCTCACTTCGCGTGCTCGACGGCGCGGTAACGGTGTTCGACGGTGTGGCTGGGGTTGAGCCCCAGTCGGAGACTGTGTGGCGCCAGGCGGACCGCTACAACGTTCCCCGCATGTGTTTTATTAACAAGCTTGATCGCACCGGTGCGAATTTCTTTATGTGCGTCGACATGATTATTTCCCGGCTGAATGCGGTCCCGTTGGTTCTGCAACTGCCAATCGGCAACGAGTCCGATTTCATCGGAGTTATTGACCTCATTGAAATGCGTGCTCTCACCTGGCGCGGGGAAACAGCAATCGGTGAAGACTACGAAATCGAAGAAATTCCAGCAGATTTGGTCGACCAAGCAAATGAGTATCGCGAAAAGTTGATTGAGACTCTGGGCGAAGCAGACGACGAAATTATGGAGAAGTACCTTGATGGTGCCGACATTTCGGTAGACGAGATCAAAGCGGGTATTCGCCGAGCGACACTCGCCGCGAAACTCACCCCGGTCTTGACCGGATCGGCCTTCAAAAACAAGGGTGTTCAGCCCATGCTCGATGCCGTAATCGCCTACCTTCCCTCACCCCTGGACATCGCGGCAATCGATGGCCACAAAATGGGCGACGAAAATGTCGAAATTCTGCGCCAGCCAAGCGATGACGAACCATTTAGCGCCCTCGCATTTAAGATTATGACCGATCCACACCTCGGTAAACTCACCTACGTGCGGGTGTACTCCGGTCGCTTAAAGACCGGTACGGCGGTGCTCAACAGTGTGAAAGACCGCAAAGAGCGGATCGGCAAGATTTATCGAATGCATGCAAATAAGCGCGAAGAAATTGATTCCGTAGGTGCCGGCGACATTGTGGCCGTGATGGGCCTGAAAGACACAACCACGGGCGAGACACTGTGCGACCCGTCAAAGCCGGTAGTGCTTGAGTCGATGACTTTCCCCGATCCGGTTATCTCGGTGGCAATCGAGCCAAAGACGAAGAGCGATCAAGAGAAGTTGGGAACAGCCATTCAGCGTCTCGCTGAAGAAGATCCCACCTTCCGCGTGTCCACGAATGAAGAAACCGGCCAGACCATCATTGAAGGAATGGGCGAACTTCACCTGGAGGTCCTCGTTGACCGGATGCGGCGCGAGTTCAAGGTCGAGGCAAATGTGGGTAAGCCACAGGTTGCCTATCGTGAGACGCTGACCAAAAAGGTTGACCGGATCGATTACACGCACAAAAAGCAAACGGGTGGATCCGGCCAGTTCGCCAAGATTCAGATTTCAATTGAGCCCAACACCGCAGAAGGTGGAGGTTACCTGTTCGAGAACAAGGTCACCGGCGGACGCATTCCGCGCGAATACATTCCCTCCGTTGACGCTGGTGCACAGGAATCAATGCAGCACGGCGTATTGGCCGGGTACCCAATGGTTGACGTCAAGGTCACCCTTCTTGATGGTGCCTACCATGACGTGGACTCGTCCGAACTTGCTTTCAAAATTGCAGGAACGATGGCCTTCAAAGAAGGTGCTCGCTTAGCTGGTCCTGCCCTCCTTGAACCAATGATGTCCGTCGAAGTCACCACCCCGGAAGACTTCATGGGCGATGTTATTGGAGATCTGAACTCGCGCCGTGGACAAGTACAGGCAATGGATGAGCGCTCCGGTGCTCGAGTTGTGAGAGCACTTGTGCCACTCTCTGAAATGTTCGGTTACGTGGGAGACCTACGCAGCCGTACCCAAGGTCGGGCGAGTTACAGCATGCAATTCGATTCGTACGCGCAGGTCCCCCGGGCCGTCGCTGATGAAATCATCGCTAAAAATCGCGGCGAATAACCGCGGATCATCAATAAATACAATTGAAGAAAAAGAACCGATAACCGATCCGCGTTTTGCCGGACGGCACGAACAGAGGGAGTACGCAAGTGGCGAAGGCCAAGTTTGAGCGGAATAAGCCGCATATCAACATCGGCACCATTGGACATATTGACCATGGCAAGACGACGTTGACTGCTGCTATCACAAAGGTGCTGCACGATAAATACCCAGACGTGAATCCATTCACGCCTTTCGACATGATCGACAAGGCACCTGAAGAGCGTCAGCGCGGGATCACCATCTCGATCTCACACGTTGAGTACCAGACAGAAGGCCGGCACTACGCCCACGTCGACTGCCCAGGTCACGCCGACTACATCAAGAACATGATCACCGGTGCCGCGCAGATGGACGGCGCGATCCTGGTGGTTGCCGCAACCGATGGTCCAATGCCGCAGACCAAGGAGCACGTTCTCCTTGCTCGCCAGGTTGGTGTGCCTTCCATCGTGGTTGCACTGAACAAGTGCGACATGGTGGATGACGACGAACTCATTGAGCTCGTTGAAATGGAAGTTCGTGAGTTGCTGAGCATGTACGAATTCCCAGGAGATGACGTTCCCGTGGTTCGCGTTGCCGCATTCCCAGCACTTCAGGGTGATGAGAAGTGGGGCAAGTCGGTCATGGACCTGATGGACGCTATTGACGCCTACATTCCCACGCCAGAGCGCGAGATTGACAAGCCCTTCTTGATGCCAATCGAGGACGTCTTCACCATCACCGGTCGCGGAACCGTTGTTACCGGCCGGATCGAGCGTGGTGTCGTCAAGATCAACGAGGAAATCGAAATCGTTGGTATTCGGCCTGGGATCCCAATCAAGACCACCGTCACCGGTGTCGAAATGTTCCGCAAGTTGCTCGACGAAGGTCAAGCTGGCGAGAACGTTGGGGTACTACTTCGCGGCACCAAGCGTGAAGATGTTGAGCGTGGACAGGTGTGCTGCAAGCCGGGCTCAATCACCCCCCACACCGACTTTGACGCTCAGGTCTACATCCTTTCCAAGGATGAGGGTGGCCGTCACACACCGTTCTTCAACAACTACCGTCCACAGTTTTACTTCCGGACCACGGATGTCACCGGTGTTGTGTACTTGCCCGAAGGCAAGGACATGGTCATGCCCGGAGACAACACCGATATGCGCGTTGAACTTATCCAGTCAATCGCGATGGAAGATGGTCTACGTTTCGCAATCCGCGAAGGTGGCCGCACCGTTGGTGCCGGCCGCGTAACCAAGATTCTGAAGTAACACTGGCAACATCAACGTCTTCGTGGCGGGCATCGCGACCCGGTTCCCGCCACGAAAACCATAGATAAAAAAGCACCACCCCATATTTTCAACTACACGAGTAAGGAACCAAGCCACCATGGCGGGACAGAAGATCCGGATCAGGCTCAAGGCCTACGACCACGAGATCATTGACTCCTCAGCGCGCAAAATCGTTGAGACAGTTATTCGCACCGGTGCACAGGTTGCTGGACCCGTGCCATTGCCGACCGAGAAGAACATTTTTTGTGTTATTCGGTCACCGCACAAGTACAAGGATTCACGGGAACATTTCGAGATGCGCACTCACAAGCGATTGATCGATATTCTTGATCCCACTCCCAAGACCGTTGACTCGTTGATGCGCCTAGATCTCCCAGCTGGCGTCGACATCGAGATCAAGCTCTAATCGAGATCGAACTTTAGAGGAGATCTGAACACCATGAGTCACAATGTCAAGGGATTGCTGGGCGAAAAGCTCGGTATGACCCAGGTATGGGACGAGAACAACAGAGTTGTTCCCGTTACCGTCGTGAAGGCCGGTCCAAGTGTGGTCACGCAGGTGCGTACACCGGAGATAGACGGCTATTCAGCGGTACAGATTGCCTTTGGAGCAGTTGACCCCCGAAAGGTCAACAAACCAGATACGGGTCACTTCGCCAAGGCGGGCGTGACACCACGTCGCCATATCGTTGAAGTACGCACTCCCGATGCTTCCGAGTACACGCTGGGGCAAGAGCTCACAGCAGACATTTTTGTTACAGGTCAAGTTGTCGACGTTGTCGGCACGACCAAGGGCAAGGGTTTCGCCGGCGTCATGAAACGCCACGGTTTCCACGGCCTTCGCGCAACGCACGGTGTGAACAAAAAGCACCGTAGCGCCGGTTCGATCGGTGGCTGTGCAACGCCAGGTCGTGTGTTCAAGGGCATGAAGATGGCCGGTCGTATGGGTGGGGATCGCCAAACCACGCAGAACCTGAAAGTCCAAGCCATTGACATCGAACGTGGATACATCTTGATCAAGGGCGCCGTTCCTGGCCCTAAGGGTGGATTGGTGTTCATCCACACCGCGGTAAAGGAGGCCCAGCAATGAGTTCGGTAGACGTAATGACCCCGGATGGCAAAGCATCCGGCACGGTTGACCTGCCAGCGGAAGTGTTCGATGTTGCTGTCAATATCCCACTGATTCATCAGGTTGTTGTCGCTCAGCTTGCTGCAGCGCGCCAAGGAACCCACTCCACGAAGACGCGCGCGGAGGTGAGTGGTGGTGGCCGTAAGCCCCATAAGCAAAAAGGAACAGGTCGCGCCCGCCAAGGTTCGATTCGTGCACCCCAGTACACCGGTGGTGGCATCAGTCACGGCCCGCAGCCTCGCTCCTATGACCAGCGCACCCCCAAGAAAATGAAGTCGGCAGCCCTGCGTGGTGCGCTCTCCGACCGGGCTCGCGAAGGACGCATTCATATCGTCTCGGAATTAGTTGGTGGGGATACGCCATCGACCAAGGGTGCGACCGCAACTTTGAAGGCGCTTAATGTCGACGGTCATATTTTGATTGTGCTCACCCGTGAGGAATCAGTTGCATGGTTGTCACTTCGCAACTTGGGTGACGTTGCAATCGTGGCACCGGATCAACTCAATACATATGACGTTCTCATCAGTGACCATCTGGTTTTCACTCAAAGCGCCTACGACACATTTATTGCCGGTCCGGTTAAGGGCAAGAGTTCACAGGCAGTTGCTACTGAGAGTGAGGCCAAGGCATGAGAATAACCGACCCACGTGACATCCTGATCTCACCCGTTGTGTCAGAAAAGGCGTACAGTCTTCTCGATCAAAACAAGTACACCTTCATTGTTTCCCCGGACGCTAACAAGACCCAAATCAAAATTGCGGTTGAAGAAGTGTTCGGCGTGAAGGTAACCAGTGTTAACACGATGAATCGTGAAGGCAAGCGCGTACGCAGTCGTACCGGATTTGGTCGCAAAGCTTCGACAAAGCGGGCGATTGTTTCTGTTGCAGCAGGGGATCGCATCGACATATTTGGCGGACCGGTCTCCTAGCGGAGTCCTGGGAACACCGAGAAACAACGAAACGAGAGACGATAATGGGTATCCGTAAGTACAAGCCGACAACACCGGGCCGACGTGGTTCAAGTGTTGCCGACTTCTCTGAAATCACCCGGTCAGAACCTGAGAAGTCATTGGTTCGCCCACTGCCTAAAAAGGGCGGCCGCAACAACTCGGGTAAGATCACGACCCGCCATAAGGGCGGTGGCCACAAGCGGGCCTACCGTCTTATCGACTTCAAGCGGGCCGACAAAGATGGCGTGCCCGCAACGGTCGCCCATATTGAATACGACCCCAACCGTACGGCGCGGATTGCACTTTTGCACTATGCCGATGGCGAGAAGCGCTACATCATCGCGCCCAGCAAGTTGAAGCAGGGTGACCGAATCGAAACCGGTCCCAGCGCCGACATTAAGCCGGGCAACAACCTACCGATGCGAAACATCCCGGTTGGTACCGTGATTCACGCCATTGAATTAAAGCCGGGCGGCGGGGCGAAAATTGCTCGTTCAGCCGGCGCCAGCGTTCAACTCGTAGCCAAAGATGGTCCATTTGCACAGTTGCGGATGCCGTCAGGGGAAATTCGCAACGTTGATGTAAGGGCTCGGGCAACTGTTGGTGAAGTTGGTAATGCGGAGCAGTCCAATATCAACTGGGGTAAAGCTGGCCGAATGCGTTGGAAGGGCAAACGCCCAACCGTCCGCGGTGTAGCCATGAACCCGGTCGACCACCCACATGGTGGTGGTGAGGGTAAGACCTCCGGTGGTCGTCACCCGGTCAACCCGGGTGGTAAGCCAGAGGGTCGCACCCGTAAGAAGAACAAGGCCAGCGATCAGTTCATCGTTCGTCGTCGCAAGTCCGGCAAGAAGCGTTAAGGAAAGCGGTAAAACATGCCACGCAGTCTGAAAAAGGGTCCGTTCATTGACGGTCATCTGCTCAAGAAAGTAGATGCCCAGAACGAAGCGAACTCCAAGAATGTGATCAAGACCTGGTCACGTCGCTCAATGGTGATTCCGGCAATGCTCGGTCACACCATCGCGGTGCACGACGGCCGCAAGCACGTGCCCGTGTTCATCTCCGAAAGTATGGTAGGTCACAAACTCGGTGAGTTTGCACCAACACGTACGTTCAAGGGACACGTTAAGGACGATCGCAAGGCAAAGCGTCGCTAAGGGCGCGCATAACTACATAACTTTTACATTACCTAATAACGAGAAGCAAGGGGAAAGCGATGGAAGCCAGGGCCCAGGCGCGGTACGTCCGCGTGACGCCCATGAAGGCACGTCGGGTTATTGATCTCATTCGTGGGATGAACGCCGATGATGCCCAGGCGTTGCTGCGGTTCGCACCGCAAGCAGCTAGTGAACCGGTGGGCAAAGTGCTCGCCAGTGCGGTAGCGAACGCGGGAAATAATCACGCCATGGACACCAAGGGACTGACCATCAGTGAGGCCTTCGTTGACGAAGGTCCCACCATGAAGCGCATCCGTCCCCGCGCCCAGGGTCGTGCATTCAAAATCCGGAAGCGTAGTTCACATATTACTGTGATTGTCTCTGATGGAATCGCAATGCCGAAGGTTGCTCGTCCTACCAAAGCTCCCAAAGCACCGGTGGTGGCTAAGCCAGCCACGCCGCAGCCCGTTGAAGTAGTTAAAGCACCCGCGGCGAAAAAAGTGGCGGCCAAAAAGACCACTGTTGCAAAGAAAGCCGCTCCTGCAAAGAAGGCGGCTCCTGCAAAAAAAGCAGCAGCGAAGAAAACTGCCGCACCAAAAATTACCGAGAAGGAGGGCTAAACCATGGGTCAAAAAGTTAATCCACATGGCTTCCGCCTAGGTATCACAACGGACTTCACCTCTCGATGGTTCGCTGATAGTTCGAAAAAAGGTCAGCGTTACAGCGATTACGTGAAAGAAGACGTTGCCATTCGCAAGCTGCTCGGCACCGGCATGGAGCGTGCGGGTATCGCCAAGGTTGAAATCGAGCGCACGCGCGATCGCGTCCGAGTCGACATTCACACTGCGCGTCCGGGTATTGTCATTGGCCGCCGTGGCGCTGAAGCCGACCGCTTGCGCGGAGATCTTGAAACTCTTACCGGCAAACAGGTGCAGCTAAATATTCTCGAAGTAAAGAATCCAGAATTGGAATCACAGCTGGTTGCCCAGGGAATCGCTGAGCAACTCTCCAGCCGGGTTTCATTTCGTCGTGCGATGCGCAAGGGAATGCAGAGCGCCATGAAAGCGGGTGCTAAGGGAATTCGAGTCCAGGTCAGCGGACGCCTTGGTGGAGCTGAAATGTCGCGGACCGAGTTCTACCGGGAAGGGCGTGTTCCATTGCACACATTGCGCGCCGATATCGATTACGGATTCTACGAGTCGCGCACCACATTTGGTCGAATTGGCGTCAAGGTCTGGATTTACAAGGGCGAAGCGCTACCCACGCGAGCAGAGCGCGAAGCAGCAGCTGCCACAGCTCGTATGGGCACTGCCCGCAAGGCACCGACCGGACCGCGTCGTGAAGATGGCAGCGAAACGGCAGCAACTGTCGAAGCCGCCCCTGAAGTTGTCGCGACCGCTAATGTCGTGGCAGAAAGCACGGAGGGCTAGCAATGTTGATTCCCCGTCGCGTTAAGCACCGCAAGCAGCACCACCCGACTCGTCGCGGTGTGGCAAAAGGTGGCACAAAAGTAACCTTTGGTACCTACGGACTGCAGGCTCTTGAGCCCGCATACGTAACGAACCGGCAGATTGAAGCCTCTCGTATTGCCATCACCCGTCATATTCGCCGTGGTGGCAAGGTGTGGATCAATATCTACCCAGATCGACCACTGACCAAGAAGCCGGCTGAAACCCGCATGGGTTCGGGTAAAGGTTCACCCGAATGGTGGGTGGCCAACGTGAAGCCGGGTCGGGTGATGTTCGAACTGTCCTACCCGGACGAGAAAGTTGCGCATGAAGCTTTGACGCGCGCAATGCACAAGCTCCCAATGAAGTGCCGGATTATTCGGCGCGATGAAACAGGTGAAGAGTAATGGCCGCTGGTACCGCATCAGGTGAATTGCGTAATTCTGATGACGCAGAACTTGTACAGAAACTACGTGACTCCAAAGAAGAACTGTTCAACTTGCGCTTTCAAGGTGCAACCGGACAGTTAGAGAACCATGGTCGGTTACGTGCTGTGCGTAAAGACATCGCTCGGATTTATACGATCCTGCGCGAACGTGAACTGGGCATCACGCCCGTCGAAGGCGAGGAAGGTGCCACATGAGCGCTGGGACACAAAATGAACGTGGCGAACGAAAGACCCGTGAGGGACTTGTCGTGAGCGACAAAATGCAAAAAACGGTCGTTGTGGCAGTCGAAGACCGCTACAAGCACCCGTTGTACAGCAAGGTTGTGCGCCGTACCAACAAGCTCAAGGCGCACGACGAAGCAAACAGCGCCGGTATCGGCGACCGCGTACTTATCATGGAGACTCGTCCTCTGTCAGCGACTAAACGCTGGCGTGTGGTCGAGATCCTTGAAAAGGCCAAGTAAACAGTTCCGCAAGGCTCTCCACAATAAGTGGTGAGGACCAGCAGACGATCAGGAGAATGAAGTGATTCAGCAAGAGTCGCGACTACGCGTTGCGGATAACACGGGTGCCAAGGAAATCTTGTGCATTCGCGTACTCGGCGGTTCCGGCCGCCGTTATGCAGGCATTGGCGACATCATTGTCGCAACCGTCAAGGACGCCATTCCTGGCGGTGGCGTGAAAAAGGGTGAAGTTGTCAAGGCGGTGATCGTGCGTACCAAGAAAGAGCGCCGTCGCCCCGATGGTTCCTACATCCGTTTCGACGAGAACGCCGCAGTCATCCTTAAAGCGGACGGCGAGCCACGCGGAACTCGTATTTTTGGGCCGGTTGGCCGCGAACTGCGCGAGAAGAAGTTCATGAAGATTATTTCGCTCGCACCGGAGGTGTTGTAATGCCGAAGTTAAGGATTCGCAAAGGCGATACGGTTTTGGTGATAACAGGCAAAGACCGCGGAGTTCAAGGCAAGGTCATTGACGTTTTACCTGAAGCCGACAGATTAATTGTTGAAGGTGTAAACCGGATCAAGAAGCACACAAAAGTGGGCCAGGATGCTCGTGGCGCAAAAAGTGGAGGAATCATCACCACCGAGGCTGCCATTCACATTTCTAACGTCATGTTGGTTGATCCAGAAGACGGTAAGGCGACTCGCGTGGGCTTTACCCGCGAAAAAGTCGAGAAGCGTCGGGCCGATGGTTCGACCTACGAAGCAGAGCGCAGCGTGCGTATTTCGCGCCGCAGTGGCAAAGAGATCTAGGACGGATAAGACATCATGACTACCGCAACCGTGCCTCGTTTGAAGGCTCGTTACCGTGAAGAGATCGTTCCTGTACTTCAAAAGGAATTCGCTTTTGGTAACATCATGCAGGTGCCAGGACTGACCAAGATTGTTGTCAACATGGGCGTCGGCGAAGCGGCCCGCGACTCCAAGTTGATTGAAGGCGCGATTCGCGACCTGACCGACATCACCGGCCAAAAGCCACAGGTGACCAAGGCTCGCCTCTCCATCGCTCAATTCAAATTGCGCGAAGGGCAGCCCATCGGTGCACACGTCACACTGCGTGGCGATCGCATGTGGGAGTTCCTTGACCGTTTGCTCAGCACCGCACTGCCACGTATTCGTGACTTTCGTGGGCTCTCCGCAAAGCAGTTTGACGGCAATGGCAACTACACATTTGGCTTGACCGAACAGTCCATGTTCCATGAAATCGATCAGGACAAGATTGATCGTGCCCGCGGAATGGACATCACGGTGGTAACCACCGCCAAGACCAACGATGAAGGTCGAGCATTGCTCAAGCTTCTCGGATTCCCATTTAAGGAGGCCTGAGCACATGGCAAAGAAAGCTTTGGTTCAAAAGCAGCAAAAAACGCCTAAGTTCAAGGTGCGGGGTTACACCCGATGCAACCGGTGTGGACGTCCACACGCGGTCTACCGTAAGTTCGGTCTGTGCCGCATCTGTGTACGCGAGATGGCACATGCCGGCGAACTACCCGGTGTAACTAAAAGTTCCTGGTAAACCACGACGCTGCAGGTCTGCGGTAACCACCGAAGAAACCACAGCGAGGAAGGCCAAGCGGCCATGACAATGACAGATCCGATCGCAGACATGCTGGCTCGTCTGCGTAACGCAAACTCGGCATATCACGAAACCGTGTCCATGCCACACTCCAAGATTAAGTCTCATATCGCGGAGATCCTGAAAGAGCAGGGTTACATTGCTAGTTTCGACGTCGCTGACGCCGAAGTCGGCAAAACCCTCACCCTAAACCTTAAATACGGTCCATCGCGCGAGCGGTCCATCGCTGGTTTGCGCCGCGTGTCCAAACCAGGGCTGCGGGTCTATGCAAAAAACACTAACCTTCCCAAGGTTCTGGGCGGTCTCGGCATTGCCATTTTGTCCACCTCGACCGGGTTGCTTACCGACCGTCAGGCCGCAAAGAAAGGCGTAGGTGGGGAAGTCCTCGCCTACGTTTGGTAGGAGGAGCAATGTCACGTATTGGACGTGCACCAGTCCCGGTGCCAGCAGGAGTCACCGCAACGATCAATGGTCAAGATATTTCGGTTGTTGGACCCAAGGGGTCCTTGGCGATCACAATCTCAAATCCTATTGCGATCCAACAAGAGGGTGATGAAATTCTGGTTACCAGGCCGAATGACGAGCGTGCTTCGCGCTCGCTACACGGTCTGAGCCGCACCTTGATCGCCAACATGATCACGGGTGTCACCACCGGGTATGAAAAGACCTTGGAGATTGTCGGCACCGGTTACCGTGTGGCAGCAAACGGCAATAATCTGGAATTCGCTCTCGGATTTAGCCACCCGGTTGTCGTTACCGCACCGGATGGAATCACCTTCGCGGTGGAGTCACCCATTAAGTTCAAGGTGATTGGCATTGATAAGCAGAAGGTTGGCGAAGTCGCTGCGAATATTCGCAAGATCCGCAAGCCAGAACCTTATAAAGGTAAGGGCGTTCGCTATGAAGGCGAAGTTGTCCGTCGCAAGGCTGGAAAGGCCGGTAAGTAATGAGTTCATTTGCCCCAAAACTTGGATCAGGCAACAAGAGTGCCGTTGGCCGTAAGCGGCGTCACCTTCGCGTTCGCAAGAAGGTCTCCGGGACGATTCTGCGCCCGCGTTTGGTCGTCAACCGCTCCGCGCGCCACGTATTCGCCCAATTGGTAGATGACGTCCAAGGTGTCACCTTGGCTTCGGCCTCCACCATGGAGACCGATCTTCGTAGTGCCGATGGGGACAAGACGGCAAAAGCCCGCAAGGTTGGAAACGAACTTGCTGCACGCGCGCAAAAAGCTGGAATCGACACGGTCGTCTTCGACCGTGGTGGCCATAAGTACCACGGTCGTGTTGCTGCCCTCGCCGAGGGCGCTCGCGAAGGCGGACTGAAGTTCTAATGTTTACATCAGGAAGAGGTAACAATGTCTGATACGTCGCGCCGAACCAGTGGCGGGGGCGAGCGTCGGGATCGCAAAGATCGCGGCCCACGTGAAGAGAAGTCAAACCTGCTTGAGCGGGTAGTGGCGATCAACCGCGTCTCCAAGGTCGTAAAGGGTGGACGTCGCTTCAGCTTCACCGCTCTCGTGATCGTTGGTGACGGCGATGGAAGCGTTGGTGTTGGTTACGGGAAAGCGAAGGAAGTTCCGGCAGCTATTGCTAAAGGCGTCGAAGAAGCCAAGCGCAGTTTCTTCAAAGTCCCCCGCATCCAAGGAACAATCCCGCACCCCATCACGGGTGAAGCGGCCGCCGGCGTAGTTATGTTGCGCCCGGCTGCACCAGGTACCGGAGTTATCGCCGGCGGGCCTGTCCGCGCCGTGTTGGAATGCGCTGGAATCCGCGACGTACTCAGTAAGTCACTCGGATCCGATAATGCAATCAATATTGTGCACGCGACAGTTGCGGCACTCAAGGGTCTTGAGTCCCCAGAAGCAGTGGCGGCCCGCCGTGGTTTGCCGCTTGAAGCGGTCGCACCGGCAGCACTTCTGCGCGCTCGCGCAGCAGGGGCGGGTGCCTAATGGGCCAGATCAAGGTCACTCAGATCAAGTCAGAGATTGGCGGCACGAGTAATCAGCGCAACACCTTGCGATCACTCGGGCTCAAGCGAATCGGTGACACCGTAGTAAAAGAAGACCGTCCGGAGTTTCGCGGAATGGCTAACACCGTCGCGCATCTGGTGGTCGTCGAGGAGGTTAACTAGTTATGACACTCAAAGTTCATCACCTACGTCCGGCACCGGGTGCCAAGACGGCCAAGACGCGCAAGGGTCGCGGTGAAGCTTCCAAAGGTAAGACCTCGGGTCGAGGCACGAAGGGAACCAAGGCGCGTTATCAGGTCAAGGCCGGTTTCGAGGGTGGCCAAATGCCCCTTCACATGCGTCTGCCAAAGCTCAAAGGGTTCACCAGCCCGAACACCAAGGTGTATCAGGTGGTCAACGTCGCTGCGATTGAAAGGCTATTCCCCGAAGGTGGCACGATTGGTGTCGCTGAACTCGTAGCATCAGGTGCGGTTCGCAAGGGCGAACTGGTCAAGGTGCTTGGTCTGGGAGATATTTCGGTCACGGTCAATCTGACCGCGGATAAGTTCTCAGGAGCGGCTCGTGACAAGATCGTGGCTTCGGGTGGGTCAGTAACCGAGCTATAAACACCGAACTTTAAGCAGGAGGCTACATGCACATCAGTGCGTTCAGGGATGCGCTGCGTACACCGGACCTTCGCAGGAAGATTCTGTTTACACTTGGCTTGTTGGCGATTTACCGTCTGGGCTCGGTTCTGCCGACCCCGGGTGTTGATTACTCAGCAATCCAACGGTGCATTGACGTTGTGCAAGATAACTCTGTTTACGCACTGATCAACCTTTTCAGCGGTGGAGCGCTGCTCCAACTCTCCGTCTTTGCGCTGGGGATCATGCCTTACATCACCGCGAGTATTATTTTGCAGCTGCTGACCGTCGTGATTCCGCGGCTCGAAACGCTCAAAGCCGATGGCAGCGCGGGACAAGCCAAGATCACCCAGTACACCCGTTTCGTGACAATTGGTTTGGCCATATTGCAGTCAACCGCGATTCTTTCCCTCGCACGTTCACCCGGCGCACTATTTCAAGGGTGCAACGAGGAAATTATTCCCAACCAGGCAATTTGGGTAATGCTCGTGATGATCACCGTCATGACTGCCGGTACCGCAATCGTAATGTGGTTTGGTGAACTGATCACCGAACGTGGCGTTGGTAACGGTATGTCGGTGCTGATCTTCACCTCGATCATTGCGGTTATCCCCGCACAGTTCGCCAATATTCTTTCCAGCCGTGGGGCCTTCACCTTCGCCATCACACTTCTCATAGGGCTGGTCGTCATCACCTTCGTCGTATTCGTCGAGCAAGCCCAGCGCCGGATCCCCGTCCAGTATGCAAAGCGGATGGTAGGCCGGCGAATGTTCGGCGGCACGTCCACCTACATTCCGTTGAAGGTCAATATGGCCGGCGTTATCCCGGTTATTTTCGCTTCGTCCCTCCTCTTCCTACCCACCCTGTTTGTCCAGCTCACCGGGAGTCAGTCTGGGTGGGCGCAATGGTTACAGCAGAGCTTTGGAACGGGCAGCGGAAGTGTGTATTTGGCGACCTACTTCCTGCTAATCGTGTTCTTCTGCTATTTCTATGTGTCGATCACGTTCAACCCGACCGAGGTTGCCGACAATATGAAGAAGTACGGCGGTTTCATCCCTGGAATTCGGGCCGGACGCCCCACCGCTGAATACCTTGACTATGTACTCGCTCGTTTGACCGCTCCTGGCTCGCTGTACCTGGGCACGATCGCGGTGATACCGGTATTTGCCTTCGACTTCTTGGGTGTTTCAACCCAGTTCATCTTCGGCGGTGTGTCGATTCTGATCATGGTGGGCGTGGGTCTTGACACCGTCAAGCAAATCCAGGCTCAGCTACAACAACGCAACTACGAAGGCTTCCTCAAGTAGGTCAGTAGGGTCAGCCGGCAATTAACCGTCCGATATGCTCCCGTCGTATGCGCATTGTTTTCATGGGTCCACCGGGGGCGGGTAAGGGTACCCAAGCGGCGCTGCTGTCACACGAGTTGGGAATACCACACATTTCTACCGGTGACATTTTTCGGGCCAATGTCACCGACGGCACGCCACTCGGTAAACAAGCACAGTCCTACATGGACGCGGGGGAGTACGTCCCCGACGGGGTTACCAACGCAATGGTGCGTGACCGGCTTACCCACGAGGATGCCCAGCCAGGATTTATCCTTGACGGCTACCCCAGAACCGTTGAACAGGTAGGCGAACTTGATGCAATGTTGCGATCCGACGGGACAAAAATTGATAGCGTGATTGAACTTACTGTCGATGTCGACGTGGTAGTTGACCGTCTCATCCGACGCTCAGCCGAGCAGGGTCGCACCGACGACACCGAAGACGTATTGCGCCGTCGTCTGCAGGTTTACTCCGAACAAACCGCACCGCTGATCGAGTTGTATCAGAGCCGCGATCTACTCGTGCAAGTTAATGGCCTCGGCGACATTGCGGCCGTGACAGCAGCCATTGTGCTTGCGGTTAACTCCTAAGCAACCACATGGGGTTTCGTAAAAAAGAACGCGTCCAGATCAAGACACCGGAACAAATTGCGTTAATGCGGGTCGCTGGCAAGGTCGTGGCCGACACTTTGGATACCCTTCGGGACAGTGTTATCCCAGGGATCACAACCAGAGAACTTGACGCCATTGCCCGCGAATGCATTTACGGGGCTGGAGCAACGCCATCGTTTCTGGGGTACTACGGATTCCCGGCGGTGATCTGCACGTCGGTCAATGAAGAAGTCGTGCATGGAATTCCCGGTGATCGGGTTGTCAACGAAGGCGATCTGGTGTCCATTGACTGTGGCGCAATTGTGGACGGCTGGCACGGTGACGCAGCAATTAGCGTGATCGCCTCTCGTGACCCGCAACCATCAATCCAAAAACTCTCCGATGTCACGCGAGCCGCATTGGACGCTGGTATCAAGGCCGCCGTAGCGGGGAACCGGATGGGAGACATTGGCTCGGCAATTGAAGCGGTCATCCGTAACGCAGGCAATTACGGGATCGTTGAAGATTATGTCGGGCATGGGATCGGAACCGAAATGCACATGTACCCACCGGTGCCCAACTACGGCCACGCAGGTCAAGGCCTGGTATTGAAAGTAGGGATGGTTCTCGCCCTTGAACCCATGGCCACGATCGGATCCCCTGAAGTCACCACCCTCGCGGATGACTGGACCGTCGTCACAACGGATGGGAATTGGGCGGCCCACTGGGAGCACTCGGTTGCGATCACCGAATCCGGACCCGAAGTGCTCACCACAAACCAGCCCTGAGTTTCCCAGTTCCTGGGAAACTCAGACATAAAATCCGACAAATCGATTCGATTTGTCCATCTCATCCAGTTTGGTCACCCGGCTGGTCACCGGGCTGGACTTCCCAGAATCGCTGGTGAAGGCTCGCGATAGGAATGACTAGGTCAGATTGAATGCGCCATCATTGAGCAGGGAGATCTCAGAGAGGGCGGAATCGGGTTCGTCCACCGAGATTGCGCCGGTGGAAACTGCCCCAAGGAATTCCGAGTAGTCGGCCCTGGATTGCCGAGCGTAGCTGACGGCAAAATCGTGCATGGCGATATCGAATGATGTGTCTGAACCAATGAAGGATGAAATTTCCCCGGCATTTCCCGAGCGAGCGTGTGCCCGCGCTAGGGCTCCCCCACAAATTTGCGCATAGGCCACGAGGTCTTCATCGCTAAATGAATCGACATCGGGTGACCATTTCTTGTCGCGCAATTGACGGACGTAGTAGCTTTTTCCACCATCACCATCGATCCAACCCAAGAAGGCATCTGTTGCTGCTTGAATATTGCGTTGGCCATCGGTGACTCGTTTTGAGTGACTTTCCGACGTCGAGCTGGGAACCCAAGGCTCAAGGACACTTTCGATCGCTTGCTTCACTTGGAGGACCAGCAGGTCATTTGCATCCCGGCCTTGCAAGAGAACGATGTAGGCGAGCAATCCTATGCTGCCAACTCCTACGACTTTGTGGCCGAAGTCAACAATGTGATAGCGATCAAGAAGGATGCGGCGATCACATAAAAGCGTTTTCTTGTATCGGTCGAAGGCGCGGTTAATGGAGTCCATGACTCCTTCGCCAAGTGATAGTCGAACAACGAGTGGGGGATTGTTAACAAATTGCCGTTGGCCATCTACTTCAACGGTTAACTTCATAATTGCTGACCACTGGTCGCGTTTTTCCGCGGCGTTGAATCCCTTATTCATTCTGGCCATGCCGCTTTCAGAAAGCGCCCCGCTCTTTGTGACTTCCCGCAAACTTTTTGCGTCAACTCGGAAGTACCACGTGTCGACAAAAGTTAAAGTTGCAAACGTGGCCATGGAGAGTCGATAGGCCTCCGCTCCTGCATGAATAACGTCTTCTTGACATTCTGCCGATCTATTCGCGGCAGCTATTGCGAAGCTGGTCACCATGCGCTGCACATCCCATTCGAATGGTCCGGGAAAAGTTTCATCGAAATCATTGACATCAAAAATCGTTCTGCGATCGGCTGTTGCAAAAATCCCAAAGTTGCCCAAATGTGCGTCTCCACACAACTGAACGTGCAATCCGGAGTTAGGTCTGGGACCTAAATCATTAGCCATCAGAGCGGCGCTACCTCGATAAAAAGAGAACGCACTCTGTGACATTCGTGAATAACGGATGGGAAGGAGCGTAGGAACCCGATGCTCTCCTTGGGCAATTAATGTTGCAATGGGATCGAGGCGATTGGGTGCAGGGACGAAAGTACCAAGTATCGCCAAATCATTCATGCGCTGACTCTGACGTAGGGAAAAGCCCATGTCAATTCTGTGTGCACCGACGGCGCAACGGATTAACTACTTCAACGGGCATCCCAAACTCGATAACATTCGCGTACTCACTCCGGCAATGAAGATCAATGGGTGTGACGTCCGGGTCACGAGAACCGACACTGCAGGAACAGCGCTAAGGACTTTTTGGCAACAGAGGTAATCAGGGGTGGAACCACTCGCCGCCTATCCCATGATGATCGCTGGATTTGTCATAGAAACGCATCAATACATTGATCGTGATTCGCCAGTCGCAATGAGGAGATCAGCACCTGGTGGGCCAGCCATGCCATTGTTGGAAAGGTCACGGACTAAATCGACGCAAAGGAGGTCGCTCAGTCGTGCGCGAGGCCCCATCCCGATCGGTGACTCGCACTTAGCCAGAGCATTCCTGAGATTGAGATGGGGGTCTGATGTGCCATGTGGCCCATCAGCACGCCTCATCTGACCTTAGTGCGGGTCGGAAAGCAATAGACCCCCACCCGGGCGGTCGAGGAAGGGACTGCGTAGACTCTGACGGCTGAAGTGGTGAACATTTCTGGCTGCAATTATAGGGAAGCGGAGTACATGGCTAAAAAAGATGGTGCGATCGAGCTTGAGGGTTTGATCACCGAGTCTTTGCCTAATGCAATGTTTCGGGTTGAGCTAGACAACGGACATAAAGTCCTTGCACATATCAGTGGAAAAATGCGGATGCATTACATTCGTATTCTTCCTGATGACCGAGTTGTGGTCGAGCTTTCACCCTATGACCTCACCCGCGGTCGCATTGTTTACCGCTACAAGTAACAACCGTTTTTACGAGAAAATCGAGGAAGAGTAACCATGAAGGTGCAGCCCAGCGTCAAAAAGATCTGCGACAAGTGCAAGGTCATCCGTCGCCACGGTCGCGTCATGGTCATTTGCGAAAACGTTCGTCACAAGCAACGCCAGGGCTAAAAAGCGAAACTCTTTGTGAGCTTTTAGCCACTGGGGTGTAACCGGGAGAGAAAACCTGGGCACCAAGTACAGGAAGAACCCGACCCCGGATCACCCGATCCGGACGACACCTTTGGCCACGGGGCCAAAGACCAGCCTTGGCGGGCTGGATCGGCTCTCCCACCACACGACCCCGTGAATTACTGAAAAGAGAGTACGCCCATGGCCCGACTTATCGGTGTCGATCTGCCCCGCGAAAAGCGAATGGCAATCGCACTAACCTACGTTTACGGAGTTGGCCGTTCGCAGGCTGCTAAAGCCCTCGAAGCGACCGGTATCGATCCTGAAATGAAGTCAAAGGATCTCACCGACGATCAAACACTCGCATTGCGCGACTGGATCGAAGCACATCTCAAAGTAGAAGGTGACCTGCGCCGCGAGGTTGCAGCCGACATTCGCCGCAAGGTTGAAATTGGTTGCTATCAGGGAATTCGTCACCGCAAGGGTCTTCCGGTTCACGGGCAACGGACTCACACTAACGCGCGTACGCGCAAGGGTCCTCGAAAGACAGTTGCCGGTAAGAAGAAGGTCTAAGCGAACGATCTCGCAAGTAGTTGCGAATCCCAAACCTCTACAGAATAGGAATCACACATGGCCCCCAAAGGTCCCGGCGCAAAGAAAGTGCGTCGCAAGGAAAAGAAGAATGTGGCCCACGGTCACGCTCACATTAAGAGCACGTTCAACAACACCATTGTTTCCATCACGGACCCAACGGGTGCCGTTATTGCTTGGTCATCAGCCGGCCAGGTGGGATTCAAGGGCAGTCGTAAGTCCACCCCGTTCGCCGCGCAGCTGGCCGCTGAATCTGCTGCCCGTCGCGCAATGGAACATGGCATGCGCAAGGTTGACGTCTTCGTCAAAGGACCGGGTTCAGGTCGGGAGACCGCAATTCGCTCTTTACAAGCAACCGGGCTTGAAGTCGGCTCGATCTCTGATGTAACGCCAGTGCCATTCAATGGAACCCGTCCCAAGAAGCGTCGACGCGTTTAATTCGCGGACCTTCTTACCAACACTTAGAAAATAGGAGAAAAACATGGCGCGTTATACGGACGCAGATTGCAAGCGGTGTCGCCGCGAGAAAATGAAGTTGTTCCTGAAGGGTTCCAAGTGCGAGTCACCAAAATGCCCATTCGAGAAGCGTCCTTACCCGCCCGGCCAGCACGGTCGTGGCCGGTCAAAGGAGAGCGAATACTTGCTGCAGCTTCGGGAGAAGCAGAAGGCGACCCGGATGTACGGCGTTTTGGAGAAGCAGTTCTCCAATTATTACAAGGAAGCGCAGCGCCAACCGGGTAAGACCGGCGAGAACCTGCTCAAGATCCTTGAGAGCCGTTTGGACAACGTCGTGTACCGCGCCGGATTTGCAAAAAGCCGCGACATGGCCCGTCAGTTGGTCAACCACGGTCACATTTTGGTGAATGGCCAGAAGGTAGACATCCCATCATTTCGGGTTTCTCCAAATGACGTCATTGACGTTCGCCCGAGTTCGCTGGAAATGACACCCTTCATTGTGGCTCACGCCGAGATCGGTGAAAAGATCGTTCCGGCTTGGCTTGAGGTCGTGCCATCGAAGATGCGCATTCTCGTCCACTCGATCCCGGCCCGCGCCGCGATTGACACTCAGGTCAACGAACAACTCATTGTTGAGCTTTACTCCAAGTAGTAACCAATCTCGATTCATTCGAATCGAGCCGAGAAACGCGATATCAAATAGAGGGTATCGCTGGAAGGAAACAAAAAGTGCTCATTAGTCAGCGTCCGATTCTGACCGAAGAACCAATCAGCGAGTTCCGTTCACGTTTCGTGTTGGAACCCCTTGAGCCAGGTTTTGGTTACACCCTTGGCAACTCACTTCGCCGTACCTTGCTCTCCTCGATCCCGGGTGCATCGGTTACCAGCATCCGAATTGATGGAGTTTTGCATGAGTTCAGCACAATTGATGGCATCAAAGAAGATGTCACGGAAATAATTCTGAACCTTAAGGGTCTCGTTGTTTCCAGTGAGATCGATGAACCAGTTGTCATGTACTTGCGCAAGCAGGGCAGCGGCAGTGTGACCGCCGCTGATATCCAGCCACCTGCAGGTGTAGAGGTTCACAATCCGGAACTTCACATTGCAACCCTGAACGAGAAGGGCAAGCTCGAGATCGAACTTGTTGTCGAGCGTGGTCGCGGTTACGTTCCGTCAACCATGAACAAGCACCCAGATCAGGAGATCGGCCGGATTCCGGTTGACTCGATCTACTCACCAGTGCTCAAGGTCAGTTACAAAGTGGAAGCTACTCGTGTTGAGCAGCGAACCGACTTCGACAAGTTGATCCTTGACGTTGAGACGAAGTCATGCATGTTGCCTCGCGACGCTGTTGCATCCGCTGGATCCACCCTTGTCGAACTCTTTGGTCTGGCTCGCGAAATGAATCTTGACGCCGAAGGTATTGATATCGGTCCAAGCCCAACGGATGCATTCGTCGCCGAGCAACTCTCGACCCCGATTGAGCAGCTTGACATGACCGTGCGTTCTTACAACTGCCTCAAGCGTGAAGGTATTCACACTGTTGGTGAACTGATCACCCGCAGTGAAGCCGATCTGCTTGACATTCGTAACTTCGGCGCAAAGTCAATTGATGAAATAAAGATCAAGCTGCACGGTCTAGGTCTTGCCCTCAAGGACAGCCCCCCCGGGTTTGATCCCAGCACCGCCGTCTACTTTGATGACGCCGATGTCGACATGAATGTTGACCCCGAAGAAGTTGAAGAAGTCGCCGTTACTTACACAGAAGACGCCTACCCCGAGGACGAGCGGCTCTAAGAAGCTGCTGTGTATTCGGACTGATCACGATTAATAAGGAGACAAGATGCCTAGGCCAACTAAAGGTACCCGCTTCGGCGGGGGAGCGGCCCACGAGAAACTGATGCTGGGCAACCTGGCAGCCGCACTTTTTGAGCACGGACGCATCACCACCACCCACGCAAAGGCAAAGCGGCTTCGTCCACTCGCCGAGCGCATGGTGACCTTCGCAAAGCGTGGAGATATTGCGGCCCGCCGCCGTGTTCTCACCGTGGTAAAGGACAAGGGTGTTGTGCACACACTGTTCACCGAGATCGGTCCAAGTTACGCAGGTCGTCAAGGTGGTTACACCAGGATCACCAAGATCGGTAACCGCAAGGGCGACAATGCTCCGATGGCTGTCATCGAACTGGTTGAGCCAATGGCCGAGCAAGTCATTGCCGAAGCCACCGGCGCCACCAAGCGTGCCGCCAAGGAAAACGCAGAAGTCGCAACAAAGGCTGAAGAGCCCAATATAGTTGAGGAGATCGAGCCCGACACCGAAGTAGTCCTGGAAGAGGAAACTTCAGAGCCGGTCAATGAACTCGGCGAAGAAGAAGCCACCAGTGAAGTTGTCACCGAAGAAGAAGTTACCGAAGAAAAAGTTGCTGCAAGTGACGAAGCGAAGTCCAAGGAGTAACTCCTGACGCAACACGATATTGATCAGCCCGTTCCCGGTCCCGGGGACGGGCTGATTCGTCTGCGCGCGTATATTTCCTATGACGGTTCGGGGTTCCACGGCTGGGGCGCCCAGTTAGATGCCCGATCGGTGCAGGGGGAGTTTGAAAACATTATTGGTGCGCTCATCCACCAACTGGACCTGCCCACAATCGTTGCCGGTCGCACGGACGCTGGAGTGCACGCCCGCGGTCAAGTGATTCATTTTGATTTGCCGCGGGATCACCCAGGACTTGCAAAACTCACCGCGGAGCGGATGAACAAGGCGCTTCCAGGTGACATGCGGATCTTGAAGATCGAGGAAGCACCATTTGGTTTCGACTCTCGATTCTCAGCTCTTTGGCGCGAGTACAGCTATACGGTGTGTGACGACCCCGCCGGCCCAGCTCCCTTGCGCCGCCATGAAGTGCTTCACTGGCCGGTGCCCTTAGATGTGGACAGGCTCAATGAGGCAAGCCAATGTCTGATCGGGATCCACGACTTCTTTGCATTCTGTAAAGAGAAACCACGCGCTACCACAATCCGCGAACTACAAAAACTGCAGTGGCACCGAAACCACGAAAACAATGTCGTTATGACAATCCGCGCGGACGCATTCTGTTACTCGATGGTCCGTACGATCGTGGGTGCGCTACTCCCAATCGGGGATGGTCGCAAACCGGTCACCTGGACCCAACACTTGCTGGACCAAAAGGACAAGCTCTCCCACATTCAAACCATGGAGGCCTACCCACTCACCCTGGAAGAAGTGGGCTACCCAAGTGATGAAGAACTTCATGCCCGCCAGGGTGAAACCCGGGCCAGGCGCGGGATGGATCGCAATCAGGGAATCTAAACCGACCGCCAGCTTTCATGAGAAATTCGAAAGGTCAGCAATTTTCCTCGATGCAAGTTCACAAGACGGCTCGAGAGCGACCTTTAGTTCGGGAATCGAATGCGTCAAGGTTTGCCGAGTGACGAACCGATCAATGTTGTCATATTCATGGATCAACCAGTTTCTGTTGCTAATTGCATCGGCCCATGTGATGCCGGCGGGGGCGGGGAATTCCATTTTTGAGATTCGATTAATGGACTCGCCTATTTTCATGAGCAAGGAATCACCTGCTTCCATCATGAGCGCGTCTGACAAGTACTGATCTCGCCCGTGTGCAGTAAGTTCCTCAATTCGTTGAAACCAAGCAGAGAGGTGAATTAGTTCCTAAGCAACTTTTTCCTTCATCACAAAAGGACCAATGTCTTTTTGACATGGTCGTGAATGCCCTTCTTGAGCCCTCCGTAACTCAGCAAATCGACTGGCCGCTGCATCAGATCACTAAATGTTTGCGTGAGCGACTCAAGTGTGGCTAGTGTCGCATTCTCGGGAGGTTGGACAATCAAATCAATGTCTGAGTCGGGTTGATCTGTACCTCGTGCCAGTGAACCGAAAACAGCCAGTTGGCTAAATCCCCGAGCAGCAGCAATACTTTTCAAGGCAGGCGCTGCGGCCGAGAGAATAAAGGAACTTGATAGTTCACTAAGTGGGGGTGCTGCATGGCTCGAAGAGTGAAGATACGTGTTAATCGCGCTGCGAACTCACTCTCAATCGCGGACTGGTAGTCCCGTATGAATGACATAAGGTGACCTTATATCCCACTCGGTCCACCCGCAAACAACCATGCAGCAGTGCCCTCGCCGCGTTGGAACCAACGACAAGGTGAGTTGGCGAGTAATAGTCAGGGCGTTGAAGAGCTGACCGGGGAGCCTTCAGCACTCGGATACGCTGGCGACCCTCATGAGCCACATCGACGTTTCCCACATCACCTACTCCCTGCCCGACGGCCGGGTGCTGCTCAACGACGTCACCTTCCGTATCCCTGAAGGAGCGGTCGCTGCACTCGTAGGGCCCAATGGTGCTGGCAAGACAACCCTGCTCAGGTTGACCGCGGGGGATCTCATACCCGATGAGGGTCAGATCACCCATACCGGTCACCTTGCCGTCATGCGCCAGTTCATCGGTCACATGACCCAGGGAACACTGCGCGACCTACTGCTAGAAGTCAGTCCGCACACTCTAAAAAGTGCTGCGGAAAAAGTTGACCAGTGTGAACTCGAGCTGATGGATGAGGACAGCGAGCGCAATCAAATGAAGTACGCGCAAGCACTCGCGGACTTTGGTGATGCTGGCGGTTACGACGCGGAAGTGTTGTGGGATTTCGTAACAATCAGCGCGATGGGTAAAAGCTATGACAGTCTGAAAAACCGCCAGGTGGCAACGTTCTCTGGCGGAGAGCAAAAACGAATCGTGCTCGAGTATTTATTGAGGGACAAGTCAGAGGTTTTAATTCTCGATGAACCCGACAACTACCTCGACGTCCCCGGGAAAATCTGGTTGGAGAATCAACTCAAGGAAACCACCAAGACCGTTATGTTGATTTCCCACGATCGTGAACTCCTGAGCAACGCAACGACCCATATTGTCAGTCTTGAACTTGGTGCAGCAGGGAACACCGCGTGGGTGCACGGTGGAAGTTTCACGAACTTCAATGAAGTACGAGTGGAGCGTTTCAGCAGACTTGAAGAACTCAAACGCCGCTGGGACGAAGAACGCGCTCAACTGAAGAAACTGGTTCTGACCCTCAAAGCCAAGGCCTCCTTTCACGACGGGTTGGCTAGCCGTTACCAGGCCGCCCAAACCCGGTTGGCCAAGTTTGAAGAAAAGGGACCACCAATGGCCGTCCCGCGTGAACAGAAAATCAACATGCGGCTCAAAGGTGGGCGAACAGCAAAGCGCGCGATCGTGATCAAGGATCTTGAACTCACAAACTTAACGCAGCCATTCGATCTTGAAGTGTGGTTCGGGGAACGCCTAGCGGTCCTTGGCAGCAACGGCACCGGAAAGTCTCACCTACTTCGACTGCTGGCCCTCGGTGGCTCGGACCCTGACATTGAGCATCAGCCCGTTGGTGAAGTAGACATCCCAACCGTTACCCACCTGGGCAAAGCAACGCTGGGTGCTCGAGTGCGACCGGGTTGGTTCGCTCAAACCCACGTGCGCCCCGATTTGGAAGGGCGAACCCTCATTGAAATCCTGCACCGAGGGGACGGTCACCGTGGTGGCATGCAACGTGAACAAGCCGCCCGTGCATTGGATAGGTACGAACTCGCCGAGTCCAGTGAACAAAAGTTTGAGACCCTTTCAGGTGGCCAACAAGCGCGCTTTCAAATCCTTTTGCTCGAACTCAGCGGTGCCACGCTGTTGCTCTTGGACGAACCAACAGACAACCTTGATCTGGCCAGTGGTCAAGCATTAGAGATCGGACTTGACGCATTCGACGGTACTGTTGTTGCGGTCACCCATGACCGCTGGTTTGCCAAGAACTTCGACCGGTTCATTTACGTTGGCAGTGACCAAAAAGTCAGTGAAACCGTGGAGCCTCGATGGGGTTAGTAATCACGATTTTTTTAAGTCATGCTGTTTGGGTGGTTCAGTTTCCCAAAATTTGTGGTGGCGATTCAACGGGAATCTCAAAGTCGGGGAATGCGCCGAACATGTCCAGGATTTGACCCATTGTCATTTTGATCGTGTTCGCGGCACCGCTGTTGTTATCCACGGACACACGGTAGATCCCACCTCTGACACTTTGGACCACTTTGCATCTACCGTTGCAACATGATCCGCGGATACAACGCCAATAACATCAATGTCAATCACAGTAAGCTCAAGGGCAATAACAGTGTGACAACGGGAGTTGCAGCCGTCGACGTTGAAGGCGACATGGAAGTGGGAGTGTGGGAACACTCCGTTGGAACTTCAACCGACACCGAAGTTGAAGAAGTCTTCGTTGTGATCACCGGTCGCGGCACGGTCACCTGCGATCGTGGTGGAGAAATAATCCTTGAACCAGGAACCATCGGACTTTTGCCCTCGGGTGCACAAACCATTTGGATGATCACTGAGCCGTTACGCAAAGTGTGGATCACTCTTGAGTGAACACATAATGAATGTGAGTCGTGGCCTGGCCGCCTTGTCAAAAAATTAATCCAATCGTTAATCAAGGCAAAGGAAATCAGCGAGTGCGAAGTATCAGTTGAGGCGGTTCGCAACAAGCTGAACGTCTGACCAAAACTTCGGTGAGGTTGGATCACCAAGATGCGTCTGATCACCACCGTAAAATTTCCTTGGATATATCAAAATAATTCAATCGGCTCGTCATTTTCCGGGTCAGCGCCGGCTCTGTCAGACTTTGCGGCAAAACCAGTCCTGGGTGAGACTTTTTGTGAGGGAGTTCGCTTAGTCTCAACTACTGGTTGAGACTTTCATCATAGGTCTGGTCCAAACAAGACGTTCGCTCTGGGGAAAACGTCGGGTCGATATCAATTTCATTGAGGGCGTTGCTTTACTATCAATCTAAATCCAAAACTGAAGTCTGGAAATCTCGGGGGTCCAGCGGACAGCACGGATCGACGTATTGTCGGGAGCTTGAGGAATGCGATCGGGATATATCAGCACCGGTCTGGGTGCGGGCGCAACGGCGATATTCGCGTCAGTTGCTCTGTTAGTCGCGCCCATCGGCCAGGCCCAAGCATTGCCCCGCGCAACGACTCCTAACACAGACTCAACGTTGAATTCGTTGATTGAAATTCCGGCCCTGTGTGAGCGCGGTGAACAAGTAGACGTCAGTGCAAGTCCAACTGGAAGTGAATCAGCTTCACCAAGCCCCTTACCTTCATCCACTAGATCAGAAACTGAAACTGAAACTGAAACCGCGAGTGCGACTCCGACGCCATCAACCACGGAAAGTGTGCCGATAATTTCACCGGAGCCCAGCGCATCAGTGAGCAGTTCGCCCAATGTGAGTCCGCGCGCGGGCAGCTTGGAGACATCGGAACCTACGTCAGAACCAACCCCCACCATTTCGCCGTCAGTCACCCCGTCGGCAACCCCGTCGGCAACCCCGACACCCTCAAGTTCTGTTTCACTGTCTGCGACAACTTCACCAACACCAACACCAACGCCAACGCCAACGCCAACTTCAACACGTACGCCATCACCGTCTGGATCGGCAGCAGATCCGGACGAGTTAGACGAGAGTGTTTCGCGGCTGGTGAGTTGTCCTGTGGGGGTTCAGGGTTTAACGGCTTCGGCCGGGGTGAACCAAGTCAGTCTTGCCTGGGGGAATCTGCAGTCTGATCAGGTCGGGGGAACTCTCCCGGCGGAGTCGTTTTATGTAGAGGTATCACGCGATGCCAGCGTCGAGCGGGTGATCCAGGTGGAAGCCCCAGCCAGTAGCGCAACGATCTCGGGGTTGAAAAACGGGATTACCTATGAATTCCGGGTTTTTGCCGCAACCGAGGGTGGATCCAGCGAGCCTGCTGGCCCGGTGAGTGCCACACCGACAACGGGCGCCGAAGGTGAAGTCGCCGGAATCATCGTTGGCTTCACCGACCCGGATTCACCCAGTGTCGACCCGGGAGCGCAGGACGTGCCGGGGGAGGATCGGGTGGACAGTGTTGGACTGTCCGTGGCAGCAGATGTCACCGGGGGTGCCGTCCTTGTTGAACTTTCCGAACCCGTGAGTGCGCAACAAGCAGAACTCATTGCTACCCAACTTGAAAGCGACCCGGCGGTCGCCTGGGCCGAGCCCGATCAGTTCCTGTTCACTAGCAGTGTTGGTTTTCAAGATCCGGCGACCGACGTGTTGCCGGAGCAGATTCCACCGACGCGGGATCAGTTGTGGAATGTGTACGACACTTACGGTGTTGGGATATCGGAAGCCAGCAGCAGCGACGAACTCGCGCCACCAACGGCGCCGGTCACTGTCGCGGTCATCGACACGGGGATCACTCCTCACCCCGACCTTGATTCCAAGCTCGTTGCGGGCTACGACTTCGTTTCCAACCCGGAGAAACTTGCCAGTGTTCGTCAGGCGAACGCGCCACCGGTGGCATTCGATGGTGACTACAGCAACACCGATCAGTTCGGTCCTCTGGGCAGGGATGCCAACCCCACCGACCCGGGGGATTGGCGTGAAATCACACCTATTCGCAATTCGTCGTGGCACGGGACTCAGATCGCTGGGGTGATCGCCCAAATTGACCCTAACGCCCGGATTCAGCCGATCCGCGCATTGTCCTGGCGGGGTGGATTGCTCTCCGACATTGCCGCCTCGATCACCTGGGCATCCGGTGGCACCATCAAGGGAACACCAATTAATGAAACACCGTCACAAGTAATCAACATGAGTTTCGCTGTTGAAGCTTTCTGCCCGCAAGTTATGCAAGATGCAATTAACGCAGCCCACGAGCGCGGTGTGACTCTGATTGCTGCCGCGGGTAACGCCAATGACGACGCAACCAAGTTCACCCCCGGTAACTGCAACAACGTGATCAACGTTGGGGCCAGCAACAAGAACGGTGTCCGTGCTGTTTACTCCAACTACGGCGAGGCAATTGATCTCTCCGCTCCCGGCGGTGATGCAGCAACCGAGTCACCCGTGATCACGACCAGTAACAACGGAACGACTACGCCCAACGTGTATTCCTACGGCGCGAGCGAAGGAACGTCAGTTGCCTCGGCGCACGTAGCCGCGGCGGCATCGATAATCATTAAAAACAATTCCAGTGTTACCCCAGACGAGTTGTATCAAAGCCTCACCGGTGAAGACGCCGTCAAAAACTTCGCAGCCAACCAATGCGACCCGGACCCCGCGATCACCTGCGGCCCCGGAATTCTCTCCCTCGCGCAAATCCAATCCATTGCATCCGGCGACCTGGACTTCGCCATGAACTTCACAAAGGCGAACTCTCAGGGCGCTTTTGCCGGGAATAACACGATCGGTGGTGTACTGAGTGGCAGTTTCACAATTGAGGCTTGGGCAAACCCCAATACGTGTGCAAGCGACGAATACACAGTCGCAACCAAAGAGTTAACTTTTCTTCTCTCTTGTCGACTTGGCACGTGGCAGTACGCCCTTGGTTCGGGTTCGGGCTGGTATGGGTTAGTGGGTAGCGATCCGTGGTTCGACACGAAGGTTCCCGCCCAATTGGGCCAGTGGCAACACGTAGCAATCACCCGAAGTCATAACAGCGCCCCGATTAACTTTTACCTTAACGGCGCTGTGGTAAGTACTAATTGGGCTGCAACCTTTTCTCTGGGTAATTGGTCAGCTTCCCCCCTATCAGTCGGATTTCGGCCGGGCAGTGGCGGTTACGCACGTTTTGACGGCGCTCTAGATGAAGTCCGGATTTACAATACGAATCGCAGCGCATCGATCTCCTCGGATATGAACTCGTATGGCCCGGTGAACACAAGTGGTCTGCAGGCCTATTACGACTTTAATGAAGGACCCGCGGGATCAGTAGGGCCTGGAACCGTCTACAACCGTGCAACGAGTGCTGCCAGTTCGTCAAACCTCAGCACAGTAAACGGCCCCACTTACTCAAACATCAGCACCACAACGACAAGTGGTTCGAACACCGTTGTCACATTCCCACGCTCGTATCTCACCGCGGCAGGTGGTTGGCGCATGCCCGATGGAATCACTAGTTCAAATGTCCTTGTTGTTGGTGGTGGAGGTGGCGGAAGCCACGACGGCGGAGGTGGAGGCGGCGGTGGAGGTGTGCGCCATGACAGCAACGTGGCCGTTAGCCCCGGAACTCTGGTGTCGTTGACAGTGGGGGCAGGTGGTGCCGCCGGTAGCTGGATTAGGTCAGTTAACGCTTTAGCGGGAGATACCTCACGTGTGAGTTTTTCCGACAAGTCCTACGTTGCTACAGGTGGTTCCGGCGGTCAGGGTTGGACAACGACAACCAACGCTGCATCGGGAACAACGTCGGGAAATGGCACTGCTGGCATTTCTGGCTCCGGTGGGGCAGGACCTGGAACGTGTGTTGCTGGTTCCATGCGAAGTGGAACTAACGGCAATCCTGGATTTACTTCGAGCATCTTTGGTTCTGCAACCAACTTTGCTGGTGGAGGTGGCGGTGGGTCTGCTACAGACACAATTCCGATGACATTTTTGAGCAGCAATCAGACATTGACACAGGGCAGTAGCGGTGGCGGAAATGGCGCAGCCGTTCAATTTGGCACGGTTGCCGGCACGAACGGCTATTTCTTTACAGCCGGAGCCCCCGGTAGTCGTGGCGGTGGCGGTGGTGCTGGCTCGGCATGCGGTTCAATGAGTTTCAATAACGCGACTCTCGGGACGCGGACAAACGGTGGTGCCGGCGGCGCCGGAATCGTCGTCTTTAGTTACGCAACACCTACAAAGAGTGGGCAAAGTATTACCTTCGCGAGTTTGTCGGGTAAGACGTATGGTGATCCGAATTTCTCGGTCAGTGCAACTACATCCTCTTCTTTAACGGTTGCGTTTACATCAACAACGACCGGGGTGTGCACGGTTACGGGTGTGACGGTCAGCATTGTTGCTAGCGGCACCTGCACGATTGCTGCCAACCAGGTGGGAAGTGCAAACTTTGAAGCCGCCACTCAGGTAACGCAAGGTTTTGCGGTTGCCAAGGCAGTGCTCACGGTCACCGCGCAACCCCAAAGCGCTCCTTATGGCACCGCGGCATCAGTTGTGACGGTCGCGGGCTCTGTCATATATACCGGGTGGCAACGCAGCGATACGGTGGCCAGCGGTTTGGTCATCGGTTCTGTGAGTTACACAACCACGTTCACAAATACGTCCAATGCGGCTGCGAGCAGTCTGGTAATCACCCCCGTCGTTTCCGGACTCTCAGCGGTGAATTACAGCTTCGCCGCGGCAACGGGGGCCATTACGGTGTCAAAGAGAAATCTCACGGTGACCGCTTCTTCGCCAAGTGTGAATTACGGGGATGCGGTGCCGACGGTGACTGCCGGGTATTCGGGTTTTGTGAACAGTGAGAATTCAACGGCGCTGTCGGTTGCCCCTTCGTGCACCACGGCGTACACGAGGACGAGTAATGCTGGGACAACGCCGTCAACGTCGTGCTCGAGTGCGACCGCGACAAACTACGACTTCATTTATGTAACTGGTTCAGTCACCATTGCCAAATCCACCCCCACCATGGGTTCGTGGCCCAATGTGGGAAAGACGTACGGGGCTTCAAATTTCGATGTCGTTGCCCCGACGGTGACGGGGGTGACGGGTGGGGTGCTCTCTGGTGGGATCAGTTACAGCTCAGGCACCCCGTCGATAGCAACCGTGAGCGGAACCACGGTTTCCATTGCTAGGCAAGGGATTTCGACATTTACCGCTTCGTTCACTCCCTTGGATACGACAAATTACAACTCGGCATCAACCACCATGGTGTTCACGGTGGACAAGGCGCCCCTCACGATCACAGCATCCTCACCCACCGTGACCTATGGAGATGCGGTTCCCGCGATCACGGCGTCGTATTCCGGGTTCGTTTACGGCCAGGGGCCTTCGGCGCTCAGCACGCCACCAGCCTGCACGACTACTTACGCTATTACGAGTGACGCGGGAACATCCCCAGTAACCTCGTGCGCTGGTGCAGTGGGAGACAACTACTCAAGTGCCTATGTTAACGGTGCAATAACCATCAATAAGGCGATGCAGTCTGCGCTTACTCTTTCGTCGACATCGGGGACGTATGGAACTGCCTTAACACTTGCTGTCTCCGGTGGCAGTACTGCGGGGGCTGTGTCCTATGTTGTGGTTAATGGCAGTGCTTCTGGGTGTAGTCAGACATCGGGTTCGTTGACGTCGACGTCCTCGGGTACGTGCACGGTGACGGCAACGATGGCGTCGGACACGAACTACAACGCGGTTTCTTCGGCTGCGACGACGGTGACGTTGGCTACGCGCACGTTGGGGATTGCCGCTGACGTTAAAACATCAATTTTCGGCGCAGCTGCGCCGACGTTTACTTACACACAGACGGGTACGCGTGCCTTTAGTGATGCGATCACTGGTGTGACGTACACCTTTGTCGGGATCGCGCCCACGGTTTACGTGTCATCAACAACAGTTCCTACCGCGGTGGGTAGCTACTCGATTACGCCTTCTGCCGCGGTGTTTAGTCCGGGAGCAGCGTCTTCGTATTTGATTACGCACACGGCCAGTACGTACACGATCACCCCTGGATCGGCAACCAAGTTCATCGTTACCGGTTCCCCTGCCCAAACTGCTGGTGCTTCACAAACCCTCACGATCACGGCGGTGGATTCGGGGGGTAACACCGCAACAACATTTACCGGAGACCAGTCGGTAAACGTGAGTGGTCCGGGTACTGCGCCGAATGGGAATCAGGCAACCTTTACGAACAAGGCAGGGTCTGCGGTTAACGTCGGTTCTGCCGGAACGCTGGCTTTCACAGCGGGTGTTGCGACCACGTCGTTGAGTGTTTTCCTCGCTGGAAGTGTCAATGTCGTTGCGACCCAAGGCGCCTTGACCACGACGGGTTCAGACCGGCTCACCGTGAGTGTTTCTGCTGCGACGGCGTTGGCTTTGGCTGTAACGGTGCAACCGGTTGCTGGGGCTTCGGGTTCGGCCTTTAGTGCCTCTCCGGTGGTTCGAGTCGTTGATACCTTTGGAAATACGGTTACAACGTCAACTGCGAGTATTACCGCGTCGTCTTCGGGCGGTTTACTTGGGGGAACGTTGATCGCGGCTGCAACCGGTGGGGTTGCAACTTTTAACGCCATGACTTTTACCGGTTTGGTGAGCGGTTCGTTTACGTTGACTTTCGCAGCGAGCAGTCTGGGCAGTGTTGTTTCTGCTGCGTTACAGCCCTCGGGTGCTGGTGCGGCGGCATCTCTTGCGGTCAATGCCGGTAATAGTCAAGCCGCGACCGCTGGTCGTACGGTATTGACAGCGCTTTCGGTATTGGTGAAGGACACTGGGGGTAACCCGGTGGCGGGAACATCGGTCACGTTCGCGGTCGCTACCGGTGGTGGATCACTGGCAACCTTGTCGGAGGTCACATCTGATTCTTCGGGTGTGGCGACAGCATCCGCGTGGACGGTGGGAACCACTGCAGGTGCGAATACTGTCTCGGCGACTTCTGGATCACTGTCGGGTTCCCCGGTCACATTCACGGCAACGGGCGTTGCCGGTGCCGGCTTTGGCTTAAGCCTGTCTCGATCATCGATTGGGACGGCGTCGGGCTCTGTCTTCACAACGCAACCGCAGGTGAGTATCAGGGACACTTTTAGTAACGTCGTTTCCACCGATTCATCGACAGTTGTGAGTGCTGCTGTGTCAGTTGGTGGCGCCCTCGTTGGCACCGCGACGGCTACAGCGGTTAATGGTGTGGCGACTTTTACTAATCTTGGGATTGCGGGTACGTCTGGAACTTCCTATGTGGTGACGTATTCGTCGGGTTCTTTGACGGTGGCGACGCAAAGTGTCACTGTCACCGTGGGTGCGCCCGAGTCCCTGGCGGTGATTACGGCGGCCTCAGGTGCGGCTTATAGCTCGACGTGGACTACCCAGCCGGTGATTGAGATCCGTGACTCGGGCGGAAACCGGGTGACGGGGGATTCAACGACGGTTGTTTCCGTGGTTGTTTCCGCAGGTGGAACGCTGGCTGGCACGACAACGTCAACGGCTAATGCCGGGCGAGCAACTTTTGCTGGACTTTCCTTAACGGCAAGTCCAACTTCTTACACGTTGACCTTCAGCTCTGGAGCCTTGATTACAGCGACCCAGCCACTGGCACTGGCAAAGAGTGGGCAAAGTATTACCTTCGCGAGTTTGTCGGGTAAGACGTATGGTGATCCGAATTTCTCGGTCAGTGCAACTACATCCTCTTCTTTAACGGTTGCGTTTACATCAACAACGACCGGGGTGTGCACGGTTACGGGTGTGACGGTCAGCATTGTTGCTAGCGGCACCTGCACGATTGCTGCCAACCAGGTGGGAAGTGCAAACTTTGAAGCCGCCACTCAGGTAACGCAAGGTTTTGCGGTTGCCAAGGCAGTGCTCACGGTCACCGCGCAACCCCAAAGCGCTCCTTATGGCACCGCGGCATCAGTTGTGACGGTCGCGGGCTCTGTCATATATACCGGGTGGCAACGCAGCGATACGGTGGCCAGCGGTTTGGTCATCGGTTCTGTGAGTTACACAACCACGTTCACAAATACGTCCAATGCGGCTGCGAGCAGTCTGGTAATCACCCCCGTCGTTTCCGGACTCTCAGCGGTGAATTACAGCTTCGCCGCGGCAACGGGGGCCATTACGGTGTCAAAGAGAAATCTCACGGTGACCGCTTCTTCGCCAAGTGTGAATTACGGGGATGCGGTGCCGACGGTGACTGCCGGGTATTCGGGTTTTGTGAACAGTGAGAATTCAACGGCGCTGTCGGTTGCCCCTTCGTGCACCACGGCGTACACGAGGACGAGTAATGCTGGGACAACGCCGTCAACGTCGTGCTCGAGTGCGACCGCGACAAACTACGACTTCATTTATGTAACTGGTTCAGTCACCATTGCCAAATCCACCCCCACCATGGGTTCGTGGCCCAATGTGGGAAAGACGTACGGGGCTTCAAATTTCGATGTCGTTGCCCCGACGGTGACGGGGGTGACGGGTGGGGTGCTCTCTGGTGGGATCAGTTACAGCTCAGGCACCCCGTCGATAGCAACCGTGAGCGGAACCACGGTTTCCATTGCTAGGCAAGGGATTTCGACATTTACCGCTTCGTTCACTCCCTTGGATACGACAAATTACAACTCGGCATCAACCACCATGGTGTTCACGGTGGACAAGGCGCCCCTCACGATCACAGCATCCTCACCCACCGTGACCTATGGAGATGCGGTTCCCGCGATCACGGCGTCGTATTCCGGGTTCGTTTACGGCCAGGGGCCTTCGGCGCTCAGCACGCCACCAGCCTGCACGACTACTTACGCTATTACGAGTGACGCGGGAACATCCCCAGTAACCTCGTGCGCTGGTGCAGTGGGAGACAACTACTCAAGTGCCTATGTTAACGGTGCAATAACCATCAATAAGGCGATGCAGTCTGCGCTTACTCTTTCGTCGACATCGGGGACGTATGGAACTGCCTTAACACTTGCTGTCTCCGGTGGCAGTACTGCGGGGGCTGTGTCCTATGTTGTGGTTAATGGCAGTGCTTCTGGGTGTAGTCAGACATCGGGTTCGTTGACGTCGACGTCCTCGGGTACGTGCACGGTGACGGCAACGATGGCGTCGGACACGAACTACAACGCGGTTTCTTCGGCTGCGACGACGGTGACGTTGGCTACGCGCACGTTGGGGATTGCCGCTGACGTTAAAACATCAATTTTCGGCGCAGCTGCGCCGACGTTTACTTACACACAGACGGGTACGCGTGCCTTTAGTGATGCGATCACTGGTGTGACGTACACCTTTGTCGGGATCGCGCCCACGGTTTACGTGTCATCAACAACAGTTCCTACCGCGGTGGGTAGCTACTCGATTACGCCTTCTGCCGCGGTGTTTAGTCCGGGAGCAGCGTCTTCGTATTTGATTACGCACACGGCCAGTACGTACACGATTGGCCAGTCCTCGCAGTCAATCACATTCACTCAACCCGGTGACGTGACGTATGGGGTCGCCGCATTTGGTGTGAGTCCGACCTCAACGTCGGGCCTGAGTGTGACGGTGACGTCTTCGACGACGAGCGTGTGCACGGTGACCGGTAATTCAGTTTCCATTCTCAGTGGCGGCTCCTGCACCTTGACCGCAAATCAGGCGGGGAATCTGAACTTCACCGCGGCTGCACCTGTGACACGAACTTTTGCTGTCGCTAAAGCAAACCAGGCAACGCTGTCCATGTCATCACCGGCAACGGCAATCTTTGGCCAAAGCATTACGTTGGCCGCCATAGGTGGGTCGGGCACGGGAACGCTTGTCTTTGCGAAAGAGGCAGGGACGTGCTCATTAAGTGGTGGTGTCCTTATCTTGGGAGATGCAGGGTCTTTGTGTCAGGTGAGTGCAACGAGGGTGGGTGATGGTGGTTACAACTTGGCGACTTCGGTCACCCAAACGATTACGATTAACAGGGCCGGTCAAACGTTGGCGTTTACTTCGTCAATTCCCGTATCACCGCTTCCCACCCAGAGCTACACCCCAACAGCTTCCTCAACGTCTAATGTCACGGGTGTTTCATCCGGGTTACTGCCCTCGTTCTCGATTGCTGGTTCGTCTGCGAGTGTGTGCTCGATGAGTGCTGGCGTTGTTAGTTTTGCGACTACCGGTAGTTGCGTGATTGAAGCAAATTCTGTGGTGACCACGAATTTCACTGTCGCAGCTCAAGTGATTCAAACGATCGTTGTTGGGTCGTTGAATCAGAACATCACGTTTGCCCAACCAGCAAATATTAATTTCGGTAACTCTTCCTTTGCCGCCGGAGCGACGGCATCTTCCACCCTTGCGGTCGCCTACGTTTTGGGATTAGCTACGACAAGCAGTGCGTGTTCGGTCACAGCCCTGGGCGCCGTGACACCCCTTGCCGTGGGAACGTGTGAAATTGTTGCCTCGCAGGTCGGTGATTCGCGGTACGCCGCCGCGCCCAGTGTTACTCGTTCCTTCCAAGTGCTGGCGTCTGTTGCCACCGCACCCACTATTTCCTCTGCGTCAGCATCTGATCAGGGGATCACCGTTTCGGTGATCGCACCAGGCTTCACCGGCGGCGTTAGCATTACCGGATTCCGGGTAGTTGCCACACCAACCGGTGGGGGAACGGTGATCACCTCGACGTCTTGCGTAGCGAGTCCTTGCACAATTACGGGCTTGACTAATGGCACGGCCTACACGGTTACCGCCGCAGCGATTAACTCTGCTGGGACAGGTTCCGCCTCTGGTGCGACAGGCGCTCTGACACCTGCTACCAGCGCGTTCGCCGTGGGCGCTTTGGCAGCGGTACCGGATAACACAGCGGTAGACCTATCGTGGACAGCGTTGACCAACTCTCAACTCGGTGGCGGCAGTTTCACCCGCTACGAAGTGTCCTACCGGGTTGCCGGAACTTCCGCGTGGACGCTGTTCACCAGCAGCCTGACCAACCAAACAGCGGCAATCTTGCGAGTAACGGGGCTCGTTAATGGGACTTCCTACGACTTTCAAGTGGTCGCGATCACTGCCGCCAATACGAGTGAAATACCGGGCAACACCGCCGTGGTTGCGCAGTATCCCTCAACCGTTTCGAGTACGCCCCGAAGTCCAATCGTGCTGGCCTCAACGGCGACATCGGTTCAGTTCAGCTGGCAGGTGCCGCTGGCTGACGGTGGTTCGGCGTTGACCTCACCGAATTACACTGTGACCGTGACGTCGAGTACTCCTGGTGCCGCAGCGGTTACCTGCACTCCCAGCGGTGCTGATCGGTTCTGTACTGCTGCGGCTTTGAGTAATGACGCGCTGTATTCATTCAGGGTTGTCGCTAACAACCGCATGGGTGCAAGTCTTGCTGCAACGACAACGTATGCGGTGCCATCCTCTGACGCGCTCCTTTCAGCATTGACTCTTTCCGGCGCCGCTGTGCTTTCTCCAGTGTTTGCCTCTGGCACGTATGCATACGCATCCAGTGTTGCTAACTCGGTGACATCGGTGACGGTGACACCTACAACGAGTTCGGGGGCTGCAACGGTCACGGTGAATGGCAGTGTCGCAACCTCGGGTGTTGCTACCGGCGTGATTGCCCTCAGTGTTGGCGTTAACACGATCACTGTTGTTGTTGCGGCTTCGGATACCTCTTTCACCCAGACGTACACGCTCACGCTGACGCGGGCTGCACCCGCACCTGCGCCAACACCCAGTGATGGTGGCGCATCCCCGGCTGCGGGTGGAAACGTTCCTGCTGGGGGTCCCATCCCGCCTCCGGCTGACGTTGTGAATCGCGGAGTCAATGGCGCGGTGTTGGTCAACGGTGGCGAAAGCGTTTCGCGTCTGGTTCCTAACGGCCAGGACACGGGCTGGGTCGCGTCAATGGGTGGTTTTCAAGTCGCGGTGTCCATGGAGAAAGCCGATGGGGCGCCCGAGCGCATGAGTTCAACCGGGGAGATGCAGGCTGTTCAAGGCGGCCGAATTGTGCTTGCCGGTAGCGGCTATCAGGAGTTCTCGATGGTGGAAGTGTTCATGATTCCCAATGGGCCCACGAGTCGCAATGGTTTCCTTAATGCGCGTGCGGGTGTTGCTGGCGCGGTGTATTTAGGTCAAGCGCAAGTCAACGCTTCCGGCGCATTGGCGCACACTTTCTTTCTCCCCATCGGTGTTGCTGCTGGCCAATACGTGCTGCAAATCAACGGTATGTCGCCAACGAGTGACTCACTCTCGGTCAATCTTGCTGCCAAAGTATTAGAAGCGGTTAAGCCACCGAAGATGCGGGCCGGCTTTGTTCAACGCGCCGCTTTCTACGACGGGTTCAGCGATGTGATCAGTGTCGATGGTGAACAAAAACTACGCCAACTGGTGCGAGCAATACCCAAGAACGCTAAGAGTGTGCAGGTGGAAATCACGGGTGTCTCTGTCTCGCTGGCCTCCCTTGATGCAAACCTTGACCTGGCACAAGAGCGGGCAAAGAAGGTCGCGAATTACCTGAAGAAACAGGGTGTCTCCGGGACCTACACCGTCACCGTCACGGCGTCTTTCACCGTTGACGGCGCCGAACGCTCCGTCCGCGCGGCGCCCAATGCCGTTACCGGGCCCGATGGAAAACCTTTAACCACCGCGACCATCAACTATCTTGTCCCGGAGGCTCCCTAAGGTTTGCGAATGGCTAGTTTTTTTAGCGGAGTGATCATGCCGATACGGCTGGTTCAGGCGATCATTTGATGCTAATATGTCTCTAATCGGCACGAACGTGCTGTTTGAATTTTTGAGCGGGAGAGTCTGATGTTCAATGTAGGAGTGGAGATCCGCGAACGCCGTCGGGCATTGGGTTTGCGGCAGATAGATCTCGCTGACCTTGCCGGGGCATCGGAGCGATTCGTTCGAGAACTCGAACACGGTAAGGCCAGCGTGCGAATGGACAAGGTGGTTGCGGTCCTTGACGCACTTGGTCTTGAGTTAAGCACCTCGGCGCGCAGGCCATAATGGAACCAGAATGAGTGAGCCAGCACGGTCGGCCGAGTCCGAACTG